>Ga0160445_100031_pt1 | contig 179462 bp, 151 predicted proteins | sample HID1972M_E1MG_FD_108215 | JGI IMG/M metagenome (GOLD analysis project Ga0160445, IMG submission 108215) | Enriched pill bug-associated microbial communities from UW Madison campus, WI, USA - HID1972M_E1 MG | ecosystem: Host-associated > Arthropoda: Insects > Digestive system > Unclassified ... | reverse complement strand
TCTTCACAATCCAGGGCGCCAGTACCCAGCAGATCGCGACAGCCACGATGCCGCCAACCAGCATCAGGGCCGACCATTTGAGCGCCATATTGCGTGCGCGGTGCGCATCGCCCTGGCTTTGCACATCGGCCAGCACGGGCAATGCCGCACGCCCCACCGACGCCGCCCCCAGACCGATAATCAGCGACAGCAAGCGCGCCGCATAGCCCAGCGTGGCGTTGGCGTTATCGCCCAACTGTGCCGCAGCAATCTGATCCAGCGGCCCGACAAAACTCATCGCAATCTGGCCGATCAGCATCACGCCGGCCGCATTGAGCAGCAGCGGCCATTGGTGCGATTTGAAGGTAAAGCTGGGAACACCCCAGATACCATCATCAGCCTTGCGCGACAGGATCTGCAGCCATACAGCCTGGATCAAATAACCGACCAGTGTGCCCAGCAACAACGGCATCACACTCACATCGCCGGGCGTAATCAGTATCCAGATCAGAATCATCAAGGCCGGCACGCTTTCCAGCAACGTGTTCACATGACGCTCATGGGCGCGCAGCCGCGAGGTGCTCACGCCGATCAGCAGCGTCAGCAATGCCGCCGGCGCAAACGCCCAGATCAGCTCTGTGCTGTGCTCGCGGGTGACTGCACTCAGATTGCCGCCAGCGTACTCAAGGACATACGGCCACAGCAGCCAGGTCAGCACACCGGTCACAACCCCGATGGCCAGTACCCAGCCCTGCAGTTCCCGGATAAATTGCACCCGTTCGCCGCCAGGCGCATAGCGCGTCTTGACCAGCACCGGAATCAGGACAATGGAAAACGCCCCGACAATGGTAATGGGCAGCCAGTTCGCCATGGTCATGGTGAACTGATAGGCGTCAACCACCTCGCTCACGCCATAGCGATGCGCCACCGCCATTTCCTTGAGCGCACCGGCCATCTTGCCGATCAGCAGGAAAAACGCCACGCGCATCGCGCCGCGCGCGATACGCATATGGTCAGGATGCAGCCCTTTAAACCGCCCGATAGCCCGCTTCAAGGATCAACGCAGGAACTGGGTGTACCACGGCATCGCCACTTCGATCCCTTCCAGGATATCGTGCGTGGGCTTGTACCCCAATTGGTCATGCGCCTTGGTGATATCTGCCTGTGAATGACGAACGTCGCCGCTGCGAAAATCGCGGTATACCGGTTTTTTATCGTACTTCACACCATTCTTGTCCAGCGTGCTGGCCAGATGGGTGAACAGTTCATTCAGGCTGGTGCGGGCATTGACCGCCACGTTAAACACCTGGCTGCCTTCTTCCGGCATATTGGCCGCGGCCAGCAGGTTGGCCTGCACGGCATTTTCCACAAAGCAGAAATCGCGGCTGGTTTCGCCGTCGCCATTGATGAACACGTCTTCACCCTTGATCATGGATGCGGTCCATTTGGGGATCACGGCCGCATAGGCGCCATCGGGATTCTGACGTTTACCGAACACATTGAAATAACGCAGGCCCACGGAGCTGAACCCATAGGCACGGGCAAACACGTTGGCGTACAGTTCGTTCACGTATTTGGTCACGGCGTACGGCGATAAGGGATTGCCGATCTTGTCTTCCACTTTCGGCAGATCGGGATGATCGCCGTAAGTAGAGCTGGAAGCCGCATAAACAAACGACTTGATACCGGCCTCACGGGCGGCAACCAGCATATTCAGAAAACCGCTGATATTGACTGCGTTCGTTGTAATGGGGTCATCCAGGCTGCGTGGCACGGAACCCAGCGCTGCCTGATGCAGCACATAGTCTGCGCCGGCAACGGCTTTCTTGCAGGAATCCAGGTCACGGATATCGCCTTCGATAAAGTTGAAGTTGGCCCACTGCTGCGCGCTGACCGCTTGCTGCACTTCGTCCAGATTGTGCTGAAAACCGGTGGAAAAGTTATCAAGGCCCACTACTTTCTGATCCAGCAAAAGCAGGGTCTCCAGCAGATTGGAACCGATAAAGCCGGCGCAACCGGTAACCAGCCAGGTGCGTGGTTCGGCCTGAATGGCGTTTTTGAGATTGTCGAATGCCTGAGTCATAAATTTCACCTGCTATTGGTTGAAGCTGCCAAAACACAGCCGCCATCGAATGTACATCGACAGCGCCTGTTCGTACTTACCTGCCTTACTGATTACAGTCGAATATCGGCCTGATCAGCCGTCAATACGTATTTAAGGTCATAAAGTACATGCTGGGCCTTGCCCAGCGCCCGGATGCCTTCGGCACCCATGCTCACAAACTGATGATGCGATACGGCCAGGATAATGGCATCGTAGGCGCCCTTTTCCGGCATTTTCACAGGCGTAATACCATATTCGTGATCGGCTTCGGCCGGATCAACCCACGGATCATACACATCGACATCCATACTGTACTCGCCCAGTTCCTTCAGAATATCCACGATACGCGTGTTGCGCAGATCGGGGCAGTTTTCCTTGAAGGTCAGGCCCATGACCAGTACCTTGGCGCCCTGTACCTGGATCTGGCGCTTGGTCATGGCTTTGACCAGTTGCGATACCACATACGAGCCCATGGAGTCGTTCAGGCGACGGCCGGCCAGAATGATTTCCGGATGATAGCCAATGGCCTGCGCCTTGTGCGTCAGATAGTAGGGATCTACGCCGATGCAGTGACCGCCGACCAGGCCCGGACGAAACGGCAGGAAATTCCATTTGGTGCCGGCGGCTTCCAGTACGGCTTCGGTGTCAATGCCCATCTTATTGAAAATAAGCGCCAGCTCATTGATCAGCGCGATATTCACGTCGCGCTGGGTGTTTTCAATAACCTTGGCGGCCTCGGCTACGCGAATGCTGGCGGCCTTATGGGTGCCTGCAGTAATGATCTCACCGTACAGGTCATTGACCAGGTCGGCAATTTCCGGCGTAGAGCCCGAGGTCACTTTCTTGATCGTTGAGACGCGGTGATTCTTGTCACCCGGGTTGATGCGCTCGGGACTGTAGCCGGCAAAGAAGTCTTCGTTGAACTTCAGGCCGGAGAATTTTTCCAGAACAGGAACACAATCTTCCTCGGTTGCACCGGGGTATACCGTCGATTCATAAATGACGATATCGCCTTTTTTGAGCACCTTGCCGATGGTTTCGGACGCCTTGATCAGCGGCGTCAGGTCCGGCTGCTTGTAATCGTCGATCGGCGTTGGCACGGTCACGATATATACATTGCATTTGGCAAGCTCTGCCGGATCGGCGCTGTAGGCCAGTTTGCCGGCTTCGGCGAGTTCTTCGGAAGAGACTTCCAGCGTGTGGTCCACACCGCCCTGCAAGTCTTTGATGCGCTTCTGATTGATATCAAAACCCAGCACACTGCGCTTTTTGCCGAATTCCACCGCCAGAGGCAGCCCGACATATCCAAGTCCGACAATCGCTAATTTTATATCGCCAAGTTGCACGTAGTTCTCCAGAAGGCTATTCAAATAGATGTGATGGAACGTATTTCAAGTGTCAATTTTAACAAGTTCCGGATAACCACGGACGAAGATGCGACACGCATGTATTACCGGAATGAAACAAAGCAGACTGCCGGATGCGGTCAGCGGCGACGCGACACCGACGGCAGCAGTAGCCAGCGCGGGCAGCGCCAGGCCACCAGCCGTGAATAGAGCCAGATATACACGGATGCAAATACCAGCATACTGATACACAATGCGATCGGGTTATCCCAGTAATAGGTCGCCGGGATCAGGCCGATCAATGTCAGGACCCACAAATACGGGGAGGTCAGCGCGTTGCACATGACCGGTACCATGCCCTGCCCCTTGCGGTTGAACGTGACACGAACCAGCCGGCGAAAAATGAGCTGGTGCAGATGCAATGCATCGGGCTGATCCACCGGTACGCCGCGCTTGAAACGGCGACGCCAGATGGAGAACAGCGTTTCAAATACCGGATAAAACAGCACTGCCAGCGCATAGAACGGCGAGACCGACGGATTGCGCACCACCAGCAGCACAGCCAGTTCGGCAAGCATAAAGCCAATAAAGTAAGCGCCGCCATCACCCAGGAACACCCGGCCGTAAGGAAAATTCCAGACAAAAAAGCCAATGATGGACGAGGCCATGGCAAGGGCAATGGCAAAAATGGCCAGGTCATCAACCTGATACGCCACCAGGGCAATCGAGGTAGCCATCAGCATGGCTACCATGCCCGCCAGGCCATTCATGCCATCCACAATATTGAGCGCGTGGGTACAGCCGCCAACGGCGATCACGGTAAAGATCAGTGAAATCGGCCAGAAGCCCAGGATGTAATTGAAAACGTCAATACTGACGCGACTGACCCCGCCAAAAAACCACCAGGCGATCGCGGCAGACAGGAACGCGGCCAGCAGGCGCTTGCCCGCGCCAATGTCTTTGGTAATGTCTTCAAGTATGCCGGCCACAAAAACCGGCATCGAGGCTACAAACAAAGCCGGCCATAGCCAGTTAAGCGTCATGTTGTCGGGCCGGCCCAGCACCAGCAGCCCGGCCAGCGTACCGGCAAACACCGCCAGCCCGCCAATACGGGGCGTGGATTTTTTATGGGATGCCTGCGGTTTGTTCAGATCATAGTCGCCGGTGTAGCGGCCATGCCATCTTTCGGAAAAAACAATAAGCCCGCCGACCATAAAGGCGACAACGCTGATATAGAGATATTGCCAGGGAAATGTCAAAGTCGATCCAGAATGCAAAATACTTAACAAGCGACAATAGTAACGCGGAGCGACCGGGCGCTATCCGGTTTGAAACAAACGGCATAACATTTCATATTCGGCAATTTTAATAATTAATCTGCATTAAAAATGCCGTCGGTCACATTATGACAAATTTAGCTCGCTTCAGGGCTGGCACAGCAAGTGCCAGATCAAGGCCAGGATCAGTGTCAAGAGCCGGTCAACAGCGCGGAGCAACCGAAGCAATCGCCAGCCAGACTTAACGTCCAAGGCCAATCCCAAAATGAATGGGGCACCCTATAGATCCGGGAAAAAAACCCTTCCGGGGTGAACAGCCACGGGCTTTGGCACAACCTGCGTCCCCGGACCGACGCCCCGCCCCTGCTGACCCTGCCGCCTGATCTGGCGTTGACCTGGCACCCGATCCTGACCGGACACTGATTTCGCTGCAGCCCCGCGCCCACCCTGCCCGGGGCGCAGCGGTCGGCCTTGACGCAGGCCTTGCAGACAAAAAAAAGCCCAAGACCTTGCGATCTTGGGCTAAATCCACCAAAGGAGGAGGGTGGAGGAGACAACCTTGGCAAGACAAATGGACAAGAAACTCAAGCAGCAGGCAGATAAGAAGCAAACAACCTTTTCTTATTAGCGGCAATGCTAGCGGTTACTGTGGCGCCAACGCTTATTCTTGAATGTGGCGAACTGCAGAACTGCTGTCACTGCTTACTGCGAATTTCCGAAAGACCATTTCGTCATCCGTTAGACAAATAGTACTGCTTTTTTTTGTGCAATGCAAGAAAATTATCAGTCAAGCGTTTGAATTTGCACCCAATTTAATTCAATCTGTTTCAAAACAGACACACACTACGCATATGTCTATAGGTAATTACGCTGGTGTGCGGGTATGTCTGGATATTTTACGCCGTGGCTGGCGAAAATACACACGACGGGCCAGCATGCCGTGGTGTATTCACAACAATGGGTCATGAAATCTGTATACACACGGTGCAAACGCCAAGGCCGCCGCCACCCTGCCTGGGCGAAGGCGGCAGCTATCTAAGAACGATCAGGGATCCTACGCGAGGCAGTTGGCCCCCTGCCAGGGTCGCCCCAGCGTGCGTTGCACTGCGAAAGCGAGGCTGTTAGCGCAGGTCAGATGCAACATTCAGACGCGACGTTCAGACATTAGACATTATAGTCAGACGCGATAGGCCAGCGTTGTCATGACTTTGGACATCGCGGTCATGATGCCCCGCACCGGCAACGGCAACGGCGTGCCGCCATGCTGCTCTGCCGTTTCGCGATGGAGGGCCTCATCTTCCTTCATCTGCTGGACAATGGCGCGCGAGCGGCTGTCCTGTGCAGGCAGATCGATCAGGTGACGCTCCAGATGGGCTTCGACCTGACGTTCGGTCTCGGCCATGAAACCCAGGTTACGTTCACGACCGGCGGCGCTGGCCAGCACCCCCAGCCCGAAAGAGCCTGCATACCAGAGCGGATTGAGCAGGCTGGTATGGCTGTTGAGCTCACGAATGCGATCGCGGCACCAGGAAAGGTGATCCACCTCTTCCTGCGCAGCCGTCTCGAACACCTGGCGCACCGACGTTTCCTTGCACATGAGCGCCTGCCCGCGATACAGGGCCTGGGCGCATACTTCCCCGACATGATTGACACGCATCAGGCCGGCTGCGTGCCTGGCTTCGGTCTGGCTCAGGTCCGGCGCATCGGCCGCCATGCGCGGGCCCGCAGGATTGGGACGCGAAGCGCGCGAGGCGCCCGAGAGCACTTCGAGCGCCGTCCCGATTTCTGCCAGCACCCGGTCGGCAAGCGAATAACGGCGGTCAAATTCACGTACAACAATAGCTTTTTCGGTCATAAGTCAGCCTGTGTTGGAAAGAACAGGAAAAAAACGGTGCAGGCGCCGCTGGCGGTCGATTTGTTACCCCGGTGGAGTCTGCCCGATTGTCTATTGTAGCAATGGGTTATGATTTGATTTTGATTTAATGCAGGAAAAGATCATGGAATGCAATATCGAATGGAATGGCCCCGAAGGCATGCTGTTCGTTGCCACAACCGGCAGCGGACACACCGTTGCCATGGATGGCGCGCCTGAAGGCGGCGGCAACAATCTGGCGCCCCGCCCCATGGAGATGATGCTGGTAAGCGCCGGTGGCTGCTCGGCCTACGACATCGTGCTCATTCTTAAACGCGGCCGGCACCAGGTCACCCGCTGCCAGGTCACGGTACAAGGTGAACGCGCCGAGACCGATCCCAAGATTTTTACCAAAATCCATTTCGTCTTCACCGTCACCGGCAAAAACCTGCCTGAAAAAGCGGTGGAACGGGCTGTCAGCCTGTCTCACGAAAAATACTGCTCTGCCGTTGCCATGCTGGAAAAGTCAGCAACCATTACCCACGCTTATGTGATCGCCGAGGCATAAAAATGAACCAGCAGTACGAAGATTTCATGCGCCATGTGATGGAGCATGGCGTAGCCAAGACAGACCGCACCGGAACCGGCACCCGCTCGGTATTCGGTCATCAGATGCGCTTTAATCTGGCCGAGGGCTTCCCGCTGATCACCACCAAGAAACTGCATACCAAAAGCATTTTCATTGAGCTGCTGTGGTTTTTGCGCGGTGACTCGAACGTGCGCTGGCTGCAGGAACGCGGCGTCACCATCTGGGACGAATGGGCCGACGCCCAGGGCGACCTGGGGCCGGTTTACGGCGTGCAATGGCGCTCCTGGCCCAAGCCGGATGGCGGCCATATCGACCAGATCACCCAGGTCATTGAACAAATCAAAGCCAATCCGGATTCTCGCCGGCTGATCGTCTCGGCCTGGAACGTGGCCGACATCGGGCAAATGAAACTGCCGCCCTGCCATGCATTCTTCCAGTTCTACGTGGCCGATGGCAAACTGTCCTGCCAGCTGTACCAGCGCAGCGCCGACATTTTCCTGGGCGTGCCGTTCAATATCGCCAGCTATGCCCTGCTTACGCATATGGTCGCACAGCAATGCAACCTGGAGCCAGGCGACTTCGTCTGGACCGGCGGCGACTGCCATTTGTACAGCAATCATATGGAGCAGGCACAACTGCAATTATCACGTACGCCATACCCCTTTCCACGGCTGATCATTCATCGCAAACCCGAGTCCATTTTCGACTATGAATATGAAGATTTCGAAATTGCCGATTACCAGTTCCATCCGCATATCAAGGCGCCGGTAGCAGTCTGAACCTGCCCGTTCAAACGTAGCCTGCGTGACTTGCCCGCCCGCGCACCATATACAGGAACCGACATGCCTACGCTGATTATTCTTGTTGCCTATGCCATCGAAAACCGAGCCATTGGCGTGAACAACACCCTGCCCTGGCATCTGCCGGGCGACCTGAAACGCTTCAAAACCCTGACCATGGGCAAACCCATTATCATGGGACGCAAAACCTGGGAGTCTATCGGACGCCCCCTGCCCGGCAGGCGCAATATTATTATTACCCGCCAGCAGAATCTGAGCGCCGAGGGTGCCGATGTGGTGAACTCGCTGGACGCAGCCATCGGTCTGGCGTTCGAGCACAGCGATACCGCTTTTGTTATTGGCGGCGAGCAGATTTACGCCCAGGCCATTGAAAAATCCCAGCAGGTAATGGCAACTGAAATACACCAGGGTGTCGATGGCGATGCCTTTTTCCCGGATCTGGATGAAAAACTGTGGCGTGAAACGTCCCGTGATGCCCAGCCCGAAGAAAACGGCATGAACTACGATTACGTGGTTTATGAACGTATCCCGAAAGACCTGCAACAGAACCAGGTCAGCATTCCCTGATATTGCAATTGAAATAAGAGCCCGGCAGACGGGCTCTTATTCTGTCCGCTGCCAAACACGCGCAGCCGGGGCACACATTACATTTGCCGATCTAATCCGGCCCGCCCTCAAAATGCGTTTTGCTCTGCGGCTGCGCCGCCACTTCCTTGAGCATCATGGTGGCCGGCGCCGCCAGGGCAATGTCGGCCTCATGCAGATGCTGCAATATGTCAAACAGCAATGCGCTACGTACCCGCGCCACCATGCGCGGCGAGTTCACATAGCCGGTGGCAATAAATACCAGCCCTGCCGCGTCTATGCTGTCCAGCAGAATATCCGGGCGCGGTTCATCCAGTATGTCTTCATTGGCCTGGTAGGCCGCCAGAATGATTTCGCGCACTTGCGCCGGCTCGGTGCCCAGGGGCAGTGTCAGCTTGATCAGCACACGCCCGATGGGGCTGGCGTGGGTGACATTGCGCACCACTTTGGTAATCAATTCCGAATTGGGAACAATCATTGTCGAGCGATCCCACAACTGAATCTCCGTGGCCCGTACATTAATGCGCCGGATATCGCCCTCCGCGCCATTGAGCGACACCCAGTCGCCCACCTTCACCGGCCGCTCGGCCAGCAAAATCAGACCCGAGACGAAGTTCTGCACAATCGCCTGCAAGCCAAAACCGATACCCACCGACAGCGCACTGGCAATCCATGCCACCCGCTCCAGCCCGATACCCAGCGCCGACAGCGTCATGGCGCCGGCCAGCACATAACCGGCATAGCCGAACAAGGCGCCGGCCGACGCCCGCATCCCGGCATCCATCCGCGTGGTGGGCAGGTACTGGTCTGTCAGCCAGTTCTGCAGGATCTTGACCAGCGCAAAACCCAGCACCAGCACCAGCAGCGAAATCAGGATCGCCGTGGGACGAATCTGCACTTCGCCCAGCGAAATGCCGGAATACAGGAATGAGAAATTGCGCAACCATTCTGTCGGGCCACCACCAAAAGGCGCCAGCAAAAGCGCCAGCGCCAGCAATACGACCAGCAGCCGGCCAATGCCCGAGGCCAGCACCAGCAGCTGGCTGCGTATGGCGGGATAGGCGCCCTCGTCCTCCTGCCCGTTCTGCCGCTTGATGGCGATCAGCATCACAGTGCACACATCGTCAATCAGCACCGCCAGCAGATAGGCCGAAAGCAGCACCAGGAAGATCCAGACCAGTTGCTGCACAATCACGGTGCCCAGGGCGACAAACCCCAGCAGCAGCGCGACCTGGCTGACAATCAGCGCAAGACCGGTCAGGCTGATGATCGCATTGAGCCAGCCCGGAATAACCATCTGGTTGCTGCGCTGTACTGCCTCTGTTTCTGTCGCATAGCGCTTGCGCGAGCGCACCATGGTCACGCCCATGGCAATGCTGGTGGTCAATGAGATAATGCAGTTGAACGCGACCGTCAGCGCCAGACTGGCATACACGGCCGCAAACACACCCTGGATAAACCAGCCCAGGCTGATAATGGTGGCCAGCACTACCGGAAACCAGCGCAAGTTCAGCGCCACATCGTCGCGCATGGGAATCAGCCGCCATGAGGCATGATGCGCCGCCAGCAAGGCCTTGCCCAGTCCTGCGACAAAGCCGCCGAACCAGGACACGACCACCATATGCGTCAGGATTTCGGTCATCGTGCTGGTGGGGCTCTGGTTCCAGCTTAAGCCGGTTCTGATCGTTTCGGCCACCAGTCCATAGGCCACGGCAGACATCAGCACCACAACCAGCGCGTACAAAGACCGGCGCAGGCGGCCTGGTGCGACAAAACGGGTCATGGCCTTGAGCAATAACTCCTCGGCGGCCAGGCGCACGGCAATAATCAGCGCGATAAAAACGGCAACGCCAAGCCATAAGACAGGCGTTACCGCTTCCAGCAGCCCGGCCAGCTCGTCGGCCAGCGGCTGGGTGCGGATCGAATCGCGCGACCACTCACGGGTCAGATCAGCCCAGAATGTGCCCGATACGATAGAAGCCGTGCGCTCGCCCAGTTGCGCCTGAAAGCGCACCCGCCGCTCTTTGCTCAACTGCTCTGCGGCCTGCTCTGCCTCTACCCCGATCAGGCGCGCCAGTTTGATCTGCGAATCCAGCTTGCCGCGTTCCTTGCCCAGCTCGGCGCGCTGCTCGCTGATATTGGCCGCTTCGGGCGCGGCTCCGTCCGCAGGACCCAATTCGGCCAGGCGCTCCTGTACATCCTTCAACTTGGGCGCCAGTGCGGCCGCCACATCGCCTACGGCAGACTGCGTCTTGAGAGCTTGCTCACGCATGCCCGACAGCGCAGCATCATTTAACGGCGCGTCGGCAATTTTCTCCAACTGCTTTTTGATAGGCTCGATCTGCTCCTGTGCCTGCTTGAGCACTTGCGCCACATCGGGCGGCGCTTCCTTGTCCTGCGCCCATACCGGACTGGCGCAGCAACACGCCAGCACCAGCGCCAGCAAAGCCAGCACCCAATTGAACCGCGGCAAAGAGGCACCCGGAACGCGCAAACGCGACTGAAATATCATGAAGATGAATTTGGCTGTTGAAAACGCCCATATTAACGCCGATTACATGCCCAAGGCACAGCAAAGCCGCAGATACCTGTTTGATTTCATTACGGAGCAAGCCGCGCAGGCCCGGTCAGCGTCAAGGAAAGGAGCCGGATTGAACTACTCTCTGCCTCATGAACGCTTGGGCTATACTTGCACATTCCCATCACATTGGCCGTGTATGATCTGGATCATTGGCGTCGGTGCGCTGGCCACATCCGGTCTTGCGCGCATGGGCAGACCACGGTCCCGTTCACTGCCGCGACGATTTTTCCAGCCAGGTTACCCGTTTTATGAGCATGCTTAACGAACAAAAAGCCCCGCTGGTCCATTTGGCCAACGCCATTGGTACGATGAGTGAAGTTTCTTCACGTGTCGGCCAATACGTCCTGGCAAACCCGGAAAAAGTGGTTCACCAGACGGTGGCAGAGCTGGCCGAATACACCCACAGCGGGCAGGCCAGCGTGTTGCGCCTGTGCCGCCAGCTCGGATTCAAGGGCTTCAGCGACTTCAAACTGGCGCTCATGGCCGAGCTTGCAGCCAATGAACACAGCGCCGCGACAGATAGCGACAACGAAGCAGACCGTTACAGCGGCCTGCTCAGACGGCTGACACTCAGTATGCAGAAAACCGCATATGCCCTGCATGCCGAGCAGTTATTGGCCATTGCGGTGCATATGGTCAAGGCACGCCGCATATCCGTGTTCGGTTCCGGGATATCCGGGCTTGTCAGCCAATTGGTGTCCTACCGGCTCATGCGGCTGGGTTTGCCGGCCCAGGCATTCCAGGATCCGGTCCTGGCCCACGAAGTGATGACCGACGTGGACAAGCATTGTGTGGCACTGGGCATTTCCGAGAGCGGCGTCACCCTTGACACCGTGGAGTTTCTCAAACGCGCCCGCTCGGCTGGCGCAAAAACAATCGCCATCACCGGGCGCGTCAACAGCCCGGTTGCCCAGGCCGCAGATCTGGTATTGCTGGCAGTGCCGATTGAACCGCTTACCATTGGCGGAGATATTTCACCTGCAATCAGCAAGATTTATCTGGTGGAATTGCTTGCCATGGCGATTGCCGACCTGTCTCATGCAGGGCGTCAAAGCAACAAACGGAGTAAAACTCCATAATGACTAAATAATATTGAAATAAATAACCAATAGAATGACGCCTGTTTGGAACAGACAGGTATCGTCATCATGGCCGCTTCAGTCAGACTTGAAAAAGTCGAAAAATACTACGGTACGAAACGCACGCTTGCCGAGGTATCGCTCGATATTGCCGCCGGCGAGTTTCTCACGCTGGTCGGTCCCTCCGGCTGCGGAAAATCCACCCTGCTGCGCATTGTCGCGGGCCTGACCTCGCACGAGCATGGGCGCGTCTATATTGGCGATCGCGATGTCACCCAGTTCCCGGCGCGCGACCGGCCGGTTTCAATGGTCTTCCAGAGTTACGCACTGTACCCGCATATGACTGTTGCGCAGAACATAGCCACTCCCTTGAGAATGAAGCGCTTGCCGGCGCCGGCCAGGTGGCCGCTGCTGGGTCGCTTCTGGCCGGGCAGTCGCAGGCTGCGCCAGCAAATTGACCATGACGTGACGGCCGTGGCCGCCCAGGTTCAACTGGAGAATCTGCTTGATTCACGGCCGTCGCAGCTATCGGGCGGACAACGCCAGCGTGTGGCCGTAGCCAGGGCAATGGTAAAACAACCCGACGTATTTCTCATGGACGAGCCGCTATCGAACCTGGATGCGCGCTTGCGCGTACATATGCGTTCTGAAATCGCAGCCCTGCATCAGCGCACCGGTGCGACATTCATTTACGTAACGCATGACCAGGTGGAGGCCATGACATTGTCAAGCCGGGTCGCTGTCGTCATGGATGGCGCTATCGTGCAGATCGGTTCGCCCAGGGATCTGTACGAAGACCCGCAGGACATTCGTGTCGCCCGTTTTATCGGCAGCCCGGAAATGAACCTGCTGGCAATCACCACGGATGCGCAGCACGGCGCAAGTCTGGCAGGCGAACCGATTGACCTGCAATTGCCGGCCACCGATGCCATGATCCATATGGGCTTTCGACCTGAGAGCGTAAGTATTGCCGACCTGTCCAGCCGTCATATGCCAAATGCAATCCGGTTTTCCGCGATATTCGAGCGCATGGAAGTGCTCGGGCATGATGCCCTGCTTTTCTGCCGACACCAGCACTCGGGCCAGCCGCTGGTGGCAAGAGCGCCGGTTGCCGATGTAGACCGGCTGCGCACCCGTGGCAACTGGTCAGACAAGCTGACCCTGCAGGTCAATCTGGCCCATACGTTCTGGTTCGATGCGCACGGCGACAGAATCGCACCCGCGTACACCAGTTGCGCGGTGCTGCCCATTCACAAGCGCGTGTCCTGAACATGAGCAACTGCCACGCCCTGCCCGCGCCACAAACAGAACGGGTCACCGCAAAAAAACGCCGCTGGCCTGACAGCATGGCCTGGTGGTTTGCCATGCCCGCCACCTTTCTCATGCTCAGCACCATGCTGCTGCCTGTCATCATTGTGATACTGCTCAGTTTTACCAACTACGAGCTTGGCATGCCTGACACGGGCTTTGTCGGCATCGATAACTATGCGTCGGTGCTGGGCGACGTCAAGTTCTGGCATGTGCTGCGCAATACCGTGATCTATACCTTGCTGGTTGTTCCCGGTTCAGTGATCGGCGGCCTGTTCCTGGCCGTCCTGGTGCAAAGCGTAGGCAAGGGTTGCCGCATTTACCAATGCCTGTTTTTCCTGCCGGTAACGGCAACGCTGGTTGCCATGGCGACCGTCTGGAAGTATCTGCTGCACGGCCAGATCGGACCGATCAACCAGTTGCTGCACGCGCTGGGCCTGCCGCAAATGGAGTTCTTTGGTGATCCCGCACTGGTGTTAATTTCACTTGCCATTATCGGCATCTGGCAACTGGCCGGTTTCAACATGGTGCTCTTTATTGCCGGCCTGGTGGCCATCCCGGAAGACCTGTATGACGCGGCCCGGGTGGATGGCGCTGATCGCCCGTGGGACCGTTTTTTTACCGTCACCCTGCCATTACTGGGTCCCACTATGCTATTTGTGATCGTGACATCCAGCATCACCGCATTCAAGGTCTTCGATACCGTTGCCGTACTGACCCGGGGCGGTCCGCAGGCAGCCAGTGAAGTCATCCTTTACCAGATTTACCTGGAAGGGTTCCAGTATTTGCGCACAGGCAGTGCGGCAGCCATGACGGTGCTGTTCCTGGCCTGCATTCTGGTTCTGTCCTGGCTGCAAACCAGGTTAACCGAGAAAAAGGTGCATTACCTATGACACCGCAACCACGGTATGGCGCCCGCCTCTTATCACAACTGACATTGTCGTCCTGCCTGCGCCACGGCACATTGCTCGTGCTGGCGCTGATCATGCTGTTCCCTTTTTACTGGATGATCGTCACGGCCTTTCGCCCGGCACAGGAAGTGTTCTCGGGGTCGTTCAACTGGCTGCCCCAGCAGTTTGTCGGCTGGGATAATTTCCGCACTGCCCTGGCCGATGCACCTTTGCTGCGCTACATGCTCAATGGCGCAATCGTCTGCGCCGGTGTCCTCGTGGTGCAACTTGCCACCGCCATACCGTGTGGCTGGGCATTGGCGCGCTACCGGTTCCGGGGTGATCGTATCCTGTTTGGCGCCGTCCTGCTTGGCTTGTGCATTCCCATTCAGGTGCCGGCCATTCCGCTCTTTCTGGGACTGGCCGCAACCGACCTGCTCAACACCTATTTTGCCTTGATGGTGCCCTTCTTTCTATCGGTGTTTGCCATCTTCCTGTTCAGACAATCATTCAAGATATTCCCTGAAGATATTGTGCAGGCTGCGCGACTGGACGGCCTGTCCGAAATGGCTATTCTGTGGCAGATCGTCGTACCTGCAAGCAAACCGGCCATTGCCGCCTTCTCGGTCTTTTCCGTTACCAGTCACTGGAACGATCTTTACTGGCCGCTGATTGTCATCACCAACGCCGAACTGATGACGCCGCCGCTCGGATTGGCATCCTTTGCCGATCCCGAGATTGGCGCCAACTTCGGTGCGCTGATGGCCTCTGCAACAATCGTGACGTTGCCGTTGATGATTCTCTACCTTTTTATTCAACGCCATTTTATTCAGGGCGTGACCAATACAGGCGTCAAGTAAGGATGCCGGCTTCGGGCCAGCGGGTCGGAAGTTTTTTCTGGAGTGCGAGTGATATGAAAACTGTTCGTCGGATATTAATGGGGCTGTCAGTCAGCGCCCTGTGCGCAGTATCGGCCCAGGCCGAAACCATTACGCTGGATGCCATGCATGCGTGGCCGGGTCATAATCCTTTCTATGAAAAAGTTGCGCAGGCATTCACCAAGGAGAATCCGGATATTATCGTGCGCTTTCGTGCCTCGCCGCCCTCTTATGACGAAGCGCACCAGGCCGTGTTGCGCAGCATGATGACCGGGCAGTTGCCCGACGTCTACTTCTCCGGCTTTCATCTATTGCCCGAACTGGTGCACGCACTGCAGCGGCGCAAGCAGGCTGTCGATCTCAAATCGTTTATAGACAAAGAGCAAGGCCAATGGCTGGAGACCAACTACGAGCCGTCTGTGCTCAAGCTTGCCCAGGTGCAAGGCACGCAGTACGGGCTGGCCTTCAATGCCTCCACACCGGTCATTTTTTATAACGCTGACCTGGTGAAAAAGGCCGGTGGCGACCCGGATGCCTTTCCGACAGACTGGCCCTCGCTGGTTGCCCTTGCCGCGAAAATCGCCAAGACCTCGGAAGGTATTAACGGTATGGCCTATGATGTGCATGCCTGGCCGGACGACTGGCTCTGGCGAGCCCTTATCATGGAACAGGGTGCGCCCATCATGAACCCGGATGGGAAAACCGTGGCATTCAGCGGCCAGTCCGGCTTGCACGCGTTGCAAAAGGCCCGCAGCTTTGTGACCGACGGCGCCATGGCCTTGCGTGATTTTGACCAATCGCGCCAACAGTTTGTATCAGGCAAGCTGGGCTTTATTTTTGCCTCTCCCAATAGCGCCAAGGCGTTTTCCGAATTGATCGGCTCGCGCTTTGCCCTGCGTTCATCGGTATTTCCGCTGGAAAACAAACAGTCAGGCAAGGTACCCACCGGCGGCAACGCCATGATGATCCTGGCCAAAGACCAGCAGCGCCAGGAGGCAGCCTGGAAGTTCATCAAGTTTGCCACCGGCCCTGTGGGCCAGACAGCTGCAGTGCTGGGGTCGGGCTACATGCCGACCAACAAACTGGCCCTGCAACCCGAGTACCTGGGTGATTTTTACAAGAAAAATCCCAACTGGGAAACCAGCCTGAAGCAGATTGCCTATGCCAGCCCGTGGGGCGGCTACCCCGGCAATAACGGGGTACAGATCTGGCGCACACAGCGTGACATTATCGGTTCTGTCATGCGCGGCAAGATCACACCCCAGGACGGACTCGCTCAGATGGTTGAAGCGACCAATGCCCTGTTAGCAAAATAATTATGTCAACCGGGGTGGCCAGGCGCCGCCCCATTTTTCCGGTATCTCATGACCAATACTTCTTTGGATCTCATTATTTTTGACTGCGATGGCGTCATCGTCGACAGCGAGGTGCTCTCGACCAGAGCCTCTGCCGCTGCACTGGATGAATTCGGCCTGAGCCTGAGCGAAGCACACGTTGCCGAACTGCTGGTGGGGCTCACCTTCGAGGCGGGGATCAAGCGCATTCACGAACAATACCAACTGGTATTGCCGCCGGCATTCGCCCAGCGAAAAATGCAACTGACCGAACAGCTATTTCGCCAGGAACTGGCGCCGATACCCGGTCTGGTTGCCCTGCTGGAGCGGCTCACGCTGCCTTACTGCGTGGCCTCCAACAGTTCCCATGAACGACTGCGTTTCACATTCGAGGCCACGGATCTCACGCACTATTTTGCAGGCCGCATTTACAGCGCAGACGATGTCGCCCGGGGCAAGCCAGCGCCGGATCTGTTCCTGCATGCAGCCGGCCAGCACCAGACGCCGCCGCACCGTTGTCTGGTTATCGACGACAGTCCCAGTGGCGTGCGCGCGGCAGTGGCTGCAGGCATGCCGGTCATTGGATTTACCGGCGGCGCCCATGCCCTTCCCGCGCTTGCCGACCAGTTGCACGCAGCTGGCGCCACATGGGTCATGCCTGACTACGACGCAGTCAGTGCGCACATCGAACAGTACAACGTAAAGGAATTTTCATGATGCTCGACAGTCTCTTTTCCAGGCCAGGCCCATTTTTGCGTGGCAATCTGCATGCCCATACCACCAACTCCGACGGCATGCTGCCGACCGAGGAAGTGGTCAGGCGATACAAGGAATCGGGTTACGATTTCCTGGCGCTCACAGATCACTTTCTGCCCTCGTATCAGTTCCCCCTGACTGACGCGCGGCAATTGCAGTCGGACACGTTTACGCCACTGGCCGCCGCCGAACTGCACGTGCCGCGCACGGAAAACAGCGCGCTGTGGCATATTACCGCCATTGGCCTGCCCTATGATTTTGAACCCACGCGCGAAGGTGAAGACGGCCCGACCATCGCCCGGCGCGCAGCCGATGCCGGCGCCTTCGTTACGCTGGTTCACCCTGCCTGGTACAGCCTGTCGCTGGCCGATGCCCTGACGATTGACGCAGCCCACGCGGTGGAAATCTACAACCACGGTTGCCAGCTCATGCATGATAAGGGCGATGGCGCCTATCTGCTGGACGGGTTGCTGGATCGCGGTCGCCCGATGCTGGCAACTGCGGTTGATGATGCGCATTTCAAGTCGCCGGATTTCGGCGCTGCGTGGGTAGAGCTCAAGGCCGACAGCCGGGACCAGGCCGATATCGTGTCCGCGCTGAAAGCCGGCAGTTTTTACTCCACACAGGGGCCGGTATTTCATGATATTGAAACCACCGCCTCTCATCTGAATGTACGCTGTTCTGCCGTCAATGGCATTCTGGTTGTGGGGGCCAGCTATCTGATGGCCTATCAGTTTGCGACCGGTCTTACCCGCGCCAGCATCGATCTGGCGCCGCTGGCAAAAAGCCCGTGGTACCGCGTCGTGTTAATTGGTGCAGATGGCAAGCGCGCCTGGAGCAATCCGGTCTGGAAGTAACACGGCGGCTACCCGGATAACAAGCAGTCGAAAGACCGCGCATCATGCGGCCTTACTGATGCGGCGCACCCTGGTTCCCCGCAAGCACGCAACACACCGGGCATGCTGGCACAGGACCAGCTTGCCCGTTACACACGCGCTGCTGCAGCCACAAAAAACGGGGCGACATGCATGGCCTGATGCCACGCCGGTCGCCCCGGTTCTTTTAACGTGGTTACCCTGTCTCAAAGGCCACCACTTGGTGCTGCCACTAGTCCATATAGGCTTCGAGCGGCGGGCATGAACACACCAGATTGCGATCACCGAAGGCGTTATCGACCCGCGCGACCGGCGGCCAGTACTTGCCCACCGGCGAAACATGGCCTGGATAAGCCGCCTGGCTGCGCGCATAAGCATGATTCCACTCATCGGCAGTCAGCATCTGTGCCGTGTGCGGTGCATTGGTCAGCACATTGTCCTGGGCATCCACCTCGCCAGCCTCAACCTGGGCAATCTCGCGGCGGATGCAAATCATCGCATCCACGAAACGGTCCAGTTCCTTCAGACTTTCCGATTCGGTCGGTTCCACCATCAAGGTGCCGGCCACCGGAAAACTCATGGTTGGCGCGTGAAAGCCATAGTCAACCAGGCGCTTGGCCACGTCGTCTACCGTAATGCCGCAAGCGTCCTTGATGGGGCGCAGATCCAGAATGCACTCATGGGCCACGCGACCGTTACGACCGCTGTACAGGACCGGATAATGCGGCGCCAGGCGGGTGGCAATATAGTTGGCATTAAGCAGTGCAACTTCGGTGGCGCGCTGCAGACCGGAAGCGCCCATTAGCGCGATATACGCATAGGAAATGGGCAGAATGCTGGCCGAACCGAAAGGCGCTGATGACACCGGACCGGGCCGACCGGCCGCATCGGCTGCGTCAGGCTTGCCCTGTTCGTTCAGTACCCCCGGCAGATACGGCGCCAGATGCGCCCGCACGGCAACCGGACCGACACCCGGACCACCGCCGCCATGCGGAATGCAGAAAGTCTTGTGCAGATTCAAGTGGGACACATCAGAGCCAAAGCTGCCAGGCTTGGCCAGCCCGACCATCGCATTCATGTTGGCGCCGTCCAGATACACCTGACCCCCAGCGGCATGCACCAGATCGCAGATCTGTACCACCGCTTCCTCGAACACGCCATGGGTAGACGGATAGGTGATCATCAGCGCAGCCAGGCGATCGCCGGTCTGCTCGATTTTGCGCTTCAGGTCTTCCACGTCCACGTTGCCATTGCTGTCGGAGGCAACCACGGTCACCGACATACCGGCCAGATTGGCCGATGCCGGATTGGTGCCATGGGCCGAGGCCGGGATCAGGCACACATCGCGCTGGCTCTGGCCATTGGCCTGGTGATAGGCACGAATGGCAAGCAAGCCGGCATATTCGCCCTGCGCGCCGGAATTGGGCTGCAGGCTGACCGAATCGTACCCGGTGATCTCGCACAGGGCGGCCGACAGGCGGCTGACCAGTTCAGCATAGCCGGTGGTTTGCGCAGCCGGCGCGAACGGGTGAATATTTGCGAACTCCGGCCAGGTGATGGGAATCATCTCGGCAGTGGCGTTCAGCTTCATGGTGCAGGAACCCAGCGGAATCATGCTGCGATCCAGCGCCAGATCCTTGTCGGCAAGACCGCGCAGGTAGCGCAACATGTCGGTTTCCGAATGAATGCTGGAAAAAATCGGGTGCGACAAAATGGCTGACTGGCGCGCCAGGGAGACCGGCACGAAAGTGTCTTCGCCGGCGTTGAGCGCGGCAACGTCAACCGCAGGCGCACCGGCAGCATCGGTAAGGACATTGGCCAGCGCCTGCAGGTCTGCCAGCGTGACCGTTTCGTCCATGGACAGGGCAAATTGCGTCTCGGATACCCAGCGCACATTGATCTGCGCAGCATCCAGCCCGGCACGCAGGGCCTGGCCGTGCCTGGTCTGTACCAGCAGTGTATCGAACCAGGTCTCGTTCTGTACTTCGTAACCTGCAGACTGCAGCAAGGTGCGCAGCAGGGTCGTGGTCACATAGGTGCGCTGCGCAATGCGCCGCACGCCCTTGGCGCCGTGATAAACGGCAAACATGCTGGCCATCACGGCCAGCAGCACCTGCGCAGTACAAATATTGGAAGTCGCTTTCTCGCGTCGGATATGCTGTTCACGCGTTTGCAGCGCCAGCCGCAAGGCCGGCTTGCCCTGCGCATCCTTGGACACGCCTACCAGACGTCCCGGCATGCTGCGCTTGAAGGCATCGCGGCAGGCCATGAAACCGGCATGCGGACCGCCGAACCCGAGCGGCACACCAAAGCGCTGTGCAGAGCCCACGGCAATATCGGCGCCCCACTCGCCCGGCGCTTTCAGAATGGCCAGGGCCAGCAGGTCGGTAGCAACCGCCACCACGGCGCCTGCGGCATGGGCCTCGGCCGCCAGCTGCGTATAGTCGCTCACGCCGCCCAGGCTATGCGGGTACTGCAGCAGCACGCCAAAGCACTCGGGCAGGCCCGCGGCTTCATCGGCAACCACCACCTTGATGTCCAGCCCTTGTGCACGGGTTTTGACAACCTCGATGGTTTGCGGATGGCAATGTGCGGATACAAAGAAAATATCGCTTTTTGACTTGGCAGAGCGGCGCGCCAGCGTCATGGCTTCGGCCGCCGCCGTGCCTTCGTCCAGCAGGGACGCATTGGCAATATCCAGGGCCGTCAGATCGGTCACCATGGTCTGGAAGTTGAGCAGCGCCTCCAGCCGCCCCTGGGAAATCTCGGGCTGATAAGGCGTGTAGGCCGTGTACCAGGCAGGGTTTTCAAGAATATTGCGCAAAATCACATTGGGCGTTAACGTGCCGTAATAGCCCTGGCCAATGTAGTTGCGATAAATCGCGTTTTTCTGTGCAATGGCGCGCAATGAAGCCAGCATATCGGCTTCGCTGCGTGGCCCGTCCAGCGCCAGGGGCGCGGCATTGCGGATACGGGAAGGAACAATCTCGTCGATCAGTTCGTCCAGGCTCTCGGCGCCAATAACAGACAACATCTCTGCCTGCTCGGCCTCAGATGGCCCGATATGGCGTCCGACAAATTCCTGGGACGCCGCTTCGTGTGTGTGCAACATAATCTGGGTAATCCGGTGGTAATCAGTCATGCCGCTGCTGCCGCGCATTCAGCGCGAATGCGGGCAACGGCGGCGCAGTTCAGGCCTGGGCTTCGTAGGCAGCCGCATCCAGCAGCTTGTCGGCGTCGGCCGCGTTGGCGGGCTTGATTTTGAATATCCAGTTGGTATAGGAGTCTTCGTTGACCAGGTCAGGCTGTGCCTCCAGCACATCGTTGAAAGCGACAATTTCGCCATCAACCGGTGCGTAGATGTCGGAAGCGGCCTTGACCGATTCGACCACGCCGGCGGTGTCGCCCGCTTTCAATTGCGCGCCCACCTGGACGTCGCCCACGTAGACCAGATCCCCAAGCTGTTCCTGGGCATTATCAGTGATGCCGACAACGAACACGTCGCCTTCGGCCAGGACCCACTCATGCGAAGGGGTGTATTTACGATCGGTAGGTAATTTCATTCAAGACTCCTGGAAGAGGAAAATGACCACGTTGCACACGGTCATATAGTATCAAGGTTTATGTGACGGTTTTCTATTTCTGTGCAGGAACCACGGCCTTGCCGTTACGCACGAAAGGCAGCGCGGTCACCGTGGCGGGAACCCATTTGCCGCGAATCTCGACGTCGACGGCATCTCCCGCCTTCACGCCTTCAGGCAGACGGGCAAACGCCACGGACACGCCCAGGGTGGGCGACATGGTGCCGCTGGTCACTTCGCCTTCGCCCTGCGCGGTGCGTACCCGCATATGCGCACGCATCACGCCGCGCTCATTGAGCTTAAGACCGGTAAACACGTTCTTGCGCGGTGAAGATTCAATTGCCGGGCGGCCGATGAAGTCGCGCCGGGTATCGGTCAGGCTGACTGTCCAGGTGAGTGCCGCCTGTGCCGGCTGGGTCTGCTCATCCATATCCTGGCCGTACAGGTTCATGCCGGCTTCAAGACGCAGCGTATCGCGCGCGCCCAGGCCACAAGGCGCCACGCCTGCCGCAACCAGTTGGTTCCACAAGGCTTCAGCCTGCGTGGCGGGCAGTACGATTTCAAAACCGTCTTCGCCGGTATAGCCGGTGCGAGCCACCAGGGTGTCATTGCCCACACTGGCCGCGAAAAACGCCTTGAGTGGTTCGGTCGCCGCCTGCCATTCAGGATGGATCTGCCAGACCAGTTCACGGGCTTGCGGACCCTGTACGGCAATCATGGCCAGATCGCGCCGGGGGGTAATAGTGACATCCAGCTGGTGTTCATTGACCACGCGCTGCATCCAGTCAATATCCTTTTGCGCGCATCCGGCGTTGACCACCACACGCCAGCGGTCATCATCGAAAAAGTAAACGATCAGATCGTCGATCACCCCACCTTCGGGATTGAGCATGCAGCTGTAGAGCGCCTTGCCGGAAATGGCCAGCTTGGCCACGTCGTTGGCCAGCAGCAGGCTCAGGAAGCGCCGCGCCTGCAGGCCGGTCACATCGACATTGAGCATATGGGAGACGTCGAACATACCCGCTTTCTGGCGCACGGCATGGTGTTCGGCCAGTTGCGAGCCGTAGGAAATAGGCATTTCCCAGCCGCCGAAATCGACCATTTTGGCGCCGGCAGCCTGGTGGGCCGCGAACAGGGGCGTGCGATTCAGTTGAGTGGGGGGAGCGCTTGCCGCAGTCGAAGGGGTTGTCTGTGTAGACATGCTTGCACCTGTTGAAAAGGATTGAAGGTCGCAGCGCACAGGTTTCACCATGAAACCGGCGCTTGTCGCCCTCTGTCCTTTTGCCTGAGAGTTGTAGCGCGCTTTGGGCTGGCCTGATGGCGCAGCGCAGCGCGTTTCCCCTTCGGCGCCTTAATGAAAAGGTCTCTCCAGAGTGCCTTACCGGCCGGGCCGGTGATTGTGCGGTACATGGACCTGAGCGATTCCGGGCGAATTGCGCCTTCGGTGGCAACATGACAGGCCAGTGGCCGCCTGCTGCTCTCTCCCACGACAATTTGAAAGCATGCGAAAGGATACAGGCAAACGGCAAAAAAATCCATTCTGACAACCCCGATATTCAATTTTTTGCCGCCGTCGCACCCCCTTCCGGAACGCCTGGCCAGCCCATTTAACAAGCGCGCGAGTTAACCGAGGTTAGCCGCCGTTAAGGCATTGTTACCGTGGCAATACGAACTGTTACATCTTATAGTTTCAATTAAATAATTCTTTGGAAAAGAGATAGAATACACTTGACCACAAGCAATTAGTCACTCGTGCGGCAGCACCCTCACACACGAGTGTCATCATGTTGCGGTACACTAGCCATCCGCTGGTGAACGTCAGCATAAAACACAACAATATCAGATACAGAACACACGTTTTCATTAGCAGCTTCAATAGCGAGCGGATCTATTACAGAACAGCTCGCCACTGCAGTCAGCATCAAGCGCCCTAGTGGCAACTACATAAGGAGTACTATTATGGATAACGGTTTCTACGCAACAGTGATCGCAGATTCCAAAGCCCACGCCGGAGTGACGGTCGTAGAAGACAACAAGGTCCGGGGGGGCGATGCCCATTACCTGTATTCAGGCACCATCCAGGCCGATGGCAACGATGAAATCGTCGCCAACCTGAAAATCAAGGCATATACAGCGGTTGACCAGTCTTTCGGCACCGACGAAAACAGCTTCGAATTGTCCCTGATGGGCAGTAAAACCGATAGCGGCTTTCGCCTGACTGGCTATTCACCCAGCGGTCGTGAAATCGTGATCGATGCCCGGAAAATCGCCAATATTGACCTCGGCTTTTAAACGGGTCGCCCGGGGCTGACCGGGCCGGCATTCTCATTTTTATAATTTATAGGGCGGCCGCCACTGGTGGCCGCCAGCCGGATCGGCACCTTGCCTGACCACTTTGATCTGAACCTGCTGTCTGTCAATGCCCGTTCAATCGCATGCCAGCACAGCCAAATCACAACACATTATTGCAGCCCGGCCTTTAACAAGGCATCCCCAGCGTTACTTCACACTGACAGGGCGCGGCCACAGGCCATCGCAGACGCCCAGGCCCACTGAAAATTGTAACCGCCCAGCCAGCCGGTCACATCAACCACCTCGCCAATAAAATACAGTCCCGGCACTTTGCGTGCCTGCATCGATTTCTGGTCCAGCTCGCGCGTGTCCACACCACCGCGCATGACTTCGGCCTTTTTATAGCCCACGGTTCCGGAAGGAGTGAGGGTCCACGGTTGCGCACTCTGTGCCAATTGCATCAACGGCTTGTCGGCCATATCGGCCAGCCGCTGTGCCGGCAGCATGCCCCGGTATTGCAGCCAGTTCTCGGCCAGTCGGCGCGGCCACACTTCGCTCAGGACATGAGCCAGACTTTGCTTGCTGCCCTTCTTGCGCTGCACCAGCTCCTGCGCCAGTTGTCTGCCCGGCAGTAAGTCAATGCGGATAGAGGTATCGGGTTCCCAGTAGCTGGAAATCTGCAGGATGCCCGGGCCCGACAGGCCGCGATGGGTAAACAGCAGGTCTTCATCGAAGTATCCCCGGCGCTTGCCCTGTCCCGTTTCCAGCCGGGCCGGCACCGCCAGACCCGAGAGTTCGGCAAACGGCTTCCAGCTTTGCTGATCAAAGGTCAATGGCACCAGCGCGGGACGCGGTTCAATGATTTTCAGTCCGAACTGGCGCGCCGCCTTCAGTCCGAAATCGGTCGCGCCCAGCTGGGGAATAGCCATGCCGCCGGTTGCGATCACCAGCTTGTCGGCTGTCAGCGTGCCACTTGCAGTCTGCACCGTAAAACGGCCGTTTGCCTGGCCAATCGCGCTCACGGCCGCCTGCATGCGTCGCTTTACGCCGCCCTTGTCACACTCGGCGACCAGCATGTCGATAATCTGCTCGCTGCTGTCGTCGCAAAACAGCTGACCCTTGTGCTTTTCATGCCAGGCAATGCCGTGGCTGCGCACCAGCGTCAGAAAGTCCTCTGGAGTATAGGCAGACAGGGCAGACCGGCAGAACGCCGGATTGGCGGATAAAAACTGCTGCCAGGTGGTGCCGATATTGGTGAAATTGCAGCGGCCGCCACCGGAGATCCGGATTTTTTCCGCCAGCTTGCTGGCGTGATCCAGCAACACCACCCGCTGGCCACGCTGGCCGGCCACCGCCGCACACATCAGGCCGGCAGCACCGGCGCCGATGATCACGACATCAACAGATTCACTCATCCAGTCTCAGGCAGTCCACGTAGAAAAAGTCGCGACCATCATCTTCGACCACATGGCCCAGGCCATGGATAAAGGTCTCGAAGCCCGGAAATTTCGCATTGAAACCGCGTGCAAACTTCAGGTACTCCACAATGGTCTTGTTAAAGCGTTCGCCCGGGATCAGCAGCGGAATGCCCGGCGGATACGGCGTGAGCAGCACCCCGGTTACGCGGCCTTCCAGCTCGTCCAGCGGGACACGCTCGACCTCACGGTGCGCCATTTTGGCAAACGCATCCGAAGGCTTGAGCGCCGGCACCATATCCGACAGATAGACCTCGGTTGTCAGGCGCGCTACATCGTTCTCGTGGTAGGCCTCATGAATTTTCTGGCACAGGTCGCGCAGGCCCATGCGCTCATATTTTTTGAAGTCGGCGCAGAACTCGGGCAGGATGCGCCACAGCGGCGCATTGCGATCGTAATCATCCTTGAACTGCTGCAGCGCCGTTACCAGCGTGTTCCAGCGCCCCTTGGTAATGCCAATGGAAAACAGAATAAAGAAGGAATACAGGCCGGTTTTTTCCACCACAATCCCATGCTCGGCCAGGTATTTTGACACCAGCGCAGCAGGAATGCCGCTGTCGGCAAAGTTGCCGTCAATATCCAGCCCGGGCGTAATAATGGTCGCCTTGATCGGATCCAGCATGTTGAAATTCTCGGCCAGATCGCCGAAACCGTGCCACTCGTCGCCGGACTCGAGCACCCAGTCTTCCTGCTCGCCGATGCCTTCGGAAACCAGACGATTCGGTCCCCAGACCTTGAACCACCAATCGGTGCGCCCATATTCCGAGGCCACCTTGCGCATGGCGCGACGAAAATCCAGGGCTTCGCGAATACTCTCGGCAACCAGCGCGGTGCCGCCGGGCGGCTCCATCATGGCAGCCGACACATCGCACGAGGCAATAATCGCGTATTGCGGCGAGGTGGAGGTATGCATCAGAAACGCTTCGTTGAAAATATTGCGATCCAGCTTGCGGTTCTCGGACTCCTGCACCACGATCTGCGAGGCCTGGGAAATGCCGGCAAGCAGCTTATGGGTGGAGTGCGTGGCAAACACCATTGCATCCTGGCTGCGCGGCCGGTTCGGGCCGATCGCGTGCATATTGGCATAGAACTCGTGGAAGGCCGCATGCGGCAGCCAGGCTTCGTCAAAGTGCAGCGTATCAACGATACTGCCCAGCTTTTCCTTGATCATCTCCACGTTGTAGATCACGCCATCATAGGTGCTTTGCGTGAGCGTCAGAATGCGCGGCGTCTTGTTCTTGAGTTCGCGGGCAAACGGATTGGCTTCGATTTTCTTCTGAATGCTTTCAGGGTCGAACTCTTCCAGCGGGATCGGGCCGATAATACCCAGGTGGTTGCGCGTTGGACGCAAGAACACCGGTATTGCACCTGTCATGGTAATGGCGTGCAAAATGGATTTATGACAATTGCGATCGACCACCACCACGTCATCGTTGGCCACGTTGGCATGCCACACCACCTTGTTGGAGGTGGAAGTGCCATTGGTCACGAAATAGCAGTGATCGGCATGAAAGATGCGGGCGGCGTTGCGCTCTGACTCGGCCACCGGACCGGTATGGTCCAGCAACTGGCCCAGCTCCTCGACCGCATTGCAAACGTCGGCGCGCAGCATGTTTTCACCGAAGAACTGGTGAAACATCTGTCCGACCGGGCTTTTCAGAAACGCCACGCCGCCGGAGTGGCCCGGGCAATGCCAGGAGTAGGAACCATCCTGCGCATACTTGACCAGCTCACGGAAAAACGGCGGCGAGAGCCCGTCCAGGTAGCTCTTGGATTCGCGAATAATATGGCGCGCCACGAACTCGGGCGTATCTTCGAACATGTGAATGAAACCATGCAGTTCGCGCAGGATGTCATTGGGAATATGTTCGGATGTGCGGGTTTCGCCATACAGATAAATGGGGATGTCTTCATTGCGAAAACGCAGCTCGCCAATAAAGGTTCGCAAATTGCGGATGGCATGCGCCACGTCTTCGCGCGAGTCTACATCGAACTCTTCATCGTCGATGGACAGGATAAAAGCGCTGGCTCTGCTTTGCTGCTGGGCAAACGAACTCAGATCGCCGTAACTGGTCACGCCAAGCACCTCGACGCCTTCTGCCTTGATGGCATCGGCAAGGGCACGAATACCGAAACCGGACGCACTGTCCGAGCGGAAGTCTTCGTCAATGATGACGATAGGGAAACGAAATTTCATCGGGTACTCCTGGCTGGCTGATCAAATAGCCTGATTATGTTCTTGGAAGTGTGACGCCTTGTTGACCCTGATACTTGCCGCCGCGATCGCGATATGACGTTTCGCATACCTCGTCGCCCTGCAGGAACAGAAACTGGGCACATCCCTCGCCGGCATAGATTTTTGCGGGCAGCGGTGTCGTGTTGGAAAACTCCAGCGTAACATGGCCTTCCCACTCCGGCTCCAGCGGCGTCACGTTCACGATAATGCCGCAGCGCGCGTAGGTGCTTTTGCCCAGGCAGATGGTGAGCACTTCGCGCGGGATGCGGAAATACTCAACCGTGCGGGCAAGCGCAAACGAGTTCGGCGGAATAATGCAAACATCACCCTTGAAATCCACAAAGGATTTTTCGTCGAAGTTTTTCGGATCCACAATCGTGGAATTGATGTTGGTAAAAATTTTGAATTCGTCGGCGCAACGCACGTCGTAACCATAGCTGCTGGTGCCGTAGCTTACGATCTTTTGCCCGTTCGCCTCACGCACCTGACCCGCCTCGAAAGGAGTGATCATGCCGTCTTGCGCCGCCTGCCGAATCCACCGGTCGTTCTTGATACTCATAGACTGTATCTCTCTGCTGGGGTCTGCCCCGAAGGGAAAAGCGCCATTGTAGCCCCTGCGGCTGCAGGGGAGTATGCATTTTTCGTCAGTCTCTGAAAAAGCGGCGATAGATCAGTTCCAGCCCGTTAACGGTGCCACCCTTGATATCGGCAGACAGGTTTCTGAACAACCGGTAACTGCCGCGCACCACAGTGCCGGTACCGGCCATGGCCTGCTCGACGCTCACGGTCATGCCATTCTCAAATTTCTTGCTGGCCACGAAAAACTGCTGGGACAGGTCGCTCGACGATTCCTGGTTGACGCTGGAAGCCACCGTTTTTTCCGGCAGAACCGTACCGGACTCGCCAATATTGCCCGAACGGATAGCAATATCGTCCAGGCCCAGCTTGCGATAAAACGGCTCGCCCCCGCCCACGATAGACGAGCCCACCGAGAACAGCAGGGCTGCGTCGCTGCCGCTGCTGTCCGGGCCGCGCCCCATGAGTAGCCAGGACAGTTTTTCCACCTCGCTCACATCGGGATAGGATACCAGATCGATTTTGGGTTTTCTGGCCGTGCCCACCACTTTTACCCCGGCCTCCACATCCAGGCCGGTGCGCAGGGCTTCAATATCCAGGATCGGGTTGGCCAGGTTACCCTGAAAGGTAATGCGGCCACGGCGGATCTGCAAGCGCTGCCCATAGGCTTCGATCGCCCCGCCGCGTGTGCGGAAAGCGCCCACGCCGGTCAGCTGGTTTTTTTCCTGGATCACATTAAGCGAGCCCACCAGGCCGGAGTCCAGCCCCATGCCAACAATATAAAAGCGCTTGCCCAGGTCCACCGTGAAATCCAGGCTCAGGTCCAGGGGCGATTCTTCCTTGACCACCTTGGTCTGACCCGGCTTGAGCACAATCACATCGCCATCGACCGTCGGCACGCTGCCCAGGATATCCACGCTGGCCCAGCCGGCGTCAGCCGTGACCTTGCCCTTGATAGCCACCTTGGGCAGGGGTGCATTGATATCCACATCGCCACTGATCATCACAAAGCGATCGGAACGCTGAATAATCGGATAATGATCGAATACGATCCGGAAATCGCCCTTGCTGGTATTCAGGTTCCATTTGCCGGTAATGCCCAATGAGCCATTCTGGGCCTCTACATTATCGTCAATCCATTTCTTGGTGCGCCATTCATTGGCCTTGATGCGGATCACAGACGGGAAACGCAGCGTGTTGATCACCACCTGATTGTCGCGCAGCGTCGCCTCCAGCGTGCCATCGAGCAGGCGGATGCCGTTGTCGATTTCCACGATCTTCACTTTGGAGCCGGAAATTTTCCCGCTGGTGGTCCATTGGCCATTGGCGCGCGATTGCGCGGTGACGTTCAGCGCCACGGCGCCGCCCAAATCCAGCATATCGCCAGTTAGCGGCCCCATCCAGCTGATATCGGCCAGGTTGCCATTGAGCGTGATTTTCGAGCCGCCGTTCAGATTCGGCGCCAGCCCGTTGAACGCGATGGCACCCGTCCCTTTCAGATTGCCTTTGTTTTGCGTATCAAAGGCAATATTCAGGTTGGCGGTGCTGGTGGTGGCGCCGGTCTTGTTGAAATTGGCGCCCACCAGCATATTGGTCAGTCCCAGCGGAATCGGCGTTGCTGCCGGAATCATGAAATCGCCGCTCACCCGTTTGAGGGCGGTCTTGCCGGTCAGCGCCCCGTCAAAGGCCAGATCCCAGTCAAAATCGAGCACCAGCGAGGTTTCCTGCTGCGCAGTCTTGCGCCGGTCAATAATACCCGCATTAACGTTTGTTGCCTCTTTGGCTGCCGGATCGGCCAGCTTCTGCATATCACGAATGAAAGCGGGGCTCAGCACAAAACGGTGAATGGAACCCTTGGTTTGCCACTTGCCATTGCTGCCGGTGGTGCCATCCTGATTGATCACGATGCTGTGCTTGCCCGGCAGGCCGATATTGATGGCCGATGGTCCGGCTTCCCACGCTGGCAGCCCGCCCTCTGCGGCGGGCGCAAACGCCAGTGTCCAGGGCTTGTCCTGCGCAACGGTAATGCCGGCGTGCTGTACATCCAGCGTCGAGAGCGTGCCGCGCCATCCTTCTATACCCTGTTCGTTCTTGTCCCAGGAACCATCGGCAGCCAACCGGAAATTGACCGGCGCCTTGCCCAGTTCCCTGGATTTGCCCTGAGAGAACATGCCCTTCAGATCAAGCGCATGTTTGGCGACCATCCCCTTGACGGTGCCATCCAGCGTGACACTGCCCGGCAGGCCGGGCCAGAAGGAAGACAGGGCCGGTGCGTCCACGTCCAGCGTCAGTACACTGTCCGCTTCACCGAACGAGCCCTTGCTGCGTATCTTGTTGCTACCCAGCGCAAGATCGATATTGGCCGCCGGTACGCGAAAGGCATTCAGGTCAATGCCTGCACTGCCCTGTCCGCCCAGCGTCAGATCGCGTACCGCCAGATCCAGGGACCCGGCCAGCGGCTTGTCGTTCCAGATGCTGCCCTTGTCAAAGCTGCCCTTGACGGTTGCCGACTTGATGGCCGTGGGCGAGAACATATCGACGTCGGCCGTCAGGTCCGTGCTAAGCAAGGTTCTGGGAATACTGTCTGCCATCAGCTTGCTGACCGGCAGCGCCTTGGAATTGACACGCACATGAATGCGGTCTGATTCGTCCTGCCCGCCCTTGGGCGAAACCAGCGCTTCCAGCGTCAGCGTTGCACCATCGCGCAAGGCAAGGTCCGCCTTGGCATCGCGCAGCAGCAACGGCGTTGCCATGTCCAGTTTTATATCCGCATTCAGATGCGATTTTTCCCCGGTGGCGCTGGCCGTGACGACATAGCCATCCTGCACTTGCGCCGTTTGCTGCGGTTCAATGTCAAAGGCAATCGTGTCAAAATCAAGCGGTACCGGAGTCTTGAACGGCAACACGCCGGTGCCGTCGGTACGCATGACATGCGCCGAACCGGTCAGCATCTGGTTGAAAGCCAGATCCCAGTCCGCATCCAGCGTGATGTCCTTGTCGGCCACGGCGCTGGCTGCCGCGCCCTTGCCGCCGTCAGCGGCGGCGCCCGCTGCTTTTTTGTTGCCGGCCGAGGCCGCTGTCAGTGCCTTGTTCGCCGCCTGCGTGGCTGCCCGCGCCGCCGCCGGATCTTCGGCGGCAAACGCTTTTTGCAGATTCATCAGGTATTGCGGATTAATGACCAGGTCCTTGATCTGCCCTTTGGTCTGCCACTGACTGCCGTTACCGCCAGACTCGCCCGGCAGGATCTGCGCACTGCGATTGTCGGGCAGATCCAGCAAAAAGCGGGAGGCTGTGGTGGCCCACTGCAAGGGATGCTGGCCATCGTCCGGCAGGAACGACAACGACATCGGGCTTTGCTGCTGCAACCGCAATTCGGTATGACGCAAATTCAAGTCTTCCAGCACACCCACCCAGCCTTCCTGGCCGCCTTCCATTTTGTCCCAGGCGCCCTGAATATTCAGGCCGAACACCACGGGCGCCTTGCCCAGGGCACGACTGGGCGCCTGCGCATACATGCCGTAAATCTGCGCACGGTGATTGGTCACGCGACCGTCCACCACGGCATTGACCAGCGCACTACCCGGCAGCGACGGCCAGAAATTGGCCAGCGCCGGCGCATTAACGTCCAGATACAGCTGGCTGGCATCCTGTCCGAAGCCGCCATGCGCCGTAATCCGGTTATTGCCCAGCGTCAGGTCCACATCGGTATCGCTCACCCGCAACTTGTCCAGATTCGGCTTGATGCTGCGATCGGCCTGTTCCTGTTCCGGCTGCTTGTCGAAAATGCCCGCCAGGTGCACCTTGCTGGCAATTGTGCCGACCAGCGGTTTGTCGTTCCACATGCTGCCCTGGGTCAAGTGCGCATCCAGGTCCACATCAGCGATTTCGCGCTTGCCCGGCAGCGTATCGGCAACCAGCGCCACGGTGCCATTTAGCAGCGAGGCCGGTGTGGCACCCGCCGAGAGGGTCTGTAAATTCAGCGATTTCAAACCGACCTTGGCGGTCAGTCTATCGGTGCCTTCACTAACGCCGGCGATGGTTTCAAAATCTGCGTCAACCGCAGCGCCATCGGTCAATCCCAGCTGCAATTTGCCATCGCGCAACGGAATCACATTTGCCATAGCCAGGTTCAGCCTGGTATCCAGGCTGGACTGCGGGCCCTGCCCCTGCGCGTTAATGGCCAGCACCGGATTTTTTTCATCCTGGCGCGTTTCATTGAACTTGATGCTCAGCGTCTCAAAATCCAGCGGGATCTTCTGCACCAGCGGCACGAACCGATCGCCTGCCGTACGCCGCACATTGACTGCACCCTGCAGGCCGTTTTCCGTGGCAATATTCCAGTCGCCATCAAACACAATATCCGGAAAGCTGCCGGCGGTTTTTTGCGCCAGCGCCCTGGCTGCGGCATCCCGGGCTGTCTTGTCGGCATTTGCCGGCTGTGCGTTGCCGGCGGCTGTCATCCTGGCAACCTCGTCCATCAGCCTGTCGCTGATCGTCAGATTGACAAATGATCCCGCTGTTGTCACGCCCATGGCGTTGCCGCTGGCCTTGTCCAGCTTGAACTGCGCAACGGAGCCGCCGGGCAGGGTCAGGCCCAGCGCACCAGGCCCCGCCGCCCAAACATTCTGCACGCCGGTCGCGTTCGGGCTGAACAACAGAGGCAAGGGGTTGCGCTCACGCACGCGCACCCCGGCATGCGCCAGATTCAATGCGGTTAACGCGCCTTCCCAGCCATCAATACCGTCTGCCAGTTGATGCCACTTCCCGTTGATGGTCGCCGACAAATCGGCCGGCGCCTTGCCCAGGGTTTTCGCATCGCCCTGATTGACCTTGCCGCTGATATCGAGCGCATGCTCGGCAATCGTGCCGGCCAGCGTACCAGACAGTTTGGCCGTGCCGTTGATGCCATCGACCAGCTGGCCCAGTTTAGGCGCGTCAACGTTTAAGCGCAGCACACTTTCCTGCTGCCCGAAGCTGCCCGACGTGGTAATACTGTTGTCACCCAATTGCAGATCGATATCTGCCTTGCGAATATTCAGGTGGGTCAGGTCTACCAGCGTAGTCGACGTCTGTATTGCATCTGTGTTTACGGCAGTTTGCTGCGCTTTCTGAAGCGCATCCTCGCCTTTCTCTGTGGTAACACTTTTGCCTTCCTGCTGCGCCTTGCGTGCAGCCGCGGCCTTGATATTGTCGGCAACGTCCTGGGCCATCTGCTCGCCATCAACAATCCGGCGTTGCGTCATGACACCCTGCGAATCAATATCGATATCCAGGTCGGCCGCCAGCGGCTTGCCCTGCAGGCGGCTCTCGCTATCGACCGTGCCTTTCAGTTGCAATCCCTGCACATTGGACAGACCCAGAACATCTGCCACAAATGTCATATCGCTAGTCAATACCGAATCGGCCGCCCCTTGCTGCCCCTTGAGCGTGAGTCGCTGGCTGGCAAAGGAGCCGGCAATGCGGTCCGACTCTGCTGCGCCCTGTTTTTCCTTTTTGTCCAGTTTGAACTGCAGGCCTGAGGCGTCGCCCAGCTTGAGGTTCACATCAGCCTGGTTCAATGGAATGCCGCCGCCCATCACGCCCAGGTTCAACGAGGCATCCACTTGTGCGCCCTGGCCGCTGCCCTGCAGGGTCACGCCCAGCTTCTCCAGATCGCCAGCCACCTGCGTGTGCAGATCAAATGTGCAATCACGCTGCTGCAGCGCGCCGGTCAGTACGCCGCCAATCTGCACGAACTGGCTCAGGCACACCGGCGACTGTTTGTTTTGCGTAGCAAGTTTCGCATTCAAGTCCAGCTTCATCGGATACGGGCTTTTAATCGACTCTATTTCCAGCGTACCGTTCAGATCTGCTTCGGTCTGCGGATGCGAGATGTGCACGCTTTTGAGCGTGCCCTTGGCATGCTGGTCAATAATCAGCAAATCGGCCAGACTGAAATTGCTCAGCCCCACAGGCAGGCCCGAGCCATCGGGCATCAGTAGTGCAAAATCGCCAACGTCCAGCCGATCCACCTGTATGCCAACTGGAATACCCGGCATTTCAAATGGCTTGGCGTCTTCCGGCGCCGGTTCGGTGGTCTCCAGCGGCAGCAGCTTGACGTCCAGATCGGCCACGCTCATCTGCTCTACACGCAAGGTGCGTTTGAACAGCTTGAGCCAGTCCACTTTCAGTACAGCCTGCCGGCCGGTAATCTTGATTTCCGGCGTATCGATCAGCAGCCGCTCCAGCTCGATCCCGCTCCATAACGTGCCGCGCACATTGGTCAGTTCACCGCCCACCTGGCTGATCACGGTATTAAGCAGCCAGCGGCTGCCCGGATTGGTACCCATGAACCAGAACACAAAGGCGCACAGCCCGATAAGAAGCGTCAGGACGATGGGTTTCCAGCGAAGATACCAGCGCAAATATTTCATTTTCATCAGAATGCCACTCCCAATGAAAAGTGCAGCCGCAAGCTGCGATCACGCTGGCCATAGGCCAGGTCCAGGAACAGCGGACCGGCCGGAGTCTTGACTCTTGCCCCCACGCCGTAGCCCACATGCAGCTTCATTTTATTGAATGACTCTGCCGCATCACCGGCATCAATAAACACGCCCATGCCGAAACGGTCGTCAAAGTAACGCATATATTCAACACTCACCACCGCCAGGGAGCGGTCGCCCACGACCGCATCGCCGGCGCTCTTGCCAATATCATTGTATTTATAGCCCCGGATGGAGCGCGCGCCGCCAGTCCGATAGCCAAAGTCATCCGGAATGCGCATACCGCTGGAACCGAATACCTGCCCCACTTCGCCGCGCATGGTAAAGACATCGCGCCGGCCTATCGGCCACCATTGTTGCGCACGCAGCCCGACCCGGCTGAAAGGCTCGCCTTTATCCAGCGTCACGCCTGCGCCCAGCCCCAGCGCAATCAGGTTGCCTTCACGCGGGTCATATTTGCTGTCGACATCGCGACGCAGGAAATCCCAGGTGGCCACCGTCGTAGGCAGGCGGTAACGCTCCTCGCCTTCGCGCTTGACCGAGTCGTAAGCCGCCAACACACCCCAGTTCGATTCGTAATCGACGCGACTGGCCGCATCCAGCTTGAACTCCAGCTTGCGCTTCCAGCCCACGGCGTAACGCATCACATCTTCATTCCGGATATCGGAATGACGGAACATGACCCCGACACTATCTTTGCTGCCGTCCAGGTTGGGCGGCAAATGAAAATCCATATAGGCGCGCTGCAGCTTGGCGTTCACCGCGGCGCCGGTTTCCATAATCAGCGGCTGGCCAAACACCACATTCTGCTTGTACAAGATCTCGGCGCCCGGGCCCACCGAATCGTCAATCCCCAGGGAGCCGGCCAGCGAGCGCGCCGGCGCTTCCGACACCCGCACGGCAACCGGCAACTCAACCGCGTCCTGCGCATAGACCTCATCACCCGGTGGTTTTTTCAGGGTAACGAACGCGCCGCGAAAGAAATTGGTCGATTGGATCTGCTGCTGCCAGGTATCCAATTGTTCCTGGGAAAAGCGCTGGCCCGGCGTGTATTTGATATAGCGACGGATCAGGCTATCGGGCACGCGCCGCAAGCCCACCACTTCGGTATGACCCAGCGTAACTGCCGGGCCGCTGTCGACCGTGGTTTCGGTATCAACGCTGGCCAATTCCGGATTGACCACCGCCTGCGAATGCGTCATGCGGGCCAGGTAAAAATCATTGGCAGCCACGCCCTCGAGCATGCTCGACTTGGCATTGCTCCACTGCTCGTTCAGAAAATCCTTGCCTGCCGGCAGACCCCAGTCTTTACGCAACTGCGATACGCGTTCATTGAAGCGTGGCGTGGCAATACTGCCGGTAAAATTATTGGTGACCGATTTGACTTTGGACACCTTGCCCGGATCAATGGAAATATCCCAGGTTTCGCCGCCCACGTCTTCACCCACTTCCAGCGTGACGTCGGGTGCAAAATAACCGCGCGTCGCCAAGGCGGAGATCACCGCTTCGCGGCCCTTGCGCCGGATCCGGTCGGCTTCGCCCGAGTCCTGGTCGTCGGCCATGCGCACCACAGCTGAAATACCTTTGTTTACCGCATCCAGCGATTCAGGACCAAGCCCGCTGGGATCGATAATCACTTCGGGCTTTTGTGCCGAAACCTGACCAATACCGGCCAACAATAAAATCGTTGTAAGAAAACAAGCCTTGTTCAATCGCATCGGTCCATTCAGCGCTTTTATTTCTTCAGGTTTTCAACAACCACAGAGGGGAAACGACCCGCCATATCCCTGGGCAACGCTGCCACCGCCATGGCCACACGCCGCGCCAGTTCGCGATAAAGCCCTGCCGCTTCGCTGTTGGGGTCGCTGGCAACCGTGGGCGTGCCCGCATCGGTCTGTTCACGAATACTTTTTGCCAGCGGCAAGGCGCCCAGCCAGGGAACATCCAGCTCCTGGGCCATGTGCCTGCCGCCGTCCTCGCCAAAAATGGCTTCGGCATGCCCGCAGTGCGAGCAGATGTGCATCGCCATGTTTTCGACGATTCCCAAAATCGGAATATTCATTTTCTCGAACATGCGCAAGCCCTTGCGGGCGTCCAGCAACGCAATATCCTGCGGCGTGGTCACGATAATGGCGCCCACCACCGGTACCTTTTGCGCCAGCGTCAGGGCAATATCGCCCGTGCCCGGCGGCATATCGACAATCAGATAATCAAGATCGGGCCAGTTGGTCTGGCGCAACAGTTGCTCCAGCGCCTGCGTGACCATGGGCCCGCGCCAGATGGCCGGAGAATCGGCCTCGATCAGAAAGCCGATGGAATTGACCGTGATACCGTGGGCGCGCAACGGCTCCATGGTCTTGCCGTCATTGGATACCGGCTTGCCCGATACGCCCATGATCAGCGGCTGGCTGGGACCGTAGATGTCTGCATCCAGAATGCCGACGCGGGCGCCGCTTTGCGCCAGTGCGATCGCCAGGTTGGCGCTGGTGGTGCTCTTGCCGACCCCGCCCTTGCCCGAAGCGACCGCAATAATGTTTTTTACCGAGGCAATGGGCTTGAGCCCGCTTTGCACGGCGTGCGCCCGTACCGTATCGCTGAACTGCAGCGTCAGTTGTGCCGCGCCGGCTTGCGTGGCTGCAGCTTGCAACTGTTCTGTCAGGGCGGTCTTGGCAGTAGCGCTGGTCACATACCCGGGCTCTACGCGAACGGTTGCTCCCGTGTCGGCAAGCGTGATATCGGACTCCTTGAGCCCCGGGGCCACCGGCATACCGGTAACCGGGTCTACCACAGACCGTAACGCATCCAAAAGGGCTTTTGACGACAGACTCATTTCAACTCGCTGCAATTGATACTATTTTAAGGGCGTAATGGCCTTAATGATAACGTTTAATGGGCTTGCACATTGTTAAAATCTGTGTGGAGCAGGGATATCTTCCCTATGACGCGCCGCCTGCCGCTTATGATTTCGAAGACAAAAATTGCCTTACCGCCGCCTCACTATCGTCAAATGAGCACCGCCCTGTCGAGGGTTTTGATGAGGTCCTGCCCCCGTCACAAGCCATGGGTGCGCTGGCTGTAACCACTTTTTGAAATCTTTTGGCATATCCGCGTGCGGGCGGCCCTTGAATTTTCCTGAAAAAGCCCTACTATAGAGAAAACAAATCAAGCAAAATCAATTGCTTGTGTACAATAAGCAGTCACAAACGCTTATTGGCTCTTCCCACTTACAAGGATCTGATCCCTTATGAACGATTTTCTGGACCGGTTTTTCAAAGCGCTGCTATTTGGTGTCATCACCATTGCAGGCCTTGTCATGGCGGCTGTGTTCCTGGTCTCTGCGGCCATTGCGGTGGGGCTGTTCTATATTATTGCGAAGGTGCGCGGCAAGCCGTTCGTCGCCCGCGAATACTGGAAAACAACCTCAACCCGCGCGCGCCAGACCCATTCCGAATTTTCCGAGAAATTCAAGAAACCCGGTAATTTCTCGCGCAAGCCCGATATCACAGATGTAGAAATACGGGAAATAAAGTAAACACCGGTATGGCGGCGATATGACGCCCGCAGCAAACCCGAAGCCCCTGTTCATGACAGGGGTTTTTTATTGCACGCAGCGGCCATTGCATGAATGCCTGTCATTGTCCCAGTTCCAATCAATGCATCCACATGCGCCCTCGCCAGGCGGGCTTGCACCAAGCCAGCAATCATAAAGCCTGCACTTATCGCGAACTCCTGCTGCCATTTACCGGTTGGCAACCCTCTTATGCGCCGAATTTTTCGCTATACAGGTCGCGCGCCCAATCAATGAAGACCCGGACCCGCGGCGACAACTGGCGATGAAATGGATAAAGCGCACACACCGGCAGGTCCGGACATGGCCAATCGGCCAGCACCTGCACCAGCCTGCCCGCCTGCAAATGCGCCTGCAACCGAAAGCGCGGCACCTGGATCAGCCCGCAACCGGCAAGGGCAGCGCTGGTATAGCATTCCGCATCGCTCACAGAGATCCAGCCACTGGCCTCGAACTGCGCCTGCTGGCCATCCATCATGACAGAGAATGGATAGCGGCTGTCGTTGCCCCGCGAGAAAAACCCGATCGCCTGGTGCTGCGCCAGCTCCCCAGGATGGGTGGGCGTGCCATGGCGGGATAAATATTCGGGGCTGGCGCAGATAATCTGCTCCATATCCGCCAGCTTTCGGACCACCAGCGAGGAGTCGCGTGGCTGGCCCGCACGCACCACGCAGTCGATCCCTTCCCGAACCAGGTGCACCAGCCGATCGCCACTACTGATAACCACATCGATATTCGGATAGCGCTCACGAAACTGCGCGATGCGCGGCAGGATGACCATCGTCGCATGCGCTCCGTGCAAATCCAGCCGTAACGTCCCGTGGGGATCGGTCACATGCGTGCTCAACGAGGTCTCGGCATCTTCCAGTTCGGCCAGCACCCGTTTGCTGCGCTCATAGAAAGCCTGGCCGTCCAGTGTGGGGGCAACCTGCCGCGTGGTGCGATCCAGCAATCGTGCGCCCAGGCGTTTTTCCAGTTCCTTGATGGCGTGCGTGGCAGTTGCACGCGGCAGATTCAGCACTCCCGCCGCTTCGGTAAAGCTGCCCAGCTCCACGATCCGGATAAAAAGCTGCATTGCATCAAAACGGTCCATACGCACCCCATTGTTGGTGTTTTTTGAATTAACAAGCCAATTTCACCCCATTTATCCATCAGGCGTCAATCGATATGATGGTAGTCATCGCTGCGCCAGGCAGCGGGCATTGCCATCGCTTTCAACCGGGCAACGCTCACCAGCCGGGGCCCGGCCCATCATCATCCAAGGACGCCATCATGAATACACGCAATGAGACCAGCAAAAACACCAGCACCACCGCCCACCCTGAATCAGTTGGGCCCACCGCCGTTGTGACCGGCGCCTCGCGGGGCATCGGCCGCGCCATCGCCCTGCGCCTGGCTGCCGATGGTTTCAGGGTTGTGGTCAATTACGCCGGCAACGCTGCCAAGGCGCAGGAAGTGGTTGACACCATCGTCGCCGCCGGCGGACAGGCAATGAGCGTGCAGGCCGACGTGTCCGTAGCCGAAGACGTGCAGCGGCTTTTTGCCACGACACAGCAAGCCTATGGCCAGATCAGCGCGGTTGTGCACAGCGCCGGCGTGATGACCATGACTGCGATTGCCCCGGAAAATATCGACGCATTCGATCATGTCATCCAGACCAATCTGCGCGGCGCGTTCCTGGTGCTGGGACAGGCGGCGGCGCATTTGCAGGCCGGCGGACGTATTGTCGCGCTCTCGACCAGCGTGATTGCCAAATCCTTTCCGCAGTATGGCCCCTACATCGCCGCCAAGGCGGGCGTAGAGGGGCTGGTGCGCGTGCTGGCCAACGAGCTGCGCGGCCGCAACATTACCGTTAATGCGGTCGCACCCGGGCCGGTTGCCACCGAACTGTTTTTCGAAGGCAAAAGCGAAGAGCAAATCACGCAACTGAGCAAGCTTGCGCCGCTGGAGCGTCTGGGCCAGCCCGAAGACATTGCAAATGTGGTTGCGTTCCTGGCTGGGGCCGACGGAGGCTGGGTCAACGGACAAATCGTTCGCGCCAACGGCGGCTTCGCCTGAACCAGGACTACGTGCCCGGCCCAAAAGCCGGCATGTGATTGAGCAGGAAACAATCGGCACGCCAGCCGCTGCCAGCCCCTGGCATACCCGCTGATATCATTTCAAATTATATCTAAGATAAAAATATAGCATTTGAATTATTTGATGCACGGCACCATACTTTGATACTCCCGGGCATAAAGGTAATCGCTTGTGCTCGGCCCCGCCGGTGGGCAGGCTGTCGTTACAAGGCCAAACACCGGTACGCCCGTCAGGCCTGACGCCTGGGTCGCCCGCTTTGCCAACGGCATCGCGCTGGCCCGGCATATTTGGGGCAACGGCGCCGTACCATTGGCGCGCCTTGCCATGACCACCCTGCCGTCCCCGTGAAGAATATTGATCTACCCTGCCCGATTTACGCTTATCTATTTCAAGAGTATCAACATGACCAACCTGTTTTCCCCCTTCAGCCTGAAAGACGTGACCTTGCGCAACCGCATTGCGGTTCCGCCCATGTGCCAGTACAGCGCCCAGGACGGCTTTACCAATGACTGGCATCAGATCCATTACGCCAGCCTGGCCCGCGGCGGCGCCGGCCTGGTAATTGTGGAAGCCACGGCGGTATCGCCGGATGGCCGTATCACGCCGGACTGCCTGGGGCTGTGGAGCGATGAACATGCCGAAGGGCTGGCCCGTATTGCCGCTTCCATCAAGGCAGCCGGTGCAGTGCCGGGCATCCAGATCGCCCACGCAGGCCGCAAGGCCAGCGCGAACCGTCCGTGGGACGGCGATGACCATATCGCCGCTGACGATCCGCGCGGCTGGCAAACCATCGCGCCCTCTGCCATCGCCTATGGCGAGAACCTGCCCAAAGTGCCCAGGGCAATGACGCTGCAAGACATCGAGCGCGTCAAGGCCGATTTTGCCGCGGCAGCAAAACGCGCCCGTGACGCCGGCTTCGAATGGCTGGAACTGCACTTTGCCCATGGCTATCTGGCGCAAAGCTTTTTTTCCGCCCACAGCAATCAGCGTGATGACCAGTACGGTGGCGATCTGGCCGGCCGCAGCCGTTTTCTGCTGGAAACACTGGCCGCAGTACGCGATGTGTGGCCCCAGAACCTGCCATTGACCGCACGCTTCGGCGTGATCGAATATGACGGTCGTGATGAGCAGACCGTTGCCGAGTCTATTGAACTGACCCGTAATATGCGCAAGGGCGGCCTGGACCTGCTGAACGTGAGTGCCAACTTTGTCATTCCCGATACGCAGATCCCATGGGCAACCCCCGCTTTCCTGGCGCCCATAGCACAACGCATACGCAACGAAGCCGGCTTGCCGGTGGCCTCGGCCTGGGGCATTGACGATCCGCAGGTGGCCAACCGCGTGGTTCAGGAAGAACAAATGGATCTGGTCATGATCGGCCGGGCCCATCTGACCGACCCGCATTACCCCCTGGCGCTGGCCAAAACGCTGGATCAGCCACGCCCTACCTGGGTGCTGCCGGCGCCGTATGCGCACTGGCTGGAACGCTACCGCGGCGCAGCGGCTTAAGGTATTGACTGGTCAGTGTTGGCCAGTCGGATCAGGGCTCGTGCCCGGACATCACGTGCATCGCACCAGCCTTATCCACCGGCCCACCCGTGCATTGCGCATGGTTGTCAAAGCAGATATCGAACAGTAGCTGTCGCAACCAGCGCTGGGCCGGATCGCGATGCGTGCGCTCATGCCAGGCCGCCATGTTGGTAAAACCGGCAATGGCGATGGGCGGCTCGAACACAGCCAGCCCGGCCAGGTCGGTGACCAGCCGGCTGGGCAGCATCGACACCATATCGCTGGCCCGCAACAGATCGGGCACAATCAGAAAACTCTTGACCGACACCGTGACCCGGCGCGTTTTGCCGATTTTTTCCAGCGCCTCGTCAGTGGCGCCGCGAAAGCCTGCGCCCGTATAGGACACCAGCGCATGATCCAGCTCACAAAACCGCTCCAGCGTCAGATCCTGCTGGGTTTTAATAATCGGATGGTCCTGGCGCACAACACAAACGTAATGTTCGTCAAACAGCTTGCGCGCATGCAGATCCGGACAGGCATATTCGGGCGAGACCAGCGCCACGTCAATCACGCCGCGTTCCAGTTGGGAGAGCATCTGGGTATCGTTCACCAGCACCAACGCCACCTTGATATTGGGCGCCAGCCGCTTGAGCGTGGCCAGAAACGGTAACGCAATGGCGCGCAGCGCATAGTCGGTCGAGGCAATCGTAAAATGCTGACTGGCAGTGGCCGGATCAAATACCGGCGGCTGCAGCAGTGCGCCCACTTCGCCCAGCACCTGCTTCAGCGGTATGGCCAGGGCCTGAGCGCGCTCGGTCGGCTCAATGCCGCGCTGTGCCCGCACAAATAGCGGGTCATCGAAAGTATCGCGCAACCGGGTCAGCATGCCGCTCATCGCCGGTTGCGTCACGCCCAGGCGAGCTGCCGCCCGCGTCACATTTCTGTGATCCAGCAACGCGTCCAGCGCTTTGAGCAGATTAAGATCAAGGTTTCGGATATCTTTCATCGTGATGATATTGCATCTGTAAATAATGGCATTTGTCATGCCTGCGGCTGTTGCCTGGATAATAAACAGGTCCGGGTATGTCGTTGTACGTATGGGCCTGGTAATGCGTCGTGGATAGATAACGCGATCGCTCTATCTGCACGCCTGGATGTCTACATAGCGGGTATCTACATAGTCTACAAAGACTACATAGCTATACTTAGCTTAAACCTTTATCCTTTGTATCACTGATTTGCCACAGCATTCGCAAAACCTGCAAGGCATGCAGGGTTGACATCAAGTTAACTTCAGGTTTTATGATGACACCATACTCTGTCAATCAAGGTAGTCATGACCACCGATACGCCGTCAACGCCACCCTCCCGGCAACAGGCCAATAACACGTCCAAGCCGGGCACCGATATCGCAGGCATCCAGCCCATGGCCCCTGAGGCCCACAGCGCCAACGACACGCAGATGCCGCCTGCCGATCGCACGGCCCGAGCGCGTGCATTACCGGCGCCAGTCTTCAGCCCTCGCCGACTGGCGGCACGCAAGCTGGTGCTGCTCCTGGTGGCCACCCTGACCATTATGGCCGGTATTATCATTGCGCCATCGCTGCCTGCCATTGAAACCCGGTTTGCCGACAGCGAATATATCGCCCTGCTCAGTCGCATGGTGCTTACCCTGCCTTCGTTGTTTGTCGCCCTGTCGGCACCACTGGCCGGCATGCTGGCAGACCGGTTCGGGCGCAAGGGCCTGCTGGTTATGGCAATTGCATTGTATGGCATCTCCGGGGCGTCGGGCCTGATCGCCGACAACCTGACCGCCCTGCTGGTCGGGCGTGCCGTACTGGGGGTTGCCATCGGCGCCATCATCACCCTGAGCACCGCGCTGATCGGTGATTATTTTACAGGGGCCGAACGAGAAAGGTACCTGGGCTTGCAGCAAGCCTTTGTGCAACTGGGTGGCGTGGTGTTTGTCATGTCCGGCGGTCTGCTGGCAGAACTGCACTGGCGTATGCCGTTTGTCATATACGGTGCTGCGCTGATCCTGATTCCCGCCGTCATATTTTGCCTGACAGAACCGCAGCGCCCCCGCACCCTGCAATCGACAACCAAGCTCACAGACGCGCCGGTAAACTGGCTGGTTGTAGGAACGGTATGCCTGCTTGCTTTCCTGATCAATGTCTCTTTTTATACCGTCCCCTCACAACTGCAATTTCACATGCAAGCGTTGAACATCTATAACGCCAGCGGCTTCGGCATGGTGCTGGGCGCGTTCAACCTGGCCGGCGGCCTGGCAGCCCTGTGCTTTGGCGGGCTCAAGCGCCGCCTGGATACGACGCTTATTTTTCTGCTGGGCTTCAGCCTGATGGCAGCGGGCTTTGGCCTGCTGTCCATCGCGTCGCGCTTTGAGGGGCTGGTGCTGGCCAACGCCATCCTGGGCGCGGGGCTGGGCATCGCCATGCCAAATGTCATGTCCACCGCCATCGCCCATTCCGCACCCGCGCTGCGTGGCCGGATTGCCGGCATGGCCGCCACCTCCATCTTTATCGGTCAGTTCATCTCGCCCTTTGTCAGCCAATACTGGGTCGCCGTGGTGGGCTACGCAGACATGTTCCGCAATGTCGGACTGATCATGGCGACCCTGGCCGTGCTCTCGCTGCTGCCTGCCTTGCGCAATGGGTGGATGACGCTGCTCGGACAAAAAACATAAGAATCACTCAAGCAGAGAAAATCGGGGAACGTCGCAGGATACGTTGCATGCAGTGCTTACCCGGCATACCCGATTGACCGTACCGCCGCACGCGATCGTGTGGTGCGATACGATGCGCTGGCACGAGCTGCGATACAACGCCATACGAGGCGAAGCTGCGTTATACGATGCAATGGCGTTCGATGCTGCGCAGTGCAGAAAAGTATAGTCATAGACACCGGCACACGTCCCGGCAAAGGCATTGGCACAGATACAGACACAGGCGGGCGCAAATTTTCGCGAGACATGTGTCATATTGAGAGTACAATTTAAGTCTTATATAAGACTTAAATTTTTGGTTCCTCTTTTATGGCCCAGACTCCTTCGATCGCGCCCCTGCCCGCCCCGGGCACTGCCGTTGCCACGCTGCCCAGCCTGTTCCGTGGTTTTGCCAAAATCGGGCTATTGGGTTTTGGCGGTGTGGGGCCGATTGCCCGGCACGTGATTGTGCGCGAGCAGCGCTGGCTGAGCGAAAAAGACTATGCAACGCTGCTGGGTATCGGCAAAGTCTTGCCCGGCGCCAATACGGTCAACGTGGCCGTCATGCTGGGCGACCGTTACCATGGCGTCAAAGGCTCTGCGGTCGCGGTAGCCGGCCTGCTGGTGCTGCCCGTTCTGGTATTGATCCTGCTGGCCATCCTGTACCAGTTTCTGGACCAGAACCCTTATTTCAACGCCGCGCTGCAGGGCTCGGCTTGCGCGGCAGCCGGTATGGTCATTGGCACCGGCCTGAAAATGGCCAGCAAGATCGACCTGCGGGCCCATCATATCGTGGCCGGCATCATTACAATTGCACTTGTGGTACTGCTGAAATTTTCGCTGCTGCAGGTGGTCGGCGTCATGATGCCGCTGGCCATTCTTGCCAACTTCATCATTGCCCGCCGCCAGGGACACCAGTCATGACAGTACTGCTTGACCTGTTTTTGACCTTCAGCCGTATTTCCCTGATTGCCATCGGCGGGGCCAACGCCGCCATCCCGGAAATCCGCCACGCAGCGGTCGATATTCATCAGTGGATGAACTCCGATACCTTTACCCATCTGTTTGCCGTAGCGCAATCGGCGCCCGGTCCCAATGTGCTGATTGCCAGCATCATCGGCTGGCATGTGGCCGGGATTGCCGGGCTGCTGGTGGCCACCATTGCCATGGTATTGCCGGCTTCGGTGGTGGCCTTTGCCATCGGCCGCGTAATCAGCCACTTTACCCACCGGCGGGAATACAAACTGGTGCAGGACGCCGTGGTGCCGGTTGCCATCGGACTGATTATTGCTAGTGGCATTGAACTGTCGCTATACTCGGCCTTTGACGTACTCACCTGGAGCATGGTCCTGGGCACGCTGCTCTTTGTCTATTTCACCGAAGCCAACCCCATGTGGGCGCTGCTGGTCTGCGCCATTGGCGGGATGGTGGCCTATCAGGCCGGCATGCTCTGAGCGCCTGCCACTGCCAGAGATCCTGCCGCCCGCGTTGCCTCATGTTCGTTGTCATGGCTGCCCGCCGCTGCCAACTGCCCATTGAACGCCACGCCAAAGAGGCAGTTGCCAAAGAGGCGGTTGCGCCCCGCGTTTGATCACCTGCCGCAGCCAGCCAAAAACACCGCCGTATACGCTTCAGGACGAGTACCCCCAACGCCCCCGGCCGACCCCCGCGATCATCATTGCACGCCCATTGCCGCAAAACCCCGGTGCGCTGCAATATTCGTCTAAAATCACTCTTTTCCCTCCTTTTTTGTACTTACATTGCATCTTATGTCCCGCACGATTTTTGTTACCACGGCTCTCCCTTACGCTAACGGTTCGTTCCACATTGGCCACATCATGGAGTATATCCAGGCTGACATCTGGGTACGAAGCATGCGAATGGCCGGCCACACGGTGCATTTTGTCTGCGCCGATGACGCCCACGGGGCGCCCATCATGCTCAAGGCAGAAAAGGAAGGCATCACGCCGCAGGAACTGGTGGCCCGCTATGCGCAGGAACGCCCGCGCTATCTGAACGGCTTTCACATCAAGTTCGATCACTGGCACAGCACAGACAGCCAGGAAAACATCGAGCTGTCCCAGGCCATCTATCGCCAGCTCAAGGCTGCCGGTTTCATCAGCACCAAGACCATCGAGCAGTTCTATGATCCGGTCAAGAGCATGTTCCTGCCCGATCGCTACATCAAAGGCGAGTGTCCCAAATGCCACGCACCGGATCAATACGGAGATTCCTGTGAAGTGTGCGGCGCCGTGTATGCGCCTACCGATCTGATCAACCCGTACTCCACGTTGACCAACGCAACACCGGTGCTCAAATCGTCCGAACACTTTTTCTTTAATCTGTCCGATCAGCGCTGCGTGGAATTTCTGCAGGAGTGGACAACCGGCAGCAACAGCCAGGGCAACAAGCGCCTGCAAGCGGAAGTGCTGGCCAAGACCCGCGAATGGCTGGGCAATGATGAGGGCAAAGAAAGCAACCTGAACGATTGGGATATCTCGCGCGATGAGCCTTATTTCGGCATTGAGATTCCCGATGCGCCCGGCAAGTACTTCTATGTCTGGCTGGATGCGCCTGTGGGCTATCTGGCGTCGCTCAAATCCTACTGCAAGCTTCAGGGGATAGACTTTGACACCTTGCTGGCGCCGGACAGCAGCACCGAACAGGTTCACTTCATCGGCAAAGACATTGTGTATTTCCATGCCCTGTTCTGGCCGGCCATGCTCAAGTTCTCCGGCCGTAAGGTGCCCGACGCCCTGAATGTGCACGGTTTTATTACCGTGAGCGGCGAGAAAATGTCCAAAAGCCGCGGCACCGGCATCTCGCCCGTCAAGTACCTGGATATCGGCATGAATGCCGAATGGATGCGCTATTACATCGCGGCCAAGCTCAATGCCCGGGTTGAAGACATTGACTTCAACCCCGATGATTTCATCGCCCGCGTCAACAGTGACCTGATCGGCAAATACATCAATATTGCCAGCCGCGCCGCCACCTTCATTACCCGCCATTTCGATGGCAAGCTGGGTTATGCCGGTGATGCCCAGGCAATGGTCACGGAATTGGCCACGCTGACCGAACAGGTACAAGCCGATTTCGAGAACCGCGAGTACGCCCGCGCGATCCGCAACCTGATGGCGCATGCCGACAAAATCAACCAGGCATTTGACAGCGCCCAGCCGTGGGTGATGGCCAAGGGCATCAGCACCGCAGACGAGCAGCAGAAACTGGCCTTGCAAGACGTGTGCTCACGCGCCATTGCCGGCTTCAAGGCCCTGTCTGTCATGCTGGCGCCGGTGCTGCCTGCGCTGGCCGAACGTATTGCAACTGAATTGTTCGGAATGAACCGCAGCTTTGCCTGGAGCGATGCTGCCGAACTGCCCGACCATATCGCCCCGTTCAAACACCTGATGCAGCGTGTTGAGCCAGCCATGCTCGATACCCTGATTGAACCCGACGCACCCGCAGCCGATGTAGTGGCTGCTGCCGTTGCCGCAGCCCTGCCCGGTGGCGAAGCCATTGCAGATGTAATTACGATTGATGATTTTGTAAAAATAGATTTGCGAATTGCAAAAATTGTTAATTGTGAACATGTGGAAGGCTCCAGCAAGCTGTTGCGCCTTACACTGGATGTGGGCGAAGGCAGAACCCGGAATGTGTTTTCTGGAATAAAATCAGCTTATCAGCCCGAGACCCTGATCGGAAAATATACGGTAATGGTGGCCAACCTGGCCCCACGTAAAATGAAGTTTGGTGTCTCCGAAGGCATGGTGCTTGCCGCCAGCGATGCTGACGAAAAAGCCAACCCCGGCATCTATATCCTGGAACCGTGGGAAGGCGCTCAGCCTGGCATGCGCGTGCGCTAATACGCCGGCCCCGTAAAACGGGCCGCGTGCACAAGCATCATGTTGTGGTCAACAATAAAACGGGACGTAGATACATATGGTTGGAACATGGTGCAGAAGCGGTTTTGGCCGTCTGAAAAAAACCGTCAGGCGCTCACGCCCGCTCATGTTTGTGAACGAGCTGATGCACCAGCCCAAATTTACCGGCGCCATCTGCCCCAGCTCTCGCAAGCTGGGACGTTATATGGCCAAGCACATTCCGCTCAATCATGACGGCTTCGTTATTGAACTGGGCGGCGGCACCGGCGTTATCACACAGGCAATACTGGATCATGGCGTTCCTGCCGACAAGCTGATCGTCATTGAGTTTTCCAACGTCTTTGCCCAGCACCTGCAACGGCGCTTTCCGCATCTGACCATCATCAATGGCAATGCCGCCGATCTGGATGCCCTGCTGCCTCCGGGTGTAAGCATCAATGCCATCGTCTCCAGCCTGCCGCTTATTTCCCTGCCGCCCGAAGTGCGCAGCCGGATCCTGCATCACTGGCAGACTCTGCTCAAAGATGACGGCCGCGCCATCCAGTTCACCTACAACCTGCGCCAGACGCAATGGCAATCCTCGCTGAAAGCCTGTCATTACAGCAGTGAAATCGTGTGGACCAACGTGCCGCCGGCGCGAGTCATGACATTCCGCTTCGCAGCCTGAGCAACCCGCCCCTGCGGGGCGAATGCACTACAATGCAGATTCCGTTGTACGAGCGACTCTCCGCCCGATAGCCCCCGGGGCCTGGTGGATTGGCGCCCGCACAAGCAGCCAGACTTTGTACGCCCTTGCCCCTTTGACCCATGACCATCGCAGATCCCAATAAAAACGCCAATAACAGCGCCGCTAACAGTTCCAATGACAACGCCGATAACAGCGCGAACAATCAGGCCAATCACGCCGCCGACAGCCAGCCCCATGTGAGCGCCAACAACAGCGCAAATATCCAGGCAGCCAGCCAGTCCGCCGACCACAACACTGCAGCCGGGGCCAGCACCAGCAACGAGCCCTCCGATGAGTTAAAAGGACGCCATATCCGCAGCTTCGTGCATCGTCGCTCGCATATGACGCCGGGTCAGAAACAGGCGGTTGAGCTGCATATGGACAAATGGGCGTTGCCCTACCAGGACAGCCTGCTCAACTATGACCAGACCTTTGGCCGGGCCGCCCCCACCATTCTGGAAATCGGTTTTGGCATGGGCGAAACCACACAAAAGATTGCCCAGTTGCGCGCCGATGAAAATTTCCTGGGTGTTGAAGTGTTCAACGCCGGCGTGGGCGCATTACTCAAACGCATTGAAGAATCTGGCGTGAGCAATATCCGCATCATCCAGCACGATGCCGTCGAAGTGGTACAGAACATGATCGCGCCAGACAGCCTGGCTGGCGTGCATATTTACTTTCCTGACCCGTGGCCGAAAAAACGCCATCACAAACGTCGTCTGGTGCGCCCCGAATTTGTCGCCCTGCTGGCCAGCCGCATCAAACCGGGCGGCTATATTCATTGCGCGACAGACTGGGAAGACTACGCCGGGCAAATGCTCGAGGTGCTCAGCGGCGAACCATTGCTGCGCAACACCTGCACAGACTACGCTCCCAAACCCGAATACCGGCCCCAGACCAAATTTGAAACCCGCGGCCTGCGACTGGGCCATGGCATTCGTGATCTGGTTTTCAAACGCATATAGACTATTTCAAGGACAACTGCATGTATCCGCCTATTGAACCCTATCAGACCGGCAAACTTGATACTGGTGACGGTCACCAGGTGTACTGGGAGCTTTGCGGCAATCCCCAGGGCAAACCGGCTGTCTTCCTGCACGGCGGACCCGGCGCCGGTTGCGGCGCGCATCATCGCCAACTGTTCAATCCGCAGCATTACAACATCCTGCTGTTTGATCAGCGCGGTTGTGGTCGCTCTGCACCGCACGCCAGCCTGGAAAACAATACCACCGCTCATCTGATTAGCGACATTGAACGGCTGCGCACCGAAGTGCTCAAGGCCGAGCAAATGCTGGTCTTTGGCGGATCATGGGGTTCCACCCTGGCGCTGGCCTATGCCCAGGCGCATCCGAAACAGGTGAGCGAGCTGATTGTGCGCGGTATCTTTACCCTGCGCAAGGAAGAACTGCGCTGGTTCTACCAGGAAGGCGCATCATGGCTGTTTCCGGATTACTGGGAAGACTATGTGGCCCCGATCCCGCCACAGGAGCGCGACGACCTGATTGCCGCTTATCACAAACGTCTTACCGGCGATGATCGCGAAGCGCAGATCAACGCAGCGCGCGCCTGGAGCCAATGGGAAGGTCGCACGATCACGCTGTATCCAGATCAGTCCAATACCCAGAACTACATTGCCGATCACTTTGCCCTGGCCTTCGCACGCATTGAAAATCACTACTTCACGCATGCGGGCTTTATGCAGGAAAACCAGTTGCTGGATAACGCCCATTTGCTCAAGGATATTCCAGGTGTGATTATCCAGGGCCGCTACGACTGCTGCACCCCGGCCAAAACAGCATGGGAACTGCACAAGGCCTGGCCCCAGGCCGAGTTTCATATCGTGCCCGATGCCGGCCACGCCTTTAATGAGCCAGGTATTCTCAAGCTGCTGCTGGAAGCCACCGACCGTTACGCCAGGCAATAGCATCAGCTGAAAAATAGCGTTACTTTAAAAAACAGTAGCGCCTGAATAACCGGTTGGAGAAAGTAAAAAGCCGCGACAGCAATGCGCGGCTTTTTGCTTTTACCGATTGGCCTGTTGCGCCAGCCCCGCGCGCCAGCGCCAGCGCCAACACCAACGCAAGACAATTATCCACCTTGGGCCGGCAAGAGACGACACGCAGGGCAGAATCTGGCGCCCTAGTTCACGAACCCAGTATTTATTCGGCTTTGCGCCCTCATTGGGCGACGTTGCCGGATTTTGCGTAGCGATTGACGTGATCTAACATTTGTTAACTTTCGGGGTCTTCCGTTTGTCATGTATTCCATGAATAATAGCGCTACGCACGAACCGTGCTATATTGAAGTTGAGTGAAGTTGTCATTCACGATAACAAGGAGTCATACAAATGGGCATTCTCAGTTTTATCAAAGAAGTCGGCGAGAAAGTATTCGGTGGCAGCGAAGCGCAAGCCGCAACCCCCGAAGATCTCAAAAAGGAACTGGCCAAACATGGTCTGAACGCTGATGGTCTGGATATCGCCGTTGATGGTGACAAGGTCACAGTGAAAGGCAATGCCGCAAGTACTGCAGACGCCGAAAAAATTGCAATCGCAATTGGCAATACGCAGGGCGTCGCTTCTGTAGACAACCAGTTGTCTGCCGCTGCAGCCGGAGAAGAATCCAACTTCTACACCGTCAAATCCGGTGACACGCTGTCCAAAATTTCCAAAGACCAGTATGGCGACGCCAACCAGTACCAGAAAATCTTTGAAGCCAACCGTCCTATGCTAAGCCACCCGGATAAAATCTATCCAGGCCAGGTTCTGCGTATTCCCAAGTAATTGCCTGCGTTCAGTCTGACCCCTGTCCAGGGGTATCAGGCCCCGGTTCGAGCCGATATCCCTATCGCGCGCAACCGACATATGAACGGCCTGCCCTAGGCTTTTACAAAGATCTTATGGGCATGCATAGACGGACAAAACCCTGCGTATGAAAATATCGCAGGGTTTTTTATTGCATCCTAACTATTGCATCCTAACTATTGCATCCTGACTATTGCATCCTGACTATTGCATCCTGACTATTGCATCCTGACTATTGCATCCTGACTATTGCATCCTGACTATTGCATCCTGACTATTGCATCCTAATTATTGCATCCTAATTATTGCATCCAGAATACTGCGCATGCGTGTCGGTGCAGGCAGTCCGCCGCCAGGGGCCGCATATATCAATCTATTCAATATTCTTTTATCAGCGCTTGTTTACCTGTACATAAGCCGGCGACAACACACGTGCACCGGCCCGCCCTCCCCTCAGAACAATTGCCCAAGCACCGGCAGAATGCCATCCTTGTGCAGATAATTCAACAGAATAAAAAACGGCCCGGCCAGCAGAAAACACAGGGCCTCGCGCACGGTACGCCCCAGCGCCTTCATGGAAATTTCCAGGTTCTCCGGATTATTCCATTGGCGCAATGTCACGCCCAGGCGCGGCACATGCCTTTTATAGTTAGCGTAGGGTTCGCCAAAAATCATCTCCAGGGTATCTTCTTCCTGCGCGATCACCCAGTTGAACACCAGATAGATCAACCCGCCACTAATCAGGCCGGTCAAGAGCGAGCCCGAGAGCAGCCCCATGCCGGTCACGCCCATAATGGAAAAGACATACAGCGGGTTGCGTGTGAGCGAATACGGGCCATGCGTCATCAACTCGGTGTTCTTGCGACCGTTCAGATAAAGCGAAGACCAGATGCGTCCCAGCGCTCCGGACAGGATCAACACCAGGCCGGCCGCCTGGATCAGGTCGTGCATGAGCGTGACGTTGCGCCAGGCCGATTCGGTAAACAGGGACATGGCAACAATAATAAGCGCGGCGCCAACCAGCAGCACACGCCGCAGGCGCTGCACACGACCAAGGCGCTTGAGCCGGGCATAGACCGCCGAATCGGGTTTGGCTGGTATGGCGCGCGGGCCATGGGCACTCGCCGCGCCTGCGGCAGCACCGGCAGCGATCGTACTATCTGTAAATTCGTTCAGGGACATGACGGGTACTCAAAAAAAAATGCATCGCGCAAAAACCTGCGCGTATGCATCTTTATACCCAGTCGCTTATCAAATTATTGTTGAATAATTCGAAGCATATATTGCATGGCAATTCAAACCAATTGAGCAATCTTCGTTACGCAATCGTCATTGAACCCGCTTATTTCTTGAAATTGCCAAACGCGCCCATGCCGCCCTTGAGGCCCTTTAAGCCGCCCATGGCGCGCATCATCTTGCCCATGCCGCCTTTCTTGAACTGCTTCATCATGCCCTGCATCTGCTCAAACTGCTTGAGCAGCTTGTTCACTTCCTGCACCGGCACCCCGGCGCCGGCGGCAATACGACGCTTGCGGGTTGCCTTGAGCAATTCGGGTTTGCTGCGCTCTTGCGGCGTCATCGAGTTCAAAATACCTTCGGTGCGACGCAATTGCTTTTCTGCCTGGCCGCCCTGAATCTGGCCTGCGGCCTGGGCAAACTGCGCCGGCAGTTTTTCCATGAGCGAACTCATATCGCCCATTTTCTTTACCTGCTGCAACTGTTCACGAAAATCATTCAGGTCAAAGCGATCGCCCGTCTTGATCTTGGACGCCAGCTTTTGCGCTTCGGCAATATCAATATTGCGCTGCGCCTGTTCCACCAGCGATACGATATCGCCCATGCCCAGTACGCGCTGCGCCATCCGCTCCGGGTGAAACACTTCCAGGCCGTCCAGTTTTTCGGACATCCCGATAAATTTCAGTGGCTTGCCTGTTACATGACGAACCGAGAGCGCCGCGCCCCCGCGCGCATCGCCATCCAGCTTGGTCAGCACCACGCCGGTCAGGGGCAATGCCTCGCCAAAAGCCTTGGCTACATTCACCGCATCCTGGCCCTGCATGGCGTCAACCACGAACAACGTCTCAATCGGTTTGATCAGCCCGTGCAGCATGCTGATCTCCTGCATCATGGCCTCGTCCACGCCCAGGCGGCCCGCGGTATCGACAATCAGCACTTCATAATGATGCTTGCGGGCGTAATCGACCGCCGCCAGCGCAATATCGCGCGGCTTCTGGTCTGCTGCAGAGGGAAAGAAATCTGCCCCCACCTGCCCGGCCACCGTGCGCAACTGTTCAATCGCCGCAGGGCGATAAACGTCGACACTGACGACCAGCACTTTCTTTTTAGGAACCTTGCGACCGTTCTGGATCAGCTCGCCGGTGACCAGCAGGCGCGCCAGTTTACCGGTGGTGGTGGTTTTACCCGCCCCCTGCAGGCCCGCCATCAGGATAATGGCCGGCGGCGTGGTGGTCAGGTCCAGCTCCGAGGCATCGGCACCCAGATCGCCGCCCATCACGGCGGTCAGCTCCTTGTGCACCACCCCGACCAGCGCCTGGCCCGGGTTCAGGCTACCTGTGACATCGGTGCCCAGCGCCCGTTCCTTAACTTTGGCAACGAACTCGCGCACCACAGGCAGGGATACATCGGCCTCCAGCAGCGCCATGCGCACTTCGCGCAGCATCTCCTGGGTATTGGCTTCGGTCAGGCGCGCTTCTCCGCGCAGGGTTTTCATGGCCCGGGATAACCGGTTGGTCAAATTATCAAACATGGAATTTCACTGAAGTAAATGGGGGAATGAGCAAAACGGCTATACTATATGCCTGCAGGCCGGATCGCGCTATGCAGATCCGCTGATTGCTTATCCGGAAACACACGTCATTATTTTATGTCTTACGACATTGTATTTCACTCTCTGGCCACCGTGGCCTATCTGCTGCTCAGTTTACTAATTTGGCGGCCCCTGCTCGGCTCAAACGGACCAGTGCTTGCCGCCGGAACCTCCCGCTGGCTGCTGGCTGCCGTGATTATTGTGCATGGCGTGGCCGTGCACATGGCCATGCTGCACGAAAGCTCACTGCGCCTGTCCTGGTCGGTGGGCTTATCGCTCACCATCTGGCTGGGCATGATCGTCTTCTGGCTGGAAAACCTCATCAGCAACATTGACGGCTTAAAACTGCTGCTTTTGCCCATTGCGGGGGTTATTTGCCTGCTGGCTGCCCTGTTTCCCGGCCACGACAGCCTGGTTATCCCCGTTGCCGACGCCTATTTCCAGATCCACCTGCTTATTTCCATCGGCGCCTACAGCCTGATCGCCATTGCCGCCATTCAGGCGTTTCTGATGACCTCGCTGGACCGTTACCTGCACCAACCGGTGCAAGCCCGCGCCGAACGCTCAATCTTTGCCCGCGCACTGGAAGAGCAACCGCCGCTGCTGGTTCAGGAAAAAATCCTGTTTCGCCTGATCTGGATCGGCTTTGTCCTGCTGAGCCTGTCCATTATTACTGGTGTGACCGTTTCCATGAGGCTGACTGGCGTCATGCTGCCGTTTGACCACAAAACCGTGTTTACCATGATGTCATGGGTGGTTTTCGGGTTGCTGCTGCTGGGGCGTGCCCTGCGTGGCTGGCGCGGCCGCTTTGCCCTGCGCTGGACCCTGGTGGGCTTTGCCCTGCTCATGATTGCCTACACCGGCACCCGCTTTATTTTTGATGTCATGTTGCACAAAGGAGGTGCCTGATGCGCTTTATTATTACGATCGTCCTGCTTTGTGTGCTCTACCTGGTGCTGCGTCACTTTCTGCGCAGCTTTATCCGCAAGCTCAATGACGGTGCAGCAGCGCAGGCTGCCCGCGCCTCGGGGGTCGCTCCTGCCAGCCTTCCCGAAGAAGATATGGTGCAATGCGCCCATTGCGGCGTGTATCTGCCCGCCTCGGAAGCAATCACGCAACAAGGCCGCCAGTGGTGCAGCCAGGACCATGCCAGGCTGGGTGTGAAATAGCACGCACAACAATATTCCTTTGAACGGTCCGCCTATGACAGACGAAATATGACTATGACCGAAGACCTTAAACTGGACCGACGCGGCTGGCTGTGTCCTCAGCCCGGGGTCCGACATATCCGCTCTCCCAACCAGGACCGCCGCCCCCTGCTGGAAAATATCTCCCTTCTGGTGATCCACAATATCAGCCTGCCGCCCAACCAGTTTGGCGGCCCGCATGTACAGCAGCTGTTTACCAATACCCTGAACCCGCACGAACACCCGTTCTTTGCAGAGATTGCCCACTTGCGCGTCTCGGCGCACTTTTTTATTCGCCGCAGCGGGCGCATTATCCAGTTTGTGAGCACCGACAGGCGCGCCTGGCATGCCGGGGTGTCGCGTTTTGACGGGCGTGATCGCTGCAATGACTTTTCCATCGGCATTGAACTGGAAGGCACAGACTTTACCCCCTTTACCGACGAACAATACCTGCAACTGGCGGCGCTCACCACCGTTTTACGCGGCCGCTATACGCTTAAAGCCGTGCGCGGCCACGAACACATCGCGCCCAAACGCAAGACCGACCCGGGGCCGTATTTCGACTGGCATTGGTATAAACGACTGACGGGTTGGGAATGGCGACAAATGCCCGAAGGGATTGCCAGCCAGAGACTGGTGGCCGTGTAGTGACATAAACGGATCATTACACCCACCACCCCTACCCGCTTCGGGTATTGGTGATCGCTAGCCAGGCCAGTATAGTAAGCATGCACATATCAGGGAAATTGGCCCACTTGTTGCGCAACCCATTATCTGCAATCTTGTCCACCTTGGTCGGTTACATGTAACGCTGCATAATGGGTTACATGTAACGCTTGCGAGAGAGGTAAAATATGCTTTCCATTCGATCACGGGTTCAAAAGCACCGGCAAAATTTGCGTGCCGCCGGACTACGACCCATACAAATATGGGTACCCGACACCCGCCGCCCGGACTTCGAGCAGGAATGTCGCATAGTCGCGCTATCAGACTCTGCCGACCCAACCCTGCAACAGTTCATGGACGAAACTTTAACTGACATAGAGGGTTGGACTGAATGATGCGCGGTGACTTGGTAACCATCGCCTCGCAAGGCGAATTTGGCAAGCCCAGACCCGCCTTAGTGATCCAGGCCAATCAATTCAGCGAACACACTAGCGTCACCGTTTTGCTGATTACCAGTACGCTGGTTGCTGCGTATAACAGTAGAGCCCGATGCCGAAAATGGCTTACAGAAGCCTTCGCAAATAATGGTGGACAAAGCCATGACGGTACGACGCGATAGAATTGGCCCTGCTTTCGGACATCTTAACGCCGACGCCCTGGTTGAAGTTGAACGCTGTTTGGCCGTGTTTTTGGGTATCGCCAAATGAATAAGGGCAATATTTTTTAAGGATTGCCTCAATTAAAAAATGCAGCCCCGAATCTATTTCCGGGACTGCATCTCGTACTCACAGACAGATCGTCAAGCTAACCGACTCCGCAGAAATGATCCTGCAACGCCGATTATCACTATATCGTCGTTTGTTTAGCTTTTAAGCAGCAAACCATTCAGACGTTTCACATATGCAGCCGGGTCGGCAATTTGCGCGCCTTCGGCCAGCATGGCCTGATCCAGCAGCACATGCGCCCAATCGTCAAACGAATCGTCTGCGGCGCCCTTGATTTTTTCAATCAAGGCATGCTCGGGGTTGATCTCCAGTACCGGCTTGATATCCGGTGTTTCCTGGCCAGCCGCCTTCAACAAGCGCAGCAAGTGCGGGCTCACATCGTTCTGGCCAACCACCACGCAGGCAGGAGAATCCACCAGACGGTTGGTGACTTTGACTTCCTTCACAGACTCGCCCAGAGCCGTTTTCAGGCGCTCCAGCAAAGGCTTGAGGGACTCGGCCACTTCTTCCTGATGCTTTTTCTCTGCTTCGTCTGTGAGCTTGTCCAGGTCCAGGCCGCCCTTGGCTACAGACACAAAAGACTTGCCGTCGAACTGACGGAAGTGCGAGAGCATCCATTCGTCTACACGGTCAGACAACAGCAAGACCTCGATCCCTTTCTTGCGGAAGATCTCCAGATGCGGGCTGTTCTTGGCAGCAGCAAAGCTGTCGGCCGTGACGTAATAAATGGCCTCCTGCCCTTCTTTCATGCGAGAGATATAGTCTGCCAGCGTCACGTTCTGAATAGCATCGTCGTTATGGGTCGAGGCAAAACGCAGCAACTTGGCAATACGCTCCTGGTTGGCAATGTCTTCGCCCGTGCCTTCCTTGATCACCTGGCCGAATTCTGTCCAGAAACCGGCATAGTCTTCGGCGCGGTTTTCTGCCAAATCTTCCAGCAGACTCAGGATGCGCTTGGTCGAGCCCTCACGGATCGCCTTCACATCGCGGCTTTCCTGCAGGATTTCACGCGACACGTTCAGCGGCAGATCGGCCGAATCAATCACACCACGCACAAAGCGCAGGTAGGACGGCAGCAACTGCTCTGCGTCATCCATAATGAAAACACGTTTGACATAAAGCTTGACGCCGCGACGCGCTTCGCGATCGTACATATCAAACGGCGCGTGTTTGGGCAAATATAGCAACTGTGTATATTCGCTGCGGCCCTCTACGCGGTTATGCGTCCAGGCCAGCGGCTCTTCAAAATCGTGGCTAACGTGCTTGTAGAACTCGGTATATTGCTCGTCTGTAATATCGTTCTTGGCACGCGTCCACAGCGCGCTGGCCTGGTTAATGGTTTCCCACTCATCCTTTTTGACCTGCTCGCCCTTCTCGGAATCGTACTCTTCCTTCTGCATCAGCACAGGCAGGGAAATATGATCGGAATAGCGACGCAGCACTTCGCGCAGCTTCCAGCCATTCAGAAACTCGTCTTCATCCGCACGCAAGTGCAGCGTCACGCTGGTGCCGCGCTCTGTCTTCTCGGTATCTGCAACGGTAAACTCGCCCTGCCCTTCAGATTCCCAGAACACCGCCTGATCCACCGGCTCGCCGGCACGACGGCTAACGACAGTAACCTTGTCGGCAACAATAAAGGAAGAATAAAAGCCCACGCCGAACTGGCCGATGAGCTGGGCGTCTTTTTGCTTGTCGCCGGACAATTGGGAGAAGAACTCCTTGGTGCCGGAACGGGCGATGGTGCCCAGGTTGGCCACTGCCTCGGCCTTGGTCAAACCGATACCGTTATCGGCGATTGTGATGGTGCGCGCATCCTTGTCGTAGCTGACGCGGATTTCCAGGTCTGCGCCGCCTTCGAGCAACTCGGGCTTGTCGATCGCCTCAAACCGCAGCTTGTCGCAGGCGTCTGACGCATTGGAGACCAGCTCGCGCAGGAAAATTTCCTTATTGCTGTACAGGGAATGAATCATCAAATGCAGAAGCTGCTTTACTTCTGTCTGGAAACCCAGCGTTTCCTCTGCTTTTTTCACGGTAGTATCGGATTGACTCATGGTAACTTTTCGGTAAATTGGATGGGAAATGGTGAAAAATGGGGCAAAACAGCCGGTTTTACGGTAATTTTGCCCGCGTATCCGATAGTAGTGGGGACGCCGGGAGGGTTTTCAAGGGGAAAAGTGGGAAATTGGCAGGGAAATGAGGATTTTTTATGCACAGGCGCGTGGGAATGGCGCAAGAAAAAGAATATGGGTATAATTCCGCTCTTATCTGCAATACCCTCCATACCTGCCCGGGTGGTGAAATTGGTAGACGCAGGGGACTCAAAATCCCCCGCCGCAAGGCGTGCCGGTTCGATTCCGGCCCCGGGCACCAGCTAGTTATCAAATTCCTCAAGTTCCTCTGCATGGCTCTGCCCCCATAATGGGGCAACAGCATTCATCGAGCTCGATTAATCACTCCGCTCCTCCGCTTTACTGCAGGTTCCGTACTCAAGGTCGCTTCCTTGACACCTCTTCTGGCCCAAAAGTCACCGCCGTCGGTGACACACTGACTTTTGATAGCGCGAATTACGGGCAACAAGGGGTTGGTGCGGTCCGCAGCCCACCAGGACCGAAACAAGGCCTTTTGACGCGGCAGAAGTGTCCATACGCTACGCGTCGGGGTAGGCGTTCAGGGCCGACAGCCCGTAAGCCCTGCCTCCGAGGCTCCCGCCAGCGAGGATGGAGAATCCAGAGAAGCAAAGCCTCTTTGACAAGAGGCGCCTCATCTAAAAACAGCCTCGTAGCCGTCACACGGCAAATCCTATTAATAGGTAGCAAACAAGACCATTTCTGCCCAAAACCTTTTTGCCTGTTTTTTTGTAAAACGCAAAAAAAATTTCACATCTTGTAGAATATAGTTACTTAAAGCTAAAGCAACGGAGACAACCATGGCTGAGATGAGTACGCACGAAACGGAGCTAAGCAAAACTATATCCGATGCCGAGCGTGACCGACGTGTAGCGGACATCAATTACGCACGCGCATCAGTCGGCTTGGAGGGATTCCCGCTCAGCCCCGCAGAAGAAGAACATGCTGAACGCTTCATCAATGGGAAAATCGACCTCAACGATTTTGTGCAGCCGCGTAGTCCGTTGGTGCACTCAAAAGCTTAGTCATGACGAAGAAATTTTAGGTGGTTAAAGCTAGTGCAGGATCGGCTGTCGCCCGTTTTTGTGTTTCATCAAAATTCACTAGCATGATCCCATTAAAACCAATGAGCTAATAAAAGGACCAGGAACATCTGTGGATATATTAAATAATACTTGGGTTGTCGGAATAGGCGGTGGAATTCTCAGTGGATTAGTTGTCACAGCCGTAACTAGGTACGTATTTTCGAAGAGAGACAATAAAGAATACTCTCAGAAAATATCAGCCGTGAATAGAGAGGTCATTTATGCGCTGCGACCAGGGATATCGGAAGGGCACGTCGTTGACAACCATGTCCTTACAGCGCTTGTCAATGCAACAGCGAGAAAGTATAAAGTTGAACGCAATGACGTTTACCAAGACAGACAGATTGCGGAGGAACTAGTTAAAGAAATTATGGACTCTAGCTTCATCTCGTCAGCAACCAAGAAGACCTACTGCGAGACTCTCGCCCACCTTGTTCGGAGCGAACGAGCCTCCCCAACTAATTCAGAGTCACGCGTAGAACGCTTATTTATAGAAACAGAGTTTCGCAAAAAGCAAAATGAACGATTAAGTGCTGTATTGGGAATGACGGCGGCGACCGGGACTCTATTAGCCGCTCTAAACACGGTGTTCGACAAGCAATTCCTATCTTCTAATTTCAAAAATGCAATTGATATCGCCTTCCCTACATTCGCAGTTTTAGCATCAGTCATGATTGCGGCAGCGACAATGCTAATTGGCATAAAATTTAAATCCGGCAGCAAGGAAAGAAAAGAAGCGAAACCGTCAACAGACGAAGAAATTTCATAGAAGTCAAAAAAACCTTAACTTTATTTTCAACCCAACTTTTTTTAGTGAAGAAAGATAACTATGGCTCAATATAAATACTCTTCTTATCTGAACCAAAATGACAATGCAACATACGATGACTTTGCCGCGTGACGCAATAGTAACTGTATTGGATAAAGAAAATAGAACTTGGCTTTATGTTTCATATGAGCACCATGGGTATATGGTAGACGGATATATTTGCAACAAATTTCTAAAGAAAATACGGAATTAGTCTGTACTTTTTAAAGACCCTTACTGAAACTAAAAATTTATTAAGTTAACGATCGAAGACTATCCGAGGCACGACCCAAAAAAGGAGTATGTATGGCCACACACCTAGAAGAAGCAGAAAAACAAATTCTTGCCGCGTTGCTAATAGATTTCTCAGAGCGCAATCTGAATTCCAATCATCTTAGCAATGGATATAAAGGCCCTCAAGTATCCGATCTTTCTGCAGCAATCTGCACTGGCGACGAAATATCACAAGTAGATTTCGATGTGGCCCTTTCAGATCTGGAGAAAAAGAAATTGATCAGCACAGGCCCGTATAAAACAATTGAAAATAAACCGGGGACCGGAGTAATTTTTTTGGGCGCCTATAGTACGCGCGAGTATGCAGGCTTAACACAATTGGGATACAAAGCTGCACGACAGCCCCCAAATCGCCCTAGCAGAATTCAGCGAGTTGTTAACAACGTGCATATTTCTGGAGGCCAGTTTTCCAACTTGCAGCTCGCGGCGGGCAATAACATTGCGCAAAACATTGATCCCACGTCGGACGCAGATAGTGAAATTTTAATGAAGTTGATTACGGCACTTGAGAAACAAGGGCAAGCTGTCACAACAGAACAACGCGATGACTTAGCCGACGCTATTAAGAATGCCAAGGAAGGCAATGGAAAAGAAGCAAAAGGCCTACTTGAAAAAGTTTGTGGCCCCGCGTGGAATACCGTACAACCCATTATCTGGCCAATAATAGGTGATCTTGTAAGAAAAAGCCTAGGCCTGTAGATTTCACTTCCTATACACCTGAAGGCGAGTGAGTTTTAATGCCCGCATTCCGTTCATCGGCGTTCTGATAAAAATATTATGACGAAGTATCGTGATAATCACTACGTTCCCATCTGGTTTCAGGAAAGGTTTATTCCAAACTCCATGCGGGAGCGAAAATTCTATTATCTAGATTTAAAACCACAGACACGTGTATCTAATGGGCAACGGTATAAGAGAAACAACCTCTTACGCTGGGGACCTTCCAAGTGTTTTTGCCAATACGACCTATACACAACCAACTTCGGTTCCCATATATCAACTGAAATTGAGGAAAGGTTTTTTGGCCCGCTTGACTCTTCTGCACGTGAAGCTCTCGACTATTTCGCTACTTTCAAGCACCCTGACGCTAATGGTGATTTATTTCAAAGAATAATGATCTATATGAGTATTCAGAAGCTGCGAACCCCGAAAGGACTTCGCATACTTTCGGCACTTATAAAGCAAACGGAGAAAAACCGAGTCTTATTACAGCTACAACGGCTTCAACAACTCTACTGCGCAATCTGGACCGAATGCGTCTGGAGCATTGCCGATGCGTCCCAGTCCGATGTCAAATTTCTCGTTTCGGACCACCCAGTTACTGTTTACAACCAAGGATGCTTTCCTGCATCACAATGGTGTGCTGATTACAAAGATCCAGACACATGGTTGTCTGGAACTCATACTTTGTTCCCAATTGCATTAGACAAGCTGCTAATCCTGACCAATCTCTCCTGGGTTCGATATCCATATGGAAATCCGACTAGGGAGCGACCTCATCCAAACCCATTTCGACCAGCACTTTTCAATTTTACGGATAACCTACATTCAGCTTTGCTATCTTTCCTTAGACAAACACCTTAAAACGCAAACTCAAAACATTCGCAAAACATCTAACGTGAAACGCAGATCAAGCTATAAGAATCAAATCATGGACGATAAGCATCTCATAACTCATGATCGCGTCAGTCATCGTATCAATTCAAAACTAGACTGTAGGGCCGCTACTCGACACAATTAACGAAGCGGCATAGCTCGTCTTACCACCATGACGTGATACGTCACCATTTATCGCAGCTTATCCGCGGTCCGTGATGATCCCATCACCGTGTTCTGAGCAGGTAGGTTTATCGTCAACCCTCGCTACCCTTTTACCGTCAACAGTAAGTACTGATGTTGATGGTATTACTTCGCCTCCGTGAGAGGTTGCACGCAGGATTTCCGGTGTTTCATCCGTTTTTGCTTTCCGATAAAGCTGGCTTTAAGCGTGATACTTGCAGATCAGTACGGTCATGTTTGGTGTTCTCATGACAATATCCGATAGACAGTGACCGACAGCAAGTCGGCGGCAAAAAACAACCCCACGACCATAAGTACTGAATAAGCAATATCGGCAGCAGTCCTGCGATAAAGAGCAATAGCAATTGCGCCAATAATCAGAATAGACAGCCGTGTCAAGAAAAATGGTAGATCCACATTCAGAAACATCGCGTACATGTCAATATTATCTACAGGCAATGTATCTACTGAGACATAGGCTCGATATATCGTTATCCGAAATAACAAGTAGGCGACTGTCGTGACAATATAGAAAAAAGAAAAAATAAAATATATCAAATCAGTTCAACCCTTGTGCTTTCAATTGAGCCACCAAGTTTTCTTTTCTTCCTCGAGATTCTGGAGTACCACTGCCAGAATAATAAAAATGGCCTTGAAAAGGTCCTGACCTTTCAGATTTTGGCATTTGAGAGAACAGTGTTGGCACAGCACTTATCAACTCCATATCACTCATACCGGAATAAATCGGGTCTCCTTGCTCGGACAGATTTACCACGATGACATTTTTAATGTTCGGCATGGACTTAACCCAATCCATCAGACTTTGTTCGATCGGCGGGCCGACTAACGCTAGTGTGTCAACCTCGTGTCCGGCAAAGGCATGATATCGGGCAGATAACGCGGCAATGACCGCTCCCCAGGAATAACCAATGAAGTTAAAAGTAGCTGCTCGGGACGGTATCTGTTCCGACACACCAATAGTACTTAGAGAATAATCCCCTCGGGCAGCGATCCTGAACAGCCGGCTATCTTTACCAAGTGGAATCCAACTCCTATTATCTGGCCCCAGCTTGTAAAGCCATTGCTGGTTTTCTGGATCAAATGTATAGGCATCCCGCAAAATCGACATATCATTGTAATACATCACCGATGGCGCATCCCCCAGCATCTCAGAGCCTTCGATCTGGCCGATAGTTGCTTCTAGAAGTGGAATTCTCGTATTGTACCGGCCGTAGACGGACTTGCAGATCCCGGCTTCAGTCAGGACATCGACAAATTCCTGATTGTAGCCTCCAAGCATTCCCGCGCCACCCAAAAATACAGTCAAGTTTCGATTACAAGGGCTAACTACGGTGCCCTCCGAAGCTAAGCGACGATGATACTAGTCCGAACCCGTTTTTGCTTAATTTACTGTACCGAATTTCGGTACAGTACAGGTACATTCATCAGTTCTCGACAATTTCGCCTAATTACGCTAACCTACTGATTAACAATTACTTTTACCTACTTTAACCTACGCTTAGCTTCGCTACAATTTCCTAGACAAACGCCGTAAAAAGCAAACTCAAAATCCCCCGCCGCAAGGCGGGCCGGTTCGATTCCGGCTCCGAGCACCCTCTGATTATCCTAATTGCTCGAGTTCCTCTACACGGCTCTATTTCATAATCGGGGAGGGCTTTTACCAAACTCGATTAATCACTGTAGTCGCATTGAACCAAGACCCGCCGCCGGTAATTCTCAAAGTATCTAAACCCATATGGACGACGCGAGAGCATTTGCATTCTAGTATGGAAGCCCCCAATGAAACTGTTGGACTTGGAAGAACCTATCCGCAACCTAATGTTAATGGACACTTATGGGCTACTCAGAAACAACTCTATCGGATGACATTTAGCTAGTCTTAGCATATCTCTTTTATTTTTGATACACTAAGTTATATTTAGCAACCAATACGGTGAATGGTGGCCAATCAGCCACTTCCGAAAATTAGCGCGAAGTGAGATACGTAATGCAAAACGCTAGTGAAATTAATATATCTAAGATCGTTAGAAGAGCATTGCGAGCGATGCCGTGAAGCTCACCAAACTTCAAATACAAAACTTCCGATCACTGAAAAACCTGACAGTTGACCTCGAAGGGTACATCTCGATCATTGCTGGGAAAAACAACTCTGGGAAAACCTCACTTCTCTTGGCGCTCGAACGCTTTCTAGGAAGTAAAAACTCACCTTTTGACTTAGACGACTTCAATATTCATTTCCGAAACAAGTTGCAACCGCTACACTTGAAACAGGCTACTTGAGCACCTTGGCCCTGAATGCTAGCATGTCACAGTAAAAATGCAACAACCTGCACGAATAAGTGTTGCGAGTTGCGCTATAGTCTTATCCAGCACTATTTCTGAAAAAAACTCTATTTCAATAATTATGAATAACGAAATTAAAGCAGCGATAGAAAAAGGGGAGCTTGTGCTCTTTCTAGGAGCTGGAGCGTCAAAAAAATGCAAAACCTCATCGGGTACTGAATTGCTTGATGGTCGTGCTTTGGCTAAAGAATTGGCAAAAGTAGCAAATATTAGCTATTTTGATGAGGATCTTGAAGATGTATATGGAGCGGTCCGCGGGCAACTGGGCGCGCGCCTAGATCAGATACTTGAAGGATTTTTTCGATACGTTCAACCATCTGCCGACTACTTAACGCTAGCCAAGTTTGCGTGGCGCCGAATCTACACGCTTAACATTGATGATGGGTTGGATCGTGCATTTCACAAATCGGCACAAAACGTATCTATTCGACTTTCCGGTGATCCAATTGAGGATAGGGACCCATTCTTTCAACGTTTGGATTTGATCAAACTGAACGGCTCTGTGGATCGCCTACAAAACGGAATTATTTTTTCGGCATCTGAATATGCCAAAGGCACAAATCAGGGACTTCCTTGGTATGAGCAATGTGGCTCGGATTTCGTTAGGCTCCCATTTTTATTTATTGGAACAAAGATAAAAGAACCGATTCTTAAGTACCATATTGAGCGATATAAAAGCCTCAATAATCGTAGCCTCGGCCAAGGTTTTGTTATTACTCCGACCGCCACAGAAATAGAGAAACGCTCATTAGAGCAATACCGGATTACTCATATTGCCGGAACCCTAACAGATTTCGTGAGTTGGCTGAGAGAAGAGTTTTCTGAACCTGTTACTTCTGTAAGCCTCGCCCTAGCCAGTCTTCCGCAATACGCTGCATTTCGAGTTGCGTCAAATCAACAAGAATATGCAAGAAGTTTTGAAGGTGTTTGTTTAGTTACAAAAGATATAGCTGACGGTCAAGAGGACACTGGAGCAATTCGAGAATTTTATAAAGGCTTTAAACCTACTTGGAATGATATTGTAAACGGCATCCCAGCGGAACTAGATTTTTTAGACAAGTGTTTTGATTTCATTTTAAGGAGTGAATTGAAAAATAGCTTAGTTTCCTTGGTTGGTCCTGCTGGATCTGGAAAATCAACGTTGCTTATGCAATTAGCTTATCGTTCTTGTCAAATTAAAAATACAACCGTCTATTATTTGGACGAGCCGCCGTTTGATATAAGAAAAACACTGATTGCAATGGAGTCCGCCGCACAAATTGCCGATCGAGTTATTGTTGCTATTGATAATGTGGATCTTGTTGCAGATTTACTGGCTACTACTCTGGAAGCTGGAAAACTGCAGAAGACCACGATTATCTGCGCCGAACGAGAAAGCACTTGGGTGAGAAAAACGAAATCTAAACTGGGGAAATTTTCGATAAGGGATTTCTCAATTAACGAATTCTCTGAGCGCGACGCCCGAAATATCCTGCATAAACTGCAACAATACGGATCTTGGACCGTACTAGGGCAAATGACTGAGGCAAATAGAGTTTCAGCTTTGATCGATAAGTCAGGAAAGCAACTTTTAATTGCACTTTTAGAAGCAACTTATGGTCGTGGATTTGAAAAAATAATCGAGAGTGACTACCGATTACTTGAAAATGAGAATGAAAAGTTACTGTTCCTTACTGTCGCTGTGATTACGGAAAGAAACTTTTCTGCTCCATTAAGCTTGGTGGATAGGGCTCTTTCTGCGGGAGGCTTGCTGTCTAATGCGGGTGCTTTGAGCAATACCTTGGCTGGAATTGTAGTTAATAATGATGGCCGATTAATAGCCCGCCATCGAGTGTATGTTCGATATTTACTGGAGCATATCGTAAATCCGGAGCTCACCGCACGAGCTATAAAATGGCTTTTGCTAGCGTTCTCTCAATACCAAGCTCCAATTATAAAAAATGTAAGCAAATCTGAGGCAGCCATATACAAAGGCTTAATTAATCACCGCTTCTTATGGGATATTTTAAAGGGACGAGAAACGCTGATTGTTTCTCTTTATAAGTCTCTCGAGAAGTCATTTGAGCTGGATGGTCTATTTTGGTTGCAATACGGCTTGGCCTTAAGAGACTTGCATGATGATCCAGAAGCGTTAGATAAATTACGTACAGCATTTAATGCATACCAGATGCCGCATACACAACACGCATTGGGACAGCAGTTATTAATCATGGGTGCCAGGGCGACCGATAGTACTGTTGCCTTGGCATATGCGGAGGAGGCAAGAACTCTGCTGGAACCTTTAGATGAAATTATGGATAGTGACGATACTTATCCTATCGTGACACTTGCCGAAGGCCATACTAAGCTAATGCGCACACTTGGCGATGAGAATGCAGCTCGTGCAATTGCAAAATCGTACTTGTCTGCTTTGGAGTACCGAAGGGAATCACAACCAAATAACTCACGGTTGACTGAATGTTATGGTCTTATTTTCAAATATGCTGCGACAGGGGTTTGGGCAGATAATTAATAGAAACCTGTACTGACAGCGTTATTCGATCTTTTTTAACTTCTAAACCAGCGCAAAATTTCACCCGTGGAATCAGTTGGATTACTGGCATTTTCTGTAACGCTACCTATTTCTCACCGTAGGTACAGTTAGCCACATCAAATTTTTGTAATTAAAATAATATGCGAAGGTATCCTAGAGCGAGACCGAAAGGCGTGCCGGTCGAACTAAGTTAGCTAAGTTTCAAGTACGGGCCCACCCTGACAATGGTAGTATGCCAACAATCATGAGCCATCGCAGCCCATTCAATGGTCCTTGCAAGTTTTGTTGCCCAAAGAACGCAGAGGTAGCCGAAACCGACATGGAGTACGCCAATGATAATATCCTCCATATGACGCACGGTGTGGTTTGAAATTTCTCGTTAATTAATCCTCTCCATCAAATACGCCGAATAGAAGTAACTTGCACCAAAGGAAGAGCCGTGAGTTATCTCAAACGAGAATGAGTAAATCAGATCGTAAGCGGCAAGCAGCTGAGTTCCAGATCGACGGATAGTCAACTCGCCAAATCTTCTTATACGACTAGGTACCGTAAGATTAATCCACGAGCCGTGGCCCCTACCGCTAAATTAATGACACTGCTGCGAAACAGTGGACGGTGGGTCAGGGTCGAGGCGAATTTCGATTCAGAACTCTCCACTTCCAAATTTCCAATTGTGATGACACCAAGCAGCAAAGCCAGTGAACCGGATAGCTCGTGTGGTCACGTCGTACGATTCAGCCAAGAGATAGCTAGTTATTAATCGGGCAACCGGATACGCATTTCGAACCTGTATGCCGCGCAGTTTTTCGTAGATCATGTCGTGCCCGCAGACCCCGTATGTGTCTAAGCATATGCAGCACCCAAATGCCTCCGCAACCCATTATTAGCACTCCCCAGACGAGCATGCGCAAGCGGAATATCCGCTAACGAATAAGTTGCCCCAACATGAGGCCGCAGCTGCCCACGTTCAACCAACGCCCTTAGCTCTTCAAGTTTCCCGCGATTTTGTCTTGTGAACACGAAGTGATAACTGGCGTTCTTGCCCCTGGCGTTAATAAGGTTTTGCGGTTTCCCAATATCAACAATCGAGACAAGCCTGCCGAGCTGTGCGAGCACGTCAGAAGAACAGGCAAGGGTGTCACCACCAATAGTATCGAAAACAACGTCAACGCCCTGGCCCGCTGTTTCATGCATCACGGCCTCTACATAGTCTTCTTTCACATAGTCGATAACAACATCGGCGCCCATGCTGCGAGCGAACTCAAAATTTGCCTCACTCACAGAGGTTATTACCCGCGCACCCATGGCCTTTGCCAGTTGAATGGCCACATGCCCTGCCACTCCTGCGCTGCGGTGTATCAGAATGCTTTCCCCTACTCGCAGGCCGGCACGCACAACAAGCGCTTCCCATGCAGCTCCCCGATCAGGGTAAGGTTGGCGGCTTCAATCTGACTCAGCGCAACGGGTTTCCTACTGGTTCTTTTTAATGAGCCAAAACTAATATTGTAGCGATTAGGAGGTTATCCCCACTTTCCACATTTAGATACTTATACTAACATTCAGAAAAATTATCTTTACTGCAAAAATGGGAAGGGTACGCGATGCACATTGAATTTGTCGAGATAGCGAATTTCCGAAAGCTTTTGTCGGTTCGCGTAGATCTATCAAACGAGACCACGCTCTTTGTAGGAGCAAATAATAGCGGAAAGTCATCGGCCATGCTGGCACTACGTCGTTTTTTAACTCCACGTCGCTGCCCTTTCGATATTCACGACTTCACGCTTTGCCATTGGCGCACACTTGTAGAGATTGGTGAATCTTGGATTCATGCCCATAAGTCAGGCGCTGTCACCGAACTAGTCATAGAACCTTGGGTGCCGCTGCTTCCTGCTCTAGATCTATGGCTACGAATCGAGGAAGATGAAATTCACCGTGTCAGGGACTTAATCCCACTCATGGAATGGAGCGGGGGACTACTAGGGGTTCGCCTCCGTTATGAACCGAAAGATCTGAATGCTCTTTTTAAGGAGTTTGTTACAGCTGTCACTGAGGCAGAATCGATGCGCGAAGCCGCCATAGCGGCGGCCGCAGCAAAGGGCGCTGGCAGCGAGTCACCAAAGCTAAAAGTCTGGCCTGAAAACCTGATGGACTTTCTGACTAAACGCGTAAACACACAGTTCACGATTCGTGCGTATCCTATGGATCCTGCTTTACTGGCCAATCCAGGGAAGCTAGAGGCACATCCTCAGACTCTGCCAGCATCAGCGATCCCGATTGAGGGGGATCCGCTTGGAGGTCTGATTAAGATTCACGACATCCCTGCACAACGAGGCTTTGGCGAAGTACATAGGGGCGTGGATATTGATGACCAACAGGCTTCAACTGGTAGCACTCGTTTGTCGGAGCAACTTCGGAACTATTACACAAAGCATCTTGACCCAGCCAAGGGGCCAGACCCGATGGATCTTGAGGCCTTGCTGGCCATGGAGGCCGCAGAAAACGCATTCGACGAAAGACTGACGGAGAGCTTCAAGGAGTGCTTCACTGAAGTGTCAGGGCTGGGCTATCCTGGCGTTACCGACCCGCGACCTCGCGTTTCAACACGGTTACGTGCCATCGACGGACTGAACCACAGCGCAGCTGTCAACTTCGAAGTGGACATAATTTCTGATGTGGGTGTAACCGCGCCGGCCTTGCTTCTTCCGGAAGGAAGCAATGGACTTGGCTATCAAAATCTAATTTCGATGATTTTTCAGTTGATGAGCTTTCGAGATGCCTGGATGCGTGTAGGAAAGGCATCCAAAGGAGCAGAGACCACGAGCATTGAACCTCTACACTTGGTTTTGGTCGAGGAGCCTGAGGCCCATCTACACGCGCAAGTTCAGCAAGTATTCATCAAAAAGGCCTATCATGTATTGCGCAAACACCCGGAACTCGGTAGCAGCGAAGCATTGCGCACCCAGCTGGTAGTCAGCACTCACTCAAGCCACGTAGCTCACGAGACGCCTTTCGAAAGCCTGCGTTATTTCAGGAGATTGCCGGCAGGGATGGTGGCGAAGGTGCCTATATCGACAGTTGTCAACTTGTCCGAGGTTTTCGGTGCAGGCACGGATACAGAGCGGTTCGTCACTCGCTATCTTCGGGCTCAGCATGCTGACTTGTTTTTTGCAGATGCTATCATCCTCGTAGAAGGCCCTGCAGAGCGCATGTTAATTCCTAACTTCATCCGCAATCATTTTGAGGTGCTGCATCAGAGCTACATAACCCTACTAGAGATAGGGGGCAGCCATGCACACAGGTTGAAACCACTAATTGATCATCTCGGACTTTTGACTTTGATCGTCACCGACCTTGACACGTTATCCGAAACAGGAGGAAGTTCAGTTCAACCAGCTAAAGGCACTGGTCAAACAACTGGCAATACCACCTTGAAGACATGGGTGCCGGCACTTGAAGACGTTGATGCTCTCATGGTTGCTTCTGCCGAGGAAAAAACTTCAACGGTTCCCGGCGATACTCTTTTTGCTGTTCGAGTCGCCTACCAAACACCCGTTGGCGTCGTTATGCCTGGCACTACAGCGCAGGAAATAGCGTACCCCTATACCTTTGAAGATGCGCTAGTGTTTGAGAACCTGGCATTCTTCTCTACATTTGAAGGCACAGGCTTGAGCGCTAAGTTTCGGGTTGCTATAAATGAGGGTGGTGGAGCATCTGCTGTGGGACTAGTTATGTACAACGCTCTTAAAACTGGCAAAAAGGCTGAGTTTGCACTTGACGTTTTGATGGCGAGTGATTTTAAGAACATAGTAGTCCCCCGGTATATCTCGGAGGGATTGCGATGGCTACAAGAACAGATGAAGAAAAAACAAGTCGATATTTTAACGACTAACCTTACTATTGGTGCGCTGGCCGGTGCAGATACTGCGGGAGCTAAACCATGACCACCAATGATGATCTGTTTGACGCTCCTACTGACGTAGAAATTGTGCAGTGTATTGATCTTGCTAGGCCGAGAAGCTTTTTCTTGTACGCTGGCGCAGGCTCAGGCAAAACTCGATCGTTAGTAAACGCAATCCGACACACCTGTAGTACACAGGGCAGAAAACTATCACTGACAGGAAAAAAAATTGGCGTTATCACTTACACGAACGCCGCCTGTGACGAGATCAAGCAGCGACTTGATTTCGACCCTCGTGTGGAGGTTATGACGATCCACGCGTTCTCTTGGTCGTTAGTCAAAGGTTACAACGCTGACATACGTATCTGGGTCGCTCAGAATCTTGAGCGGGAAATTTCTGTATTGGAGCAGGCGCAAGCGAAGGGCCGGGCGAGCAAAGCAAGCGAAGAACGAGCCAGGTCCATGGAAAATAAGCGCCGTCGGTTGGCGAGCCTTTCTTCCATTGCTCGATTCGTGTACAGCCCGACAAGCGACAACCGCACAAGAGGCTCTCTGAACCATGCCGAGGTCATTGCGATGACGGCAGAATTCATTACCATGAAACCTGGCCTTAGGAGAATGCTAATTAGCAGGTTCCCAATCCTGCTAATTGACGAAAGTCAGGATACTAATAAGGCGTTGATGGATGCGTTTTTGCATCTTGAGGGAGAGTTCCATGAGCGGTTTTGTCTTGGCCTGTTCGGAGACACCATGCAGCGCATTTACGCTGATGGAAAGGATCGATTGGATGAGGCGATCCCTAAAAGGTGGGCTCAACCTCGCAAAAGGATGAATCATCGGTGTCCCAAGCGAATTGTAGAAGTCATCAATCATATTCGGCGCGAAGTTGATGGTGAAGAGCAGTTTCCTCGCAGTGATGCTGATGTTGGGTTCGTACGGATTTTTATTGTTCAACAAGGGGTTGAAAGCCCCTTCGACACAGAAGCAACTGTGCGAGAACGAATGGCCATCATCACGGGAGACAGAGGCTGGCAGAGTGTGGAATCTGTCAAAACCCTCGCGCTTGAACATATGATGTCAGCACGACGTTTCGGGTTTGTTGACTTCTTTGAACCTCTTTGGAGCGTTGATAGTCTACGCACGAGTTTACTTCAAGGGACTGGTCCAGGTCTCGGACTCTTCATCCGAGAGGTGCTGCCTCTCATTCGTGCTCTTCGCGCCAAGGATCGTTTTGGCGCTATGGCGACAGTACGCCAAACCTCACTACTACTTGATCGCAAAGCGCTTCAAGAGGCCGGTGTGAACCAACTAGCACAGCTTGCTAAAGCTAATGAGGCTTGCGAGGGGCTACTGTCTTTAATTACAACAAAACCTGATGTTTCTGCATACGAAGTACTGAATTTCATAGCGCAACAGGGATTGTTCATCGTTCCTGATTCATTGGCACCATTTGTAGAGCCTGGTGAGGCCTCGATGGAAGTGAAGATGGGTACGGACGATGTAAATCGAGGGGCAGAGGACGATGATGATGTCGCTGTTGATGCTGGAACAGAATTGGGCGCATGGAGAAGGGCTCTCGAGGCACCACTACATCAGATTGAACTTTATGACGTATACGTGCAAGGCAAATCTCAGTTCGGGACGCATCAAGGCATAAAAGGCCTGGAATTTCCGAGGGTGCTAGTTGTAATTAACGACGATGAAGCGCGCGGTTTCCTTTTTGCTTATGATAAATTTTTCGGTGCCAAGGAGAAGTCAAAGACGGATTATGAGAACGAAGCTATTGGCAAAGAGACCAGTCTAGACAGAACCCGCCGACTGTTCTACGTAACCTGCAGCCGAGCGGAGAAGAGTTTGGCGATTGTCTATTACGCGCCCAATCCAATCCAAGCGCGAGATGCTATTCTAGAATTGGGATGGTTTGAGCAAGACGAAGTCCAGGTTCTAACCTGACGTCGATCAGACAGTAGGTTTCTGACAGATCCCTCACAACTCCAGTCAAACCTAAGACAGAATTTACGCGGGACCTCGGTATGACTTCCATTAAGCTATGTTCTTGCCAAAACAAGTTTAATGAATACCGCTTATCCCCCATTTATGAGAAGGAGCCCACCCGCTGAGCGCAGGCCACTGTAGACAGCCCTAGCACATTACACCCCTCATCTATTCGCATAATTTCGCCTATATACCTCTTCCCCCATAGCCTGCACCTGCTGCGCGATCTGCGCCCTGAAGGGCGCCAATAAACGGTCGAAACTTTGCTCAGGTTCAAGCAGCGACAGGCTACGCGCAATCGCTTCAATGGTGGACACTGCAGCATGCTCGCTTGTCTTGCGTATCCGGTATTCCGACGGCATGCCAGGGGGCAGGCTCAGCCGAGGCAGTGTGTCCAGCACCGGGTTCGCGCCCACTATTTTGCGTGCCTGGCGCCAGGTGCCGTCCGGCACGATGAGCAGCGCCGAGGCAGGCTCACCGCAAGAGGAAGTGGGAGTGGAAACGGCAGCAACCTGCGCGCTGCTTGCTTGCCGCTCCGGAAAGAGCAGCAACACGCGGCCCGCCGAGGCAACGATGTCATCCAATTGCGGAAAATGCTCACCCACCAGCAACCGTGCATTAAGCAGCCCCATTACCGCCAGGCGGGCGGTATTCAGGGGATGGTTCGCTTCATCCGGGTGTTGCAGCACCAGTACCTGCGTGCGGTTAGGAATGCGACTTATATACGCACACAGGCAATGCGATGCAGGCCGCTGGCAATGCTCACAACGAGGACGGGGCAGCTTTTTCAACTCAGACATGTGCGCCATTATACAAGGCCTGACGCACTGACGAGCGGCTGCACTGGGCGCCTGCCCAAGTCCTTTCGGCTTGCACAACGGACGTCATTTTCGTGACGCTGAGTTCAACCTTATCGCCGGCACGGTGGGCGAGCTCTGATTAAATGTCGTGCCTTTTTTAACCACGGTTCCCGAACTCATTGATATCATGGCCAGATCGTCCACTTCAAAGTAGCCCCAGAACCCAATGTCCACCCTATCCCCGTTCCATCCCCGCAATCGCCATCAGGGCCGCTACGATTTCACAGAGTTGATCAAAAGCACGCCGGAGCTCGGCGCCTTTGTCCGGGCCAATCCCCATGGCGATCAAAGCATTGATTTTGCCAATCGCGCCGCGGTCCAGGCGCTCAACGCCGCCCTGCTCAAAACCTGGTACGGTGTATCTCATTGGGATATCCCGGAAGGCTATTTATGCCCTCCCATTCCGGGCCGGGGCGATTATGTACACCATCTGGCCGACCTGTTGGCAGAACGCAATGCAGGCGTCATACCCCGCGGTCCGGCGGTGCATGTGCTGGACATCGGCACAGGCGCCAGCGCGATCTATCCAATAATCGGCCATTTCGACTATGGATGGCGCTTCACGGGATCGGACATTGATCCGGGTGCCGTCAAATCAGCACAAGCGATTATCCAGGCCAATCCAGGCATCAGGGGCGCAGCCGAAGTACGCCGGCAGAAGTCGCCCGCCCATATATTCAAAGGCCTGGTCAGCGTGAATGATCGCTTTGACCTGACACTATGCAATCCCCCCTTCTATAGCTCATCGGAAGAGGCGGCAAACAATTCGGAACGCAAATGGCGCGGTCTGGGCCGAGCGGGGGCCGGGCACAAGCGCCCATTGCTTAATTTTGGCGGTCGCGATACCGAGCTATGGTGCGAAGGCGGCGAGGTCCTGTTCATAAACCGCATGGCCGAAGAAAGCACGAGCTTCCAGAAACAGGTGCTTTGGTTCTCCACCCTGGTCTCGAAAGAATCAAACCTGCCCGAGGTCTATCGCAGCATCAAAAACGCCGGCGCACTCCATGTGCGCACAGTCGACATGGCGCAAGGCCAGAAAAAAAGCCGCTTCGTCGCCTGGACCTTCTTGAACCGTGCGGGTCAAGAAGCATGGCACAGCAGACGCGAAGCGAGTGCTATACGCAACGGCTAGTCGCAACTGAAACTGGTAATTACATCATTGTCGTCGACCCGCGAATCCGGACGCTGCGGGTTGTATTCAGGGGCTAAAGCTGGCCCTATTTACACAATGTAGATCATCAGATGTTCTGGATATTTCAGTATTTCCAACGGAATAACCTGCAATCAGTGTGGCCTACACTCACACTATAAGCCCCAAGCGCCTTGGGGGTCCACCCCAGTCACGCCCCGGCGCCGCTGTGTGGGTATCTATGCTAATTTGCCTTCGCCAGAATACGCTGCAGCTTGGCTATTTCGTTACGTACAAAGTCCACAATTTCTTCTTGTCTGCTTTCTTGCATGCGACCTTCGATTGCGGCTACTGAAATAGCGGCGACAGGTGTGCCATCTGAACTCAGTATAGGCAATCCAACCGTCAACGTACCTGGCGCAAGTTGAGTACATACATATCCTTGCTCTTTGAATTCGGCAAGTTTCTGGCGTACCCGTTCGACAGTAAACATACCGTAGCGAGGATAGATATCCTTGTTATGTTCGATGATGCGATCAATTTCATCCTGCGCCAATGACCCCAATATGGTTAGGCCCGACGCGTTAGCACCTAAGGGGCGACGCCCACCAATATCCAACGACAAAACTTTCACAGGATAACTGCCCTCCATTCGCTCGATGCATACGGACTCATATCGGCTGCGGATAAGCAAATAAACAGTATCTTCAGAAAAAGTGGCGATTCGCTCCATGGCGTCATGCGCCAAAGCACGTATATCCAGCGTAGGCTTGACTGCCAGGCTAAATTCAAAAATCGACGGCCCCAGAAAATAGCGCTTCGAATCTATATTTTGCTGAACCAGACCTTCTACTACTAATGCCTTAAGCAAGCGATGAACAGTGGATTGTCCAAGATTCAAGGCTCGATATAAATCGACCAGTCTACTGCCTTGCGCATTTCGAGATGCTATAGCTTTTAACAAAGCACTAATGCGCTTTACTACCTGGGCTCCAGCGATCTCGTCTATCGCTTCGTCCTGATGGTTCGTCATATATACACTCCACTATATGGGATTAACTTACAATTTAAAAGCAACCTAATTCATTGACCTTACGTTTAAAAATACCTACACTCGCTTTAAACAATTCCGATTCATAAAATTATACTCCATATTATGGAATATTTAAAGGAACATAAGATGCTGAGTGGAGTCAGAGTATTAGATTTAAGCTGGGTATTAGGCGGTCCTTTCGGCGGCCAAACCCTCGCTCAGCTGGGCGCAGAAGTGATTAAGATTGAACCTATGGATGGTGATATGTCGCGCACCATCCCGCCCTATTTCTTTGAGCAGGATTCATCGTTCTTTCTTTCGGCGAACCGCGGCAAAAAAAGCATTGCGCTAGATCTTAAAAAACCAGAAGGTCTGGCCGTACTCCATGACTTGGTACGTCAATCCCATGCTGTTATTTACGGATTCGCACCTGATGTACCTGAAAAACTCGGTATTGATTTCAATACATTAAAGTCAATTAATCCAAAAATTGTTGTTGGTCAACTTATTGGGTTCCACGATGCGCCACCCTACTCGAACGCGCCAGCCTTCGATTTGATTGTCCAGGCATTAGGTGGGTTCATGAGCATTACCGGTGAACACGACGGAAAGCCTGTGCGAGCCGGTTACCAGATAGCAGATCTTGCAGGCGGACTTTACTTGGCCCTTGCCACTTTGGGCGCTCTGCTTTCGGCCACTTTGAATGGACAGGGTCGATCAGTCCAAATTTCGTTGCTGGATTGTCAGTTAGCACTTCTAACGTGGCAAGCGCAGAACTACTTTATTTCAGGTGATATTCCGCAGGCGCACGGATCAAGACATCCCATGATCGCACCCAGCGAAACATTTCTGTGCGCTGACGGAAAGCCGCTAGTCATTTCCCCAACAGGAGATGCTTTCTGGAATAAGTTTTGCAATGCGATAGGCCGGCCCGATCTGGCCAACGATCCTCGCTTCACGAGCTCGGCGGATCGGATCAAGAACGTCGATATGTTGGCACAAGTCCTGACGGAGCTGTTCCTCCTTAAAAATCGAGATCAATGGACTGCAGAACTGTTTGACGCCCGCATTCCCGCCGCGCCGGTCCTGAATGTAGCGGAAGCATTATCTCAACCTCTTACAGCATTGCGTTCCATGGTCGAGACGTTGAGTCATCCTGAATCAGGTAATGACATCGAATTTCTGGGAAACCCTTTCAAATACGAAAACGCTGAATCGTTATGTTACCCGCCACAGTTAGGAGCGGACACAGATGAAATATTGACTCGCCTTTGCGGGTACAACGAAGCAAAACTTACCTTTCTGAAAAGCAAAGGGGCAATCTTTAAACAAGGAGAGAAGCTATGACACGTCCAAGTGAAGTTAAACCGCGTGAGGGCGATCAGCCTGGCACGCCTTATGAGGTTTTCGAAATAGGCGCGGAACTGCCTGACATGGCATTTTCCATTACGCCGCAAATCAATACTGAATATCTTGAAGCCATTGACGAGCAGGAAAAAAACTATTCCCTCAATGGCCGAAAGGTATGCGCGCCAAATGTGCTTTCCGTGTACCTGCTAGCCGTTCTGTATCGACGCTACCCCCCGATTCAAGGCATTGTTGTATACGACCAGTTATGGAAATGGCGTAGCCCCATCTTTGCCGATGAGACGACTGATCTTATCGCATCAGGAAAAGTGACAGAGAAATTTGAAAAACGTGGGCGCAAATGGCTCAGATTCTCTGCGCAGTTCCGCAAGACAGACGGAACAATTGTGGCTGAGGCCAACCATACCTTGCATTTACCCGAATAAGGAACCCACCATGCTGGAAAAAAAAATTGAAATGACGCAAGCCATTATTGACCAATACGGCGTAATCAATGGCGACAACGATACTATTCATTATGATGACGAACTGGCAAAGTCCCGGGGGTTTAGAGGTACCTTAGCGCATGGCCTTAATGTCATGGGATACGCGGCTGGTCTGGCAGCACAAATGTATGGGGACCGCTGGTTTGCCGAGGGCGAGCTCTATACCAAATGGATTGCTCCCGTCTGCCCCGGAGATCAACTTGTCGTAACCATGGACGATGATGGAACAATTGAAGGGCGAGTGGCGCAGGGCACGACAATGATCGGTTATGCCAGACTGGTGAACTCATGAAAAATCCGGTCACCAAGATGCATTTTCCGGCTCAGACCATTCTCCTGGGAAGGTTCCAAGACGCATTGAAAGACATAGTCGGCAAGCGCATTCTGGTAGTTGGTTCTTCCCGCAGCGTAGCACTCGCCGACTGGAGTGTTCTTTTCCCACAGGCCGAAGTAACGGTATTCTCCGGCTCCCTGCCCCACACTCCGGAGTTGGTACTGAACCAAAGCACAGTATTGGCCAAAGCGTTCAAGCCGGATATCATCATTGGCATTGGCAGCGGAAGCGCCATTGACTTGGTGAAAGGGGTACTGGATTCGGTACCGGCGACATTTATCGCAATACCCACCTCGTTGGGCGGGGGAGAAATGACCAATGTATACGGTATTCGTACCGTATCCGGCACAAAGGAAGGCAAAGGAGGCCGCCAATACCTGGCCACCACGGTGATATATGATCCAGAGTTGCTTGAATCACTTCCTCCCCATGAGCTGGCAGCAAGCGGGATTAATTCCTGGGCTCATTGCATTGAAGCCTTTTACAGCGTGAAGTCCAATTGGTTTGGTAAATCTGCGGCCATGCAAGCAGGAAGAATGTGGCCCACCCTACTGAAGCAATCATACGGGAAGCCGTTAGACGCCACCATAAGAGTACAACTTTTCGAAGCCGCCAGTCTGGCAGGATTTTCCATCAATGCTTGCGGACTCGGCCTGCATCATGCCGTCTGTCATGTCGTGGGTGGTGCCACCGGGCTTACCCATGGGGTGATCAATGCTATTGCTCTACCCAAAACGCTTGCCATCAACCGTGAATTAGCACCTCAGGCCATTCGCCAGGTAGAGGAAGCTTTCTGCGTGGACGATATTGTTGCGCTATCACAAGAAGTTATCGACACGCTTCAGCTCCCCCGCAGCCTTGATAGTTTCGGTGTTTCATGGAAAACCATGGAGCCATTGACTGATTCATTGATGGCAGCACATCACCTGAAATTTAACCCAGCCGCACTCGATCGCGATCGTGCTCAACGACTCATGCACGCTGTTTTTACCGGTAGCCTCTAGCAGTTACCAGTTAAAGAAGCGACCGATTAACCGACTAACAAAGGAATTATTCATGTCTAGTGCAATATCCCACTTGAAAGTCGTAAAACGTGTTTTCTGGAGCTGCTGCCTGATTTCCGGATTGGCATCCCACGCAGCTTTCGCTCAGAACTATCCCAACAAGCCAGTAGAGATAATTGTTCCTTATTCTGCTGGCGGTTCAACCGATTCAACCGCTCGCCTTGTCGCAAAAGGCTTGTCCGAACAGTTGCATCAGCCGTTTCTTGTAGTGAACCGTCCAGGAGCAGGAGGACAGATTGCACATGCACATGTTGCGCAGGCTGCCCCTGACGGATACACCTTACTGTTCAGCGCGGCGGGCCCTTTGACAGTGACTCCCCACAGCTACTCGAAGCTTTCGTATGATCCCATCAAGTCCTTCAAGGCTATAAAGCTTGTTTCAGCCGCCCCATTGCTGTTGATCGTCAACAAAAAGCTAAAGGGAAATGACTTGGCATCGCTCATTAAACTCGCCAAGAGCAAACCCAAGGAATTAACATACGGATCGTTCGGCGTTGGAAGTGCGGCTCATTTAGCAGGAGAACTGTTCAAATCTCTAGCCCAGGTTGATATCGTCCACGTACCCTACAAGGGCAGTGCCCCAGCATTGACTGATCTGATGGGGGGACAGATTGACATGATGTTTGATGTTTTGGTTACTGCGCTTCCTCCGGTCAAATCGGGAAAAGCATTTCCCATTGCAGTCACCTCGTCTAAACGATCATCACTCGTCCCTGATGTACCCACCATCGCGGAAGCAGGAATCGAGGGGTTTGACGCGCAGACTTGGTTTGGCCTTCTCGGACCGGCAAAAATTGACGCGAACGTAGTGCAAAAACTTTCCGATGCTTTGGATATAGTCCTTGCCGACCCTAAGTTCAACAAAACTATATTAGCTCAAGGTATGGAGGTGAAAGGAGGCACCCCACAACAATTCACCTCATTTTTCCAATCTGAATACGAAAAATGGGGGAAAGTCGCCAAACAAAGCGGGATCAAGATGGAGTAGAACTTACGGGCGAACAAAACGCATTGACATTGACCGCTTGAGCGGCCAATGTCGTCAGTTCTGTACCGTGGCCCATTAACACAACTGATTGGGGCGCCCCAATTGGCTGGAATCCTTTAAAGAAAGCGCGCAGACGAGGTATCTTTTATCGCAAGAAATGCGCTTGATGGTGCCTACGTCTTTTTTCAAACACAACTACGCATATACAGCGCCCGACTTCCCTCACGGCACCACTGCAATAGCAATCTTCCCCCGCAACCCATTATTAGCACTCTCCAGCCGAGCATGCGCTGCCGGAATATCAGCTAACGAATAAGTCGCCCCAACATGAGGCCTCAGTTGCCCGCGCTCAACCAGCGCCCTCAGTTCATCAAGCTTGCCGCGATTCTGTCTTGTGAACACGAAGTGATAACTCGCATTCTTGCCCCAGGCATTAATAAGGTTTTGTGGTTGCGCGATATCAACGATAGAGACCAGGCGACCCAGTTGTGCGAGCACGTCAGGCGAGCGAGCAAGGGTGTCGCCACCGATCGTATCGAAAACCACATCCACGCCCTGGCCTGCTGTTTCACGCATCACGGCCGCCACATAATCTTCTTTCTCGTAGTCGATGACGACATCAGCGCCCATGCTGCGTGCGAACTCAAAATTGGCTTCTCGCACAGTTGTGATTACCCTCGCACCGATGGCCTTCGCCAGTTGAATGGCCACATGCCCTACCCCGCCTGCGCCGCCGTGGATCAGAATGCTTTCCCCTACTCGCAGGCCCGCACGCACAACAAGCGCTTCCCATGCGGTTCCCCCGACCAGGGTCAGACTGGCGGCTTCAAGATGGCTAAGCGAAGCCGGCTTCTTGCCCACGATGCTTTCGGCAGCAACGTGATACTCGGCATAGCTTCCTGGGCCATCAAAGATCTGGGGCGTATACCAGACCTCGTCCCCTGGGGCGAAGGCGGTCACGCCTGCCCCGATTTCTTCAACCACGCCGGAAACATCATGTCCGGTAATGGCCGGAAGTGGCACCAGGTCGGGGTAGTCCCCGCGCCGTACCTGATAGTCCAGGGGGTTGATGGACGTTGCGTGAACCCGGACCAGAACTTGCCCTGCGCCAGGTACCGGCTTGGGCACCTCAGAAAGTTCAAAGGCTTCCGGGCCGCCAAAGGTGTTAAGTGTGATTGCTTTCATTAGATTCTCATTTCGCTAAAAAGGGATATCGGGATTTTTCGATACACAGGAATAAAAAAATTACAGGTCTTTACCGATGAGTTCGGCAAGCGTACTAATGGCTTCTTCGTTGCGTTTATAGTAGGTCCACTGACCAATACGTTGGACCTCAACCAGGCCCGCTCTTTGCAAAGTGGCCAGATAGTCAGAGACCGTGGACTGCGACAAGCCAACACCCTCTTGAATACTGCTAACGCAAACGCCTACCGTATGAACATCCCCTTCGTCTTGCGGGGGGAAGTTATTTACGGGGTCCTTCAGGCGTCTCAGGATATCAAGACGAGTGCGGTTCGAGAGCGCTTTGAATATTTCAAGTAAGTCCATACGTCCATTATATCGAAATTTACCGATATGTCAATTTATTGGTAATTATCTATTCCACCCTTCTGGCAAACACTGGAAGATTGTTGTCTGGAAGAAGAAGCACGGGTGCGACGCGAGCAGCAATTGCTCCATAGCCAGCAAGTGCGCCGCGCAACAACACCTTCCGAGTTGCAGTCATTCTTGTCGGACACTCCACTCGCCACGAGGCCGGCTTAGCCGGCCTTCCCACAACGGCTTTTGAATGTCATTGGCTTAACAACGTTCAGTTTTTTTAGCCGTTGCGTCGATATTGCCACTGTTACTTGGGCGTAAAACACTAATAAATACCAGCGTTTAGAGCAGCTTTGGTTCTGCAACGTGTGAAGCCTGGTGTGCGTTCTGCGCCGTTTCTGGCTTGTAACTGCGGTCGTAGAAGTCTCGGACTGCCTGAAACGCCAGCAAGCGATTCTTCTCCAGCAACAGCAGATGGGTGGCCTCACCAATTTCCGCCCACTGACGATATGGCGCATTGCGAAGCTCAGAAAACAGCGCCTGTGCAAGATCAATCGGCACGTCTACGTCCCACTCGCCGTGAACCAGCAGCACCGGGACCCGGATTTCGGCTGGCTCATAATACTTTCGCCCGGCGCGCCAGTAGTCGCGGATATCCTGGATTGGGCCGTTGCTTGCGCGCAGTTGGTCCGGCGTGCGCTCGCGGCTCCACGGATCCTCGGCCAGGGTAAAATCTGCCCATTGCTCGAACCAGCCTTCCGGCACCAGGGATGCACGGCCATGTTCCGGCGCGGTGCTAAGCCAGCGCTCCTTGCTCTGCCGCACCGGGACCAGGCGCCAGGCGTCGAGTTTGCCGCCAGCATCGATCGGAATGGGCTTGTCGCTCAGCCACTGTGGTGCAAGCAGGGCCAGCTTATGCACCTTGTCGTTATTGCGGCTGGTATAGGCGCCTGCGACCGTGCCGCCCCAGGACATGCCAAACACGGACACTTTCTGCAGACTGCGCCGTTACAGCACATAGTCGACCACGGTGCCAAGGTCGGCCACGCCGGTATCGGTTTTGACGACTGGCTGGCTCTGCTCGGCCGGCAGCTCCATTTCCGGCGGCCGAGCCGAATGGCCGTAACCGCGTACATCCAGCGCGTACACGTCATAGCCCGCGGCGGCGAGGTAGTCGATGAACGACATGCCATTGAACGGCACATCATACAGGCTGCCGGACGAGAAGGTGGCACCGTGCACCATCACAATGGTGCGTTCTGGCGTAAAGGTCTTCAGCCCAGCGGGGCGCTTATTGCGCACGTACAGCTCGATGCCAGGTGTGCCGGTAGCAACGCGCAGTTCCTCGAAGATCACTTCGGTTCCGTTGATTAAAATGTTCTGACTCATGATAAGTAGTTCCTGATTCATTACTCGTAGCGCCAGGCGAAACGATCGCCTTGACGTGTCACATAGCCGGCTGAGGTTTCCGCAAAGTGCGGGGTGAACAGCAGCAAATTGTGTTCGGCGCCTTGCTCCAGCACCCAGCGGCGCGACGCGCGCGCTGCTTCCTGCCACTCGCAAAATACCGAGTTCCAGTCCGGACGCACCACTTGCATTGGATGGTGCATCACATCGCCAGTGAAAAGCGCTGCCTCGCCCCTGGAGCGCAGTTCGATCGACATATGGCCGATGCTGTGCCCCTTGGTCGGACGGAAGGTAAAGTTCTCCAGGTAATCGCCGCCTTCGTTGCTGATACGCTCGGCCTGGCCGGCGGCAATGATCGGCGCCACGCTGTCCTCGAACACGCCCAAGCTTGGCACGTTCACTTCGTTGTGGCTGTCAGGGCTGCTGTAGTAGTCCTCTTCCGCCCTGGAGAACACGTGGCGGGCGTTAGGAAAGGTCGGCACCCAGCGGCCGTCGATCAGTTGCGTGTTCCAGCCGACGTGATCGACGTGCAGGTGGGTGTGCAGCACGTAATCAACCTGTTCCGGCTGCACGCCTGCGGCGGCAAGGCGTTGCAAGAAGGGCGTGTTCAGTTGATGAAAAATGGGGTTGCGTGGCCGCTCCTTGTCGTTGCCCGAGCCGGTATCGATCAGGATCGTATGCTCGGGCGTGCGCACCAGCCAGGCATGGATACTTTGGATCAGATTGCCGGTGCCGGCGTCCATATTACTGGGCGTCAGCCAGTGCAGATTGGGTTCGAGTTCGGCTGCGTCCCAGCTCGGGTACAGGAAGGCCGGTGTGGCCACATTCAGGCGCATTTCTTCGATTTTTGTGACGGTAATGTCACCGATCGTGTAGGTTTTATTCGGATGAATCATATTGAAAATCCCGCTGGTTGAAATCACATTTGTAGTTTAAACTTGCGGTATCAATTAAACAAATCGATTCAAATAATGTCTTCCATTGATCATTTCAATTTATGGTCATTCGACCTGAATTTGCTGGTGGCCTTTGACGCCCTGATGCGCGAGCACAGCGTCACCCGCGCGGCAACCCGTCTGAAAATCAAGCAGTCGGCGATGAGTCATAACCTCAGCACGCTGCGCCTGCTGCTAGATGACGAACTCTTCATTCGCGTGGGGCAGGTGATGAAACCGACGCCGCGCGCGCTCGCCCTGGCGTTGCCCATCAGCCGGCTGCTCGAGCAGGCACAGCATGCGATCACGACGCGCGAGACCTTCCGGCCGCAGGAAGAGACGCGGACGTTCTCAATCGGCTTTTCGAGTGAGTTGGAAGTTCTGCTGATGCCGAACCTGACCGCCCAGGTTCAAAGTTACGCGCCGGGCATCAAACTGTTGGCACGACCGGCACAGCCGGACCAGGTGCACCGGATGTTAGATGATGGTGTGATCGATCTGGCGATCGGCTGTTTTGGCGACGGCGCCGAGCGGCACCGCCGGAAATTGCTCTTTGAACAATCACTGACGTGCTGCTTCAACCCCAAGCTGCTTGATCTGGCAGTGCCCATCAGCCAAAGCGCCTACCTGGCGCAGCGGCATGCGCTGGTTTCGCAAAACGCGAGTATCCGCGGCTGTTTGGAGTATGCGATGCGTACCGCCAACGTGGAAGTAGATGTGGTTATGGCGGCGCCGGAATTTCTGACCGTGCTCAGCACCGTTATGTCCACGCCAGTCATTACCACCTTGCCGTCGCGGATCGCCAACTGCTACGGACCATTGATGGGGCTGGCGACCAGTCCGGTGCCGTTCGACTTTACCGTGACGCCTATTTCGATGGTTTGGGCGGCGCATTCCGATCGGGACCCGGCGTCCGAATGGCTGCGCCAACAGGTCGAACCTATCCTGGCGCAGATAGAGGGAGTTACGCCGTAACATGGACATGTTGCCACTGCTGCGACAACATCCAACGCGAGAACATCCAATGCGAGGACGTCAGTTGACAGGGAACATAACAATTTCGTAAGCAAGCTGACGCGATCTATCATATTCGTCATAAATGCCTTGAATTTCGTACGTGAGTGCGATGTGCGACGATTATCCATACTGATACGATAAATTCTTCCAAATATACAGCCTTGCTGTATATAATGGATATACCCTATTATCCGCTTACTCCGAAAATGAACTCTTGCAACCCTAAACAAATAGTGACGCGCTTCAATCTCGAAGTGATACAGGACGGCAACCGCGAATCGTTTGACGCTTTGATGTCGCCCGACTTCATCAACTGGTCTGCGCCTGATTCTGCGCTCCGCGGTGCGGAAACCATGTGGAAGACATTCGATACAGTATTACGGCCGGCGCTTTCAGACATGAAGGTCGACATCCTCGATCAGCTGTGCGAAGGCGATAAAGTCACAACACGAAAGACCATCACGGGCCGTCACACAGGGGCGCTGATGGGCATACAGCCAACAGGCCGGACGATCTCTATCGACGTCATCGACATCGTTCGTGTACGCAACGGTCAATACCTTGAACATTGGGGTATCAATACGCTGACCGCCGTTCTTACCCAACTGCAGAAGTCGTAAGGCGTGCGCATGAGCAAAACGGACCAGAGCATTGCAAACATATCCACAAGAGAGGCTGCGCTTCTCGCAGAATCCGTCCGTGGCACAGTCAGTCGCTTTGTGCGAGCCGTAAGAGAACGCAGCGGCACACAGTCGAATGCCCAGAACGAAACGCTGGCCTTTCTCGAACGTGTGGGGCCTGTCAGCATCGCGACGCTCGCATCCAGCAGAGGAGTTACGCATCAGACAATGCGTTTGATCGTAATGAAGCTAGTGGATCAAGGATTCCTGAGGTTGATGCGCGATACGAAAGACGGTCGCGCCTATCTCGTGCTCATGACGAAAACGGGTCGGGCACAGCTCACGAGAGATCGGGCCGCAAGAACAGACTGGTTAACACAGCAGTTCCTCTCGAACACCAATCACGAAGAGCGCGAAATTCTGAGACGTGCTATCTCGACGCTGGACAAGCTTGCGAAGTAAACCAAGCGTGTCTTGCGCCAACCGGCTAGCTGCACTGGCACAGACATTGATCTCCTGCATCGCGGCTGACAACAGGCATTGCCGTTCCCGGCCTGAATGATTCAAATCGGAACGATTCACGTCTGGTCGGTGAAATTATCAAGCTTCGCAAGGCTCGGCAATATTGCGATACTGTCCCTTGAAATACAGCAAGGGCTGCAAGCGGGCACCCTCCTGCAGCTTTAACGCTTTCACTTGACCAATAACAATCAGGTGATCCCCGGCGGCGTATTCAGCGTACATTTCGCAATCAAGCCAGTGAAGGCTGCCGGCAAGGATTGGGCTACCCAGGGGCGACGCCTGCCACTGGACGTCGTGCCACTTGTCCGTGCCTCTCTGGGCGAACTGCCTGGAAAGCGCCACTTGCTCGTCGGACAGAATATTAACAACGAAGCGACCTGCCTGGCGAATTTTTGGATAGCTGCTCGAACGCGCCATCACGTTGAACGACACCAGCGGCGGGTCCATAGATACGCTATGGAACGACTGGCAGGTAAAGCCAATGGGCTCGCCTTCGAAGTGCGATGTGATCACCGTGATGCCGGAAGCGTAGTGCCCGAGCGCTTCGCGAAAACGCAAAGGCTCAATCGCAGTAGTGGAAAGTGACATGATGCAATTGAAATACTGGATGTAGCTTGAAAGCGCTAAGGAAAAGCAATCAGGCAGGGTTGCCAGATGTCCTCCTTAACCCGTGCCTGGTCGTCGCGAGCAGTTCACAACGACCGTGCCCCGACAGAAAATCAGTTGGCCAGTTCCCTGCGAACGATGTCCGCTCCGGCACTCAACGCATTCAGCTTGCCTCTTGCGACGCTACGGGACAATGGCGCCATGCCGCAATTGGTGCACGGATAGAGCTTATCAGCATCCACAAACTGCAAGGCTTTTCGCAGCGTATCGGCCACTGCATCGGGTGTTTCAATGGTGTTTGTGGCCACATCAATGGCGCCCACCATCACTTTTTTACCGCGAATCAGTTCGATCAGATCCATGGGAACGTGCGAGTTTTGGCACTCCAGCGAGACGATGTCGATACTGGACTTCTGCAACTTGGGGAACGCTTCTTCATACTGCCGCCATTCGGATCCCAGCGTCTTTTTCCAATCCGTATTCGCTTTGATGCCATAGCCATAGCAAATATGAACCGCGGTTTCACACTTTAGTCCTTCAATGGCTCTTTCCAGCGTAGCGACGCCCCAATCATTTACCTCGTCAAAGAACACATTGAACGCGGGTTCATCAAATTGGATGATATCGACACCCGCAGCCTCCAGCTCTTTGGCTTCCTGATTAAGAATCTTGGCAAATTCCCAGGCCAGTTTTTCGCGACTTTGATAGTGGGCATCATACAGGGTGTCGATCATCGTCATGGGACCCGGTAAGGCCCATTTGATCGGTTGGCGGGTCTGCTTGCGCAAAAACCGGGCGTCGTCAACAAACACGGGCTTGCGCCGAGCGACGGCACCCACGACCGTCGGCACGCTCGCATCATAGCGATCACGAATCCTAACGGTCTTGCGGTTCTCAAAATCCACACCCTCCAGGTGTTCAATGAATGTTGTCACGAAATGCTGGCGCGTTTGTTCACCATCGCTAACGATATCAATCCCCGCGTGCTGTTGTTCCTGTAAAGACAGACGCAACGCATCTTGCTTGCCCTCGATCAAGCCCTCATCCTGCAGTTTCCAGGGGGACCAGAGTTTTTCGGGTTCGGCAAGCCAGGCGGGTTTAGGCAGGCTGCCAGCCGTTGATGTGGGTAATAATTTTTTCACAATAGTAGTCATGGTGTGTTTGAGTTCTCAAAGTTGGGATTGCGCGGACCATTGCTCAAGAATCGCCCGGTATGGTTTGATGAAATGCTCCTCGGCATACCTTCCCTGCTCGGCCGCCAGCCGGCTGCGTTCCTCCCGATCATAAACAATCCGGGTTAACGAATAATCCTGGTGCTTCAAACTCGGCTGATAAGACTTGCCTGCGACAGAATTTGCGTTGTAAATCTCTGGCCGATAAATTTTCTGGAAGGTGTCCATCGTGCTGATGGTGCTTATAAGCTCAAGGTCCGTATAATCACGCAGCAAATCGCCGGAAAAATAAAAGGCCAACGGCGCCGCACTATTGGCAGGCATGAAATAACGGACCTTCATCCCCATTTTGTTGAAGTACTCGTCAGTCAATGAATATTCATCCTGGTGGTATTCCACGCCCAACACAGGGTGCTGGTTTTCAGTACGATGATAGGTCTTGCTGCTCGACACGCTCAGGCATATAACAGGCGCTTTGACGAAGTTTTCCTTGTAAGTCTTTGAATTCACAAAGCACTTGAACAACTTGCCGTGCAATTGTCCAAAATCTTCTGGCGCACCGAATTCGGGCTGATGCCTGGTGTATTCCGGCAGCAACACACTAAAATCATAATCTCGCACGTAAGAAGAAAAATTGTTTCCTACAATGCCCTCAATGCATTCGTTGGTTTTTCGATCAACTACGCTTGTCTTTAATATTTCAATCACAGGCAGGTCGCGATCATTGCCTTGACCTTCAAAGCGCATTTCAACTGAGATAATGTCAAGGTTGACGCTATAGCGATCGCCAGTGGGATTGTCCCAATGCGCCAGGGCATTAAAACGATTGTCAATCATCTTAAGGGTATTGCGCAGGTTCTCTTGCCGACTCTCGCCTCTGGCCAGATTGGCAAAGTTGGTGGTGATTCGCGTATTGTCTGAAGGAAGATAGTCTTCATCGAAACAAGTGCTCTTAATGGCAAATGTAAACTCTGTACTCATTATGCTGCCGCCTTAATTCCCAGGATAAACCCACATTTATCTATTGAACGCTGCTCAAATTTTCTTTTTTTTAATTTCAGCAATCTAGACAATTTGTGATGCAAAGGCGGCAGTCTATATTGCATTAGTCATATTTAAAGTGAAATAAATTCATGATCCCGTTGGCTTCATTCATAAAATGGCGAGCGCGCCTATCGGCACGTCAATGTGCCCTTCCCTATTCGCTGTCTTTTCATTGCCCAACTGCGCACTCATTGTGCAAGCGGGTGTAATTGCTCAGTTTTTAAGCTTAACTTACCCTGCCAATACCGATGCGACAGACCGGGGCCAAAGGTGAAGTGAATTCCGGTGCAATGCAGGCAATCTCCTGCCGCAAGGGCTGCCGGTTCGATGCAGGCCCCGGCACCAGCTTAAATTGCCGGGAGTTCAAGGCTCAGTTCTACCCCATAAATGGGAATGAGTACTCACCAAACACGCTGCTTTAGAAGCCAGGGCTGACTATGCCGTGAGGGTTTTGTCGTTGATTTCATTAACCAAATATAGACATTGTTACTCCCCAGGTTTGCCGGCTCCGTTACAATACGACATGAATTTCTTTCTTTCCTCGCCCCTCTTTCCGTTTCACCCCCGTATTCAGCACATTTGCTGCCCCTCACTATTGGCGGTCGCGTGAAAGTGCCCAAGCGGCTGGTGCCGCTCCTTGAAGAAGGCCTTATCGACGAAGTGCTCAGCCAGCTCATGAGCGGCAAGGAAGCCACCGTGTACGTCGTACGCAGCGGCGACGCCACGCGTTGCGCAAAAGTGTACAAAGATGCCAAACAGCGCAGCTTCCGGCAGGCCGCGTCGTACCGGGACGGCCGCAAGGTACAAAACTCCAGGCAGGCCCGCGCCATGGAAAAAGGCAGCCGCTACGGCCGCCAGATGCAGGAAGAAGTCTGGCAGAACGCCGAAGTAAACGCATTATTTCAACTTGCCAATGCCGGCGTGCGCGTACCCCAGCCCTATATATGCACCGACGGCGTGTTGCTGATGGAACTGGTCGTTGATGCGGAAGGCCATGTCGCGCCGCGCTTGAACGACGTGGACCTGACCCAAGAACGTGCGCTGCAGCTGCACGCCATGCTGCTCAACCAGGTGGTACGCATGCTTTGCGCAGGCGTCATACACGGCGATCTGTCCGAATACAACATCCTGCTTGCAGCCGATGGCCCGGTCATTATTGATCTGCCCCAAGCTGTTGACGCTGCCGCGAACACAGAAGCGTGCGCGATGCTGGTTCGCGATGTGAACAACCTTGCGGCGTATTTCGGGCGCTTTGCCCCGGAGCTGCTGTCTGCCAGCTATGGCAAGGAAATCTGGGCGCTTTACGAAGCGGGCGAACTGAACGTGGATATCGAGCTGACCGGCTATGTCGAACCCGACGCCAGCCCCGTGGATATGGACAGCCTGCTACTGGAACTGGAAGATAGTCGCCTGGAAGAAGAGGCGCGGGTGCGCCGTGAGTAGGAATTGCGCAGCACCCTGTAAGGGCGCGGCGCAACGACATCGTCCCAGTTGCAGGTGTTCTTAACTCCCCACTATTTAAACCTGACCAGGTCCTTGAAGATCAATTTCCCCCAGGTATTGCCGCTGCCATGAACCAGCGCGCCGCCTTCCTTGAGCGCGCCCAGCGCAATCGGTGCGAACCCGAGTTGCTCGGCCAGCGCCGCGACCGGCGCCACTGCATTTTCATCATCGCTCGACAAAAACACGACACGGCTGCCGCCATTCACGCTCGGATCCGCACCCAGAACGGAAGCACCCAGATGGTTAAAGCCCTTAACCACGCTGGCGCCGGTAAACGCCTTGGCGACAACGGAGGCTGAAGGCAGACCTTCAAGCTCTTTTTCGGGAATGCCATAAGCATTGGTGACGTCGATAATCGTCTTGCCGCGCCAGTTTGCCGATAGCCTGGCAACGTCGCGATATTCCCGAAACGGCACCGCCAGGAAGATTATGTCGGATGCGATGGCATCCTGCAGCGTCGTGGGTACAACGGTCGGGCCGATCGCTTGCGCCTGCGGCGTCAGCGCCTCGGGCGCACGTCGGCCGGCAACGTTCACCTGGATGTTTTTTCTTGCAAACGCTTTGGCAAGCGCCTGGCCTACCGAACCAAAACCAATTATTGAATAACTCATGTTAACTCTCCATTTCGTGGACCTTGTGATTAACCACGATCCACATTATTTGGTGACCGGTAGCCGGTACAGAAAAGCCCGCACCCGCCGGACAATCACCGCCATTAATCCCGTCTTGTGATCGGGATCATCCTATTTTTCGGCACAACCCATGTCGTTTGTTGCAAGATGACCGGGCCAGGCCACACGCTTTTGGCGTGATTTTTGAGCACGATTTTTTAGCTACACATCCTTGACGCGATGTCAGATGGCCGCAGTGCCGCCGTCAACATACAACTCCACGCCATTCACAAAGCTCGACTCGTCTGAAGCAAGAAACAGCGCGGCTGACGCAATTTCTTCAGGCTTGCCCATCTTGCCGCGCGGAACCAGGGATTCGAAAGCTCGAATGGTTGCTTCGTCAAAAAGCTGCTCCTGGATCGGTGTAGCAATCTGCCCGGGACTCAGCACATTTACGCGGATTTTTCGGCTCTTCAGTTCGTTAAGCCATCCGCGTGCAAATGCGTGCAGTGCTGCCTTGCTCCCCGCATACACGCTGAAATCCGGAAAACCTTTCACCGACGCAATGGATCCGGTCATAAAGATCGAGCCGCCATCATTGAACAACGGCAGCGCCTTCTGCACCGTAAACAGCGTACCGCGCGTATTCAGGTTGAACGTCGTATCAAAATGCTGCTCGGTAATCTCGCCCAAAGCCGCGGCTTCGCCAGTGCCGGCACTCGCGTACAGAACGTCAATCTTGCCCTTCTCCCGCTTAACGATATCGAACAGGCGGTCAAGATCGTCCAAACTGGCCGAATCCGCGCGCACGCCGGTCACGTTCCGGCCAATCAGCTTGACCGCCTCATCCAGCACCTCTTGCCTTCTGCCCGTGATAAACACATAGGCGCCCTCTTCAACAAATCGCTTGGCGCTGGCCAGCGCCATGCCGCTGGATCCGCCCGTAACCACTGCAACCTTGCCTTCTAGCTTTCCCATAATCTTTCCTTTTGTGGCGCAAAACCACGTTGCTATTCCCATTTGCACAAATGTGCTGTATCTTATGGATCAGTGATCCATATCATGAATGAAGCCTGGATAAATCATGATTGAAATATATGGATCACTGATCCGTTTATTCAGAATACGGATCGGCGATCCATTTGTCAAGGAAATTTATGCGAGCTGACGCAAAAAAAAATTACGACCATGTTCTTGCGGTTGCGCGTGGGGTGGTGACCGAACATGGCGCAGATGCGTCCATGCGGGATATTGCGCGCCGGGCCGGCGTGGGGCTGGCCACCCTGCTGCGCCACTTCCCCACGCGGGAAACCTTGTTCGATGCCTTGCTGCGCGAGAATCTGGACGCGCTCACGCAAAAGGCAGCTGAACTTGAAACGTCCGCTCCGCCTGACGAAGCGCTTATATCCTGGTTTCGTGAAGGCGTGGCATTCGTTCTCAGCTACAGCGGCGTGGTGGCCTTAATGGCAAGCGCCCATGAGGACCCGGAGTCCGCGCTTTTCGCTTCCTGCGCCGCCGTGCACGAAGCGGGCGCGCGGCTATTGCAGCGTGCCCAGGCCGAGGGGACAGCGCGCGCCGATATGCAAGGGATTGACCTGTTCGCCCTGATGTCCGCGCTCGGCTGGGTCGGCGACCAAGCCGCATTCGCGCCACGAGGGGATTATCTTTTTGATGTTATTGCGAATGCAATTTTGACAACGCCGCCTGGCAACGAGACAAAAAAGGCAAAGAAAGCCAAAAAGGCATCGAAATAAAGTGGTAAGGGGTTGCTGCATGCGTTGCGACAGAACACCTGCCATGTCCGCGACTAGCGGCCGCTGTGTAAGCATTAGAAGCGCTTAATGGGTAATCCTAAAGCCCAATCCTAATTGGGCAATCTTGATCTATCAGGCGCTCATCCGTTTGAGCTATAAACAACGCTGGTGGGCATGTTGATTGTCACACGCCCACCAACGCTACATTAGCCGTTGAGTGATCTACGTGAAGTCAGCTCAATTGCCCAGCGCGACAACATCTGCAGGCAAATCGGTTTGGTGATATTTTTTATAAATCGCATTTAACTTGCCATTCTTCAGATTAGCGCGCACCAGTTCATTCATTTTTTCTTTGATTTCCGGGTTGTTTTTTGCGACCCCAATGGCTAATTTGGCGCTGGACATAACGATTCGGATATCCAGTGCTTTGGCTGGATATTTTTTATTCAGTGCGCCGATGATTGAGGGTGCAGTGGCAAAAATACTGCTTTGTCCGCTGGTAATGGCGGTGATGGCCGTGGCATCATTTTCAAAACGAACAATATTGGTGCCGGCTGGCGCCTGCTTGGTTACCTGCTGATCATTAGTCGTACCTCTGGCAGTCACCACCGTTTTACCAACCAGATCTTTCATCTCTTTAATGGGCGAGTCCTTTGGGACCGCGATCACCGCTTTGTTATCTGCATAAGGAATAGAAAAATCGACAACTTTAGCGCGCTCCGGCGTGATCGACAGACTGGAAATGACCACATCTGCCTTATTGGTTAACAAAAACGGGATGCGATTGGCCTGTGTTGTGGGCACCACCTGAAGCTTGACGCCCAGACTGTCAGCAATCAAATTCGCCGTCTCTACATCTGAACCAATGGCTGTCATCTTGTCATCTGTCATGCCATAAGGTGGCGCATTCAGATCAATCGCCACGCGCAATACTTTTTGCTCCATCACTTGCGCTAACGTATTCGCATTGGCTGCCGATAGCCCGCCCCCCATCGCGCCGACCAAGGTAAAAAGAGCCAATACGGGTTTAAGTCGAAATTTCATAAAATGTCTCCATGCCTCATCTATTCATTATTGGTATCAAGAAAAAACAACGACTGCTATAAGCGGTACAAGCTTATCATTATTTTTCCTGATGCGTTTTGGGACAGTTCACTTTATATAGGAACGGCCTGTTGTGTTCCAATCTCGTCAAGTCAACCTGCGATCGCTTCATGTGGCCGCTTGGTGCAACAGTCGTTCCGCAACAACCGTAAATCCAGTCTTCTTGTTTTGACCCTTTCCGCCCGTGACAGGCTGGCCATCTCATCCTGGAAAAATGTCACATCATCCGCTGCGAATACATCCTCCGGAAGCACCGCATCAGGCGCCCCCGGAGGTTCAGGCTTGTGGTAACGCCAACGATCAATCAGAACTGAATATTCAGTTGCGCCCAGGCGGATCGTCCGGGTTCGCTCACCCGTGTGTGTGATGGGAAACCAAAACCCGCGTTTCCGGCCAGATTCAGATGTTCGCTGTATTGTTTATTCAATACGTTATCAATGCCAACCGTCAATTTGGCGTGCTTGCTGAACGCGTAGCTCGTATTCAGGGAAAGGACGCCAAATCCTGAACTCTGTCCGAAATCCTTACCCACCACATTACCCTTGTTCATTGCAATGCGGTGTTGGCTGGCCACCAGACGCCAGAGCGCGCCAGCTGACCATGGTCCATTTTCGTAGGAAAGCGTCAGCCTGGCTTCCAGCGGCGGGATCTGCGGCAAGGGGCCGCCATCTGTCCGGTTTCGCCCCCAGGCATAAGCCAGCGTCGAACCTATTTGCCAGCTTGGGTTAAGCTGATAGGTAAAGCCGCTTTCGGCCCCCATGATGGAGGCATCTACATTTCGTGCCATTGTAGTTGACCCCATCATGCCACCAGTCTGGTAATCGAAAAGGATAAAGTCCCGTACATAGCCAGCGTACGCGGACATCCAGGCCTGAAGGTGATCGTTTTTGTAGTGCGCACCGATATCGAGCTGCGTCGTTTTCTCGGGCCGCACGCCCTGGAATGCGTTGACCGATCCGTCGGGACCTTTCCTGGGAGAAAAGAGCTCCCAATAATCCGGAAAACGGGTAACGTGCCCGATGCCAACGTACACACTAGCCGGGACCGATTGCAGGTCTTTCTCATACCTTAAAAAGCCACTGGGCAGACTTTCCCGTCGGCGCTGGCCGGCAGTGGGGTTGGCCATTTTCATCATGCCGGTGGTTTGCCGAAAGTCTTTGACCGACGCCCAGTCAATACGCAAACCTGCTATCAGCCGATCCTGCTGTGTCGCACGCCAGGTGGCTTCGCCGAACAGGCCCAGATTGCCGAATTCGGCATCTTTTTCCCATGCCTGGTCTTTATAGGAATGCATGGCCGTGCCTCTGCGCGCGCGATGACGGCTTTGTTGCCAGTCTACTCCGGTCACCAGGTCTGTATTCTGTGCAACGGCAAGCGTCGCAGCAACACGCCCGCTCCACGTTGCCCGATCAACATTACTTGCCATTGGCATACGCATTGCGCTTTTGGGATCGGGCGTGCGCAACGTATAATTGTCCATCACGTGATCAGCATCGTTGTAATACAACTGAGCTTCGATTTTGTTCAGAACCGGGCCAATGTTGCTTCTTTCAAATTTCAGCCCAAGACTTTCGCGCTTAAATTGAGACCCGTCCATGCCCCTGCCGGCATATCGGCTCTTGCCGTCCCCTACCCCGGCCGTCAGCTCAAGTAGTGTGTCTGCATCCGGCGTATAGCCCAGGGTCAGATCCGCATTCCATTTATCCCAACGTGAAGCAATGGTGTTGTGATCTCCATCTTTATAATCATCCGAGTGGGAGCGATTCGCCGTTACACGTGCATAAAAGGTTTCGTTGCCAACGGTCAGATCGGCAGCCTGATCGTTTCTGCCGAATGAGCCTGCGGTCAGACTGCCATCAAAGCGAACATCTGACTTTGTAAACCGCGGCGTATCGCGATCAAATTTCACCGTACCGGCCGACGCCCCCGGCCCCCACAATACAGTTTGTGGACCTTTGATCACGGTTAATGCATCAAAGTTCTCTGGTGAAATGTAGGAGCTGGGTGCATCCATCCGTGACGGGCAGGCGCCCGGCATAGAGGAGCCGTTTGTCAGCACATTCAGCCGGGAGCCGAACATCCCCCGCAATATGGGATCGCCATTGGTTCCGCCATTTCTGATAGCAGCAAAGCCCGGTATGGTTTTTAAATAATCGGTGCCGTCACTGGCTGGCAGGGGCTGGCGTGGTAGCTTGGGATTTGTCGACATCATTAAAGGCGAAGACGGCGCGACCGACATCACCACGACCGGCTCCAGCATGGGGACGTCGGTTTTTTGAGTATTGGCATGTGACTGCCCTGGCAGAAACATGCAGACAGAGCAGATGGTCGCAGAAACATGAAAGCATGAATGTTTCATAGCAAGGTTATTTCCTTCGTTGAAAATAGCGGTATCAGCAGGGTGATTACTCCTTACCGAGTGCCGTCACTTGCTGCAACGACAAGTGAACAAGCCACGCCTTGCAGGCACAAGGTCTGGGCGTCGAGTTGTCCGAAAACGGGCGAGCAACGCCCGGCTATCCACGCGACGATAGCTCGCATCCAAACAGAATCTGCAGACATGAAAAACCTCGGAAGATAGAAATCACAGCGAGGCGATCGTTAACAATACGATCACGCGTGTGTATCAACCGAGGTGTACGGGCGGGGCCCTGGAGCCCAGAGGCGGTCCGAGCGCAGGCAGCGGCGGCACGGAACGATTGCGTTCAGCGACAACAACCGGACGTTGCTGCCAGACAGTAGTTGTGAGTGTGAGCAGTGCTTGAACGGGCAGAACGCCATGCGACATGACAAGCCCGAAGGGACATTCCTGATTGGCGTGGGCGTTGTCTGCAGGTTCATTGTTTTTACTCTGCAAATCCAGCAAGAGCGTCTGCGTCCCGCCGTGTGCCGTGCACAGCGTGAGTGCGACAGCCGCGCCTTTGCTGGCGGACAATGTTGGCATATACCCGGTTGGGATCGCCGATCTGCAAAGAAAAGCAAGCAAGGCCAGGCACAGAAAACCCTGCCAGCCATTGATACTTTTTCTCCGCGTAACCCTTGATGATCTAAACATTGCAATTAAATTTTATAACATTTAGATGCATTTTTATATATCAAATAAATCTTCGATCTTGATTGCTAGATGGACCAAGAGTAGCGACGGCTGGAAGCCTTCCGGCTAAAACGGCCTGGCCGACTGCAGCGTTGCCGCGAGATAAATGAACACTGGATTTTGTTTTTTACTGCACCTGGCAGGTCGTGATTGTTGTGGAGGAACGCCTTTGTCTTCTTTGCCAGCGCCACCACAGGATGCGGTTTTCCAGGGTGGGTCCGTAAAGTGTCATCCCACCCCAGATCCGCGCACCTACGCTGTAGCAACCCTCCGGGCTGCCGCGAAGACCTCGCGAGCGGATGTCGTGCCCGCCACATGCTCGGTTCCCGCAACGCCCAGGTCCATCCATCCCGCATTCACGGCGTCGTACATTTGCTCGGCAGGTCCGCTACGGCCTTTCGGGACGCCGAATTGTTCTAGCGTTTGTCCCCACCCCGCACGCGGAACGGCAACGGCTTTCACGTCAAGACCCAGAACTTCACCCAATTGCTCCGCGACTTCATCCGCAGAAACCATCGAACCGAGCTCGACGACACGCTGCCCTGACCACGCGGACCCGGTCAACAGCGTTGTGACTTGCGCGCCGATGTCATTGCTCGCAACCATGGTCGATTTGCGGTTTGTCGGATTGTTGAAAACAGGTAAGGTGCCGCCCTGCGCGACCTGCAAGCCATAGAGGAAATTTTCAAAGAATCCGCCTGCGCGCACAAACGCGGTCGGCGAAATCAGGTCATGAAATCCTTGCTCCAATAGCGCCAGGGCAGTGATCACCCCGTGCCCGCTGGTTTGGTTCGCGCCCATCGACGACAGTGCAACCACTCGCGGTGGCGCGACCTTGGTAAGCGCCTGCACATAGCTTGCAATCACGCTCTTTGCCTCTTTGTAATCGGGCGACGGCGCCCAGACAGGGGGCAACAGGACAAACGCACCTTCAACGCCATTGAGCGCACGCTCAATGGCTGCCGCATCATTCCAGTCGCCGTCAACCAGTTCCACGCCCCGGTCCGCCCAGTGCGACGCCTTGCCGCGATTGCGCACCAGCGCGCGCACTTGCTTGCCCTGCGCCAATAGATGATCTGCGGTTGCACCGCCCACTTTTCCCGTGATTCCCATAACTAAAAACATGTGTTTTCTCCTGATATTAAGAGGCAGATTACTGCCCCTGTTGAGTTAACGAATGAATGGCAAAATTGCCCGGACACGCGGATCGCGTGCGTACAGGCCGCCCCATGTCAATGCGCCCAGAAGCAGGCAAATGATTTCTGCTGGCGATCCCAGCTCGCCAATGCGAACATGGGCGCAGATGGCGCCTCCCAGAAAACCGGTCACCAGGATCGCGCCAAGGACGGCGGTGCTGGGGATGGCGTAAAGGATGGCGCAGAAAAGAACCATGGAGCCCACCACACGAGTCAGCTCCAGCGCGAACCCGGTTTCCTGCAACATGCTCACGATCTGCGACGGTGCGAAAAGCTCAATGGTGCCGTCCGCCACCAGAACGATAATGACTAACGCGCTCATTATCCGGCCTGCCCATTGGGCACGATGCAGACTCTTCGCGTCAGGCCCTTCAGGCAGGCTCATCGTTTTTGACATTTGTGATTCTCCGATGGGAAATTCCCAATATTTGGAGCATACTGTGTCTTTCAAATGTGATAAACAGCGGAAAAATGAACGCACTGTTCTCTCACCAGAGAACAATCGAATATCAAGGCTCCAAAAATGCAAAATCTCCAACCCATCCTCATTTTCATCACGGTGGCGGAAATGGGGAGCTTCACCCACGCTGCAGATAGCCTGGGCATTCAGAAGGGTAGAGCCTCAATGGCGGTCCGCAAGCTGGAGGAAGATCTCGGTGTCAGGCTCCTGCATCGCACGACGCGTAGCGTGCAGTTGACGGAAGACGGTCGGGCATTTCATGCGCGTGCCCGTGATCTGCTTGCTGAAGTGGATGACCTGCATTCAATGTTCGCTGGCGATCAGGTAGCGCTGCGCGGGCGCTTGCGCGTTGATCTGCCAAGCGAGCTGGCGCGCACCACTATCGTGCCCGCCCTGCCGGCCTTTATGGCGACGTATCCCGAGCTGGAGCTGGAGATGTCGAGTACAGATCGCCAGGTTGATCTGGTGCAAGAAGGGTTTGACTGCGTATTACGCCTTGGCACCGTCGGGGACGAGACGCTGATTGCCCGCCCACTGGGCAAGTTACGTATGATCAACGCCGCCAGCCCTGCCTACCTGGCGCGCCATGGCGTTCCTCAATCGCTGGAAGATCTCAAGCGTCAGGAACATCGGGTTGTTCATTTTTCGCCAATGCTGGGCGCAAGGCCTTTTGGGTGGGAATATCCGGACGGCGACAGCTACGCGACGCTTCAATTGCCGGGTGCGCTACACGTTAACAATGCGCAGACCTATGAAGCCGCTGCCCTGGCTGGGCTTGGCCTGATTCAGGCGCCACGCATAGGGATTGGCCAATACCTGGAAAGTGGAGCACTGGTGGAAGTTTTGCCCGATTTTCGTCGCCGGTCACTGCCCGTGTCCCTGGTCGTCGCACATCGGCGCAATCTGTCGCGCCGGGTTCGCGCATTCATGAAATGGATCGAAGGTGTGCTGACGCCGTATATGGAATAAGGTGTGGTGCATACACGTCTGCTGGCTTCATATAGGTAATACCCAAAAATCCCTCCAGCGCCCATGATGCCGCTAATAATTGGGAGCGCGTCTAAAATACTAAAAGCAGAATCGAGATAGCCCGACATAAGCATCCACGCTGGCCCGCACTCCGCACTTTATTCTCCACGATCAGAGGAAAAAAAGCGGGATCATGATGGATGTGAATATCCTGCAGCGCTGAAAACAATCATCCACAATTGAAACACATACGTAATTAAGTAGCCCATATGAATACAGTTTTGCTAGTAGGTGGTGACCTCTGCGAACGGACAGCACAGCTGTTTGATCCGGCCCATTGGAAATGCATTGGCCTGCGCCGCAGCACGGTGACGCCTGCCCGCGGGAACAGCATTTGCTGGCGCCAGGCTGATCTACTGAACCCGGCAAGCCTGTCTTTTTTGAGTAATTATGAATTCGCCGAGGTCACCCATATTCTGTACGCGCCATCGCCAGACAGCAGGACAGAAGCACACTACACCGGAGTGTACTCGCTTGGCCTGCCAAAACTGCTGGGCAGCCTGCCCGCTGGTTGCCTGAACCGCTTACAGCGATGTGTATTGGTGGGGTCATCCGCCGTCTGGGGGCCGTCCGATAATTGGGTCGACGAAGATACGCCAGCCAAGCCAACGAACTTTCGGGCCACCTCGCTTTTGAAAGCGGAAGATGCGCTGCATGCGTCGTTATCGCCGGGTACTGGGGTCTCGCTGCGTCTGTCGGGCTTGTACGGCCCGGGGCGGGTGCAGTTGCTCAAAGGGCTGCAGGCTGGCACGATCACCTCGCCAGACGGGCCCGGCCATTGGGCGAATCGCATTCACATCGATGATGCTGCGCGAGCATGCGCGCATTTGCTAACGATGACCAACCCCCAGCCACTTTACATCGGGACAGACAATTGCCCCATGCCAACAGCACAGTTGTATGATGCGCTGGCGCAGATGATGGGCGTGCCCTCACCTGCCCGGCAGCTACGGGCGCCCAGCGGCAAGCGGCTATCGAACGCGCGGTTGCGAGCCAGTGGCTGGACACCCGCATGGCCCAATGCGCTTGAAGGGTATGCGGCGCAACGAGAGTGAGTAAAGTTGAAGAGATTACTCATGACACCGTGGTGCCATATCGTCAGCGCTATGCCTGAACCTTGCATATTAAAATAATAATATAGTATTTAAACAGCAGGCAGCACGCAGTTTATAGTGTGATGACACACAGCGCATTGCAATTGTTCAATGCGCAAGTATTTGTATCGTGCAACTGCCATGTCATCTTCAGAAGTCATCACATCAGCTCCGCCCCGCCCCCTTGCCCGCGAAGGCCAGGACAGTGCCATTGCACGCAAGGCATCCACCAGAAAAAGCGCAAGCCAATCACAACTGAAATTACAAACCATTTCCTGGATTGTGCCGTTACTGATCCTTGCGATCTGGGAACTGCTTTCCCGCATTGGCTACATCGCGCCGCAGATCCTGCCTTCGCCCAGCAGCGTGGCGCAGACGGGAGTTGAACTGATGCAGAACGGTACCCTGCTTGTTCATTTGGGCTACAGTCTGGCCCGCGCCGCTGTCGGTTTTGTCATTGGCGGGGCGATCGGATTTGCGTTAGGTCTGGCGGTGGGTTTCTCCCGCCTTGCCGAAGCGGTGCTGGACCGTTCCGTACAGATGATCCGGGCCGTCCCGTTTATGGCGTTGCTACCGCTGGTTATTATCTGGTTCGGCGTGGATGAGTCAGGCAAGATTTTCCTGGTCGCCCTGGCCGTGATGTTTCCCATTTATATCAATACGGTCCTGGGCATTCGCCAAGTCGACCCGAAATTGCTGGAAGTGGGCCGGGTTACCGGATTGAGCCGGCGTGAACTAGTGCGCTTGATCATTCTGCCTGGCGCCATGCCTTCCATCCTGACAGGTGTGCGCTACGCGCTCGCGGTAGCCTGGCTGGCACTGGTCATCGCAGAAACCATCGCGACCAACAAGGGTATCGGGTTTCTGGCCATGGATGCACGCGAATTTCTGCAGACCAATGTGATTGTGCTGACCATCCTGATTTACGCGATTATCGGCGTGATCGCCGATACCGTTGCCAAGACGCTTGAGCGCAAACTGCTGGCCTGGCACCCCAACTACGACAAGGACGGCAATCAATGAGTACCCCTTCCAACGCCCGTCTTGCGGTCAGTACACGCGGTCTGCGCCGTCAGTATGGCGAGCAGGTCATCATCGACCATCTGGATCTGGATATCGAATCGGGCGAGTTTGTTGCCTTGCTTGGCGAAAGTGGCTGCGGCAAGACCACACTGCTGCGGGCCCTGGCCCGGCTCGACCAGATTGATGCCGGCACCATCAACGGCCCCACGCATCCGGCAGTGGTGTTCCAGGAACATCGGCTGCTCCCCTGGGGGCCGTTGTGGCGCAATGTTGCGCTGGGAATGGATAACGCATCCGGCAAAGCCCAGGCCATTGCGGCGCTGCGCGAAGTCGGACTGCAGGGCCGGGAAAACGACTGGCCACGCAGCCTCTCGGGAGGTCAGGCGCAACGGGTCGCACTTGCCCGTGCCCTGGTGCGCGAGCCGCGCTTGCTCCTGCTGGATGAACCGTTTGCCGCCCTGGATGCCCTGACCCGTATCAAGATGCATGTGCTGGTCAAAGAACTGGTGCAGCGCCACACTCCTGGCGTGCTGCTGGTCACGCACGATGTGGATGAAGCCATCGACCTGGCTGATCGTATCCTGGTGATGCGCAATGGGCGGATCGCACAGAGCTATCAGACGCGGTCGTCAAGCCTGCAGACGCGTGCCACGCTGCGCCTGGAACTATTGCAGGCGCTTGGCGTAGATATCTCGCAGTTGCAGGCTGCCGCGTAAAGCGCGGCGCCTCGCGCCCATCAATACATCCTTGATCTGCCTGTGCGGCAGGCTAGGGCTGCTTCGGCATTGCCCGGCATTATTTCGTTTGAAATATTAATGAGTCAATTTTTTATCTTCCTACTCTGTATTCAGAGTAAACGTCGAATCGGAATACTAAATGAAATCCAGATTTTCCTCCCCAGAATTGAACAACGGCGATCTTGACACACCCGCGAGCAGCCCACAGTCAACGCATTCACCGGCCGCCGCCACAGCCGCTGATCTGAACGCATCCGTGCTGTCTACACCGGCGCTGGCCAGCGCCATGCGCCGTCGGATGCTCCTGGGTGCAGGCGGTCTGGGCGCCCTTTCTCTCGGCGCTTTTGGCGCGGGCGGGTTACTGTTGCCGCAGGATGGGTTCGCCCAGGGTACCCGCAATACGGACACGGTGCGGGTCGGTTATGGCCGCGGCGGGCTGACCCTGGTCGCGCGCGAACGTGGCGAATTCGAAAAGACTCTGGCCGCGCAGGATATCAAGGTGCAGTGGGTGGGGCCTTTCCCCAACCATGCGCCCTCACTACAGGCAGTGGTGGGAGGCAGCGCAGATTTCGGATTCTGGGGCAGCACCACACCGGCGCTGGCGGCCATTATTGCCGGTTCCCCACTTGTGTTTACGCAGTTTAACGTTTACAACCCGCGCAGCACCGCCATTATCGTCAAGAAGGATTCAGGCATCAATTCGGTGAAAGATCTGGCAGGCAAGAAAGTGGCGGTCAATCGCTCCGGCCTGGGCGAATTCCTGCTGGTCGCAGCCCTGGAAAAACATGGCGTAGACCGCAAGTCAGTAGAGGTGGTCTACCTGAACCCGCCTGATGCGGCGCCCGCCTTTGGCCAGGGCAAGGTTGACGCCTGGTCCATGTGGTCTCCTGCCGTGGATATTGCACGTGTGAAATTTGATGCCAAGGATATTTTCTTTGAAGGCACCGATCTTGATTTTCTGATTGACTATTCCTCACTGGTTACGCTGCGCAAGTTTGCCACAGAGAACGGTGCCCTCGTACGAGCAGTAATCAATGCCTGGCTCGACGAAGGCAAATGGGTGGATACTCATGCCCGGGAATCGGAAACCCTGGCGCAGAAAGAAGGCAGCTACAGCGACGAGGTGCGCGACCACCTGATTGCCTACAACCGCCAGAACACTTTCTATGAAGCCGACGACCCGTCATTCCTGCAGCAATTCCAGCGTGCGGCCGACTGGCTGGCCGAGCGCGCCATTCTTCCCAAGAAGATTACAGTTGCCGAGCACGTTGTGCGCGTCTGATTGAGTAACCCCCTCCGACAAGGAAAAACCATGTCAGAAAAAAAAGCAATTCGCCTTGGCGTCAACGTCCTGGCCTCAGGCCGACACGACGCCGCCTGGAAAACCCTGCCCAACCCGGCAACAATCTCGACCGATATCGATGAGTTCGTGAAGATTGCGCAAGTGGCTGAACGCGGCCTGATTGATGCGCTATTCCTGGCAGACGGACCGGGCGGGCTGGTGCCCGAAGCGTACAGCCGACCGTGGCGTGCCCTGGACCCCCTGACGCTGCATGCCGCGTTAAGCCAGGTGACACAACATATTGGGCTGGTGGTCACCACGACGACGCTGTTTGGACATCCCTACACCGTTGCCCGGCAAATTGCCTCGCTGGACCATATCAGCAAGGGACGCGCGGCATGGAACATTATTACCAGCCAGGCGCCGGTGGCCCAGGCAGCCTATGGTGTTGACCACGCGTTCGGGCAGGAAGACCGTTACCAGCGCGCCCGTGAATTCGTGCAGATCGTCACCGGCTTGTGGGACTCGTTCCCCGACGAAGCAGTCATTGCCGATGCCCAGCGTAATGTCTTCGTGGACAAGCAGTTGCTGCGCCCGATTGACGTACAGGGCACGCATTTTCGCAGCGCCGGAGCGCTATCGACGCCGGTATCGCCGCAAGGCCGGCCCGTTATTTTCCAGGCCGGACAATCCGAGGACAGCAAGGCCTTTGGCGCGCGCTGGGCCGATGCCCTGTTTACCGGTCAGCGCATTCTGGAGAACGGGCAAAAATTTTATGCCGATGTTAAAGCACTGGCCAGGGGCTTTGGACGCAACCCGGACCAGTTATTGGTAATGCCAGGCTTATTCCCCATTCTTGGAAGCACCGAAGCGGAAGCGAATCGACGCAAGGATGAGCTGGACGAACAACTGGACCATGAAGGCTTGCGCCGTGAACTGGCCCGTCACCTGGCGCTGGACCCGGACGACCTGCCTTTTGACCAGCCCCTGCCCTACGACAAAATCGACGTTGCGGAGCCGAACGTACCCATCGCATCGCGCTGGCATCGCCGCGAGATTCTGAACGAAGCGCGGCTGCGCAACTGGACGGTGCGCCAGGCGGTGCGCGGCAACCTGGTGGGCGGCCACCGCGTCATTGTGGGCACACCCGAGCAGGTGGCGCAGGACATTATTCACTGGATCGATCAGCAGGCGGCCGATGGGTTCAACCTTAATATTGATGTGCAGACCAGCGGGCTGGAAGATGTGGTGAACCACCTTATTCCCGAGCTGCAAAAGGCGGGACGCTATCGCCGCGAATATGAGGGTTCGACATTGCGCGAGAACCTGGGACTGGCCCACGCTAACGCTGGCGGTACCAGCGCCAGCTCCAACACCGGCACGTTTCCAGACTCCAGTGAGTCAGCACACTCAACCGAACCGGTCGCAACATAAGCTTTGGGGTATTGCATAGTATGAATGATGAAAACAGACAGGAAATGGCTGCCCTGCTTGCGGCCCAGCAATCGCGCGTCGCGCAGATCCAGGATGCATTGCTCGATTGGCACGAGGTAACACAGCGACTGGGCTACGTGGCGCTTTTCGAGCAATTTGCGGCAACCGCAGCGCAACGCGATGTGCAGCACCGCTTGGCTCGGGATGAGGCCGTGCAGATCAAGGCGCAGGGATTCGGTGCGCTGCGACTGGCGCAGGCCGACGGCGGCGCAGGGGTTACGCTACCGGAACTGTTCTTTGTTGTGCGCGACCTGGCCCGTGCCGATCCGAACATTGCCCATATTTTCCGCAATCATTTCTTTGCCGTTGAACAGCATCTGGCTGCGCCCGACACCGCTTTCGCGCGTCGCTTGCTGACCCAGGTTGCCCAGGGAAAAACGCTGGGCGTGGCATTTAACGAGCTGACCGGCGAGCCGGCCGGCGCCGTCGGACGCACGCCCGGCACGCAACTGGAAAAGGACGAGACCCAGTCCGGCTGGCGCATCTCCGGCACGAAAATCTACTCAACGGGCAACTTATACGCCGATTATCTGCTGGCCTCTGTGTCGGATCCCGACTCCGGAACCGTCAAACAATTCTTTGTTGCCACCGATGCCCCCGGCGTACGCCTGGATGATGACTGGCATGGCTTTGGTCAGAAGCTTACGGGATCAGGCACCACGGTGTTTGACCGGGTGCACGTTGCACCGGAAGATTTATTTGACACCGCGCCCCGTCCGACCGTGGATACGCCTTGGGGGCCGCGCGTACTGTTCGGTTTCACCTTTCACCAGGTCTACCTGACGACGATTATTACGGGCGTCATTGACCGTATCCTGGCCGACGCCCTCGCGCTGGTCGGCAAGCGCCAGCGCAACTATTATCATGGGCTGGCCGATCTGCCGGCGCTGGAACCCGAGATCCAGTCAACGATCGGACGCATTGCCGCCTGGCGCAGCGCCGCACTGGCCAGCACAGACCGGGCCATTCATGCGCTGGATCGGGCCTGGCAGCACAGAAACGACACCAACGCCTACGAGACCTCGCGCCTTTCAACGCTGGCAGCCTCTGAGGCCAAGGTGGTGGTGGACGAAACGGCTGCCACACTGGCTAGCCTGCTGATCGATGTTGCCAGTGGCAGTGGCGTGTCCACGCAAGCGGCGCTGGACAGGCACTGGCGCAATATCAAGGTGATCGCCTCGCACAACCCGCGCATCTACAAGGAGCGGGTACTGGGCGACCACTATCTGAACGGGACGGATTTGCCCACTGGCGCATTCTTCTGACGATTGACCACTTTCGCCTTCCGGATATTTTCAACATGCGCTCCTATCGCCTCTTGCGTCGGTTCTTTGCCGTCGCGCTCGTTGTCGCCACTCAGACTTTTACCACGGGCTTTGCCCAGGCAGTTGAACCTGCAGACGCCGCATGGCCCACCCATGCGCTCAAACTGATTGTGCCGTTTCCACCCGGGGGCGCTGCAGATTTGATCGGCCGCTATTACGCAGAACAGTTGGGGCAGGCGCTGGGCCAACCTGTCGTTATCGAAAACCGTCCGGGGGCAGGCACGGCCATTGCCGCAGAAACCGCTGCGCGCGCCGCTGCCGACGGCTATACCTTATCGCTTGCAACCAGTGGCCAACTGACCATCCTGCCCAGCCTGAATGGTCAGTTGCGCTTTGATCCGGTCAAGGATTTCCAGCCCGTCTCCCTGCTGGCGTCAGTCCCCAATGTCGTCGCAGTCAATGCCAGCAACACGGATATCCGGTCATTACACCAGTTGATTGACGCGGCCAGGGCCAATCCGGGCAAAATTTCTTATTCGTCTTGTGGTATGGGCACCCTGTGTCATCTCTCGGGAGAGTTGCTGCAGAATCTGACTGGCATAAAACTGCTGCATGTTCCCTATAAAGGCAGTGCGCAGGCCGTATCCGATCTGCTGGGTGGCCAGGTCCAGGTCAGTGTGGATACGCTGACCATTCTGGCGCCTCATATTCGGGCCGGGAAACTGCGCGGCCTGGTCGTGGGTGCGCCAGAGCGTTCCCCACTGATCCCCGATGTGCCCAGCGCCAATGCAGCGGATCTGCCTGGTTTTATTGCCTCCGGGTGGTTTGGACTCGTCGTGCCCTCAGGCACGCCGCAGCCCATCGTACAGCGACTTCATCAGGCGATAGAGCGCATCGCCACCTCGCAAGAAACAGAAAAGATTTTTGGTGAAAACGGCATCACGGTCGAACATAATACGCCGCAGCAGTTTGCCCGATTGATTCAGGATGATCTGCTGCGATGGCAACAGGTAATCGACACGGCAAAGGTGCCCAAGGTCGGCTATTGATGCGCGCACCAAGGCGCAATCCATGATGCAGCTGGCGTACGACCCGATTGTCAAATGATGATCTTGTCGAGGCAATCTAACAACAATTGCGACGCCGGGTTATTCATTATTATTTTAATCAACACGTTGCCGGCATTTCCAAGATAAGTAAAACGGATTGAAGGCGCGCTGACGCCGTATCTGCAATGGCAGCGTCGTGGGCACTGGAAATATAAACGTATTCTTTGTAAGCAACCTTTGTTTGGTGAATCCAAATAGTCATGTTGCGAACTGCCTGTTTATCCGTGAACCGCGAATTCCTACAATACATTGTCTCTACAACAATTTTTGAAGGAATCCATCTTATGAGTACCCGCGACGTTGTTATCCCTGCCGAGCGCCATGCCTTGTACGAGCAGCACCGATATTCACCCGCCGTCCGCGCCAACGGCCTGCTGTTCGTCTCCGGCCAGGTCGGCAGCAGACTTGACGGCACGCCCGAGCCGCAGCTGGATGAGCAGGTGCGCCTGGCCTTCCGGAACCTCAATGCCATCCTTGCCGCAGCCGGTTGCAGCTTCAGCGATGTAGTCGATGTGACTGTGTTCATGGTAGACCCGGACAAGCACTTCGAGCGCGCCTGGAACGTGGCGGCAGAATATTGGGGCGAAGCGCCGTATCCAGCGACAACCGCAGTCGGCGTGACCTGGCTGTCGGGATTCCAGTTCGAGATCAAGGTCATCGCCAAGCTGCCCGATGCCGTGAAATCCTGAATGGTGCGAACCTCGCCAAGGCGGATGGCCGCAGGCAATTGATCATCGCAGGCCTGTGCACCGAGGTCTGCGTCGCAATGCCTGTCATCCAGGCCGCAGGCGCAGGCTGGGACATGACCGTGATCACCGAGAAGTCGGGTGCGAATTCGAAGGATCGCGCATCTTTGCAGCAGCAGTTGCTCAATACGCCGGCGCTCAAGAACGCTGGCTAATCCCCGGGTGCCGATACTTACCTTGAAGAAAATCCACCATTGGTCGAGCATGAATAATTTATGCTCGACCAAGTACTATCTGTAAAACATTACTTGTAAAGCATTACCCAAAAATATCGCCACTGCCTATGAGATCCCCAATAATTGGGAGCCCGTCTAAAATGCTAAAAATAGTATCAAGAAGGCCGGAAATCAAATCCATCATTTTCTCCAATCGGTTAGTAGGTATTAAATGGTTAGCAGGTGTTTCTTAATACACCCGGAATAACTTTATGTTACTTGCTGCAGGTTTGTATATTGCAAGCAGGTAAGTAATTGTATTTTTTATTTCATTTGAAATAATGTTCCGGGTTTATTGGCCGAGATGGATGGCAATGGAAAAACGCCCGAAGGCCGATTTGACGGGGCCCAGGGATAAGAAAGTTGCAAATTGAAAGTTTAGTTTTGCATGCTACGCAATTAGTTACAACATTTTCTGATTTTTAATTTATGACGATTATATGAATTTTTTTGCCGGATAATTATGGTGTCGGATGCAATTTTGTAAGCCCGTTGTGTAACCGACGCCTATTGTTGGCGTCATTCATTTATTGGATCAAGGACAGCGAGTAAGCGAATAAAATCGTCCTCTTGAAACGCGCCGCTTCTAATTCACGAATGCAATATGACTGCCTGATGTATCTGCCGTGAATATGCAGAGATTGACGAATCAGCGAACGCGAATCGCTCACAACGCCATTCATTTGGCGCGCACTACCCATACGGAACAAGCCACGATGAAGATCGAGATTGACGACCTTTCACGCGATGAGATTCATGCCCTTCTCAATGAACACTTGCAGAGTATGTACGAACTCTCACCGCCAGAGAGTGTACATGCATTGGATATTGACAAACTCCGGCAGCCGGACATCACATTTTGGACGGCCTGGGACGGTCCGCAACTGCTAGGCTGTGGCGCCCTGAAAGAACTGGACAGCAAACACGGCGAGGTCAAGTCCATGCGTACGCCCCGGGCACTTCGTCGCACTGGCGCAGGGCGAGCCATCCTTGCACATGTGATCGACATTGCCAGGTCAAGAGCATATGAACGATTGAGCCTTGAAACCGGCACTATGGAGGAATTTCTGGCTGCCAGAAGGCTATACGAGAGCTTCGGCTTCTCGTATTGTGGTCCCTTTGGTGAGTACGTCGAAGACCCCAATAGTGTCTTCATGACGCTAGATTTATAAATATCGTTATTTGGGTTGTAGCAGTCATCTATTTGCTATCCGCCAGCAAAGTGCGTAACAGGCCTTCCCGGCTCGAAACCTTATCATGCCAATCGTAATCAAGCAGAACGAGGAGACAGAATGAACAGCGGACAATTATTACTGGTCGGTGCCGTCGTTATCATCATCGCTTTGTTGGCGTGGCGTGATATTAAGCGATATCAAGTGCGCAAACGGCGGGACACTTCAAGCGCGGGCTTTTATGCAGGCGCTGTCGGCACCGAGAGCTGGACTGATGGGGGCACGCATTGTAGCGTCTCAGATTCGGGCGGTGACTGCGGTGGTGGCAGTGGTGATAGCGGCGGCGGGTCAGACTAAACAGCGTACCCTGCTCGCAAGTGCGATAGTCCTGCTTTTTTTCTGCCTCACTTAGTCGAGACCATGAGAAATAACGACAAGGCTGGCTGCCCGACGGCATATCCATTTTTCTAATTCATATGGCATAATAAGCGCCATCGGCTCTTCCCATGCCAGAGCCTTCCTACCGGGCCACCTCACTAACGTGGTCAACGGTATCGTCAATATCTGCAGTTCTGGTGAGCATGGTACTCGAAGTGGGGACGTACAGGAACCATGCTGACCGATGCCAAACTGCAGAAGCCCCAATCAAATCACAATTGCTATACGAATAGCCATACGGTGAACCACCGTCACGGTCCTTGCGTGGATATTTGCGTGTCTCGCTACGCAACTGCAACCCTCCGCTGCGCCGCCCTGCTTAACACCCTGCTTAATCTAAGCCGCGCACTCCACAGCAAGCGACAGGCCCACTCCCTCCACTGCATTCGGCAAGTCACCGAGCAGACCGCTCCGGTCGGCGCCCTGACGCGCAGGTCCTTTCGATCCCCTGAGCGCTGCCGATATCCTGCTTTACTCAATCAAACGCCACGCAAGCATCAAGGTTATTCCCCCTATCATTCACCAGCACACTAAGGAGATCCTGGTCATGGCAGCGAACAATGGGCAATTCAATTTCCTGATTATCACCACTGACGAGGAGCGTTACCCTCCTGTATATGAGGATAAGAGCGTTCAACAATTCCGCCAGGCGTATCTGCACGGCATGACCGCGCTGCGCGAAAACAGCCTGGAGATGCACCGGCATTACACTGCCAGCACGGCCTGTAGCCCCAGCCGGACCAGTATTTACACCGGCCAGTACCCTTCCCTGCATGGCGTCACGCAAACGTCTGGCATGGCCAAAGAATGGTACGACCCGAACATGTTCTATCTGGACCCCAACACCGTACCCACCATGGGCGACTATTTTCGCGCCGGCGGTTACCGCACCTTTTACCGTGGCAAATGGCATCTGTCGCACCCCGACATCATTCTGCCCGGCAGTGTGGATACCATGATGAGCACCAATGACGACGGCACACCCATACCGCGTGCGGAACAATTGTATAAATCGGCGAATAAGCTGAACGAATATGGTTTTGACGGCTGGATCGGCCCTGACCCGCATGGCTCAGCCAAAGCCAACGCGGGTGTCAACCGAGATCCGGGCTTTGCCGATCAGATAATCGGCCTGCTGGATGAGCTGGAAAACGATGGCAGCAACCAGCCCTGGCTCACGGTGGCTTCGTTTACCAATCCGCATGACATCGTGTTCTTCGGCACGCCGTGGCTAAAGGGCTTCGGCTACAACTATGATTTTCCGGATTTCATCACGAACCTGAACCTGCCGCTGCCGCCGACCCGCTGCGAGGACTTGTCCACCAAGCCCCGCGCGCAGAAGGATTATGCTGAAAAATACGGCGAAATGTTCTTCCGCAACCCCACCATTCCCCAGTACTTCCAGATGTATTACTACCTGCAATACGTGGTCGACCAGGAAATCCTCAAGGTTTACCAGAGACTGCGCAACAGCCGGTTCTTCCAGAACACCATCGTTGTTTACACCTCGGATCACGGCGATATGCTGGGCGCGCACGGCGGCATGCACCAGAAATGGTATAACGCCTACGAAGAATCCCTGCATATCCCGTTCATCATATCCAATCCCACCTTGTTCAGCGGCCAGAAACACAGCCAGGCGTTAAGCAGTCATGTAGACATCCTTCCCACCCTCCTGGGCCTGGCCGGCATCAACCAGGAACAAGCAGCCAGCGAACTGCAACCCAGCCATTCCGAAGTGCATCCGCTGGTGGGTGCCGATCTGTCCGAGCTGGTGCGCAGCAGCGGCGCCAGCGGCAGCAGTGACGATGCGCTCTATTTCATGACAGATGACGAGGTGAGCGAAGGCCTGACCGACGTCAACCCGCGTGGCAATCCGTATTCCCCCATTGCCGAGCCCAGCCATGTGGAAACCGTTATCACGCATCTAATAAATGATATCGGCGAAAAACAGCTGTGGAAATACTCGCACTACTACAGCAACCCGAAATTCTGGGGTGGCGCCGGCAACCCCGACCAAAGCATTAGCCCGCAGCCCGAAGGCGGCCCGGCCGAGTTCGAGCTGTACAACCTGAGCGAAGACCCGCTGGAAACCAACAATCTGGCTGGTCATTGTGGCCAGACACCCGCAGCTGACAGCGTGATCAAGGCGCTGCGGGCCGTGATGCGGGAGCAGAGGGCCAAAAAGCGGCTGCGGCCGAGTGGGCAGGCGAGGGATTGAAGGGAGCGGGATAATAATCGGGGAGCCGTTTATACCGTGCTCCCCAGAATAGTGGAACAGCCCGTTCGCACGAGTGACCAGTCAGGCAACCTAGATAGACACACCGACCGAAATGTCAGGATGCCCGATTGCGGCCGGTGATCCTGGCTATGATTGTGGCGCGCACTTGTTCAATGTGATGCTCCATCGCCTGACGGGCGGCCTGACCGTCACCGGATTCCAGTGCATCCACCACTGCCAGATGTTCCTGGGCAACTTCATGACGTCGCGCAGGCTGTCGTCCGAACCGGAACATGGCGGTGCGCGTGCGCATCTCAATAATCACTTCTTTTAGCACCGGGTTATCTGCGGCGCTGGCAACCAGCAGGTGAAGCTCCTCCTCGTCTGGCGGCTCGCTCAGTTTGGTATTGTCAGACAGCGACAACACTGCCTTGGCCCGCTGACGAATACGTTCCAGCACTGGCTTGGGCACATGGCCGGCGGCCAGACGGGCCGCTTCACCTTCAAGCACACGCCGCACATCAAGGATATTGATCAGCTCTTCAATGGGCAGGCTGCGCACGACCAGCGCACCGCTCTTTTGTCGTTCCAGCAGGCGTGCCCCTTCCAGGCGGCGGATCGCCTCACGCAGTGGGGTGCGTGAAATACCCAGTTGCAAGGCAAGCTGGCGTTCGGTGATCAATTCCGCCGGCGCAAGCTCGCCGCTCAGAATCATGGACTGCAGGGAACGATGGGCCTGTTCCGACAGCGAAATATCGGACCCGTTTTCTGATGGCGCAGACAGATTGGAAGTAGGCATGTTTTCAGTTTCAATTAACGTAGGCATCTATTGTAGCGTGCTCTTGTGTAATAACGGTATTTATCTGGTATACCAATTGACGACCAGTAGCATTCCTGATATTCTGCCGCACATGAACTCATCAAACACAACGAATGTACTGGTTCCCTTGGGAGCTTTGGGGGCAGGTGTCAAGGCCGAAGATGTCTCGGCAGGCCTGGCGGCTGGGGCCCATGCCATTGCCTGCGATGCCGGCTCGACCGACAGCGGGCCGGCCTATCTTGCCACCGGACGATGCAAGTACTCACGAGCAGCCATCAAATCCGACCTTGCCATTTTGATGCGTGCCCAGCATGAATCCAAAGTGCCGTTGCTGATCGGCTCTTGCGGCACATCGGGCAACGACGACGCGCTGGACTGGACGCGCGATATCGTGCTGGAAATCGCTGCCGAGCAGGGGTTTCATCCGCGCATCGCTTTGCTTTACTCGGAGCAGCAGCCGGCGGCCATCCGGCTGGCGGCAGAACAAGGACGCGTCGCTCCCTTGGCGCCCCTGACCGAGGTCGATCCGGCCGTTTTTGAACAGTGTGACCGCATTGTCGCTCTGATGGGCCCGGAACCCTATATTGCCGCCCTCCAGGCTGGTGCCGATATTGTGCTTGGCGGACGCACCACCGATACCGCCGTGCTGGCCGCCATGCCACTTATGCATGGTAAGCCGGCGAGCGCCGCCTGGCACGCAGGAAAAATCGCCGAATGTGGCGGGCTGTGTTCCGTCATGCCACGCGAGGGCGGCGTGATGATGCGGGTAGGCGACGGTTTTTTCGAGATTGAACCTCTGCGGGCGACCAATCGCTGCACCCCTTACACAGTCTCCGCACATATGCTTTACGAGAACAGCGATCCGTTTTTGCTCCATGAACCGGGTGGCGTGCTCGATGTATCGCAGGCACGCTACGAAGCACTCAATGAACGCTGCGTCCGGGTCACGGGATCGCACTTTGAGCCGGGTCCCTATACGATGAAGCTCGAAGGCGCGGCCTCTGGTGCCTACCAAACAATCATGCTGATCGGCATTCAGGACCCCAAAGTGCTGAAAGAATTGCCCAGATTCCTGGAGCAGATGCATCAGAAACTTGTCGCTCGCGTACGCGATACCCTGTCCGCTCCTGGACTGGCGTTCGACATTTCGCTTCGCCCATATGGCTGGAATGCCGTCAGTGGCGTGCCCACCACAACAATACCGTCGGAGATCGGATTGCTGTTCATCGCCACGGCGCCCACGCAAGAGTTGGCGACACAGATTGCCAAAACCTGCAACCCGCTTTTCTTTCATATGCCATTGAACCAGGAGGCAGAGTTGCCCACCTATGCTTTCCCGTTCTCGCCGGCAGAAACAGAACGTGGCGCTGTGTACGAGTTCAAACTGAACCACCGTGTGACGGTGCAGGATCCACTAGAGCTCGTCCGTACGGTTTTCATCCATTCGAAGGAACCTATCCATGCCTAAACTCATAGAGGTCTGCCGCCACGTCCGTTCCAAGAACGCCGGGCCGTTCTGGATCACAATCGATCTCTTCTTCAAGGGCAAACCGGAGTTTCTTTCCTGGGCAGAGGCGCGCGAACTGCAGTGCAATGCGATTGCCGGAATGTTCGGCGTCGAAGCGGCTGCGGTAAAGCGCTTTGCCGTGCCGCAGCTCCACGTACTGAAAATATCGTTTCCCCGCAAGATACCGCAAGGCGGCGCCTTCGAGCGCGATATGCACGCAGGCCAGCAATATGTGCGTCTGCTTGATATTGAACTGACGTCGGACTAAACACTAGCCATGGATAAAAGGAGGAACGAAATGCCAACAACTAAAATTTCAGAGCATCATTCGCATCCGGCAACAACCGGCGGAGCCGGTTTTCGATGAACGCGAATTCACACGCCGTCGCTTCGGCACCAGTCAACATCACCCGCAAGTCACGCGAAGGCCGCGGCATCCAGATCGGCGTGACGGTCATTACCTTGGTACTGATCGCCGTAGCGCTTGTTCCGACAGTGCTGCAGGTGTTCATGGACCGGCCGCTCTACTACCCCGAAGCCGCCTGGACCCTGTTCGGAAATTTCCGCCTGTTGTTCCAGGATGAGGAAATACGCCGGACTGTGGGTGCGACAGGGATCTTTACCGTCATCTCCGTCACTTTCTCGATGATTTTTGGCGTGGGGGCTGCCGTGCTACTGGAGCGAACGGATATGCCTGGGCGGCGCCTACTGGGCGCCCTCGCCTTATCTCCGCTGTATCTATCGCCTCAGGTTATCGGCTTCGGAGCCATCATTGCCTATGGTCCGATGGGAATAATGACGCTTCTGTTCCAGGAAGTGACAGGGGTTGATGCGCCATGGGACCTGTATACACTGACCGGTATGGCGCTGGTCACCGCCCTGTCCAATGCGCCGATCACGACCTTGTACTGTATTGTGTCGGCACGCCAGCAAGACCCCAATCACGATGCCTCTGCGCGCATCACCGGCGCGGGCACCTGGCAGATTCTGCGCCGTATCAGCCTGCCCTTGATGCGGCCGGCGCTTATCTTTGCCCTTATCATGAATGTCGTCAATTCAGTCGAAACGCTGGCGATTCCGCTGATCATTGGCGGACCCGTGCAGATCGATCTGATTACAACGCTGATCTACAAGCGCAGCTTCCAGTCATCCGGCATCCCGCAGTACGGACTGGTTGCGGCGCTGGCACTGGTGCTGATCATTTTCGTCAGTCTGCTGTTCTGGCTGCAGCGGTTTCTGATGCGCAAATCATTCCGTTTTGTTGGCGTCGGGCCAAAGGCCGGCGCTGCCGGACGCCTGCCGCTTGGTCCGTGGCGCTGGGCAGCCACTGGTGCATTGGGCGCATACGTGCTCTTTGGCGTCGTGGTTATCGTAGGTGCCGTCGTCCTGCGCTCTGGTACGTATATTATTGCGCCGGGGGTGCCCATCCTGGAGACGCTGACAACCAGGAATTTCATGGACTTGCTGGCCGTCGATGTCTACCGGCGCTCCATCGTCAATACGGTGGTGCTGGCACTGATCGGTGCTGCAGCCGGCACGGCGCTGATCGCCGGTATAGCACTTGTTACGCAGCGCTCGAATTTTTTCCTGCGCCGCTTGCTTGACGCATTCGCGCAATTACCCCGCGTGCTGCCCGGCATGATTGTCGGCCTGGGTGTTTTCTATGCATCGGTGTTCATCCCCGGCATGTCCGTTCTGCGCGATACCATCTGGTTGCTGTTGATTGCCTTTCTCATCCGCTTTATGTCTGCCGGTTACGGTATCGTGGCGCCCGCCTTGGTGCAGATCACGACCGACTTTGACAAGGCTGCCCAGGTGGCCGGAGCAGGTTGGACGAAGACCATGTTTCGCATCGTCGTGCCCCTGCAAAAGCACGCCCTGTTGTCATGTTTCGTATTGCTGATGGTGCTTATCATCAAAGAGTACGCCTCGGCGGTGTTCCTGATGGCGCCGGGCAGTGAAGTAATCGGTTCGACCATGCTCAGTCTGTGGGCCCAGGGCAGTATCGGACCGGTCGCTGCCCTTTCCGTGGTGCAGATTGGCTTGACCGCTGTGCTTGTGGCAATTTCAACTCGTATTTTTGGAGTACGGCTCTATGGCTGATGTGGTAGTAGAAAATCTCGGCCGGCAATTCGGCTCGACAATGGCCCTTGACGATATCTCTTTCGAGGTGTGTTCGGGAGAATTCGTTACCCTGCTAGGACCCTCGGGTTGCGGCAAGTCAACGACGCTGGGCGCCCTGGCTGGTCTGGACCGGCCCACGTCGGGCCGCATCAGTATCGGCGGGCAATGTGTGTTCGATGGCGCTCGCAATATTTTCGTTGATGCGCGCTATCGCAAGCTGGGCCTGATGTTTCAGACGTACGCGCTATGGCCGCACATGACAGTCTATGGCAATCTGGACTTTGCCCTCGAACTCAATGGCGTGCGCGGAAAGGAAGCCCGCTCGCGTATAGATGAAGTGTTGGCCATGGTGGATATGGAAAAGTTCGCCTTGCGTTTTCCTGGTGAACTTTCCGGCGGGCAACAACAACGCGTGGCGCTGGCGCGCACCATGGTTTACCGGCCCACGATTCTCTTACTGGATGAACCCTTGTCCAACCTTGACGCCAGCCTGCGTGAAAAAGCACGACTGTGGCTGGCAGACATTCAGCGCCGCACGGGCATGACAACAGTCTTTGTCACGCATGACCAGACCGAAGCACTGTCGTTGAGCGACCGGATTATCGTGATGAATGGCGGGCGCATCGCGCAGATCGGCACGCCCACCGAGGTCTATCAAAACCCCGCTACCGCCTTTGTTGCTGAATTCGTTGGAGCGAGCAACCTGTTCGTGGGCACAGTCCAGGCGCCGGATCAACGTGGCGCGCGCGTGAAGCTGGAAAATGGACCCGTGCTCTCGCTGTCGCATAACGACGCACTGCAAATCGGCGCCCAGGTAACCCTTAGCGCCCGCCCCGAGAATCTGCAAATGAGCGCCAGACAGGAGACCGACACTTACCCTGCCGACATTGTATCGAGAAGCTATATGGGCTCACGAATCCTTGTCGAAGTGCGCCTTGGAACCCAGACGCTACGCGTGGAAGTGCCTGCGACAGGCGCGCCTGTTGAAGGGTTCCTGCACATTCCGCAAGAATCATTGCGCGTATTCCTATGAGACCAGAATCATTCCTCAACCCGAAGCTTTATCCCGTATCCACTTTTTAGGAGTCGTAATGAAACGCAGATCATTCGTCCAGTTTTTTGGCCTGGCCGCGCTTGGCACGCCTCTTATGAGTCATGCGCAGGATTCTATTGCGGGCGACAAGACGCTTGTTAACGCCTCACAGTCCGAACCTGATGTGCTGGTTTATTCGAATCTTCCCAATTATGTATGGAAGCCCTTTCGTGACCTGCTCGGGCGCACTTACCCCTGGATCAAGCTGGCGACGACCGACATGGGTGCTGAACTCTGGGAGCGCTACTTTGCCGAGTCGGCAGCGGGAACACGCACGGCAGACATTATTACCACGACGGCGCCGGATCGGATTGCCGACTTCATTGACCGCGGCGAGATGATGCCCTACGTTTCGCCGCAATCGGATGCATTGCCGGCCTGGAGTCGACCGGAAACAGGGCTCTACACCATCTCGGCCAGCCCGGCGATCCTCATGTATAACCGCTTTCTCGTGAAAAAGCCCCCGCAGTCCATCCGTGACATTGTGGCGATGGCCAATGATGACCCCAAGGGTATGAGGGGAAGGATTTCCACCTATGATGCCGCGGCCAATCCTTTCGGCACCGCCATGTTCGCGACCTGGCTCAGAGGAAAGGACAACGACTGGTCCGTTCTCGAACCTATCGGGCCCCTGACGCGGCCGGAAACCGGTACCGCCGTGCAGCGGGAAAAACTGATGACTGGAGAATACAAGGTTGCCTTTTTCTCCAGCAGCGTCTCGCTAGTCGCCCTGGAACGTCCCGAAGTGAAAAGGCTGGTGGGCTGGGACTACATTAAAGATGGCACGATGGTAGCCCTGCAGGGCGCCTTGATCACCAAACGAGCCAAAAGCCCGAACTCGGCCAAACTTGTGATGGATCTCATGCTTTCGCGCGAAGGCCAGCGCGCCCTGGCGACCTCTGGCATGACGCCATACCGGTCCGACATTGAGCAGGCGGGCCTGCCCTTTAACACGCTGCAGACCGTGCGCGACAAGATCGGCGAAGAAAATCTCATTTACTACAACTATGACCGCAAGCAACTGGCAAGCTGGCCGCAAGTGGTTGAAAAGTGGAAATCCGTATTCAAGGCAGGACGATGAACCATGCAGTCCCAGCCTCCTTTATGCATAACGGAGAGCATGATTTGACATCAGCTACGCATCAGGCCCGGCAATCGGAGAACGCCGCCTCCATGCAAACAGACAGCATGTTGCCTCGCACATCTGCAGGCTCCGCAGGGCTTTCTGCAAGCGCAATCGAAGATCTGTTGCGTGCGATGGAATCAGCAGGACTGGAACTTCACAGCTTCATGCTGGCCCGGCGTGGCCAAGTGGTGGCCGAAGCCTGGTGGCATCCCTACGGAGCAGAGCGTGTGCATATGATGCATTCAGTGACCAAGGCGTTGACGTCCACAGGCGTTGGCGTAGCCGTGCACGACGGGCTGTTCTCGCTGGATGATCGTGTCATCTCGTTCTTCCCCGAACGAGCGCCTGCAGACTTATCCGGACATCTTGCTCAGATGCGCATACGAGATCTGCTTACCCAGACCTCCGGTCACGACCACGGTGTGTCAGGGTCTGTTTGGCGGAGCATAGCCACCAGCTGGATCGATGAATTTCTGAAGATTCCGGTCAAACATCTCCCTGGCACGCACTTCCAGTACTCAAGCGCCACCAGCTTCATGCTCTCGGCAATCGTGACGCGAACCTCGGGCCAATCCCTGCAAGACTATCTGGCTGCGCGGGTGTTTGAGCCTGTTGGCATGCGATCCGTCCTTTGGGATATGGGTCCCGAAGGCATCAACCCTGGAGGCAACGGCGCGAGCATGACCTCCGAGGACCTGCTGCGACTGGCAATCCTTTATGCGGCTGACGGCTGCTGGAATGGAAATCGCATCCTGCCCGAAGGCTGGGTAGCAGCGGCTTCGCAAGCTGCCGCCTCCAGGCCCTACGGCTACCACTGGTGGGTCTGGCCCGAACAACCGGGCTTCTTTGCGTTCGGCGCATTTGGCCAGTATGCTTTCGTGTTCCCGGAACATGAGCTTGCCCTGGTAACGACCGCTGCCGTACCAGGCTCTATCAGCCGACCGGATATCGGCATACCGCCGCTGGTCTGGGAATATCTGCCGAGCCTCATCGCCGGCGCTGATTCGTCGAGCGAGTCTGAGCTGTCGCTTACCAGATATACCCAGTCTCGCTCACTCAGCCTTGGCGGAGTCGATGTACCGGACAATCAGGCTTGCACAGTGAACGGCTTGCGCTTCAAGGCCGAATCCAATGCAGACGACATTTGCGCGATACGGATTGACTTCAATGGATCGAGTTGTTGTGTTCAGTTTGAGTACCGCCACCACACGCATAGCATTAACGCGGGCCTGGACGGAACGCATGTGGAATCGACCACGACCTTACCCGGCGCAGGCCTGCATCATGGTTACGAACCCGGCCAACTGGCGACGGTGGCCTGGGGCTATTGGCATGAACCCAATGTTTTCACGCTCAAATGCCAATATATCGAGACTGCTTTCTGCGACACATTCATTTTCGCCTTCGATAAAGGTGTATTGAACATGCAGCGATCCGTGAACGTGAACGGAGGCAACACCCAGCGCCCTATCATTCGTGCCCACGCCGAAGATCCAGCCAAGAGCTGAAAACCTATCCACTACTGTGCTGCCAATACATTTCGGCGGGTAACGGGTCAGTGTGTCAATGGGCCCATGCGCACGCTGTCCAGCCACACATCTGGGCGTGTTTTGAGGGAAAACGGTGTTTGCCAGCTTTCACTTCGCGCCGGTGTGCCACAGCTGCAGTACATAGATCGTTTCGCCCTGAATTTCGTAGCGAATTTCATATTGTCCTGCCAGAATGCGCCGCACCTCACGTGGCTCGAGCTGAAACAGCTGTTCGCCAATGCGCGGATTGGTTAGCAAGATCGTTGGAGCTTTGGTCAGTTGTTGCACCACTCAGGCGGCGGCTGACTTGTTCGCGGGAGCTAAAAATTTGTATAGACGCGCCAAATCGGAAAGCGCCTTGCTGGTCTATTCATGATCGTCAGTGCGCGATTCAGCTTTAGGCATAGCATCCACCTGACCATAGCCACCATAGCAGTTACTCCCCCTCCTTGGCCTTCTTGCGACGATTCGCAATAAACCGCGCCTTCTTCTCCTTATTCCCGCACGTACCCATATCACACCACCGGCGGGTTCGACTCTGGCTGGTGTCAAAAAACGCGGCCTGGCAACTGGCTGATGCGCACAAGGCCAGTTTTCCGTCGCGTTCCCCTGCCAGGATGCTGATCGCATCGGCGGCGATCACGCTTAAGGCATCTTGCACGCTGGAAGCGGAGCCCAGCTTCCATTGCCGCTTACATTCGGGCGTCAAAAATGCAGCCGCCTTGCCCTGGGCACTGCAATCGTTGATAACCTGGATGGAAGATGCAGGCAGCGCCGCTCCGATCGCGGCGGCTGTCGCGGCTGCGTGAATGGCCTCCCTTAGTTCCCGGGCCCGGTTGAACTGGGCGGCGGTACACGTTTGCACCGCCAGGCCATAGACAGCCAGCCAGTCGATAAGCCGCTGCGGCGTAGGAATGCGCTCGATCGGATTGCCGCAACGCTCGGAAAGCGTCCCCGTGAAGCTGGTTGCCAGCACACTACCGAGGCGAAAGTCAGGATATTCAGCACGCATAGAACCACCTTAGCTGGTTGACGATATTATTGATGACATGTTACAACCATCTTAGCCGGTTCGCAATAGCACGTGGCCGGATCCACGATAGCAAGGAGATCTCATGCCTAGTCTGACCAGCGAAGTACACCCATTTGAAGCCCACGCAACTGATGCCGATCTGGACGATCTGCGCACACGATTAGCCGCGGCGCGGCTACCGGAGGCAGAGACAGTCTATCGCTCCGCCCCAGACCCGCGTCGTTGGGACCAGGGCGTGCCGCTCGCGGACCTGATTGATGTAGTGAATTACTGGCGCACCGGATATGATTGGCGCGCGTTCGAAGCGCGCCTGAACCAGATCGGCCAGTACCGCACCACCATCGATGGCCTGGGAATCCACTTCCTGCACCGCCGCTCACTACGCACCGACGCTACGCCCCTGATCATGACGCACGGCTGGCCGGGCAGTGTTGCCGAGTTTGTCGATATCATTGAGGAGCTGGCAGACCCCAAAGACGCAAACACGCCGGCATTTCATGTTGTGGCCCCGTCACTGCCAGGCTTTGGCTACAGCGACAAGCCGGCCACTACCGGCTGGGGAACCGAGAAAATCGCGGCCACCTGGGTGAAACTGATGGAAAGGCTGGGCTACAGCAAGTTTGTCGCGCATGGCGGCGACTGGGGAGGTGTGATCACCACCATCCTGGCCGGTCGTTTTCCGGAACACGTTCTTGGCATCCACTCCACGCTCGCGCAGGCGCCGCCAGGGCTCCTAACAGATGGGTTAACGCCGGCCGAGCGCCAATGGACCGAACAAACCCGCGACTTCTGGCAGTATCGTGCCGCGTACGCCAAGCAGCAGGCCACTCGGCCGCAAACTATCGGCTACGCGCTAGTCGACTCCCCAGTCGGGCTGCTTGCCTGGATCATGGACAAATTCTATGAGTGGACAGACAGCGAAGACAGCCCGCTCGAGCGAATTTCCCGGGACCGCATTCTTGATAACGTCACCTTATATTGGCTGACCCGCAGCGGCGCATCGGCCGCCCGTATCTATTATGAAAGCCACAACTCGCTGGACCCGGAACTTCGAGTGGATGTTCCAGCGGCGATCAGCATATATCCCAGGGATATTGAAAAGTGTCCTCGGCCATGGGCACAGGAGCGGTATCGGAAGATTGTGAGGTGGAGGGAGCCTGAGGCTGGGGGGCATTTTCCGTCGCTGGAGGTGCCGGGGGAGTTTGTGAGGGATTTAAGGGAGGGGTTGGGGGTGGTCGGTGAAAGGCACGGAGACTCGGTAGCGATTCCCATCCACAACGCAGTAAAGGGCGATTGACTATTTCGCATGGTGTTAGCCTAGACTGACCAGCGCCCCTTGTTAACAGCACTACGGAAGACAATGTGAGGGTCTATCCCACGCACGAATACATCACTGGTGTGCACATTCTGGAACACTAATCCCGATAGGGCCCTATGGTGATATCTGTATTAAGTCCACCAACCCGACAAGTTCTAATGATTTTGAACGTCGAAGATTGGATCAACGAATGATAGGCGGCCGGAAGCGTAACTATTTGACTGCGGCTCACAGATGGGGAACACAAAGGACCGCACATATTGTAAAATAAGGCTACAAAAAAGCAGATGGGTGAACAGCTATAATCAATGCAGCATTCACACAGAGTTTCATTTACTAAGAATACCTACAATACTGAGTCTTAGCGTAAAGTGATTGCAGCCCAAAGTCTGAGTCATAACAAAGAAATCGGGATTGTTGGAGTGAACGCAGATCCGGCAGTAACAGGAGATTCCACTCATAAATCTCCTGGTTTATGTTGATGTTGCTTACCGACAGACGAATGCGAACCTGTCCAAGAATACGTCGGAGGATTAGTACATGACACTTAGAATATTTCACGTTTCTGGTCGTGGATACGGCTGCCGCAGTAATTTATGAAAATTGAATTGGGGCGTGACCATTAGTGCTTTCAGCGAAATATCTTGCACAATTCTATTAGGCGAGTCCAAAAAAAATAAATGTCAAACTTAAGCGAAGAGTCTCTTTCATTCGTCTCCCACTTAAAGAGGTTAGAGAAGGAGCAGCCAGACTACTGGACTTTCGACGGCAATGATCGTCGAACCGGTGCGCACGCTCTATTTCAATATCCCGCTATGATGGTTCCAGCCATGCAGGGCGCACTCCTTGATCTTATTCTCGAGTCCAATCCAGCTTCAAATATCGTATTTGATCCTTTCGTAGGCTCTGGAACCATTCTTGTAGAATCGATGCTGCGAGGGCTGAACTTTGCTGGGATCGACATTAACCCTCTTGCCGTGTTAGTTTCACGCGTGAAATCTACCCCAATTTCTCCCCTTTTATTAAATAACGCTCGAGCCAGAATTCTGGCTCGTAGTCAGTCAGATAAATCCATGCGTTACTCGACCACTTTCGCCACTCAGCATAAGTGGTTCTCCAAAGGGGTTTCGATATGGCTATCCCGCTGCGTGCGAGCGATAGAAGCCGAAGATAGCCTCAATATCCGTCGAGTATTTTGGGTCGCGCTCGCCCGAGTAGTTCGCCAAGTATGCAACTCTCGCTCTACCACCTATAAATTACATATAAAACCCACAGAGGACCAGCTTGAAAATGGCGACTGTGTCTATTCCATATTTTCTCGCCATTCAGAAATCGTAGTGAAGAGCCTACAAGAACATTATTCCGCGCTGCTAAGTAGCGGTCACATCGAGAACGAAGAATACACGGGTGAAGTGGACATAAGATTAGGTGACTCTCGTGACCCCCGAAACGTAAGTAACGCAGCTTCCGCCGACATTATTGTCACTTCTCCTCCATACGGAGACAACAGGACGACTGTACCATACGGGCAATATTCCTATCTGCCACTGCAATGGATAGCGAGTCATGACATCGACGAGAAATTCGATGACACATTGCTCAAATCCACTCATGCAACAGATACGGCCAGCTTAGGCGGTTCCATGTGTAATGCACTGCAACGTGGCGAAATCGCCTGTGGAAGATATCAGGCATATAAGGCAGCCGTACATTGCTTATCGAAAAATATTGACGGGCAAAAAAGATTTGCTGCTTTTGCAGCCGACCTTCACGATAGCGTAAGCCAACTTAGCGCCAATACTAAGCCATCCGCATTTCATATCTGGACGGTCGGTGAGCGCAGGGTTGGAGGAATAAAAATGCCTCTGACCGATCTCCTAATCGAAATATTAGAAGCACACTCGATTCGTTGGATTCACACGGCGAATCGTCGAATTATTTCCAAAAAGATGCCATCGCGGAACACACTATCCGATACGATGATATCAGAACAGTTGGTTATAGCATCAAAGGTCTGACTCCGTATGTCATCTACTAAATATGAATTAGATATCGATTCCCATGTTGTCATTCAGCTCGGTGCTGAGCTTATATCGGATTCAGAACAAGCACTTTTAGAACTTGTCAAGAATGCTTACGATAGCGATGCTAAACACTGTACGATTAGAATAGAGCCAGATTGGCGTCCTTCCGCAGAGCACCCATGGCACGACCATCTTGATAACAAGATGGGAAATGAGAAAAAGCATCGAATCGGAAGAATAGTCGTTCGTGATAATGGAACAGGGATATCTGATGAAGGAATTCGTCGAGGCTGGTTACTAATTAGTGCCTCAATCAAGCGAGGAGAAAACGGAGAAAAAAAGAAGACTGAGTTGCTGCGGACGCCCGTAGGTGATAAGGGGCTAGGGCGATTAGCCACAATGCGCCTGGGTGACGTGCTCTTTCTACGAACGATGCTACAAGGTGAGCGGAAATCGCGATCAGTTTCCTTTGCATGGAGCGCTTTCAAGACAGGCTCCACGTTATCTACCATTCAAGTACTCCCAGGGACCGACGGCCCGCTCCAGAATCGCTCGAAAGGAACAGATGTTGAAATTCTAGGCCTACATGAGCCGGAGTACTGGGATTCTGATAGCAATATAAACAGCGTAATTGGCAAGATGTCTTCTCTTATCAGCCCATTCAAACGGTTTAAAGATTTCCGGGTGGATATTTGGCACAGGGGCGATGTGCGCAACCTTGAGTCTATCGGATCGGAAGCTTTAAATCATGCTTCGGCGAAATTCAAGTTTAACTTCGATGGTCAGCAACTTAAGCTAAAAGCTTGGTTTGCAAAGTCTCTTTTCCGCGGCGCTGGCGGTAGAGCAAATCGAGCAATATTTGAAAAATTGCTAGCAGACGAAAAAATTCCTACAGTAATTAAATACTTCTCCTCTTTAAATAAAATAAAAGACAAAAAATTCACAAATCTGTTTGGAGAGCCAGGTGGTTGGCTCTTTTCTCTAGAGGAGGATATTAATTTTGGAGATATCCCGCGAGACCCCCGATTGCCAAACGCTAAAAATCCCGGGAGCATCAACGGGGAAATATATTATTTTCTGTTCAACGATGAAACCAAGGAACAGTTGCAGGTATCGGGCATTCCGATAGATATGCTCCAAAACATGACGTCGGTTGGAATGTTCCGAGATGGCTTTCGTGTAAGAATGAATGACGACTGGTTGGAATTGGCAAAATCCAGCACGTCTGGAAATTATTTCCAATTGCGACCGAGGAACGTTATTGGCTTCTTCTCCATATCTAACGAACTTAACCCTGGATTGATTGAAAAGTCGGATCGAGAAGGTTTTGTTGATAATGAACCGTGGAGAGGTTTTCTCTTACTGGCCTCGCGAGTTAAGAAATTCTCCAACGACACTCTCGATGCGGTTCGAACTGCATACGACGAGTATAAGAAAAAAGCAATCACTACAGAAAATAGTGACCAAATTGCTGCACAAGTAGCCGTCCCGAAACTCTTGGAGCTACATCGTGCAAATACGTCGCGGGCGGTAAGCAATGCAAAAATAGCGTCAACAACGGCATCCAACCGCATAGATGCCGTGCATGACGCTCTGACGAAGCTAAGGGGCGTTGATGAGGACAAAAAAGTTCTTCAAACTATCGAGCGACAACTTCGCGACACACAGCTAGAGGTAGGAAATCTGCACGGCGCGGTACAGTCCTTAGCCACTCTAGCCGGAAAGGGTTTCGGTACAGCGGAGCATTTGTCGCTGAGCTTTGAACAATTAAGCGAACAGAATTTGCGCTTAATCGATGCAGCTGCGGTCGGGCTAAGCGCACGTGCCTTAGCTCATGAGATTCGAACGCACCTCTTTCATATAAGCAAGGCCGTCCAAACAGTTGCACGTGCTACTCGCAGCCACGCTGACGAAGTTATTACTGATTCGCTATCTCGAATACGCGAGGAAGTTCGAGAACTAAAAAAGGTCGTTTCAACGATTAATCCATTATTAGAAACATCTCGCTCTCTGAAAGATGTTTTCTACGTTAGAGAGCTCATAGACGAATTTTTTTATCTCCGAAATAAGCGCCTTGAAGAATTGAATATTACCTATGAGATATTCGGGGGCAAAGGCCTTCACATTCGATTTTCTCGGACTCGTTTCATGCAGATTTTAGAGAACTTACTCCAGAACAGTGTGTACTGGATACAGGAGCATAGTCAAGAAGACGAACAAATCGAACGAAAAGTTTACGTTGAAATCACTCGCACGGGGTTCATATGGAATGATGGAGCAAAAGGTGTACGCGAAGCGCTAGAGGAAAGCCTATTCGAGCCATATGTCACAGACAAGCCTTCAACAAAAGGCCAAGGATTGGGGATGTTTATAACTACAGCTTTTCTACATGCAGAAAGATCGGGCATAACATTGCTTCCCGAGCGCAATTCGGTGGGGCGTCGTTACAAGTTTCGGGTGGATTTAACAGGAGCATCAGTATGAGCAGTCTTGTTGAGAAATTAAAGAGAAACAATATTCGGCAGGTCTATTGCATAGACGATGATAACGCTTCACCAAATCCTACTAACGCGAACGACTTAGTTTTACTTTTTCTAGATACCAACAATAGGAAGGCCAAAAAATTAGCAGAGTCTGATCAACGATTCACTGCACTCTATGAAGAACGATGTGGGTTTGATGGAAATTGCAGTCGAGAGGAGCGTAGAGCAGCACTAGAACCGCTAGCGCTGGATCTCTTTGAATCTGGAGAAATTGATCAGGCAGCGCTCAAAAGTGCCGCTTCTATTCTTTGCCCTGATCCGAAAGGGCTCATTCAGGAGAAATTGCAGCCATTATTCAGATTGGAGGGCGTTGATTTTCAGGCACTGTCATTCTCAAAGTGGGACGCGCTGAGTTCCGATATACTCAAGCAGGCAAAAACGGACGCCCGCGTACTGCTATTGGTCGACGAAACTAATGACAAAGAAACCGAAGTAGCACATTTAAACGGCACTAGTGTTCTAGCAGGGATATTTACGGATAACAATGCTGACGTGAACGCTATCGACTGTATTGTTGTTACCGCTAATTGCGAGCCAAAAGACGAAATGGACGCCTCATATAGAACATATTTAGCAGTGCGAGAGCTAACACGACAACAAGCGCAGGAAGCAAAGAAAGTCCGGAAAGTATTTGTGCTATCCAAGGATCGTCTCAGCCAAGTTGATTTGGAAACGGAATTCGCCATCCATTTGGACAGACTGGAGGCAGCTCGATTAGGAGATGAATTAACCACCGTCGCACACGAGACTCTAGTATCGGCAGTTACCGATTCAGCAGACTGGCTAAAAGAGATTCCCCTCCCCGAATTCCATAGCTCAATCTTCGTTAGTTCCAGGAATGAGGGTGCGGCGGAAATTGACACTTTGATTCGCCTCGTCTCTATTCGCCAGCGAGTAGCCCTAGAGTCGAGACTTAAAGGGGACCCGAGATTGAGAGTTCTAATAGAGCGCATGAGGGCTTTGGCTGCTAGTAGTTTCGATATAGAAACCGCCTCTAAGGATCGATTGAAAGAGCTTCGCCTAGAAGAGTTTGAGAGACAAGGGGATCTGATAAATACACTGATGGCTCCACTTGCTTGCGGAGATGTATTTAAAATTGCACTACAAGACAAAGATGATAATGTTACTGAAGTTGAGGCTATGCTGTTGGCAAATCCCTGCGATCTCGTCTTGCGTCAGAAAGGCATACGAAAACTAAACACTGGCCTTCTTGTCCAGATCTTTCGCGGGACTCGTGAAGAAATTACTAAGAAGCTAAGTGAAAATTCCAACCACGCCTCGCTTTATTACGCCTTGCACAGTGGAGCCGATATTAACGCGATAAGTTATCTTTTCTTGAACTCCAAGGTCGAGGCTGTGCCACTTTCTGTATTGGATCTTTGCTGGACAAATCGTACGGGGGAAGCAAATTTTAATGGGAATACACTAGATGAGGCCCATTCAACTCCTCAACAATTTCGACTTAGACATCTTAAATCGCGCGTGGATAAAGCGGAATATACCAATATTGAACTCTGGGGCTCGAAGCTTCTGGCCATTCCAGGAGAGGTGCCCAGCAATGATGGCGATGACAAGGTGCGAACTTTGAAGTACGCACTGAATAGAAAATGGCGCCTTGCTCCAGAATTTGCGTCGGCTGCCCTCTCTGCACTTGCACAGTCACTAGCACGACCCGCATTTGGGCATGACTACACCCACTAGGAATCAAAAGGTGATTTATAAGAGGCTGGTATATTATAGAATTCGTTCGGAATCACCTAAGGACAACGGCTGGCTTTCAACGAGTTCCTCAGGTTCCGCTAGCATATGATTTCGGTTTTTTTATCACAGTAAGCATCCGGTTAACGCGTATTAGAAGGTAACCATAAAAAGGCAAACCCACGATGATCGTTTACGAAGCCGACAAGAGGCAGTTTCTGAATCATATCGACTTCGATGACATCGAAGAGGTCATTCTGACGCGCTTTGTGGCCGCCACTGGCAAACGAGTCAATAATTCTGAAATCCGTTCGTGGAGGGAGTCTCTTGGTTACATTGCGCGTGTATTACGCGACGACGAGATCCCCGATCAAATCGGCGTCGCTGTCGAACTGCACATTCCCCAATCCTCAAAAAGAATTGACGTCACGCTGACTGGGCGGGACTCAACTGGCAGCAAAAACGCCATCGTTATCGAAATCAAGCAATGGGAAAAAGCAGTCTCGACCGATAAAGATGGGATTGTGGTGACGTACTTAGGCAAAGGGCTTAGGGAGGTTGTCCATCCTTCGTATCAAGCTTGGTCGTATGCGTCATTGCTAGAAGGCTTTAACGAAGCGGTATATAACGGAGGAATAGCGATCAAACCCTGCGCTTTTTTGCATAATTATGTGCGAGACGGCGTAATCGACAATCCATATTACTCTGGGTATACCGAGAAAGCGCCGCTATTTCTAAAGGGCGCCAAAGAACAAGAGTATCTTCGCAACTTTATCAAGCAACACGTTAAGTACGGCGATTCGAAAGAAGTACTTTATGAACTTGCTAACGGCCGTATTCGACCCTCCAAAGCACTAGCCGATGCGCTAAAAGGGCTCCTGACCGCCCAGCCAGAGTTTGTCCTAATCGATGATCAAAAGGAAGTATTCGAAGCGACGTTAGCCTCTGCACGCGCAGCTTCGTCCACATCACCCAAAGTCATTATTATTGAAGGCGGCCCAGGAACTGGTAAAACTGTAGTTGCAATTAACCTGCTCGTGCGTTTGACTAGTGCGGGTCTACTAGGCCAGTATGTCTCGAAAAACGCCGCACCTCGTGTTGTTTATCAATCAAAATTGGCAGGAACGATTACCAAAAGTAGGTTCTCGAGTCTCTTTTCAGGGTCAGGCCGTTTTTTTGATGCAGAACCCAATATCTACGATTTTCTGATCGTTGACGAAGCACATCGCCTGAACGAAAAGAGCGGCCTGTATGGAAATCTTGGCGAAAACCAAGTCCAGGAACTCATCAACGCCTCGGCTTGCACCGTCTTTTTCATTGATGAAGACCAACGAGTCACATTAAGCGATATAGGTTCAAAGCAAGCAATCCGTGAGTTTGCTGCCGCTAAGGGCACAACTATCGAGGAATATGAACTTGCCTCACAATTTCGTTGCAGTGGATCTGATGGCTACCTGGCGTGGTTGGACAATACGCTTGACATCCGTCCAACTGCAAATCAAATCTTGGATACTTCTGAATACGATTTTCGTGTATTTGACTCTCCTCAAGCGCTTCACGAAGCAATTGAAGAGAAGAACGATCGAAACAGAGCACGGGTTGTCGCTGGATATTGTTGGCCTTGGTTAAGTAAGAAAAATTCTCAAGCATATGACATCGTTATCGGTGAGGAATATCGCCGCCAGTGGAATCTCGATAAAGACGGCAGCCTATGGATTATTGCGCCAGAGTCCATTGAACAAGTTGGGTGTATCCATACCTGCCAAGGCCTCGAAGTGGACTATATCGGAGTCATTATTGGGCCGGATTTCATCGTACGCAATGGACGCATTATTACACGAGCGGAAGAGCGGGATCGGCACGATAAATCCATTCGAGGATACAAAACAAGACTAAAAACTGACCCTGAGCAAGTAAGAGCAGAGGTTGATCTCATCATAAAGAATACGTACAGAACCCTCATGACTCGCGGAATGAAAGGCTGCTACGTATACTGCACCGACGAGGAAACAGCAAAATACTTTCGCACAACGATTCGTTCCAATTCATTAGTCCAAGCGAACGCCTTTCCTAGATCAGAAACGCACGTAACTGGGAAATAAAATACTACTAGCTTCAAAGCACATAAATACGATTCTGACGCTAGCAATCAATAAAATCTCGATGCAATAATAATATAGCTTTTGTGATTAACTGTAATTTTTCCAAAACGCACAAACCATACAGACCCCAGCATGCCAATCTCCGAGGAACAAGTAATGAAATACTGGTGGGTAAATCAAAATCAAACCTACGCTCATGAAGTCAACGGCGGTTATCTCTGGTCCCCTAAAACAAAGGCAAACGGTGACCGGAACCACTTCTACGACACCATGACTCAAGTTGCGCCCGGTGACGTGATATTTTCTTTCGCAGATACGTACATTAAGGCCATTGGCATAGCTAGCGGGGTACACAAGTCAGCTAGAAAACCAAATGAATTCGGCTCTGCTGGTGCTAATTGGACGGATGAAGGTTGGTATGTTCCGGTGGATTTCATAGAACTAGCCAATCCAATCCGCCCCAAAGACCATATGGATCGCTTGGCGCCCCTACTACCATCAAAATACTCTCCGCTCCAAGGAAATGGCAATGGCAACCAAGGTGTATATCTCGCATCGGTACCAGACAACCTAGCCCATGAATTGGAAGCCCTACTAGATAGTCAAATACAGTTTATTCTTGCCAATACGAACAACGCTGCAGAAGCCAACGACAGCATTACAATTGATAATGTACTCTTTGATGGAACTCTACCCGCCACCCAACGTACCCAGTTAATCCAGGCACGAATCGGTCAAGGGCTATTTCGTTCTCGCGTTGCAGCACTTGAGCCCTGCTGCCGTATCACTGGAATTATCGATCCCAGATTTCTAACAGCCAGCCATATTAAGCCGTGGTCAAAGAGCAATAATATAGAGAAACTTGATGGCCATAACGGTTTGTTATTGGCGCCGCATATCGACCGATTGTTTGACAAAGGATATATCACGTTTGAAAACAATGGTCTGTTGCGGTGTAGCCAGCAATTGCCGCCTGAGATATACCGGGCTTGGAATTTGGATGCGTTAATTGACGCCAGGCCGCTTTCTCGGCAGCAAGGAGAGTACATGGCGTATCACCGGGCTGAAATATTTCTAGAAGAAATGAGCGTTAGATAGTAAGCGTCTTCTGCCTGCCAAGATTGTAGGAGAAAAAATCTAATAGTTATATGTAAACCCCCTTCATCTACTACTCTTTGTGCAATGAGAGCTTTTTTTTTCATATTTGCTATCATCTCCACTCATAGCATCAAAAGGCGTGAGAGATGGATAAAAAATATCTAATACTGTCAATATGGACGAAACTAATAATAAATAACAGACTGCTTTTAATTTGGAACTCAATATTAGCAGTCGGAGGATTAGCCTTACTTGGCTTTGTACTCAGCAATGGATTCTTACCTGAATTGGATTTAGCCGGCGCAATCTCTTTGTTAGCAAGTTCGTCGCTTGTCAGTTTAATGCTAATTTCCAGTCTATTTCTGCTTACCACGGCAGGTGGTTTGACCATGCTCATCTGGTATAAAGACACGGATCCGCAAATACGAGGTAACGTGACGGGCTTAGTGGCAATACTTGTATCATCCGGACTCTACATTTCATTAGCTTACCTTACGCAAAAAGCCGGCATAACCCGAAACGCCTTTATTGGTTGCGCGATAATAGTCGCACTCATTGCAATGGGGATAGCTTATTCTCGAAGAAATCGGTCGACTTGGTCTTGGAATTTAATAAATAAACCATGGATAATGATAGGAGCTGCGCTTATTGTTAGTGCATTGATTTCTACAAACCAAGCTGTGATATTCGCTCATTTCTACCGCGAACCACTGAATCACCCTAATTTGATACCTTGGTTAAGCTTTGGTGCATGGTTGTTAGCACAAGCTGCTTTCATGTGGATTGTAGCATCGCACAGTACGCCGAAAGATGCACTAAAAATAACGTTTCCGCTAGGTGCTTTTGGAATAGTAATATTGTTGGCATTGTCGAACAACCCGGCTCTAATCGTCAACCGCATGGCGCAAATGTTAGGAATAGGCGCGTTGAATAACGTACGCCTGGTGGTCACACATACTGGTTGTGATATTTTGAGTGCCGTTAGCAACGGACAGTTATGTAATCCAACTGTGGGGAAATCGACATATTTGATTGAAAATGTCGTATTGCTCTCTCGATTTGGTAAACAGATTGCAATAGAGTATAAGAAAGATAAAATGCTCCTAGCTCAACCCAGTCAATCCAAATTTATGGTTGTATTGCCGTCGACAGAGATGTTAGGCTGGGAGCAAAAAACACAATGATAGAACTACGGCATACGGATATTTCGAGAATTCCTCTGATAGGCAAAAATTGTCTTTTTTGAAAATTGACTTCTTAAATCATCAACCTAATGCAATGGATGTAGGGAGTGCACACGTATACTCGATTCGCTTTGGTGGCACTCCCTAGCTCGATGCCAATACAACAACGAGCGACCTACGTAACCCTCTTCATCTCAATAACCCCCACAACGGGTCATCCCTCCCCCGCGTCGCCATCTGCATCCCTTCCGCAAACGGTGACTCAGGCGCATCCTCCAGTAGCAGCGATTCATACGCCACTACCCGATTAGCAATCTTCCACGCCCCTTCCCGCTTTTCAAACCTGTCCAGATACCGGCACCGTACCTGCGTCTGCTGTCCGCTGCCACCCACTTTCAGTCCCACGTCCGAGGTAGAGGCCCCGTCACCCGATTTAAGCCGTTGGTAGGTCACGCAATACGTTTCCACCAGGACAACATCGTCACCACGCCAGTCGATCAGGCAGTTACCCAGCAGGTGCATGGATTGGGCCACGCCTTCGTGGCGGCGGATCATCCACTGGATCAGGCCGTCAATGTTGCCGTTATAGGGGCCGTGGTAGTCCATGGCGTCTGTATGGTAAACGCCGCGCACCAGGTCAAATTCGCGCCGGTCTACGCCTCGGCAATACAGTTGCAATACGCGCTTGATTTCATCTTCTGCGCGCAGGCGCTGCAGGAATTGTTCATTTTCATTCATGGTTTATGCTTCGCAAATAGGGCCAGCCCTGTCCTAGTCTGGCTATGGTTAGTCTGTCTATTCTAAATAAGGCTCAATAAAATCAAAACCTTACTGCATGCGGCGCTGCTTTATGACTCCCAGCACCGTATGCTCAGCGATGACCTAAGCCGTGTCCGTCGCCACATCCTTAACAGCATCCCTGGCCGCAGACACCCCCGCAATACGCCCAATGGTCAGCGCATTAGCAATGGAGTTGCCGCCACCCACGTACCGGTTGCCTAGTACGCCACCGCCCGCTTCACCAGCGGCATACAGGCCTTTGATGACTGCGCCTCGTACGTCGCACACACGCGCTTCGGTGTCGATGGTCAGGCCCGTGTGCGTGCACACCAGTTCTGCCGGGCATGTGCGCGCCGCGTAGTATGGCGGGTGTGATATGGGATCCAAAGGGTTGGTGTCGCCCTTGTTTTGCATGGTTGTCTGGCGCAGGAAGTCCGGGTCTTGCCCGTTGGGCAGTTGTTCGTTCCAGCGCGCCACGGCGGCCGTCAGGCGATCTGCCGGTACATGCATTTTGGCGGCGAGTTCTTCCAAAGTCGCTGCGCTTAGCATGTGCCCTGCCCTGGCGTCTTGCTCAACACGTTCTTTGTTCCAGTGGGCGTAGCCTTCGGGCAGCGCGTTGCGCGCTTTTTCGTCAAAGACGTTCCACACGCTGCCGCCATTGTCGCGTACGATCCCGGGCGATACTGCATAGGGGATGTCTTCGTTCATGAACCGGTCGCCCGCCTGGTTGATGTAGATCCGCGAGCGTGGCGGAAAGCCGGATTGCCAGTGGTGCAGGCGCTGTATATAGGAGGTCACCATCAAGAGGCCCTGCCCGTGCCCCGTCAATGCCGCGTTGGCCGATTCGGCAAATCGGATATGGTCGCCGCGACTTCCCTGCGCGGCCACAATGAACAGGTCTTCGCCGGCTTCCAGCGTTTCGGGGTAATACAGGCGACGCAGGTGGCTGTTATGCGCAAAGCCGCCACTGGCCACAATCACAGCAGATGCTTCGATCAACTCGCCGCCAATCCGGATGCCGCGCACCTGTCCGTCTTCCACCACCAGGTCTTCTACCCGGTTATCCAGGAACAGGTCTATGCCTTTTGCCAGCCGTTGCTGGTTCAGCGCAGTAACCAGACCATAGCCCTGGTCTTTGGGCACATGGCCGCGCCAAACATCTTCCACGCCCGCCTGCATCAGGCCCGGGTCGTGGGCGTTGGTGGAGAATTTGGCCGGAAAATCCACGCCAAGTGAGATCAGCCATTCCAGCGTGGGGCCCGATTCATCGCAAAAGCGTTTGATCAGCCCCGGGCGCAGGCGCCACTGGTTCAGGTCCATATAGTGCTGGAAAAACCGTTCGGCCGAATCGTCCACGCCCAGCGCACGCTGCACACTGGTGTTGGCGGCGGTAAACATGCCGGCAGACAATTGGGTTGATCCGCCAATCTCTTTTTCCGATTCCAGAATGACCACGCGCGCGCCCTGTTCGGCGGCAGAGATCGCCGCGGCCAGGCCCGCGCCCCCGGCGCCGATCACAATCACATCCCAATTGCTCATAAGTCGCCTCCCTGTGAGAGCTCTGTCGCTTCGTGGTTGATGCGCCAATAGGTACCGGCGGCAACTAGCGCACCGTCCACCGTTAGTTCACTGCCACTCATATACGATGAGGCGTCAGAAATAAGAAAGACCACGGCAGCGCTCACTTCAGCGGGCTGCCCGGCCCTTGCCAGGGGAATGGATTTGAGCGATGACGCCACAAAGGCCGTGGCGCTATTGACCATGGCGGTCTCGATCAGCCCCGGGTGGATGGAGTTGGCGCGGATGCCCCAGGGCGCATATTCGGCAGCGGCGCTTTTGGTGAGCCCACGCAGGCCCCATTTGCTGGCGCCATAGGCTGCGCCGTGGTAGCCCAGCTGTCCGGAAATGGAGGAAATATTCACAATGGACCCGCCCCCGCTCTCGCCCATCAACGGCGCCATCGTTCTTATGCCATAGAATGCGCCGGTCAGGTTCACCGCCATGACCCGATCCCAGTTGGCATCGTCGGTGTCGCCAATACCCTGGCGATACGAAACGCCGGCGTTATTGACCAACCCCACCAACGGGCCCAGATTATTTCGGATGTCATCAGCCAGTGCTTCCCACGATTTGGAATCGGTCACGTCCAGCAGATGGCCACTGGCAGAGCCGCCATTTTCGCGGATGGCAGCAACGGTTGCGGCAGTGTCCTTGACGTCTGCTACACAAACATGCCATCCAGCCAAGGCCAGCGCGTGCGCATGGGATTGGCCCATGCCCTGGGCGCCACCCGTAATAATTACCACGCCCTTGGGATCAGCCATGGCGCGAGCCCCCGTCTACGCCAAGCGTCTGGCCCGTCACATACGCAGCAGAATCGGAAACCAGGAACAACAATGCGCCCAGCACATGCTCGGGCGTGCCGATATGGCCCAGCGGGATAGAAGCCAGGGCTTTATCCATGGCACCCGGTATTTCGCGCACCCAGTTGGTCATTTCCGTATCGATAAAGCCTGGCGCCAGTGCGTTGACCCGAATGCCCTTGTCGCCCAGTTCCACCGCCAGTGAGCGGGTCAGATTGTGTACAGCTGCCTTGGTTGCCGAATAAATGGCCCGGCCGCGCCTGACCCGGAAGGCGGCCACAGAAGCCATGTTCACAATCACGCCGCCCGGTTGCATTACATCAGCCGCTGCCTGTGCCCCGAAAAACACCCCGTCTACATTAACGCCGAATGTCTGTCGCACCTGCTCAGCGGTTACCGATCCGATCTCCGATTGCGGGAATACACCGGCGTTACTGATCCACATATCCAGGCGACCAAACCGCTTGACGGCTTCGTCGGCGATCTGGACCAAGCTCTCGCTGGAGGTCACGTCGCCGCGCATGGCTGTCAGCGTTCCGCCGCCTTGCGTCTTACCATCTGCCGCCTGGGATGTGGCAAACGCCGCCTTCAGTTCTTCTTCATTGATATCCACGCCGATCACATGCACGCCCTGGCTGGCCAGCCCTGCCGCAAAGCATGCGCCCATCCCTCTTGCCGCGCCGGTTACCACAGCCACACGCCCGGCCAGTTCCGGATACTGTGCGAGTTTAAATGCCGGCTGTTTGTTATTTGATTGATTTTCCAATTCTACGTCCTTGATAAAAATTCATAAACACCTGTGATAGCGCAGCATCGTGCTTCATCGCGCCTCACAGCTTTGCCACTGAAATCAATATGTCGCCATTAATACGTCATTAATGCGCCGCCAACAGGCCTTCTATGCGACCAAGATGCACCATCAATACGTCACCGTCCTGCGGCGAACCTGCCACCCCTGTTCCGTCATTGCTAACTGGTCGTCCAGCGTGACAATGCGCAGTATTCGCGTCTCTCCCGCTTCCTTGGTCGCCACAATCGACAAGTAAGCACGCACCTGGGCGCTGGCCGCATCGCACTCAGCCACCCAGATGTTGTCAACCAGATGCCGATGGCGTTCGCCGCTATTTTGCGCCGCCTCGCTAAACGCTTTTGAAATACCGGCCAGTTGCTCATATCCGATTGCCGGCTGTCCATAGGTAGGCGAGTGAAATTGGCCATCCGGGGTAAAGGTGTGTGCCCAGTCGTCGTGCTGGCCGCTATCGATAAGATGCGCCTGCCTGGCGTAAAGGTTGCGTACCGCCGCGACGGCACTATCACGCTCGTGATTCATAGTCTGTTCCTGAAAAACGGTAATAAACACGGGCGGCCCATGGCCCGTCGCTATGATCGGAGCCGCAACTCCGAGCCGTGCCGCTTATGGCATAACCAAGGTATCCATATTTACCTTGCTGTAGAGCTCCTGCTCCAGCAATTTGGCCACGGCATTGGCATCTTTGCGATCAACCTTGTCCAGCAGGTTGCGCCACTTGGCTTCCAGCTTGGTGTATTGGTCAATCAGCGCCGTTGGGTCTGCAATCTTGCGTTCTGTCACCGATGATTTGGCCAGGTCTTTGATGTAGCTGGTCTGAAACGCCGCCAGCGCATCGACCAGATCCTGGTCGGGCTTGATTACCTTGATCTTCTCTTGCGCCAGCTTCAATGCTTCGTCTGCCCGGGCCGCATAACCCACCTGCTGGTCTGCCAGACCTTTGGCCATCAGCGAGATCATGGTTTTCTTGTGCTCGGCAGACAACTCTTTCCAGAAATCCGGATTCAGTACATAGGTCGCGCCGGGTACCGCGCCCATGTCAAGACGCGTAATGGATTTGGCAACCTCAATGAATTTGGAGTTGATCAGATTGGGAACCTCGGCCATGGTGCAGTCCACGGAACCCCGCGACAGGCCCGTATAGACATCGCCGATGGGTACCGAAACCGGTACACCGCCAATACTGGCGACCCAGTCCGTTTGCGTGCCGCCTGCCGTACGGATTTTTTTACCCTTGGCATCGGCCAGGGACTGGATGGGTTTTGCGCACATGAAGTTATAGATCGGTGTTGAATAGCCGCCGGCAAAGATCACGCCCTGCTTTTGCCATTCGTTAATCAAATCCTTGTTGGACAGGTTGATTTCGGTATAGGCAAAGGCAGCGGCCATGGGATCCTTGACCAGAAAGCCCAGGTCGACCAGCACGTTATTCAGGGGCAACTCTGCCGGCGTGTACCCGGCATACACGATGCCCAGTTGCGCCGTGCCGTCGCGCAAGGCCTGGATGGTTGCCTTGGCCGGCACCAGCGCGCCTCCGGAATACACAGTAAAGGCAATCTCGTCATTGGTGGCTTTTTTCAGACCCTCGGCAAATTTCTGGTATGGCTCGGCGTTCAACGTATGAATGGGTTGCAGCCAGTTGGTGGCCCGGTAGCTTGCGGCCATTGCGGCGGTTGATGCCAGCAGTCCGGCTATTGCAACTGCCATTACGGTTTTTTTCATGATTGTGCTCCTCGTTAGGTTGCAGATCGTCGGTGACAACGATCTGTCTTGGAATAATGTTGGATTGTTTATTGCATGAATGAAGGTAGCCAGAGCGTGAGAATCGGAAAGGCGATCATGCACGCGACCGTGAAAATATCGGCAACGATAAACCAGGTGACCCCTTTGAAGATGGTACCCAGGGAGACCGATTTGCCCAGGCTTGAGCGGATGACATACACATTTAAGCCCAGCGGCGGCGTGATCAGGCCGATCTCAAGCAATTTGACCACCAGCACGCCAAACCAGATCATATTGATGCCATAGCCATCCAATAGTGGAGACAGCACAGGCAGCGTAAGCAGCATGATGGAAATGCTCTCCATGAAGCAGCCCAGCACCAGATAAACAATACAGATCAGAATGATGACGGTAATAAAGTCAAGGCCACTGAGCGAACTGGTCACCCATACCGGCAGCGTTGAGAGCGCAATAAAGCGTGAGAAGATCGCAGCACCCACCACAATAATAAATATGGCAGATGTACTGACCGCAGTATCGAACAAGGCTTTTTCAGCCACCTTCAACGTAAACTGGCGCCGCACAACTGCAATCACAACCGCCAGGAATGCCCCAATGGCGCCGGCCTCGGTCGCGGTAAACACACCCGTGAAGATCCCGCCCAGGACGCCGGCAATCAGCAGCGGTAGCGGCCAGATGTCCCTGATCGCCTCTTTTCTTTGCTCTGCCGTATAGGTCTCATTGATTCGGGGCGCCAGCGACGGATCCAGTTTGCAGCGAATGGTAATCATGGCGATGTAGACAACCGCAGAAAGCAGGCCAGGAACCACAGCCGCCACAAACAGCGTGCCAATCGACAGATCGGTAATCAGCCCATAGATAATCAGCAGTACGCTGGGCGGAATCAACGAACCCAATGTGCCTGCCGACGCCACCGATGCCGTGGCCAGCGATGGCTTGTAACCGGCCCTGAGCATTTCCGGAACTGCAATACGGGAAAAAGCGGCGGCAGTCGCGACGCTGGAGCCGCTGGCCGAAGCAAAAAGCGCGCTGGCCAGCACGGTCGCAGACGCCAGCCCACCGGGCACTTTCCCCAGGAAAATCCGAGCCGCGCTGAACAAGCCGCGCGTTAAGCCCGCCGCCGACGCGAAATACCCCATCAGCAGAAACATGGGCACGGCAGACAGATTCCAGTCGCCCACCAGTTCATAGGGAACGGCCTTGGCCACGCCAATCGCGGGCGTCACGCCAATAATGAGAACAATGCCCAGAAAGCCCACCAGCCCCATGGCGATACCAATGGGAAAGCGGGTGGCAATAAAAGCAAGCAGCAAACAAATGCCGAGTACACCAATTAACAACGGATCCATTGCTGTTTCCTTAAATTTGTTCTGGAAGATCTGTGACATCATCGACAATGCCGTGATGCAGTGGCGCTCGTCCCGTCACGATGCGGAGCAACTGGAGCAAGGCGACGATCGCCCCCAGGGCCAGGCCTGCCGGCAGCAGGAAACGGCTGGGCCAGGTGATCACATTCCAGGTGCTGGAATCAAATTCGCCAATCTGGTAGGCATGCATGGCGGGCGCCCACAAAAACCAGGCCAGGAACCCGTAGCAGATAACCGTTGCCGCAGTGCCCAGGGCGGCCATGATGACGCGGATGGGTTTTGAGGCAATGTTATAAAGTAGCTCGACCACAATGGATTCGCCGCATACTTCCACCCAGGCCAACGGCAGGAACACGATGGCCACCATGTAGTAACTGGCCACAATCGCCTCGCTGCCAGGGATGGGCTGATCGAACAAATACTTACCGGCCACATCCAGCGTGACCTGAAGCATCATCAGGACCAGCGCCGCCGAACACAGCAAAACCAGCGCGCGGCTGGCCAGCACAATTAATCTGTCCATGGCCTGTTCCTCCTGATCGCGGTGTCGTGTCGTGGCAATTTTTGCGGAGCGATTGCGGCACCGGCCTTGAGAATGCCCAAAGCATCAGGCAAACGCGCGGGCTTATCCGCGATGTGGATTTTTTGTCTCATGTATACACAGTTATAAAAATTGGCGGTTTTTTAAGGTAAAACCTTTGAATAAATGCCATTGTGCATACATGAAGACAGGAAGTTTATTAGTGATTTCCCTAGTTTCGGGAATTTTACGTATACTGGAGTATGAGTCTTTTCTATTTATGTATACATGAAACCAATGAACACCCTGGCTGATCACGTCACCCACACGCTCCGAAGCTGGATCCTGCAAGGCATATTGCAACCCGGCGAGCGCCTGGAAGAAATTCCGCTGGCAGAAAAGCTTGGGGTATCACGCACGCCGGTACGCGCGGCGCTTGGTAACCTGGGCAATGAAGGCCTATTGGAACATCGCACCAAGCGCGGCTACACCGTGCGCGTATATCAATATGAAGACATCATCGGTGCTTATGAAGTGCGTGCGGTTCTGGAAGGACTGGCCTGTCGGCGCGCAGCGCAAAAGGGCTTGTCCGATCTTGCCATCAGCAAACTGAAGGCCTGCCTGGCGCAAGGCGACGCGATTCTGGATAAGGGTGTATTGCTGCCTGACGATCACGCGCCCTACCAAGAGATGAATGTCACGCTGCATGAGACGCTGCTGTCTGCTGCGGAGAACTCATGGGTCACCCGCTTCACCACACAGGCGCAGACCGCACCCTTTGCATCGGACCGGATCATGCTGTGGGAAGATCACGGTATCATCAGCCGCTCGCACCAGGACCATCACCGCATCGTCACTGCCGTGATCGAAAAGGATGCGGCGCGGGCCGAACAGCTCATGCGCGAGCACATCTACTTTGCGGGCCTGCTGCTGCGGGATAATTATGAGCGGTTGAGTAAGAAGAATACGTCTGGGAAATAGGATGCCGACCAAAAGATAAGTGGTTGGCCTATACGGTCACCCCAACGTTGGACCGGTATCGAGCTGTTGAAACGCAATTGAAATCCAAAGGCCCTGAGCGCCTTTACATGAAAATGTCCGGAATCGTTGAGCCGAGCGCAGCGACTCGCGCACCACATTACGATAACTTAACGCACCACTTTTGCCGTAAGCTGAATAGACGCGCCAACGGCTTTGAGTACCGTATTCACCGTTTCGAAGCGTGGCTTGGACTTTCCGGAGAACGTTTTATAAAGACTCTCGCGACCCAAGCCAGTCGCTTCAGAGATCTGAGCCATTCCTTGCGCTTTCGCGACATCCCCTAGTGCTGCCAAAAACAGTTCGTCGTCGCCCTCTTCAATTGCTGCATTCAGATATGCGACGATATCCTCTGGTGTGGTTAAGTACTCAGAGGCGTCAAATTCACTTATGACTAGACCACTGACCTTTTTCATAAAATTTCCCTTAAATGTTTAATCAGATTTGCTTGGCCGCTTCAATATCATCCTCTTGCGATGCTTTGGTACCACCACATAGGAGCAATTACACCAGCTTATCCTGCTGTGCAAAATAGATCCGATAGCCGGGACCGTAGTCGATCCGCATCTCATACACCCCGCCACTACAGACTTGAAATCGCCAAAATTACCAATCGAGACTCGTTTTAACCTGGCTGAGATCCTTTGTTTCGCATACAGATCTTTCAACCTCGAGTGCCACCTTTTGAAATCATCTGTCTGATTTATTATTATTTTTTTGCCCACAACTTAGAAAATATCCTTGCAATGTTGAGTTGTTATAAATGTATCCCATAGGATACATTTATGCAAGTGCAAGCTTGATCAACAAGACACACGGCGAAACCAACGCGCGCCAGGCATGTTCTCTGTAGACAACAAGGCGCCACTGATGGCGCCTTGTTCCTTTAACCGAGTGTATCGTAACTACGCGTCTTGCAATTGTGGTTCGCTGGCCGCCAGATTGTTCATAGACTGGCCATGGGCAATAAGCTTACGTTCCAGGTTGCTTATTGCCCGCAACGAGCGGGCCATATCGACAACTTCATCATATACAGCAATGCCGGATTGACGAGCCAGTTCGACATATTCGCGTCGCATGCCGTCGAGCACCTCGGAGCGATCGCTGCGCAAAGCCAAAACAAAATGAACCTGCGCGCCGCGCTCCTTGCGAGTCTGCGTAATAACATCGATCAAGTTCTGCAACGGGTTGCTGGTGCCGCGCCCGACAAAAGCGGCCAGGTTCAGATGCATGGCAATGGCATCAGGACTGGCCTTCTCGTACACGATATCCAGGATTTCTTTTGCAATAAATCCCTCTTTCTCCTGCAGGCTCCGCACAGGAGTATCGATAGGGTTAGTCACACTCGTGCCTGGTGGAAAACCAAGGGCCGTCAAGTCACCGACGACGTCCGGGGTAAATGGCGACACATCCAGACCCGCGCGCGCAAAACTGTCGGCCCCCAATACGCTGGAACCGCCACCATTGCCAAACAGCACGACGTTGTTTGTCGGGGTGGTGGCTCTAAGTTCCAGGAACTGCAGCGCCAACAGCACATTGATAAACTCATCAACCGTGTCGACAATCTCGACCAGCGTCTGCCTGGCCATGGCTTCCCATGCTTCTTGTCCGGACGCAAGCGCGCCTGTGTGCGATTGGGCGGCAAGCTGGCCCTGGCTCGTCGCGCCCCCCCGCAGAATGACGACCGGCTTGGGGTGAGCCGCGTTACGCAGCGCATCGAAGAACTCCCTGCCATTTTTGATGTCTTCTATATACAGCCCAATTGCCTTGGTGGCTGGGTCGGCCAGATAATATTGCAATAGCTCGACGGGCTTGACGTCAAGACTATTGCCTATCGTAGCCAAACCGCTGAATCGCAAGCCTCGCCATTGTCCACGCTTGATAATGTCGGTGGAAAGCCCTCCGGACTGTGAAACGACGCCGATGTTGCCAGGTTCAGCAGGCGCATCCTTAGGGAACGTCAGCCCGCCTCGTGGCGAATAGGTGCCCAGGCAATTGGGGCCCAGCAGCCTTACCTTTGCTCTTCGCGCCGCCTCCAGCAACACATCTTGCTTGGCTTGCCCTTCAGTACTCTCTTCAAAACCGGCGCTGATAATTTGAATGAAACGACACTTGCCTGGCGCAACGTCGATAGATGTGGCAATGCGCTCAGCTGCAATCGCGACATACGTGTAGTCAACATCCTGGGGGGTCTGCGCGAGACTGGGATAGGCCTTGAGCCCCTCTACTTCATCGGCCTTGGGATGTATCGGGTATATCTCTCCTGTAAAGCCGAACTCCTGCAAGCGTCGAATGAATGTATTGGCAATGGTGACGTCTTTCGTTGAGGCGCCAAGCACGGCCACCGTCCTGGGTTCAAACAATGGCCGGAAATGCTGTAATACTGTTTCACCGGTCCGGTTTGCCGAAGTAGGTCGCGCTGCCTGATTTTCTGCTTTTCCGATAAAGCGTGCATCAACGGCTACCAACCGGTCGCCCGTGTGAATGAGCGGGTTAATATCGATTTCTTCAATCGTATCCTGGTGTGCCAGAAACAAGCCATCGCCCCCGCCGATCTGCATCAGGGCCTGCACAAGTATTTCCCGGTCATAAGCGGGGCTGCCGCGAAAACCGTCAAACAGTTTTGCTGCGGCCAGATCGTCAATCATGCTACGGGCATCGGCTTCGGATATCGGGCACAGACGAAACGTCACATCCTTTAACAGCTCAATATAAATACCGCCGAGGCCAAGCATGATCACTGGGCCGAACATGGGATCATTGAATCCGCCGATAGCAACTTCAAGTCCCGAGGGAACCATTTCTTCAACAAGCCAGCCTTCGACCCGTGCCTTGGCAATAGCGGGCAGGGCACTCATTCTGTCTATCGCTTCGGCCACATCGCGCTCATTGTTCAGGCCGACCGCGACGCCGCCAAAATCGGATTTATGCAAAATATCCTGGGAAACGACTTTCACGACATAGGGAGCAATCAAGGTTGCCACCCGGGCTTGCGCATCCTGCGCACTGGAGGCAACAAATGATTGCGGTGTGTCAATGCCAAACGACGCAAGAAGTTCTTTTCCTGCCTTTTCATTCATATTTATCGCGCTCATATGCGCCTGCTCCTGGGAAAATGGATTTCGATCGTCATTAATAGCTGGTTGGCCATGCGCGCATGTGTCTTTCACCCAAACCGCCCGTGAGCCTGCGCTGCTGGATATCAAGCATTCGAATCATGAATGCACGTGTTTCCTGAGGCTTGATCACATCATGAGCCGAGAATATCCGGGCCATATCCCACACCTCGAGATCTTTGCGGATATTGGCCAGAGCATCGTCAAATCCCTCGTCCTGCGCAGTCTTGCCATGCACGATGGTGGTCGCAAAGACCGGATCCATGAAACTGACTTCAGCCATCGGCCAGGCAACCATGGTGTCATTGTGGGCGCCGCCGCCCATCGCGACATAAGCGCGGCCGTATGCCTTGCGGCACAGTACTGTTATCTGGGGAACGGTCGTCAGGCAGGTTGCATTCATGAAATTCATAATCTGTCCCGGCGCGCCCTTGCGTTCGGCTTCCGTGCCGACCACAAAGCCCGGTGTATCCACGAAACGCAGAATCGGTATATTGAAACTGTCGCAAAGCACCGTGAAATCAATGGCCTTGCGGCACGCTTCGGCCGACAATGCACCGCCACCCGTCAAGGGATTGTTTGCGATCACGCCCACAACGCGCCCGTCCAAGCGGGCCAGACTGGTCACAAGTGATTTGCCAAAGCGGGGCTTGAGCTCAAATATACTGTCCTTATCCAGGATAATTTCCAGGATTTTCTTCATGTTGTAGACCTGTGTGCGACTCTCCGGCATGATCTCGAGAATGGCTTCCTGGTCGGAGTTTGACTCCTCCCCTGCTTTGGTACGAGGTGGAAGTTCCTTCGCATGCGAAGGCATGTATGACAGGAATTTTCTGACCGCCAGCATCGCTTCTTCATCGGTATCCACGAAGTGATCGATCAAGCCGGTTTGTTCTGCATGCAAACGCCAGCCGCCAAGTTCTTCCAGGTCGACCTTTTCGCCGATGGCCATGGACACAAGCCTGGGGCTTGAAACCGACATAATCGATCCCTTTTTCATCACGGAAAAGTCTGAGCAACAACACAGCCATGCGGACGAGCCGAAAGACGTATTCAGCGCCGCCGCGGCCCACGGCACATCCCGGATGCGTCGAAACTGGCTGGTATCATTGCCCAGCATCTGGCCCATTCCCTTAGACCCCATCGCATCCGGCAGACGGGCGCCAGTCGACTCTCCGATATGCACAAAGGGCATGCCACGTTCATTACATGTTTTCCGGATGTAGCCCATTTTCTTGGAGTTCGTGCCACTGGTCGATGCACCCTTTGTCGTGAAATCGTTCACAACCACCCCGACGTCACGACCGTCTATCAGGCCGAAGCCGACGATCTTGCCATCTCTGGGGGTCAAATCTTTATCCTGCTCGATGACCGAGCTGCCTAATAGTCCGAGCTCGATAAAACTGCCGGGGTCAATCAATGCATCCAACCGCTCTTGCGCATTCAAGTCTCCTGACTCCTTGCGCTTGTCGAGTTTTTTCTGGCCTCCCATCCGGGACGCGGCTATCCGTTTTTCGTCAAGCTTGGTGAGTAATTCGCCATGTTTCATGAGTCTGTTTCCCTTAGTATTCAACGTCGTATTTATCAACCGTCAGCCGATCGATTGCTTCTTTATCCAGTTGCGGAAAATATCCGGCTTGCAGATGAATTTTTCCGTTCTGACAGGAAAGAGAATTCAGAAACAGGTGATCGATATGCTTGAGAAACCCATTGAATTCTCCCTTGGTACGGATCAGGCGTGCGGCAACCGCCGCCTCCATCCAGTTATTGATTTCGCTACCTAAACCGTCGCCAAGCACGGCGAGCATGCCATGATTGTGCACGCTTTGAATTCCAGCCGCCAACGCATCAAGGCTGCCAAAGCGCTTTAACTTGACTTTGCAGTAACCTACGTTAGGGATTTGGGCAGCGCGCTCGATATCTGCCAGACTGCAAATGGGTTCGTCCAGCATCAAGGGAATGGGACTCTCGCGAGCGACTGCCGCGTTGTCATCCCATGCCTCGGAGTCGCAGGGCTGCTCGAATAGATCGGCGCCCGCATATTCAATACCTTGTGCAAATCGGATCGCGTCTTCTTTACTATAAGCACGATTGGCATCCAATCTGATTGTTGCCCGATCCGCAAGCAAGCGCAGTATCGTGTTCGTCCTGGCAATATCAGCATCGACGTCCTTTCCAACTTTTACCTTGAATGTCGTGAAGCCCTGTCCCAACAGCAGTTGTAGCTCATTTTCAATACCGGGCTCATCCATTGCATTCACAGGGACAATCAACTCCTGGTCGATGTCTTTTTCGATTTGCAGCCATTGGCTGTCTTGCAATGACTCAAGGGCAGTCACGAGCAATGTGGTTGCAACCTTGCTTTGCTCCAGACGGGCCAGCAGCTTGATCTTGCCGTCTTCTATGTCAACGCCCTTGAGCTCGTGCAGACGATCCTGGCAATACTTCCACGCGCCTTCTCGCGTTTCCGAACTGGAACCCGGCGAAACATGGGCATCGGAAAATCCGCGTTTTCCCGCAGCATCCTCCAGTTCAATGAAGAACGGTTCAAATTCTGTGAAGGTCCGATACGAAAGTTTGTACGGCTGATACAGTGGCAACCGGAGTCTCCTGAGGGTTGCTTTCGCGATGTGTGTCACGCATTGTCCTTAGTGGTTGTTTTTGTCACCACTAAAGTTTAGACTATGGCCATGTTAAATTCAAGTGTTATGTCATAGGGAGATTGAAATGAATCAGAAATTACGTAGCGTGCTTTATGTTCCGGCCCTCAATGAGAAAGCCATGCGCAAGTCGGCTACGCTGGCCGTCGACGCCATTATTTTCGACCTGGAAGACAGTGTCTTTCCTGACCAGAAAGCGCAAGCACGATCGTGCCTGGCCGAGGTTCTGACAAAGGAGCGAGACCAGTTTCAGGGCAAGTATCTGGCCATACGTATCAACGCCCAGGACACGGCTTTCTGGAACGATGACCTTGCCATGGTCAATCAGGTGAGGCCCGATGCCGTCGTACTGCCCAAGGTAGTGAGCGCGCAGAGTATTTTCGACGCAGCAGCAGGGCTTTGCGCAAGCAATGATATCCAGCCAAAGATATGGTGCATGGTAGAGAACCCGCTTGGCATTCTCCGGCTGGAAAATACCGTGGAAAATGGCATAAAGGCAGGCCTGGAATGCCTGATTCTGGGCACAAACGATCTTGTAAAAGATAGCGATCTGGATCCGGGCAAAGATCGTTGCAACCTGTTGCCCTGGTTCAGCCACGTCATGCTGGTCGCCAAATCTTTTGGCGTCACCGTCATCGATGGCGTATTGAACGACATCAAGAATACAGAGGCGCTAAGCGCGGAATCAGAGATGGCAAAAGCATTGGGAATGAGCGGAAAAACTATCATTCATCCGGCACAGGTCGATGTGGTGAACCAGTGCTTCAGCCCCAGCCCTGAGCAAATTTCATGGTGGAAAAAAATTGTCGAAGCCTACAATCGGCCTGAGCACGCCGGGTCAGGTGTGATTAATCTTGAGGGGACGATGGTAGAACGCTTGCACCTGGAGATCGCACAGCGTCGGTTGCAAGAATACGACCAGACGCAGTAGCAAGGCGGGCAACGAATTAAATACGTGTCGCGTGCCCTGCCCCTTTGTCACGCGGCTTTGGCAGGCGCCACCAACTCGTTGATATGTTCATTGACGAACCGGGTGCTCACCTCCCGCATATTAAATGCCTGGTGTGTCAGACATGCAATCAGGAACGCCTTATTCGTACGAAGTCCCTCTATGCCAGTGCTGTTCAGCGCCGCTATCATTGACTCGACGGCCTTCTCTCTATCGGCCCCGTGCGCCACGATTTTCGCTATCATCGGATCATAAAACGGCGTGATTTCACTCCCTTGCTCATATCCCGTCTCTATCCGAATGCCCGTTTTCGGATCAGGCAATGCAAATTTCGTGAGCGTGCCGGGCGATGGCATAAAGTTTTTATCTGGATTTTCGGCGTAGAGCCGACATTCTATCGCGTGACCCTGTTGCACAACCTCGTGCTGCTGCAGCGTTTCAAGCTTGCCGCCCGCATATAGCAATTGCATCGCAACCAGGTCCAGTCCGGTAATCATTTCGGTAACCGGATGCTCCACCTGGATTCGGGTATTCATTTCCAGGAAATAGAAATCTCGGGCGTCTACATCAAAGATAAATTCGACGGTACCGGCACCCTGGTACTGCACCGACTCCGCCAGGGCAACGGCAGCCCTGTGCATGCCCGACCGAACATCGGGCGGAATATCGGGCGCCGGCGCCTCTTCGATAATTTTCTGAAAACGTCGCTGCAAGGAACAATCACGATCGAAAACATGAATTGCCTTATTACCAAAACCGAAGACCTGAACCTCTACATGCCGGGCCCTGGCAACATACTTTTCAAGAAAGATATCACCATTGCCGAACGCGGATACCGCTTGTGACTGAGTTGCCCCAATAGCAGCTTCCAGTTGCGCACATTCGTTCACTTGCCGCATGCCGATACCTCCGCCGCCCGCGGCAGCCTTGACCAGCAAGGGATAACCAATGCGGGAAGCTTCCTGCGTAACGGAAGTCATGTCGCTCGAATCCAGTCGACCACTTCCTGGGACAACGGGAACCCCGGCCTTGATCGCCAGTTCGCGGGCATTCTGTTTATGACCCATATTGCGAATCGATTGTGGCTCCGGGCCTACCCATGTTATCCCCGCATCGATCACAGCCTGGGCAAATAGCGCATTCTCAGAGAGAAATCCATAACCCGGATGAATCCCATCCGCGCCTGTCTGCCGGGCCGCAGCCAATATTTTTGCCGCTTGCAGGTAGCTTTCAGCGCTTCGGGCCGGGCCGATGTGCACACTTTCGTCTGCCATGCGCACATGCGGTGAGTGTACATCGGCATCAGAGTAAACCGCCACGGACCCAATGCCCAGCTTGCGGCAAGCTTTAATGACACGACAAGCGATTTCCCCGCGGTTGGCAATCAATACCTTTTTCAACATTGACGGCTCCTTAATCTTTAATCCGGGCCACAACGCTGCCCTCTGTGACGGTATCTCCTTCCTTTACCAATATCTCCTGAACAACACCGCTTTCTACGGCTACGACAGGTATTTCCATTTTCATGGATTCAAGAATCATCAACGGTTCATCTTCCTCTACTTTTGAGCCGACCTGATGAAGAATCTTCCAGACATTGCCGGTAATTTCAGTTTTGATATCAATAATAGCCATTGTCTCTCTTCCCTGTTAACTGGTGAATATTGCATGCGCGCCCAAAACGCCTTGACAGCCATAATACATAAATTCTATAGTGGTTGCAATAACAACAACGTTTTAGTTTATTTCGGAGGAAAGCATGATTGACGCAAATGAATGGGTCGGGCGCCAGATAAGCGATACACAGACTGTCGAAGCATGGCCATTGAACGGCCTGAAAAGTCTTATCGAACCCCAGCTGCAATGCGATGCGGTCGACGCCCGCGGTGCGATCCACCCATGTGCCCATTGGTTATATTTTGTGCCTGCGACAGAACAGTCCAGGATCGACGTGGATGGGCACCCGGAACGGGGTGAGTTCATACCCCCTCTTGCGTTACCTCGGCGGATGTGGGCGAAAAGCGCCATCACATTCGCAGGCGACATCAAGCTAGGCGATCACATCCAGAAAGTATCAACGGTTGCCTCTGTTGACCAAAAAAGCGGGAGATCTGGAGAACTGGTTTTTCTTGAAATAGATAATAAGTACTTGCTGGATAACCAACTGTTGCGGCACGAGATGCAGACCATTGTGTATCGAGACCATCAGCGGTACGACGACAGCATTTTCACTCAACTGGCTGACGAAAAGCCGCAATGGTCCCACCCGACCCGTTTGGGCGCCGTGGAACTCTTTCGGTACTCAGCAATTACGTTCAACGGGCACCGTATTCACTATGACGGTGATTACACTCGAAATGTAGAGGGGTATCCATCCATCATCGTTCAAGGACAATTTATTGCCACATTGGCCTTATCGCGCGCGCTGGTTGCTCTGGGAGTGCCACATTGCAAAAAATTTACGTTCAAAGCGGTTAAACCCATCTTCAGCGAGCAGACTTTTTTTATTGAAGGACGAAAAAACGAGGATGGAAAAATATTGGCATGGGCAAGACAAGAAGATGGTCGTGTCAACATGACGGCGGAAATTGAACTTTAAATACCGTGACAGACATGTCATTCATTCCTGGGCCGAGGGGTATCCGGTGTTTTCGCGGAATGATTCCACCTGGTCAGGCGTGTATGCTTTCAGGCGCAGCTTGGCCAGATAACGCCCGAATTCGGCAGTGATTTGGTCGCCGAACTTCTGGAATATTTCAGCCATGTAATAATCGTGTCTGATCAATGCCGCCGCCATTGTGACAATCGTCTGGCTTCTTGTCCGGGCGCCGGTATACTCCTGGCCGGAATTGACAGCGATCATCTCGTTGAAATCGACAACGATGGTAAATAAATTATCTGCCCTTCCCATGCGAGTACCATCGTTCTCATGGATATAGACCTGACAATTTTTGTTGAATTCGAACTCTGATGTGTCTTTTCCAAACAGAACGATCATGACACGCATGTTTTTCTTTTTAGCAGCCTTTTTCAATGCCGTAGCGTATCGGCGCAGCACCACGTCGGATGCCTTAATCCATATTGATTCCCGGGACGAAGCCAACAGTTTTTCGATTTCGGCATCAATGCTTTCCTGCCCGCGCAGAATCCAGACGTACTGATTCTCAACACGAGGTGCGATACGTTCAAGGTCCGTGGCGACACGATCACATGTCTTGGTAGTCTGGGCGGCCAGAGAATCAAGCATATCGCGCGGGTTCGCGGCGATATAGCATGTAGGGCTCTCGGTAACCGGCAGAACCGCTCCTTTTTTTGTCAGCACCTCAAGCGCACTATAGGTGTTGGATCGCGGTACACCCGACATCTTGGATATTTCGTATGCCGTTTTAGGGACACCGGCTGCCGACAGGGTTTCTAAATAAATCTTTGCTTCATACTCTGTAAAGCCCAGGGTTTTAAGATTATCAATAGTATTGGTTTCTGTAGTAGGCATAAAACTTTGGCTGTGGGCAGGGTAAATGAAAGTGTCGGTAGGATCTGATCAATCCAGAAAATCCAATATATAGAAAATAAAACGAAATTACAACGCGGCATCGCTCTTAGCAGCGAGCAGGACCGGAAAAGCGAGCGCTTCTTGCGCAGTTCCCGCTTTTTTTACCCACTATCTGCATAAACGGGGCGATGGTGACGACTTGCGGCCGTCCACTGTCCGTGTCTGGCCAGACACCAACGCCCTGTCGGCCTGGCCCATAAAGCGGTCCGGAAACCTGAGGGTGCTTCACGTGCGTTCGTGGAAAGTCTGACATGAAGAATACACACAAGTTGCCGCAATTACAACCACTTTGATTCCAGGATCGAACCACAGCTACAAGTGCGGCAAACGCTAAATATTCTGGGTGCGATATGCGGTACTTCACGAGCCGTCGATGACAGGAAATATTCAGAGAATCCAATGTTCTGTACAGGCACAAAAAATAGTGGTTGCAATTGCAGCTACCTATGGTTATTCTGTGAATGACTCGCCGACAAATACGGCGCAGTCCCATCCAAGCATGAACGAAACAAAAAATTAAACACCTGAATGTAGTCAAGCTATAGAAACTGGAGGAGATTAGACTATGGATGCAAAAAGGAATATTTCGGAGAAAATAAAAAAAATTTTTCTATGTATTATGACAACCATAATGACGTTACTGAGCAACCCGATCATGGCTCAGAATTGGCCGACGCAACCCGTTTCCCTGGTCATTCCGTTTTCTCCGGGAGGGTCAACAGATATTATTGCGCGTGTCGTTGGCAATAAGATGTCCGAAGTGCTGGGCGTCAGCGTTGTGCCTGAAAACAAGGGCGGGGCCGGAGGCATTATTGCGGCAAACTATCTTGCCAATGCTGCGAAGAACGGATATACCATTTCGCTGGATCATATTGGCTTCGCATTTAACCAGTCCCTGATCCAGGGTAAGCGCATTCCGCAGAAAGAGATTGTTCCTGTCGCCTTTATCGGCTCTACACCCAATGTTCTTGTTGTTCCCAATAGCTTTCCCGCCAAAACCTTGCAGGAATTCATTGCCTTCGCCAAAGCGCACCCCAACGAGATTAACTTTGGATCCGGTGGCGTTGGCAGTGCGGGCCATTTACCGATGGAGCTTTTACAGTCGGTGACAAAAACGCAAATGGTGCATGTCCCTTATAAAGGTTCCGGTCCGGCAATAACGGATTTGACAAGCGGACGAATTCAGGCAATGTTGATGACGATCCCAGCAATTATAGGGGCGATTAAAAACAATCAGGTAAGGGCTATCGCTACCACAGGGTTGCAACGCCCCGAGGCGCTTTCTGACATTCCCACATTCAAGGAAGCAGGTATCGATAATTTCGTTTATCAGCCATGGTACGGAATTTTTGCACCTAAAGGCACACCGCAACCCGTTCTGGATAAACTGCATACCGCCGTCAACAAATCCATTTCCGATCCGACCGTCGTTGCTAAACTGTTAGAGCAAGGCCTGGCGACCGAAAAGAAAACGCAGCAAGCGTTCGTAGATGAAGTCGGGAATGATACGAAAGAATGGGGTGTTATTATCGGGAAACTTGGGCTGAGCACCAAATAATATAAAAGCCGCTTATTTGTGCAGAGAGGTATTCAGCATGCAAATCCATGCCAACGGATTCGAATACAGCAGCGTCGCAGTCCGGCTTCCGGTACAAGATCTGGAAAGGGCGCGATTGTTCTATCTGGAAAAGCTCGGCCTGCAGCCGGACGAAACGCGTCCCGGCGGCTTGCTTTACTTCTGCGGAGGCACTTCTTTCGGACTATTCACTTCCCGCGGCTGCGCGTCTGGCACTCATACCCAAATGGGCTTTGAGGTAAGCGATCTTAGAACGGCAGTCGCCGTCTTGCGAAGTCGAGGCGTCGTGTTCGAAACGTATGACTTACCAGGGTTGAAGACGATCGACGGTATCGCCGAGATTGCCGGAAACTACCCCAGCAAAGGAGGCAAGGGGGAGTTGGCAGCGTGGTTCAAGGATAGCGAGGGTAACATGATCGGTCTGGGACAGGCACTGCGATAGGCCATTGGCGGGGGCATTGCCCCCGCACACATCTGCTTTATCTTGCTTCTGTTTTTTGCAACATCACACTGCCCCATCCCACTATGCGATATTCTGCCGCGACCCGTTTTTGGATACCTTGCCCTCAGGTATGAGGAGGCAGGATAGCGCCTGGCGTCACACGCTACGCAAATATCCTTGAAACATCCCTTTACTGCCCAATTTTAGCCGTCGCTCCGCGCACCCCGGCGCGCTTGATGATATCTGCAATACGGCCATCCTTATCCGCTGCAATAATGAATTTATTTAGCGTGGTCAGCCCGGCATCGCGGCCTTTGGGAATGCCTGCGGCAAAATATTCCATATCCCAGTGCCCAGGCAGTACCCTGGAACCGGCTATAGCGTCAGACATTTGAAAAAGGATGGCGTTGTTGGTGGCAAAAGCCTCAATTTCCTTGCTCTTTAACATCTCTATGGCATGTTTGAGCGTGTCGATCTCCCGAATCTGCAGCTTGGGGAAAAGCCCGATTAAGGTTTTTGCAGTGCTGCTGCCTTTACTGACGCCAACCACACTATTTGCTGCAGCAAAGTCATCGACAGATTGAAACGTTGACTCAGGTGGTACAAGAAAACTTTTTTCCACCTGCATAAAGGTTGGCGAAAAATCCATTATCTTTTTGCGCGAGGCAGTGGCATTACTCACACTTAAGTCCACTTCCCCTTGTTTAACAGCAGCCAGAAGAGACTCGTTACTTGGAAATATCACCGCCTTAAATGGAACGCCCAACTGGCCGGCAAACAATTTTCCCAAATCATAACCGACACCTTTGTTCTCTTCGGGTGTTGCGCCTTCAATAATAGAGGTCGGACTGCCTTTATACACGCCAACCAATAGCGTTCCGGAAGGAGCCAGGATTGTTGTTGCCGCAGCATCAGTCGCATCAGCATAGGCAGCGGCTGAACCCAGTAATAAATGAATACTCAATAGGCAAATAGCGGCTTTTTTTAGTGTTTTATACATACTTCTCCTCTTGTACCAGAAATAAAATCAATTATTCAACAGCAAGATATCAAGTACCGCATGCTCATGTCCGAACCGGATGTCTTTCACGCGGCGATCGCCTTGGCGCTCGCTAAGGCGTGTTGGAACGTCAATAACGGCAAGTTTGGTTTTATTTAAAACGAAATATTCAAGTCCGGGTTCCGGCTTGTCATGGCATGTCTCCTGGTGCTTTCTGCTGATTCACAGACTATTTTTGATCATTGGCAAAATGAACTTTTGCATAACCATTCTCAGGCAATGTCCTTATAGGGTCTAATACTATTTAAATCTCATATCTATATTATTTTCGAATAACAGCGAATCTCACCAACTGCGCTGTCCCCTGCCGCTGGCCAGATACAGAACGCGCTTTGGCCCAGAGCCCAGAGCCAATTGCCAATAACCAGGCACAAACCCCGTGCAATGAGCTCATGAGCACGTATGCCCGCTGCAGGCAAAGAGTCTTGTCTTTATTCGAAAACGAATATTTTTTCAGGTGCCAGTCAGCCCTGTTCCCTATCCTGTATCAGATACGTGTATTGAACCCATGCTCAGCTCCTGCTGGGCATTCCGCTTTCCAAATCAAGGAGACTACGCCATGAAAATAGCCTTCAAGGCCGCACTGACCCTGACCCTGTCCAGCCTCGCATTCGGCGCCCAGGCCGCCGATTGGCCGGATCATCCCGTTATCTTCGTTGCCCCGTTTACGGCCGGCGGCGCCAATGACCTGGTGGCCCGCCTCATCGCCAAAGCGGTAGGCGCCGAACTGAAGCAGAGCGTGATTGTTGAAAACCGCGCCGGTGCTGGTGGCGTGATCGGCTCGGCCCATGTGGCACGTGCTCCCGCCGACGGCTATACCTATCTGGTGGGCAGCAATGGTACCGTCACTAATAGTTTGATCCGCTCCGATCAACCGTATAAGGATGAGGCGCTGACCCCGGTCGCGCTCCTGTCAGTCACCCCTTCGGTCATTGTCACCCGCCCGGATAACCCGGCCAAGGATCTGAAAGAATTTGTTGAAAAAGCCCGCGCCAAAAAGGTCGACCGTATTACGTTTTCGACCGCAGGCAACGGCAGCACACCCCATTTCGTGGCCGTCATGATGAAGGAAGCCACAGGGCTGCCGGTTGAACCCATTGCTTACAAAAGCGGTTCCGAAGGTGTGACGGCCGTCGTCGGCAAACAGGTTGACGCGACCTCGGAAGCCAGCATCGTGACCCTACCGCTGGTGAAGGCCGGCAAGCTCAAGGCGCTGGCAACCACACTGGAAAAGCGCATGGCCAGCGCCCCCGATATTCCCACCACCAAGGAGGCCGGCTTTCCGGACATTCGGATCGGTCACTGGGCGGGCCTGTACGCGCCTGCAGGAACGCCAACAGACGTGCTGGATAAGATGAATGCTGCCGTTAACAAGGCCTTGCAAACGCAGGAAGTGCTCAGTGCCTTGAAAAAAAGCAGCATTGAGCCCGGCGGGGGTAGTCGTGCCGAGTTCACCAGCTTCGCGACCAGCGAGCGCAAGCGTTTGGGCGAGGTCGTCAAACAGGGACATATGCGGGCCGACTAATCTGCTCGATTGAATGCATCGGCCCGTGTATCATCAGGATTCGACGAATACACGGCGCTGATCGCACAGTACGCGTGTTTAGATAAACATCCGATTGCGCTCATGCCCATCGCGCAGATCCGGCGCCACAGCCAATAGCAGTTCGTGCAGAGACCGGCCTGGATGTGTTGCCGGCGCCCACAACACCGTCGCATCACAGTTGTTATGCCATTTTCCTATAGCTGAAATCTATCTGAACATCTGGTGCCAGGCGGCCGAATCACTCATCATTTGTCGTTCTCATACCAACAATGACGGAGACGAAAATGAATAAATTATTGTCGCTGGCTGTGGGGATTGGTCTTGCTGCGCAGGTCTTCACTGTTCACGCCAATGCCAGCAAAATCGCCGATACCCAGACTCGCGTTATCCAGACGGAGAAGGGAGCAACGGTCGAGGTCTTTATCAATGGCACCGGAACGCCTATTGTCCTGCTGCCGTCTCGCGGTCGCGGTGCAGAAGATTTTGATCCGCTGGTGCCGTTCCTGCAGCAAAAGGGCTACCAGGTTATTCGCCCGGAGCCGCGCGGGATCGGCAAAAGCAAGGGCCCGACAGAAAACATTACCTTGCATGACCTGGCCGATGATATCAACCAGGTTATCCAGCAGGTTGCCAAAAAGCCCGTCATTATTGCCGGGCATGCTTTCGGAAACTGGGTCGCCCGCATGACAGCGGTCGATCATCCGGACGCTGTGCGTGGCGTTGTCATCATTGCAGCGGCAGCCAAAAGCTATCCCAAAGCCATGCCGGAGCTGGTGGAAAAAGTGCGTCATGCAACCGACCAGAGCGTTCCGCAAGCCCAGCGGCTGGCCGCATTGCAATTCGGCTTTTTTGCCAAAGGGCATGATGCGAGCTCCTGGTTAAACGGCAGCTATGGCGATGTGAGCAAGAGCCAGAACGCGGCTGGCAAGGCAACCCCGCAGTCGGAATGGTGGTCTGGAGGGCACGCACCCTTGCTGGAAGTACAGGGCGATCTGGATCCTTTCAAACCACAGGCAACCCGCCAGGAAATGAAAGAAGAGTTCGGCGCCAGGATTAGCACGGTTGTGATCGCCAATGCCAGCCACGCATTGGTACCGGAGCAGCCACAAGCGTTGGCAGACGCGCTTGACAACTGGATCAAAACACTCAAGCCGTAACCAGGCGCACCAATGAAGCCGACCTGCGGGTTGGCTTCATTCTTAACGTTCCGACATAATCTGGGCAATTCGCACCCATCGCCCTGCTGTGTCTGTCAATTATCAAATAAACATCGGATTGCGTTGCGCTTTCCGATTTTTCAAAGCGGTCCGGCTGATGGCATCTCAGTGAGCCGCATGGCGGCCATTGAACTGCGGGCAATTGCCTTGCGTGCAGTGCATCAGCCTGTCCAGTCGTTAATATCAAGAACAGCAGCAGCAAAGGCCTCGGGCGCTTCCTGTGGAAGATTGTGGCCCGCATTGGGTATGATCCGGTTTTCATGGCGTCCGGTGAAGCGCGACGGGTCTGCTTGTCGTCCTGCCACTGGCGTCACCCCATCCGCATCGCCCTCCAGGGTGATTGTGGACACAGAAATGGGCGGCGCACTGGCCAGGCGCCGTTCCATATCGTCAAACAGCGGGTCGCCTTCGACCAGCCCGAATCGGTGTCGATACGAATGGATGACAACGTCGACGAAATCGGGATTGTCAAACGCCGCTGCGGAGCGGGCGTAAGTGTTCTGGTCAAAACGCCAGGTCGGCGACCATAAGGACCACAGGAGTCGACAGAAAGCATGGCGGTTTTCAGTCAGCCCGGCGCGACCGCGTTCGCCATGAAAATAGTATTGATACCATAGCCGATACTCTTTTTCCGGACTGGCCGGCTGCATGGCTGCGGCAATATCCTGTATGTTGTAGCCGTTCACGGAAACCAGCCCACGCACCCTTGAAGGATACAACGCGGCCACGATGCAGGCAGCCCGGCCACCCCAGTCATATCCGGCCAGCACGGCTTGTTCAATCTGCAGCGCATCCAGCAAGGATAACAAATCCGCCCCCAGCGCGGCCTGCTGTCCCGAGCGAGGTGTGGTTGGCGCAAGGAAACGGGTAGACCCGTATCCCCGAAGAAACGGAGTGATGACGCGTGCTCCCCGCGATACCAGTTGCGGTGTAACGTCCTCAAAGGCATGGATGTCGTAGGGAAAGCCGTGTAGCAGCACGACAGGCCACCCATCGGCGTTGCCCTGTTCGTCGTAGGCGATCTCAAGCTGCGTAGTTGCTATTTTCTTAAGCATGAAGCCATCCTTTCAGTCAATGTCACAGTCCCAGACAAACCGCCCCGCCCACGACGGTCATGCATGCGAGCCAGCGTTTTGCACTCACCGTTTCTTGCAGAAACAGCCGCCCGATAAGCACTGCAAACACCACGCTGGTTTCGCGTAATGCCGAGACTGCACCGATCGCGCCCGACTGCAACGCCCAGATCACGATACCATATGCCGCGAGCGAGACCAGGCCACCGATCAGCGATGTGCCAGTTGTCATTGGCGCCGTGCGTAACGGCATCAGCAGCGCTGCGAGGCCACGCCTGGCAACGAACAAAACCGGCATCATCCAATAAAACAGGAACATCCATGCAGTATATGCAAGCGCCTGTCCACCCGACAAGCGCACGCCGATACCGTCGATCACAGTATAGAATGCAATGGTCACGCCGGTCGCCAGCGCCGCCATTACGCCCATGCGCGACACGTGGCGCCCCTGCAGCGCGATCGCAATAATGCCACCTGAAATCAACAAAACGCCCAGGGCCTGCAAAGGCCCGATTGCCTCATCGGCAAAGAGCGCCGCGCCCAGTGTGACGAACAACGGCGAGGAACCGCGTGCAATCGGATACGCTTGCGCCAGATCGCTCCGACGGTAGGACCGCACAAGACTTACGTTGTACACGATGTGTATCAGTCCCGACGTGATGATGTACGGCCACGCCGCGCGAGCCGGTAATGGAAGGAACGGGATCACGATTGTAGAGACTGCCGCGATGGCCACGCTCATCCACGCCATGGACAGCAGGCGATCGCCGTTGCCATGCAAAAGCGCATTCCAGCTCGCATGAAGCAGCGCTGCAAGCAGGACGAAACCACCGATATAAGCATAACTGAGCATGCGCAGCCCGAAAAAAAAGTGTAGTAAGAAGTATATCTATCTTGTGCTCAGGCAACAAACCAGATAAATTGACAATTCGTATTAGATAAACTATTTCGAATGAAACAGAGACTGCCACCACTGAATGCGTTGCGTGCCTTCGAAGCTGCAGGCCGACTGGGCAGCTTCAAGGAAGCGGCTGCGCACCTGAATGTCACCAATGGCGCGGTAAGCCAGCAGGTGCGCCTGCTTGAAGCATGGCTGGGCGTGCCATTGTTTGAACGACATAACCGGCGCGTTATGCTTACGGCAGACGCCAGGGCCTATCTGGCACAAATCGGCCCCCTGTTCGAGCAGCTGGCGCAGGCTACAGCCAGCTATGGTGTACCCGCAACCGTCTCCCGGACGCTGTCCGTGAATGCATCGGCAACGTTTACCTTGCGCTGGCTGGTGCCACGGCTGGAGAAATTCCGTAGCGAACATGCCAACATAGACGTCAGGGTAGAGACCTCGAACGAGCCGGTGGAAAGCCTCAAAGAATCCTATGACGTCATCATCCGGGGCGGCCCGGACACGTTCTATGGCTATTCGATGAGACCGTTCCTGTCCGAGGAACGGCTGCCGGTTTGCAGTCCGGCGCTCCTCGCGCGCCTGCCGCTACGCGAGCCGCAAGACCTGCAACAACATACGTTGTTGCACACAACGAGCCTGCCGCGAGTGTGGCCGGACTGGCTGGCAAAAGCACAGGTTTACGGCCTGTCCCCGGCGGGTACCTTGACCTTCGATCACTTTTACCTGACGTTGCAGGCGGCAATCGATGGTATGGGCATCGCCATGGGACCCACTTCACTGGTATCAGACGATCTTGCCGCCGGCCGACTGGTTGCACCGTTCAACGGCCCGCGCCTGCCGTCACGCAGCTATTGCACTTACGTTCCGGATGAAAAGTCTGCCGATGACGTCGTGCTGCTGTTCCGCGCATGGCTCGAGCGCGAGGGCCTGCACGATTTGCATGGTGACTGATCGACTGGAGCAAACCACTTAGTTGACATCCGCTTCGGCCTGAAGGGCACGACCGCCTATTTCGGCAGCCCCAGGCCTTTTTGCGCAATCAGGCTGCGCTGTATCTCGTTTGTTCCAATACTGATGACCCACATCATGGAGTGCCGCAGCATTTGTTCAAATCGGCCATCCAGTATTGCCTGTCCCGAGTATTGAGACAAGAGGCCTCGTCGACCACATATATCAAGCGCGGCCTCACCAAAACGCTCCATCAACTCTCCGGAAAACACTTTACTTGCGGCGCCATAATGCGGTGGCGTCACACCCCCCTGGGCCAACTGTGCACAATGCAGCATGAGCTGGCGCCCGATCTCAATGTCGGCGGCAAGTTCAGCCATTACGCTCGTGATATCGTCACTCGGCTCTCCCCCGCCGGCGCCCTGCTTCAAATGCGCAAGGAACAGGTTATACGCCCTGGCTACCTTGAGTACAATACCGCCGCCAATCAAGCCTCGTTCATATGACAGGGCTTCGGTCAGGACCCGCCACCCTTCATTAACCGGGCCAATCAGGGCATCGGCAGGAACGCGCACGTTTTCATAGAAAATATTGGCGAAACTTCCGTCGTACAGCGTTTTGGCAGGGTGAATCGTGATGCCGTCCGCTTCCATCGGGACAATGAACATGCTGATGCCCGCGTGCCTGGGCGTTGCCTGGGTATCTGTTCGGGCAGCAAGAAACATATATTTCCCCCACCATGTCGTCGTCCAGATTTTCTGACCATTTATCACCCATTGACCGTCCTGCAGAACCGCGCTGGTTTGCAACGCAGCCAGGTCCGAGCCGGCTTGTGGCTCGCTATAGCCCATCCCGTGCATGGCCTGCCCGCGAAGAATTTCCGGAAGGTATTTTTCCTGCTGTCCGGGTGTGCCAAACATAATCAACGCATTCGCCTGAATACTTGCGCCTACCCGTGGCGCATCTACCCGTTCGAGTTCTTCCATCAACGCGAGCTGCTCATGCACCGATCCGCCCTGGCCTCCCAAATGCTCGGGCCAGGAAAGCCCGATCCAGCCGGTTGCGCCAAAAGCCTGCGCAAACTGCGGGTCGAACTCCCGCTTTTCAAAACTCTGTTCGTTGAAAATTTCTCGGCTATCCACAGTCCAGTTGCGTTCAATCCAGTCCCGGACCTGGTGGCGAAGCGCATTGCCCTTAGCTCCCAGGTCGTACTCCGGGAGCTCGATAAAGTTCGGGCTAAATACTGTCGCCGCCAGTGCCCGGCGTGCCTGCAGCCACCCTCCATTCAGGATGGTATCCGTATGAACGCGGCGAAAATGCCCGGCCGCCTCGTGTTCATCGGTGTAGCCGTTGGCTCCATAGGTGTGATGAATCTCCAGCGTCACTTGCCGGAGTTTACGATTGCCATAGGCCAGTGCCACCAAAACAAAATAGCGCCAGTTCGGATTCTGGTAATCAATCTGTTCTGCCGCATACTCATGTATCAGCCGGGTTCCTTCCAGGTCGATAAAACAGTTTGCCAGCTTGTGCTGAATCGCCTGGAAACTTCCGATAGGCCGGGAAAACTGATGGCGCACCTTGGCGTAATCGACTACATCGGAGAAGTTCTTTTCCGCTGCGCCGTAAGCTCTGGCAAGAAAAAACAGTTTCATCAGAAGGCCAAGGTCGTCCCGCACTGCTGCCTTGACAGGTAGAAAGACAAAGGGGACCTCCGTCAGCCGGACATGGCTGTACCCCTCTGCCCCAAGCAAGCGGTCTGCCGTGCAAATAATGTTCCCTTGCTGCAGGTCAACGATAGCAAATCCTGGCTCGCCCCCTTGCTCAACCGCGATCATCAGATGAGTCAATATCTCGGCGCTTTCGACTGAATCGACCACGACGCTGATGCGGCGATTCTCTGCGATTACGCCGGTGCTGCCCGAATCCGGATCCGATAATCCCACGCAGCAACCAAGCAGGGCCTGTCCGTCCTGTATTTTCTGGCAAAGCATGTCCAGATCCTGGTTCGTGCTTGATGCAGATGCCATGGCAAGATTGAAAAGATAGGCTCCGATAACGGGGACCAGGCAACCGGCCCTGCCCAGCTCCTGCATGGCCACGCAAATTTCACGGATATAACCGTCCTCGGGATTGCTGCCCAAGGCAAGCGTGCCTGATGCGGCCAGATGGTTCCAGGCATCCGCCAGCGCCGTGCCGTCAGATTTCGATGCAGTGCTGGCCAATGACCAATATTGATTCAAAATGCCGCGAAGTGCGTCTCGCAGCAACTGCCGGTCATGATTCCCGGGTAACGATAGTGTGTCCATTAATGTGATATTTCCTTCAGAACTTCATCTGTATGCTCCCCCAATGCGGGAACACGTTGGCGGGCAACCAGTCGGCTTCGCGATAATTTGTATGCCTGGTTGACAACACAAAAGGGGTCTTGCTCGCCCATCTTCTCCAGTAATCTGCGCTCTACGATGTGAGGTTCATTGATCGCCTCGCCCACGGTCCGGTATCGCGAACAGGGGACACCCGCAGCCATAAAAGTGGATTCGCACTCGGCTGCCGGACGCAAAATAGTCCACTGCTCTATAATGCCAAGCAGCGCTGCCCAATTTTCCTCTTTTGCCGCGACCGTCGAAAACCGCGGGTCCGTCTTGCCTTGTGCAAATCCGACAATGTCGAACAAGGTTTCCATATTCTTGGGCGTGACTGCAGCGACCATGACGTACCCATCCCGGGCCCGTACAGGCTGATATACCTGTCGTGGTTTATCGGAGGGGAACTGGGCCGCCTGCACTTCGTAGATAAGAGACCCCAATACGCAGTCGAGCAACGACAAATCTATGTTTTGCCCCAACCCCGTGCGCTCCCGGTCAAACAGCGCCAGCAAGATCGCACCGAACCCGTGCGCCGAACCCAATACGTCGGCAAGAAAAATTCCGTTGTTTGGCGGTTTTTCCGAATCGCTTTGATAGCCCATATAGGCCATATCATATCCCGACGCCGCGTGGATAACCGGCGCATAGGCAGCAGACTGGGCCAGCGGTCCTGATTGACCAAAGCCGGAAATGGAGCAGTAAATCAGACGCGGATTCAATTTGCACAGGTTTTCATATTCCAGTCCCAGTCGTTTCATGACGCCGGGGCGAAAATTTTCAACAACAATATCGGCACCGGCAATCAGTTCACGGGCGGCAGCCTTGCCAGCTTCAGTCGACAAGTCCAGAACCACGCTGCGCTTACCACAATTCATTGCCGCGAAATACGTGCTGCCGCAGGCTCGGATCGGAGGTCGATGCCTGACAATATCACCCGAGGGCGCTTCGATCTTTATCACATCGGCACCGGCATCTGCCAATGCTCTGGTACACATCGGCCCCGCCATGACAATTGTGAAATCAATGACCCTGATGCCGTGCAACGGCCCTACCGAAGCGCTTTGATTCCTGTTGGTTTCAGTCATAACCACCCACTGTTAAATGATTGTATTGAAGGGATATAGATCCAACGTGCGCGTTTCTGGCTGCGGCTACAGGAAATTAGGCTTGCGCTTTTCCGCAAACGCTTTGGTCGCCTCTTTGTGATGCGACGTTTCGAACGTGACCTGTTCCAGCGCCATGGAGGCCTCCAGTATCAGATTGACCCGTTCCTTGATGATTTTATTGACAGACAGCTTGGTCCAGCGGATCGCCCAGGTCGCGCCTTGCGCCAGTTCGTCGGCCAGTTCCCGGGCTTTGGCAAGTACCTGGTCCTGCGGCAGAGCATAGTTGATCAGTCCGATCCGTTCTGCCTCCTTGCAACTGATCATGTTTCCCCGCATCAGGAATTCTTTTGCTTTCGCAACCCCAACCAGCAACGGCCATATCACAGCGCCACCGTCTCCCGCGACAAGCCCTACCTTGACGTGAGGGTCGCCTATCCGGGCAGTTTCGGCCCCGACCGTGACATCGCAAAAAAGCGCAATGGTTGCCGCCAGGCCGGCAGCATCGCCATTGATCGCGCAGATGATGGGTTTGTCCAGCTCCAGTATCTGGTTCACTATTCGCCGGCTGACCATGGGGTCGTGTACCTCGCCGTCTTCCAGGACATCCCCGCCGGGCCGTTCAGACATGGCTTTGACGTCTCCCCCGACGCTGAAGTATTTACCCGCGCCCGTCAGTAGAACGACATGTACTGCCATGTCGTCCGCAAGATCCTGCCAGATGGTTCGAAGCTCACGAATAAAGCGCTGGTTAATGGCGTTGCGCGCATCCGGCCGATTGAACGTAACTGTGGCAACTTTATTATCAATGTCTATTTTTAAATGCTGGTAATGCGAGTAATTTGACATGCTGTCTCCTGTTGATATCCAAAAGCGTAAACTGACAATTGAATGCAATTATCAAAGACTTGTTGGTTTGTTGGTGCTACCATTGAACTATAACAAAGAGAATTCGTATGTGCAAGATTTAAACTTGCTGCTTTTGATACTCTTGTCAAAACCACTGATAAGTTAAGATGCGAAGACTTCAAGCAATCACTACTGCTTATTAATTTTTACGGCGTTGTAAATGTATGGATAAAGAGCTCAAGCCCGTCTATCGTCCGGTGAAAACACCTCGCGCTTTCGAAAATGTTTGCGACCAGATCCGCGCACAACTGGAATCCGGCGCTCTACAGCACGGAGATAAACTACCTCCAGAGCGGGAGCTGGCAGAACGTTTTGGGGTCAGCAGAAATGTGTTGCGCGAAGCATTGCGCAGCCTTGAAATTGCCGGGCTGATCAGTCTGAAAAAAGGCGGTACAGGCGGATCTTTCATTACTGGCGGAGACCCGAAGATTGTCACCAGAGCATTCAAGGATGTCCTGGTGACTGGTGGAATGTCGCTGAGCGAATTCACTGAAGCGCGAATACTCATATTGAATGATGTAATTCGCCTGGCGTGTGACCGCGCAACGGAAGAAGATTTTCTAGCCCTGGAAAATAATATCCAGCGCACCGATGAATTGACACAGTCGGGTGATGCCCAGGGACGGCTGGAGTTGGCCGAGGAATTTTATCGGTTGCTGGCGGCGGCAGGCAAGAATCAGGTGCTCGGCGTTGCCATCGACGCACTCACCGAAATCCTGTTGCGATTCCTTGAATCAGCCGACAATCCGCATATCAGTTTACTCATCGACTCGCGCAAACAGTTCATGAAACATCTGCGCGCCAGAGATTTCCTGAAAGCATCCAAAGCCATGTCAACGTATCTGGCTGGATTGCATCAGCATATTCTGACGACATCAGTGCGCAAAAAAACATTGACGCAAAAAAAAACCAGGACATAGCCTGCCCAGGCAGTTCCCTACGCTACTTGGCGTAGGGAACCGTCGGGACGTTGCACTGCAAAGTGCGACGGCGACGGCCAAACCGGTGATCGCGCTCAAGCAAAAATAAATACAGAAAAATCCTGTTGACGAAAGTTTTATTCGCTTATATCATTGGTACTACCATCGATGCATTGATAACGATGGATTACTGATAAGCACAACGACAAGCGTCCCATCCCAGACGCATACACGGAGACAACAATGCTCAACAGGCGCCGATTTTCCCTCGCCTCGCTTCTTCTTGCGCTGGATCCGGCTCGAGTCCTGGCTCAGGCCACCAAGCCCTGGCTTCCGCAAAAACCCATACGGCTCGTCGTCCCCTATTCCGCCGGGGGGACCACGGATCTTATTGCGCGACTGATCCAGGAACCCCTGCAACAAAAGTTCAAACAACCGGTAGTTGTCGAAAGCATGCCGGGGGCTTCCGGAATGATTGGTTTTCGTGCGGTTGTCAATGCCAAGCCCGATGGTCATACCCTGTTTTTCGGAAATAACGGACCGGTGCTGCTTGCACCATTGTTGCAGGGGCAACAAGATCCGTTAAGCCAGTTGACCCCCCTCGGATTGGTTTGCAGCGGATCCTTGCTGCTGATGACGCATCCATCCATACCGGCAAGCAGTTTGCAGGAATTGATCGCCTATCTGCGACAGAACCCCGGGCGGGTGGAGTACGCCAGTGCCGGGAATGATTCACTGGGGCATTACGCGACCATGTTGTTCGAAAAAATGTCTCAAACTCGAATGGTGCACATTCCATATCAGGGACAGGCGCCCTCGACAACTGCGCTGGTGAGCGGGGAAGTAAAACTGCTGTTGACCTCCCCGTCTTCTTCCATGCTGCAGTTCATCAAACAGGGGAAAATCAGGCTGCTGGCAGTCTCCTCGAAGAAACCGGATGAGTTGTTCAAAAATACGCCGACAATCAATTCTCAGGTCGCAGATTATGCCGTGGATTCATGGTTCGGCATATTCGGCCCGGCAGGCATGCCCGATGAAATCGTCAACAGCGTCAACGCTGCGCTGACCCAGACCCTTGCCTCGGAAAAGCTGAAATCCCAACTGCTTGCATTACAGTTTTTGCCCGCCGTTTCAACTTTACCCGACTTCAGAAGTGCCCTTCAGGCCGAAATGCAGCAATGGACGCATTCGCTTGCGGCGCAGCATCATTCAACGACTGACGGAGCCTCCTGATGGCTGAGTACTGGCGAATCAAACCTTCGGTACATGTGATGAATGACACCCGAGGACCCGCGCTCCAGCATATGGGGGTGGAGTTCCTGGGGTTCCATGGTCCTGCCCAGGAAAGCCTGCAGGCACGAATGGCAGTCGATGAAAGAACGACACAACGCTTCGGTGTTCTGCATGGCGGGGCTTCGGTTTTTCTGGCCGAATCGCTTGGCAGCTATGCTGCGCAATTGACGATAGACACCAACAGCCAGCGCGCGGTCGGACTGGACATTAATGCCAATCATGTTGGCCCTGCGCGGTCGGGCTTCGTTGTCGGGACCGCGACGCCACAGCACATTGGCGGGCGAACACAGGTCTGGTCAATTCAGATAGAAGACGGGAAAGGCCGGTTGGTATGTGTATGCAGACTGACCGTAATAATCGTGACACTGTCCGCTGCAGAGCACAGGCCCCCATCCGTCAGTCGCGAATTCCTGTTGTGAACGATGGCACTTGATATGCACCGCCGAATGGCTGACTACAGCTGATCGGTATGGCGGCTCGTGCGCCTCATTACCCGTATGGCACTGTTGTGCCTAATTATCTATTAGAAAGGAATCCACGTTTATGCATTTTACAGAGGAAGAAATCGCGTTCCAGGACAGTGTTCGCCGGATGGCGGAAACGCATGTCGCTCCCATCGCCGCTGAAATCGATGAGAATGACCGTTTTCCCGAAGAGCTCGTGCCCATCTATGGAGATATGGGACTGTTGCAACTATGGGTGCCCGAGGAATATGGAGGCCCGGGGGCAAACCTGACAATGGTGTGCATTGCACGGGAAGAAATCGCCAAGCACTCCGAAACGTGCGCCTTATTGGCCGGACTCAATTCAATGTTTGCCCTGCCATTGATTCATTTTGGCACCAAAGAGCAAAAAGATCGCATGCTGCCACTACTTGCAAAAGGACGAACGCTGACTGCGATTGCTTTATCCGAGCCGGATGCCGGTTCCGATGTGAGCGCCATGCGAACCCGTGCCGTCAAGGACGGCGATCATTACGTTTTAAACGGCCAGAAACAGTGGTGCTCCTTCGGCAGTGTTGCGGACTACATCATGATATTTGCCAAGACAGATGACGGCGGTGGCGTCAACAACATCAGCCCATTCATGGTGGATGTAAAAAATACGCCGGGGGTCACCTTTGGTCGCAATGAGCGAAAAATGGGTATGAAGGGTTCGATCAATGTGCCCATTTTCCTCGAGAATGCCCGCGTGCCTGCAGAAAATATGCTGGGCGAAGAAGGAAAAGGCTTTCGTGCCGCGATGCGGGCACTCGACCTGAATCGCCCTGCTATCGCGGCTGCATCCCTGGGGCTGGCCGAAGGCGCAATGAAACTGGCAGTGGACTATGCAAAACAGCGCAAGCAGTTCGGCCGCGCCATATCCGAGTTCCAGGGAATACAGTTCATGCTGGCAGACATGGCCATGCAAATTGAGGCGGCACGAGGCCTTGTTTATGCGTGCGCACGTGCCGGCGACAAGGGCGACTTCGAACGCCTGTCCATGCTTGCAAGCATGGCCAAATGTTTCGCCAGCGATATGGCAATGAAAGTCACCACTGACGCGGTACAGGTTCTCGGCGGCTATGGTTATGTCAAGGATTATCCTGCCGAGCGAATGATGCGGGATGCCAAGCTGAACCAGATCTTTGAAGGAACGAACCAGATCCAGCGTTTGATCATCGCCCGTCATCTGCTGGCTGCCTGAACGCAGATCGTCTGTCAATATTCCACGCAAAACCGGAATATTGACGGCCGATAACGTCGTGTGGCGATGTGTTTGAATATATCGCGTTGTTGGCCTCTGAGTAAAGCAGAAAAAGGAATGATTCATGAGCAAGACGGACCTGAACTTTGACAAACTGGAGCGCTTCTCCAGTCGTTGCGTTCTGGATCGTGCACCCGATACGGTGATCGAACAGGCCAAGCTCTGTATTCTTGACACCATTGGCTGCATGATATCCGGTCATCAGACGGCTGAAGTTTCAATGCTGGTGAGCTCGACGCCGCCCCATTGCCAGGGGCCTGTCCCTGTCATCGGTAGTGACATATGCCTGGACATGATGAATGCTGCCAGGGTTAACGGATATGCCGGTGACATTCTTGAGCTCAATGACCTGATCGGCGGGCACGCGAGCATCGGTAACGTGACGGCGGCGATTGCCGCTGCCTGCGACAGAAATAGTTCAGGAAAAACGCTGCTGGAATCAGTGATACGAGGGATAGAAGTGACCAGCAAAATCTATTCCCGTATTTATCCCACCCTGAAGCCTTTTGGCCAGGTCGGATTGGTTCCTGTGGGTTTGCCCTCTTCGGTTGGCGCCGCAGCGGCTGTCTCTCACCATATGGGTTTGACGCCTGGCCAGACCCAGGAGGCGATGTCTATTGCCGCCAGCCTCGCCGGCTGGTGTCCGGCAGAGGTCATTTTCAGGCAAGGCGGTACCGTCAAACCCATGCTTTTCGGGGCGCAACCAGCAATGACAGCTATTGCCGCCGTGCAATACGCGCTTGCTGGCATGACAGGTCCGCGGCGGCTGCTGGAGGGTGAGTTTGGTTATTACGCAACCGTTTCGTCATCGGACGGCACGCCGGGAGACCCGCTCGAAGCACAGTGGGCACTGACAAAGCCAAGCCGCAAGCTGCACGCCTGTTGCGGATATATCCACGCTGCGGTTGACGCGATAAGCCTGCTATCGGAGACGGTCAAAGGGGATTTGTCGGACTATGACATCACCATAGAACTCCCGGCTTATGTCCATGCGGCAGTATCAAAACAGGTTCTTCCCGCAACTCCCAATGAAGCGAGATTTGATTTGCGCTATTGCGCTGCGCTGGCCGTATGCGGAGATACCGTGATTCTTCCTGCGCATAGCCTGATGTTTCCCGAATATCTGGAGCGTGCGCAAACCCGGCGGGCGCTGGCAAAAATCAAGACTCGCAGCAATGAGTCGCTGACGCATTACCAACACTGCATCGTGACGGCGCGATCCGATCATTGCAACAAAATCCATACTCTTGATTTCCGTACTCCGCGTGGAGGTCTTGATAATGCGATGTCGGGTTCGGAGGTGATTGAGAAATTCTATCGGCTGGTCTCCCATTGCATGACAGCTGAACAATCCAAAGCCTATGCAGACCGCATGATGTCACTCGAAAAAAGCGAGTCGATCGGGTGGATCGGCAAACTGGCGCGGCCGTCTGAAAAACACTAGGATTACGCAGACCTGCTGGCACCATCGATAACGATTCCGGAAAAATCTATCCGGAATAAAACACAGGAGACGACATTGAAATCAATCATTGCCATAGTGGGGTTCTTTCTGTTGACATCATTTTGCCGGGCGGCAGAGTATCCCGGAAAACCGATAAATTTTGTCGTTCCTTTTACGCCGGGCTCGACGACCGACATCACGGCACGAGCCATAGCTAATGCCATTTCTCCAGCTCTGGGACAGCCCATCGTCATTGAAAACCGGCCGGGGGCTAGCGGAACAATCGGCATGCTACATGTTGCCCGCAGTGCGGCCGATGGATATACCCTGGTGGTCACCAGTGCATCGGGTACGGTGGTTCCGCCGGCGATATTCAAGTCTGTTCCCTATGATCTGCTCAAGGATATGAAACCGGTATCCTTGCTGGCCAGCACGCCACTGCTGCTGGTTGCGCGTCATGATTCACCCATAAAGAATATTCAGGAATTGATTGCCTTGAGCCGGAAACAACCGGAGACGACCACTTACGGCGATTCGGCGGGATTATTTCAACTGGCAATGGAACAGTTCAAGCAACAATCGGGGATCAGCCTGACCGGAATCCCCTACAAGGGTCCGTCTGCAGCCAGCATCGACCTTATTGGCGGACGCCTCACAGTGATGCCCGATTCCATGGGCGCTGCCATGGTGAATATAAAATCAGGCCGTGTTAAACCCCTTGCTGTTCTGAGTGGAAAAAGGATAAATGCGTTGAAAGAGGTGCCGACAATGCTGGAGCTTGGCTATGAGGATTTTGACTTCAATGGATGGATAGGCCTGCTGGCGCCTGCCGGCACGCCGGATGACGTCATTCAAAAACTGAACTTCGAGATTGCAAAAGCGATCAAGACAGATGAAATAAAGGCACAGTTTCTTTCAGTCGGAATCGAACCCGTTTCAAGTAGTGCGAACGCATACTTCGACCTGCTGGCTCGTGACATTACCCGTTACCGGGACATCGCAAACCGAGCAGGTATTGTCAAGAAATAGACTGGTGAAGGCCCTTGCGGCCAACATCAATTCATCTGAATGCCCATCTTCTTGACCAAATTCCCATAATGTTGCTCGTCACGTCGCAGCAACTGAACCGCTTGCTCCGGGGTGCTGCCTACCGCTTTGGCCCCGGCCCCTTCCAGGCGCCCACGCACATCATCACGTGCAAGTACCTCGGCCACCGCCTGCTGTAGCTTGGCAATGACCGCAGCAGGCGTACCCTTGGGCGCCAGCAGGGCAGCCCAGGAATCAGCAGAAAAATCGGGGAAACCGGACTCCGCTATAGTCGGCACGTCGGGGAACTGGGACAAACGCTTGGGGCCGGCGGCCGCCAGAAGTTTGAGTTTGCCGCTTCTGACCATGCCCTGCGGCCTGCCGGCAAACGACAAGGCATTATGCTAATGTCAAACTTAATGCTTAATACTCGTTTGATCACAGCATAGGCAGCTCCGTTTCGCGCGAGGGTCTGTAACCAGACCATTGGATACGTGGTTGCATGAACGATAAATCACACTTGAAAGGAGTTCAGTTTGAATAACGCTTATCTGTATGAAAGACTCGCTATCCATGATCGCCTGTGTCATTTCCAGAGCGCTTTTGACTTACAGGACTGGCAGTTGATGGACCAATGTCTGTGGCCAGAACTGCACGTTGACTATTCGAGTTTCAGGAATGACCCGCCAAGGCGCATGTCCAGCGGCGAGTACATCGCCTTGCGCCAGGCAGCCCTCAGCGAGCTCAGAATGCAGCATAACTTTTCCAATTTGCTTGTCACCGTATCCGACAATGAGGCAAGCGCCAGGTGCAACTACCTGATTCTTCGATTCCGAACTGCCGATTGCGCATCTGAGGCTGATTTTTTCCACTCCAGCGGTCGGTATTTCTTTGATCTGAAAAAGCACGACGGCCAGTGGCGAATTTGCGGAATCAACCAGGAACTGATTGCCAATCACGGCACACCCAGTCTGCACAAAGGCATCATTCCGAAGTTGGCATAATTAAATATCAATGATAATTTGATATATCCAAAAATTCGTTATTTCTTCGACATCAGCGACCAATCATGATGGGGCACCAGCATGCGTGATCAACCCCCACAACGGATCATCCTTGCCCCGCGTCGCCATCCGCATCCCTTCTGCAAACTGCGACTCCGTTGCGTCCTCCAGCAACATCGACTCATACGCCACCACCCGGTTGGCGATCTTCCACGCTCCTTCCCGCTTTTCAAAGCGGTCCAGGAAACGACATCGCACCTGCGTCTGTTGTCCACTGCCGCCTGCTTTCTGCCCGACATTCGAGGGTGACGCTCCGTCACCCGGTTTAAGCCGCTGATATGCCACGCAGTAGGTTTCCACCAAAGCGACATCGTCGCCGCGCCAGTCGATCACGCAGTTGCCCAGAAGGTGCATGGATTGCGCCACGCCTTCGTGGCGCCGGGTTATCCACTGGATCAGGCCATCAATATTACCGTTGTAGGTGCCATGATAGTCCATGGCGTCTGCGTGGTAAACGCCTCGCACCAGGTCAAACTCGCGCCGGTCCACGCCGCGACAATACAGTTGCAATACGCGCTTGATTTCGTCTTCGGCGCGCAGGCGCTGCAGAAATTGGTCATTTTCGTTCATGGTTTAGCTTCATAAATTAGACCAGGCCGATGTTTCCGCCTGGCTATGAAAGGTCTGTCACATCAAAATCGGACTAAATAAAATCAACCCGTCGTTGCCGCTGCAAACCGTCCGACATCAACGACCGCCCATGGCAGGCCACGGCAAGCGCGGCCCGTCCTGCTCAACTCCTTTGCTCCCCTCGCCTCACGGCTGCACGGCAACCGCTTCCTGATCCTGCTTGTTATGCCGCAACACCAGGATAGCAACGATTGAAATAGCGCAAAGCGCGATCAAATAACCAACCAGATAGTTGGATCTGCCACCATCCTGTTCGGTAAGCCATGTCGCGATAAAGGGCGTCATCCCGGCTACCGTAGCGCCATTCAATTCCCGCACAAAGGTGATCCCGGTAAAGCGATAGCGGGTCGGAAACAGTCCGGTCAGGAAGGCGCCTTGCGAGCCTGCCACAGAGCCAAACCCCACACCGTAGCCGATCATCATCGCCACAGTCGCCAGGATGATATTTTTTGAATCCATCAACCAAAACATGGGTCCGGCATAAAGCAGGATAAACAGGGTACCCAGTATATACATCCTGGCATAGCCGAAACGATCGGATAGTTTTCCCATAAGGGGTGTGCAAACAATGCCGGCGATGGCGGCAAGAATGATGATATTGAGGGCTTCGGAATTCGTAAAGCCCAAGTTGTTTACCATGTAGCTCAAGGCAAAGCTATTGAGCGTATACGTGGCGGCATTGGCGCCTGACATGGCCAGAAAGCCGCATATCAATGCCTTGGGCTGCTTGCGCAGCACTTCACCGAGCGGAATGGAAGCCGCGCGTTTCTGTTCGCTGGCATGTTGGACGGCCCTGACATACTCAGGCGTTTCTTCCAGGCTCCTGCGAATATATAGCGCGACGATAACGAGTACGGCGGAAAACAGGAAGGGAATGCGCCACGCCCATGTCAACAGATCTTGTTCAGGCAACTGGGAAATCAGGCGAAAAATGATTGATGCCAGCAGCAGACCAACCACCGTCGCCGACAGGACAAAAGCGGTGTAATACCCCTTCTTCCTGGCGGGAACATATTCGGCCACAAGAATCAGGGCGCCCGCGTACTCCGCCCCGGCCCCGATCCCTTGCAACAGACGCAGCAGGACAAGCAACAGGGGGGCCATGATACCAATCTGCGCATAGGTGGGAAGAAGGCCGATAGAGATCGTCGATAGCCCCATCAGCGCAATCGTGAATACCAGCGCGGGTTTTCGGCCTTTCTTGTCGCCGAAATGAGAAATGATCAGGCCGCCAATCGGACGCGCCAGAAACCCGACAGCCAAGGTTGCGAACGAGGCCAGGGTACCGGCTGTCGGCGACAGGGATGGAAAAAATAGTTTGTTGAAAATCAGGCCAGAGGCCACGGCAAAAAGAACGAAGTCATACCATTCGATCACTGTGCCTACGATCGCGGCCCACAATACACGCCTTATCTTTTTGGGTGTGATGTCTGAATGGTCGGCTTGCGTTTGTGTCATTGCCAATTCGTTACGGGTACGGCGCTCGGACTCGGTCAAGGGCTCGTTATCCTGGGGCATGCTTGTCTCCTTTGTAGTATTAAATATTTTTTGTCAAATTCGCCACATTAGGTATGGTTCAAATTGTTGTTTAGCTCTTTGCCAGATAGTCATGCAAAACCTGGCCTTGCACGAGCGTGAAGTCTGCGCGCCAATAGAAAGCGCTTAGCATTTCCACAACCGGCAATCGATACACAGGCGCCTGGATGTTCGGCCGAAGTTCAACGGTGCAATCTCCCTCCCAGCATTCGTGCACGACCACATCGGCCAGGCGGCGAGAGGTCAGCTGCCGGATGGCGGGTGTTCCGTCAATATGGTCGATCGCCTTCAGATTGAAGTTGTTGCTGAAATCCATCAATTGGGACAGCGTGGCAATGTCGCCTCGTTTTTGCTTATAGGCCATTGTGCCGGTGATAACATCGATGCCATTTCGGGAAACGGTGGCTACCCATGCATCGTCCCGGACTTCAAGCCTGGGGATTCCGAATTTCTTGGGCTGACCATGGATTTCGCGTCCGTGTGCCACGCCGACGTCTGAACTCAGGTAAAGGTATGGCGAGTAGGCGCCGCTGACCTGCTTCGATGGCAACTGGGCGCCGAACATCACATTGGCTTCTCCATACGGCCCCAGCCAGTCGGTGTCGTTCATCTTGTAAATATGAATCAACACCACGTCTGAATTCAGCTCCAGAGGCGGTGGCAGCAGGTATCCCATCTTGTCGGGATCCGAACGATACGCCAGGGTGAGTACCTCGACGTTGCGAAAGCCGAAGGGAAAAGGTGGCACGGTCGGCGCATCCAGCGGCGTAGAAAAACCGCTGGCGCAAATTTCATCGATCGTGACACGACGCTTGGCACTGGTGTATTGGGGCATACTGGTCTCCGTTTATCCATACATAAATGCTGTTCGAGAGGTGCATCGCTAACGCATAGCTGTCCCTAGCGCTCCACCTGTTGGGCGCGAGCGGGAGAGCCCGGCACCGGGCGGCGCGGCGCGTGACCAGACAGCAATTGCTCAATATCGATTGCTGCCAGCTCCTGAAGCCTCACGATGGAGCGATCGGAATACCAGGCGGCGTGCGGTGTAAGAATGAGATTGGGCGCTGCGCGAAGCGGCGAGTGCGGCGGCAGCGGCTCCGCTTCAAACACATCAAGGGCAGCGCCGCCGATCAGGCCTGAAACCAGTGCCTCGGCCAGCGCCGCTTCATCGATCAACTGACCGCGCGCAGTGTTGATAATCATGGCGTTGGGCTTCATGGTGCGCAATGTTTGCGCATTGATTGCGTGAGTGGTCTCGGCAGTGGCAGGCGCATGCAGCGACAACACATCGGCCTGCCTGAACAGCGTCTCGTGATCGACTTTGGTCGCTCCCATCTCGGCTGCGTGCTCTGCATTCACCTGCGGGTCCGACACCAGGAACCGGAAACCGAATGGCTGCAACCGCGCGAGTACCAGACTGCCGATGCGCCCCATTCCCAGGAAGCCTATCGTCGTCTCACCGGAGGGCTTGATGGGCTTGGCCACTGCGACTGCGTTCCAGTCGCCCGCCCGTACCGATGCGTCCAACTGCGGCAGCTTTCGCAGTGAGGCCAACACCAGGCAGGCGGTATGGTCGGCCACCTCTTCAGTGCAGTAATCCGGCATATAGCCTACGGCAAAGCCGCGCTCGAAGGCCGGGGCCAGATCGATATTGTCGTAGCCGATACCATAGCGAATGATGCCAGCGCCTTCGGCCATGCCGGCAATCGCCTGCCTGGTGAGCGGTGCGAACTGTACAAGCGCTACATCCGCACCCTGCACCGCCCGCTCGACCTCCTGTGGGCTTTTGCATTGGCAGGCAATAAACTCGGCACCCTGTTGCTCGGCTGCGGCTCGCTCGGCCGCCAAATCGGGAAAGGTGTAGTCGGTCACGACAACGCGCTTTTTCTTCCGCGAGATGTTCATTTGGATTCCTGTGCGAAGCGTGCAAATTCAGGGTCGCGCACGTCGATTTCGATCTTTGCAATCTGGCTGCGCGCATCGGGCCCACACAACCAGGCAGCAACAGCAGCGGTCACGGTGGGTGGGGTTAAGTCCTGCTGAGGGATTTTGCTTAGGTCGTTCATGCCAGAGGCCCGGATAGAGCCCTGCATGGTCGTGTCAGTGGGCGGAATACCAAGAGAAAAAACGCGTATTCCGTGGCCGCTGTATTCAAGATCAATGGCACGCGAAAGCATCACCAGCGCGGCCTTGCTTGCGCAGTAGGCGCTCCAGCCTTCCAGTGGCCGGTACGCTGCGCCCGAGCTCATGTTAATAACGGTGCCATGACTCTCCAGCAGCAGTGGCAGGAAAGCCTGGACACAGCGCATGGCGCCACCGGCATTAATTGCGAGCACCTGCTCCCAGGCATCAGCGTCCAGGTCTCCCAGCAACCCGATGGGGCGAATCACGCCGGCGTTGTTCACAAGCGCATCGACCCGACCGAACTCACTGAGGGCC
>Ga0160445_100025_pt1 | contig 195193 bp, 176 predicted proteins | sample HID1972M_E1MG_FD_108215 | JGI IMG/M metagenome (GOLD analysis project Ga0160445, IMG submission 108215) | Enriched pill bug-associated microbial communities from UW Madison campus, WI, USA - HID1972M_E1 MG | ecosystem: Host-associated > Arthropoda: Insects > Digestive system > Unclassified ... | reverse complement strand
GCAGGTGATTAACTACACGCTCAGCAAAGATGGCAAGGGCGTTGAAGTCCAGATTTTCGTTGATGCGCCCTATGACCGCTTTGTCACCAAGGACAGCCGCTTCTGGAATGCCAGCGGCGTAGACTTGTCCCTGAATGCGGGGGGGCTCAATCTGAAAACCCAGTCGCTGGTTTCCGTGCTGGCCGGCGGGATTTCATTCGGCCAGTTGCCGCTTGTCGATGAAAAGGCGCAGCCAGAGCCTGCGCCTGACGGGACCCGATTTGTATTGAATCCGTCAGAAGACAAGGCGCTGGCCAGGCCTGATGGGCTTGCCTTTCCGATACGCATGAAGTTCGATAAGTCGGTCAGGGGATTGCAGACAGGTTCAGCCATCGATTTCAAGGGGATTCTTCTGGGCGAAGTCAAGAATATCTCCATGGAGTTTGATATTGCCACCAAAAAAACCACGGTGATTGTCGATGGCGTGATCTATGAAAATCGCCTGGGTGCAGCGATACCGGAAGCACAGCGGAGCGATAAAAATGGCGAGGTGCTTCATGATGTGGCGCTCAAGGAGTTTGTCAGCAGCGGCATCCAGGCGCAACTGCGTTTTGCCAATATCTTTACCGGCCAGCTGTATGTGGCGTTGGACTATTTTCCTGAAATGGCCACAAAACCGCCAGTTCCCGACGTGAACAAGCAGCCTGTGGAAATTGCCACTGTACCTGGCAGCTTTGACGAACTGCAGCAGCAACTGAATGTCATTGTCGAAAAACTGAAAAACCTGCCGATAGATTCTATCGGTCATTCGCTCGACGAGACGCTGCAAAGTATATCCAAACTGGCCCGGACACTGGATACCACCATGGTGCCGGCACTGACCACAACCGTACAGAAAGCCGGTCGTTCACTGGATGGCGTCAATAAAACCATGGGCAGCGTCCGTGGCGTTGTATCCGATGAGAGTCCGGTCATGCTGCAGCTCAATGGCATGGTCAAGGAACTGTCACGGGCGGCCAAGTCCATTCGCAGTCTGGGCGACTATCTTCAGGCTGAGCCCAGCTCGCTGATCCGAGGTCGTTCGCAAGACAATATCCCGTTCAAGGAAAGCCAATGATGATGCGTAATTTGTCCGCAGCCCTGCGACCAATGGCGTTGGTCGCCGTCACTGCCATGCTTGGCGCCTGCGCTTCTGCGCCCACGCAATATTACACGCTGGCCGCCAGCGACCCGGCCGGAGTGCAGGGCTCGGCGCGATACGGCGTCAATATCCATGATGTGACCATTCCGGATGTGGTGGACAAGCCGCAATTGATGATTCGCAGTTCAGGTGATTCGTCTGCTGTTGTTCCGCTCAACGGATCCCGCTGGGCGGGCTCGTTGCAGGATGAAATCCAGAAAACACTATCGGCGAATCTGGTGAGTCGTCTTGGGGCGATCAATATCCAGGGCATTACCGGCAGTGAACAGAAGCTGCCGGTTTGGCTGATACAGACAACCTTTCATCGCTTTGATATGATTCTGAACAAAGCGGCAGTGATTGACGCCACCTGGCGCATCAATCCGGTGCGCATGGGTGCACAATCGTCCCGTGTCTGCCAGACCAGGATCCAGGTACAGGCTGGCAGCGGCGTGGATGCACTGGTGCATAGCCAGTCACAGGCGCTGGCCCTGTTGTCCGATGTTATTGCGGGGGCCATAGATGGCCATACCCAGGTGCGCGCGACCGATGGCGCCCAGATTCAGTCGCTGGGATGTCATTCGGGTTAGAATGCGGCCACTTTTCTTGCGTTGCCTGTCGGGCCCGAGCGATAGCACAACTGCGCGGCCCCGCAAGATCTATTGTTTCTCCAAAGGTTTATCCATGAAATTGAAGACTACCGTTTGTGTCGGCCTGCTTGCCGCAACCCTGACGCCACTGGCTTTTGCGGACGTGACTGTGGGCATTACGCTTTCGACTACCGGCCCGGCCGCGGCCATTGGCATCCAGTCGCGTAATGCGATTGATCTGTGGCCCAAAACGCTGGGCGGCGAGCCCGCCAAATATATCGTGCTTGACGACGGTACAGATGTCAGCAAAGCAGTGCGCAATGCCCGTAAGCTGACCTCGGAAGACAAAATCGATATTCTGGTGGGGCCCAATACGACCGCCGCTGCGCTGGCGATTCTGGATGTCCTGAAGGAAACGAAAACGCCCATGGTCGCCCTGGCCGCATCGGCTGCCATTGTGACACCGCCCGATGATCCCGGCCGTCACTGGGCCTTCAAAATGCCGCAAAATGACAGTCTGATGGCCCAGGTGCTGGTCGAGGACATGGTCAGCAAAGGCTTCAAGAAAATCGCTTTTATCGGTTATGCCGATTCCTACGGAGAAAACTGGTGGAAGGAATTTTCCAACCTGGCTGCCGGTAAGGTTGATGTGGTTGCCCGCGAGTCGTATCAGCGGACAGATCCGTCGGTTACCGGGCAGGTGCTCAAGCTGCTGGCTGCCAAGCCCGATGCCATTCTGATTGCCGGTTCCGGCACGCCTGCCGTGCTTCCCGGAAAAACGCTCAAGCAACGCGGCTACAAAGGGGTCATCTATCAGACCCATGGCATCGGTACGCTGGAATTTTTGCAAGTGGGTGGCAAGGATGTAGAGGGTACCTTGTTCCCTACCGGACCGGGTGTGGTCGCCAAAGGGCTGCCCGATACCAATCCGGTCAAGAAAGTGGCTAGCGAGTTTACTGAAAAATACGAAGCCAAATATGGAGCCAATTCAGCTACGCAGTTTGCCGGCGATGCCTGGGGGGCGTATATGGTGCTGGACAATGCCGTGAAGCAGGCGCTGCAGCACAAAGTCCAGCCGGGCACGCCGCAGTTTCGCAGTGCCTTGCGCGATGCTATCGAATCGACCAAAGAGCTCACCGTACCCAACGGCGTGTTGAATATTTCGGCCAAGGATCACCAGGGCTTTGATAACCGCGCCCGGGTCATGGGAAAAATTGAGGACGGCCGTTTTCAGTATGCAGCAGACAAATAATACAAATCGTGTATGTGTTCAATGGTGTAGCATGAGCCGTTGCATCTAAGTTGACAGTGAGCAGGGGCCGTATCTTTGTGCCAGACAGGATGCGGTCCTTTTTCTTGCCTGAAGCCGGAAAGTAAACCGGCATCACACAGGTCATATTGCAAGTGTGATGCCGTTGATGATTGCAGTGGCGCCTGCTGTGGATATTTATCCTTGCAAGCCAGGCACCATTTACTACTGCGCTGTTGCGCCGGAGATTTTGACGATCTCCTTGTATTTTTCCATTTCACTTTTGACCTTCGCGGCAAACTCCTCGGGAGAGGAAGGTTTGGTATCCGAACCCATGGTCAGCAGTTGTTTCTTGACGGCTTCGTCTTGCATTGCTGTGGCAAACGCCTGATGCAATGTGTTGACAACCGTATTGGGTGTACCGCCTGTTGCAAAAATACCGAACCATGTGCTGATATCAAAATCCTTGATGCCGGACGCTTCCATGGTCGGCACATCTTTCATGATGTCCGATGTCGCTTTGGTGGTCAGGGCCAGGGCGCGCACCTTGCCGTCATGGACCATGGGCAGGGCAGAGGCCAGGTTATCGAACATAAACTGGGTCTGGTCCGACAGTAGCGAGAGCTTGGCAGGACTGGCACCCTGATAGGGGACGTGTACAGCATCAATGCCGGTACGCTGCTTGAGCAGTTCGCCGGCAAGATGGCCGGCACTGCCATTGCCGCCCGAAGCATAATTGAGCTTGCCCGGATGACTTTTGGCGTATTCGAGCAGCGATGCGACATCCTTGATGTTGTTTTTTTCCGAGAATGCCGTACTCACGACCAGAACGTTGGGTACTTCTGACACCAGCAATACGGGTTCGAAATCCTTCACCGGATCGTAATTCAGGCTTTTGTACAGCCATGGGTTGATGGCGTGTGTGGCAACCGCGCCCATGACAATGGAATAGCCATCGGGCTTGGCGCGCGCGACCATGGTTGCGCCGATATTGCCGCCTGCCCCCGGTTTGTTTTCCACAATAATGGTTTGTTTCAGCGTCTTGCCTGCATGTTCGGCCAGCAGACGCGCCACGCCATCGAGCGGGCCGCCGGGAGAATAGGGCACAACAAAGGTAATTGGCTTGGTCGGATACGATTTTTCCTGAGCCATGACCGGTTGCAGCAGGGCGGCACCCATCAGGGCGGCCAGTGCGCTTTTTAACAGCGTTCGTTTTGTCTGATTCATTACTTTTTCCTGGAAAATAAGGGAGGTCGGCGTCGTATGAAAAACCGCTCCAGCATCTTCATGGCTACTGTCTGTGTGCTGGAATATGTTGGGCATCACCCGGTGCCGACCGATGTACAGCCGTATCAGTGGCTGCCGGTACTGCCAAAACCGCCAGTGCCGCGTTCGCTTTGTGTAAATTGTTCTACGACATTGAGCGAGACTTGCATGACGGGTACGACGACCAGTTGCGCGATGCGCTCCATGGGTTTTAAAACAAAAGACGTCTGGCTGCGGTTCCAGACCGACACCATCAAGGGACCCTGATAGTCGGCATCAATCAGCCCGACCAGATTGCCCAGCACGATGCCGTTTTTGTGTCCCAGACCCGAACGTGGCAAAATCATGGCCGCATAGCCTGGATCCTGCAAATAAATGGAAATGCCGGTGGGCACCAGCAGCGAGGCGCCGGGCTCCAGCGTTTGTTCCTGGTCGACGCAGGCACGCAAATCCAGTCCGGCCGAACCGGTAGTGGCATAGGTGGGCAACTGGTCGCGCATGCGCTCGTCTAAAATTTTGACATCAAGTTTCATGTTTGTTTCTTGGTTTTGACCGAAGTGGGAAATCGTTTGGCGGCATTGCGGATCCGCCTGAAAATAATAAACAGAATCACCAGAATGAAGATCAGCGGCCCGCCCATGCCGTCCATGTCTCGGTCGCCAGGGCCGATGCCATTGGCCAGGATAAAAACGACCACGGCAATCAATCCTGCCACCAGGGCAAAGGGAAAGGGTTGGCCTTTTTTCCTGGCCGGTGCCGCAGGCCGGGTTTCAAACCCTGTGTGCTGCTTGCCGCTGGGAGGCACGGGAAAGCCGATATCGGCCTGGCGACCGGTAACCGCCGTCGTCCCGGCAGCCACGCTGCGTGGCGTGCCGGCCTGCGCTGTTTTGCTGTTGTCTCGCGCTGTCGTATCAGCCAATTGCGAGGGAAAGCCCGAAGAAAAATCCGGATTTACTGCCTGTTCTTTCATATCAAAATGGCGACTCAGTTCTTCTACATAACTGGCAAAGTCGCCATTTCTGGGTTCGCGGTAGTCCATATTCATTGTTGCGCTCCATTGGCTGTCACTGCGTGGATAGCTGCTTTGTGATGCGCTGGTCTCACTGTTTTTTCAGCGGCTGACGCCCGGCTCGCCTTCGTCTTGAAACGATAGCGATAATACACACCACTGCCAGTATTGCTAATATGGCGGCGCTGCCTGTGGCGCCCAGCGCATCGGCTCCGCGCACGCCCAGATATCCGGGCAACAGCAGCCATGGGAACCAGATCACGCCGGAAAGCACATTGGCCAGCTGAAATCGCCCCTGTGGCATCTTCATTATGCCAGCCATACCCGGGATAAGCGAGCGGAATGCACCCATGAAGCGCCCGGCAAATACCGCCAGAAAGCCATATCGGTAAAACAGCAGACGGGTACGCGCGACCGAACGCCGACGTTTGCGCAGAGCGCCGCTTTTGAGCAGGGCGGGGCCGTAGGCATTGCCAATCCAGTAGGAAACTGCATCCCCCAGGATGGCGCCCGCTATCCCCCACAGCAGTACTCCGGTAAATTCGAGCGTACCGTTGGCTATCAGTATACCGGTCAGCGGCAGAATGACGGTCGCAGGGACAAATAACCCGACGATCAGTAGCGATTCTCCGAACGACACCAGGCCGATAACCGGCCCGGCCCAGTGTTGATGCAGGGTAATAAATGCAAGAATCTGATCAATATAGGGTTGCATCGGCAATCGGGATGACGCGGCCTGGGCCGGCGCTCAATGGCTTGTGGACGCGTCAGACTTGACGGTGCGATTGGCGATCTCTGCGATCAGTCGCCGGGCGGCATCCAGTTTATCCAGCACGGGCAGTGGATGGCTACCCTGATCGTCGAACAGCACCATACGGGACTGATCCGACTCCATGGTTTCCTGGGCCAGATTGCCGACCAGCAGGGGGATTTTTTTGCGTTTGCGCTTGGCTTCGGCATAGTCGTGCAGGTTTTCGGTTTCAGCGGCAAAACCAACGCACCAGGGGCCCTGGACCAGGGCGGCCACTTCAGCCAGAATATCCGGATTTTCGGTCAGCGTCAGATCCAGGCCGCTTTGGGTGCCGGTTTTTTTCACTTTCTGGGTTTGCGCGTTGCTGACCCGCCAGTCTGCCACGGCCGCTACCGAGATGAAGATGTCCTGCTCTGGCGCCAGTTGCATCACGTGGGCATGCATTTGCCGGGCCGTTTTTACATTGATGCGATCAACGCCGTATGGCGCATCCAGCGCAGTGGGACCGGAGACCAGCGTCACGCGCGCGCCGGCTTCCCAGGCAGCGCGCGCAATTGCGTAACCCATTTTGCCCGAGGAACGGTTGCTGATAAAGCGGACCGGGTCAATATCTTCCTGTGTCGGTCCGGCGGTCACCAGAATATTTTTGCCCGCAAGCGCTTTGCTCTGGAAAAAAGCGTGTGTTTCGAAAACGATCTGTTCCGGTTCCAGCATACGGCCATCGCCTACCTCGCTGCAGGCCTGCGAGCCGCTGGCCGGCCCCCAGAGCCTTACGCCGTCATTGCGCAGTTGCGTCGCATTGCGTTGCGTTGCCGGGTGACCCCACATTTCCCTATTCATGGCAGGCACTACCACCAGCGGACACAGCCCGCGCGCCAGACACACCGTTGACAACAGATCGTCTGCCAGGCCATGAGCCAGTTTGGCCATGAAGTCGGCGCTGCCCGGTACGATCAGTATCAGGTCAGCCTGCCGACTCAGATTGATGTGCGCCATGCTGTTTTCCATGCGGTCGTCCAGCGTTTCGGTGTACACCGGATTGCCGGAAAGCGCCTGGAACGTCGTGGGCGTAACAAACTGGGTAGCCGCATGCGTCATGGCAACGGTGATGGTCGCGCCGTGATCCTGCAGCCGGCGTACCAATTCTGCCGCCTTGTAGCAGGCAATGCCGCCGGTGACGCCAATCAGGATACGCTTGCCGGAAAGCGGACTCATGTCTGTTGCTCCCTTTTGTTGCGCAGATAGCGCAGCAGTTCATCCAGGACCAGCAGTACGGCCCCGATGGTAATAAACGTGTCGGCCAGATTGAACGCCGGGAAATAGGCGTCGTTCCAGTAGACCAGCAGAAAATCAATGACATGCCCATAGAGGGTTCTGTCTATGACGTTGCCGATGGCGCCGGCCAGTATCAGTGCAAGCGCCAGGCAGAAAAGCGGCTGCTCGCGGTGTTTGCGCAGCAGATACAGGATGAACGCCGACGCGGCCAGGCCGAGCACCATGAAAAACCAGCGCTGCCAGCCAGCGCCGTCTGCCATCATGCTAAAGGCAGCACCCTGATTGTAGATCAGAATGAAATCGAAGACCGGCAGCACGTTCACGCGTTGCAGATACTCGAAATTCTGCTCAAAGTATTGTTTGCTGATCTGGTCTGCGCCGATCAGCACCAGTGCCAGCGCGATCCACATCAGATACGGCACAACGCGTGCTGCCGGCTGCACTGCCTTATGCATAATGCCTGTCCTCGCCACCGTGATGCAAATTGTCGTCACAGCGTGAACAGATATCCGGATGATCCGCAATGGTGCCTACTTCTTCGCGGTAATGCCAGCAGCGTTCACACTTGCGATGCTCGGACGGCGTGATGGTGAAATTGACGCCTTCGCCCGGCACCCCGGCGTGTACCGTTGCACGCGACACGATGAATACAAAACGCAGGTCGTCCTTCAGGCTTTGCAGATACTCCAGATCCAGCCCGTCGGCAAACACGTCTACTTCGGCCTGTAGCGCTGAACCAATGCGGCCGGCACTGCGCACGTCTTCCAGTTGCTTGTTCAGTTCGGCGCGAATCTGCAGAATACGTTGCCACTTTTTGCTCAGTGCTGCGTGATCGGCCACCTCGGGCAGGGTGTGGAATACTTCGGTAAAAATTGTGACGGCGCTCGCGCTGTCGGTGTTTTTCAGCGTTGATTTCTGCAGTTCCTGCCAGGCCTCTTCGGCTGTAAACGACAGCACCGGCGCCAGCAGCTTGAGCAGGCTCAGCGTGATGTGCAGCAGGGCCGTTTGCGCCGAGCGTCGTGCCAGGCTGTTGCGATCAGTGACGTACAGGCGGTCCTTGAGCGTATCCAGATAGAATGACCCCAGATCTTCCGAGCAGAAAATCTGCAGGCGCGCCATGGCCGGATGGAAATTGAATTCGTCGTAGTAGGCCGTCACTTCATTTTGCATATCCAGCGTTAACGCCAGCGCATACTGGTCGACTTCGAACAGTTTGCCGGTTTCCACCATATCTGTCGCAGCATCGAAATCATTCAGATTGCCCAGCAGGAAACATACGGTATTGCGGATACGACGATAGCCTTCGACCACACGCTTGAGGATCTGGTCGGAAATGGACAGTTCACCCGAATAATCGGTAGAGGCGGTCCACAGCCTGATGATTTCGGCACCCAGCGAGTCGGATACTTTCTGCGGGGCAATCACGTTGCCCATCGACTTGCTCATCTTGCGGCCCTGGCCGTCGACGACGAAGCCGTGGGTCAGCAGATTGCGGTAGGGCGGCTCGCCAAACAGCATGGAGGAGGTCAGCAGCGACGAATGAAACCAGCCACGGTGCTGATCCGATCCTTCCAGGTACAGATCGGCCGGCCAGCGCAGCGTATCGGAATGCGAACCCGTGGTTGCATTATCCTTGCCGCCCAGGACCGTGAAGTGAGTGGTGCCTGAATCGAACCAGACGTCCAGTGTGTCGCGGTTTTTCTCGTAATGTACGGCGTCCTCGCCCAGCAGTTCTGCCGGATCCAACGCCTGCCAGGCTTCAATACCGTGCTTTTCGACGCGCTGTGCAATCTGTTCAAGCAGCTGAACGGTGCGCGGATGCAACTGGCCGGTTTCCTTGTGGACGAAAAATGCCATAGGCACGCCCCATTGGCGTTGGCGCGACAAGGTCCAGTCAGGACGGTTGGCAATCATGGCATGCAGGCGGGCGCGCCCCCAGGCGGGATAAAAGCCGGTGGCGTCAATACCTGCCAGCGCCTTTTCACGCAGCGTGCCGGTGTGATCATTGGGCTGTCGATCCATACCGGCAAACCACTGGCTGGTCGCACGATAGATGATTGGCGTTTTATGACGCCAGCAATGCATGTAGCTATGCTTATGAGATTCCACATGCAGCAATGTTCCGGCGTCCTGCATTGCCTTGACGATATCCGGGTTCGCTTCCCAAATCATCTTGCCGCCGAACAACGGCAGGGAAGGCACATATTTGCCATCGCCCATGACGGGACTGATGATATCCGCATCCGGCATGCCGTTGGCCTTGCACGACTGAAAATCCTCTACGCCGTACGCGGGCGCGGAGTGCACAATACCGGTGCCGGTGTCCACCGTGACATAGTCACCCAGGTAGATCGGCGACAGGCGGTCATAGCCTGCGTCTGCGGTGGCCAGCGGATGACGGAACGCAATGTGGTCCAGCGCCTGCCCGGAGCACTCGGCAATGACCGAGCCTTGCAACTGCCAGTGTTCAAGACAGGCCTGCACGCGATCTTTGGCCAGTAGCAGCAATGGGCCGGTAGGCAGCGGCTCATTCAGGCGCACCAGCGCATAGACCACCTCCGGATGTACGTTCAGGGCCTGGTTGGAGGGAATGGTCCAGGGCGTTGTGGTCCAGATGACGACGGCGCCGTCCTCTACGCTATCGACGCCGAAGGCGGCAGCCAGTTTATCTTTCTGGGCAAAGGGGAAGGCCACGTCGATCGCCGGATCCTTGCGGTCGGCATATTCCACTTCCGCTTCAGCCAGGGCCGAGCCACAGTCAAAGCACCAGTTCACCGGTTTGAGGCCACGGAACACATAGCCCTTTTCCATGATGCGCGCCAGCGCACGCAACTCATTGGCTTCATTGCCGTAATTCATGGTCAGATAGGGATTTTCCCAGTCGCCCAGTACACCCAGTCGCTTGAAGTCGGCTCGCTGGCGGTCAATCTGCTCCAGGGCATAGGCGCGGGCCTTTGACTGGACCTGCGCTACCGGCAGGTTCTTGCCGTATTTTTTTTCAATCTGGATTTCAATGGGCATGCCGTGGCAGTCCCAGCCGGGTACATAAGGCGCGTCAAAGCCAGCCATCGTGCGGCTTTTGAGAATAATGTCCTTCAGAATCTTGTTGACCGCATGACCGATATGAATATCGCCATTCGCATACGGCGGGCCGTCGTGCAAAATATAGGCAGGGCGACCAGCGCAGGCCTTGCGTATCGCCTGGTACACTTTCTTTTCCTCCCATTCTCGCACCCAGCCGGGTTCGCGTTTTGGCAGGTTTCCCCGCATCGGGAAGGGGGTTTCAGGCAGATTCAGGGTGTTCTTATAATCCATGGACAGCAAAGTAGTTGCGAGCAACGTCCGCATCGTGGCGGATGGCGTCAGTCAGAGTTTGTAAATCGGGGAATTTTTCTTCGTCCCGCACGGCGTGCAAAAAGCTTATTGTAATAAGTTTACCGTATGCCGATACGTTTTTATCGAGAATATGCACTTCCAGCAGGACTTGTCCGTCCTCTTCGACGGTGGGGCGCACGCCAAGACTGGCAATCCCCGCCTGCGGCCCGGCCTCCAGTCCCTCCACCCTGACCACGTATATGCCCGAGCGCAAGGCGCAGCGCGGCATGACACGGATATTGAGCGTTGGAAAGCCGATCGTGCGACCCAGCTTGCGACCATGCACCACATGTCCGCTGATTTGATAGGGATGCCCAAGAAACTGGCCGGTTCGTTCAATATCTGCATAGGCCAGTGCATGGCGCAATTCCGAACTGGAATAGCGAATGCCGTTAGGATCCAGTACATCACGCAGCGTCTCTACCTCAAAGCCAAACCGTGCGCCGGCCTCGCGCAGCAGGGCAATGTCGCCGCGTCGCTTGCTGCCGAAGCGGAAGTCTTCGCCGACATAAAGCCACTTGACCGCCAACTGGCGCACCAGGATGTCTTCAATGAACTGTTCAGGCGTCTGCTGGGCAAACGCCTGGTCAAAGCGTCGGATATGAATATGCTGGATGCCGCAACAGGACAGGGCGCGCACTTTGTCTCGCAGGGTCGAAACTCGCGTAGGCGCCAGTTCAGGACGTTGTTCGCGCAGGGCGAAGTATTCGCGAGGGTGGGGCACAAAAGTCATGACTGACGGCACCAGCGCCTTGCTGGCTGCGGTTTGCACAACATGCGAGAGTAACTGCTGATGACCCAGGTGGACACCATCGAAATTACCAATGGTAAGGGCGCTGCCGGTTTGGGCAGCCGAGGCAAAAGCCTGACGGGAGATTTGGAGAGGATTTTTCACGCCATACAGTTTACAATTTTAAACTTGCAAGCATTACGGAAGTGTTCAGTTGAAACCAACAAATCCTGCGGCAGCCCGGGTCGTTATCCTTATTTCCGGGCGAGGCTCTAATATGAAAGCCTTGGTGCATGCCGCAAGCCAAATGACAAATGTCAATATCAGCGCCGTCATCTCGCATCGTGCCAACAGCGAAGGATTGGCCTGGGCAAGGGCTCAGGGTATTCAGACCGAACAACTGGTGTATGATGCGGCAGGCGGCCAGACCCGCGTTCAATATGATCAGGCGCTGGCCGAATGCATTGATCGCTACCAGCCCGATCTGGTGCTGCTGGCCGGGTTCATGCGCATTCTGAGCGATGAGTTCGTACGGCATTACACCGGGAGGCTGGTCAATATACATCCTTCACTCTTGCCGCTGTTTCCGGGACTGCATACGCATCAGCAGGCACTGGATGCCGGGGTGCGTGTTCATGGCTGCAGCGTGCACTTTGTTATCCCAGCGCTGGACCAGGGCCCCATCATCGCTCAGGCGGTCGTTCCTGTCATGGTTGATGATACCGTCCAGAGTCTGGACCAGCGGGTGCTGGTCATGGAGCACAAGCTCTATCCCCAGGTCATGCGCTGGCTGGCACAAAAAGCAGTATTTCTGGATGAACAGGGCAAGGTAGGCTTTACAGAAAAACTGCCGTTACAGCAGTTTTACGCAGACACGGAATATGTCAGCTGATATATCGCGTATATCGTTTACGGATGTCGTTTGCATCAGCATCGATATTTCAATATTGATATACCCCATTTGACATATCGTTCAATCAGGCAAAAATTATGACAATCAAATCCGCTAGAAAAGACACAGGACGCCGTTCTGTCAAACCCGATTTCACCCGTCGCACGCAGCGCGCTCCGCAGCCCGGCGCACGCCAGCGCGGCATCTATACGACACGCCTGGGCCAGATCCGCGACGTTCTGAATGAAGTGCTCAAGTGGAAACATCCGGCTGATGCCGTGCTGTCTTCATGGTTCCGGGCCAACAAATCACTGGGTGGGCGCGATCGCAATGAAGTGGCCGAGGCTGTATTCGATGTGCTGCGTCATTTGCGCCGTTACCGGCAATACGCCGAAAGCGGCACCGGACCAGCGCTGGAGCGTCTGGCCATTCTGGGGCTGGCCTCGGTGGTGGGCAAGGACGCCATTGCCGGCCAGCTCTCTGAAGAAGAGAAAAGCTGGCTGCTGCGCATGGATACCATAGATCTGGCTTCGCTGGCCCCGGAAATACGCGCCAGCCTGCCCGACTGGCTTTATGAACATATGAGCCAGCTGGACGAGTTCGAAAGCCTGGTCGCAGCGCTCAACACCAAGGCGCCGCTTGACCTGCGCGTGAATCCGTTCAAGATCGACCGGGATACGGTATTGGCTCAATTGCAGGATACACCGGTAGCCGAGTTTGATCCGCAGCCGACGCCGTATTCTCCCTGGGGTATTCGGTTGAACGGCAAGCCGGCGATTTCCCGGTGGGCCCTGTTCGAAAATGGTTCGCTCGAAGTGCAGGACGAAGGCAGTCAGCTGCTGGCGCTGCTGGTCGGACCAAAACGCACCGATATGGTGATTGATTTTTGCGCCGGTGCTGGCGGCAAAACGCTGCTGCTGGGCGCGTTGATGCGCTCGGCCGGCCGCCTTTATGCCCTCGATGTATCGGCAGCGCGTCTGGCCAAGGCCAAACCCCGCATAGCCCGCAGCGGTCTGTCGAATGTGACGCCGATTGCCATATCGAACGAAAATGATACCCGTGTGAAACGACTCGCCGGCAAGGCGGACAAGGTGCTGGTCGATGCTCCGTGCACCGGTGTCGGCACACTGCGTCGTAATCCTGATCTTAAGTGGCGCCAGTCTCCGGCCAGCGTGCAGGAACTGACCGAACTGCAGGCGCGCATTCTCAATAGTGCTGCGCGCTGTGTCGCCCCGGGCGGCAGGCTGGTGTACTCCACCTGCAGCGTGTTGCCGCAAGAAAATGAACATCAGGTTGATGCCTTTCTGGCAGCCCACCCGGAATTTACGCTGCTCAATGCTCAGGAGGTATTGGGAGACCGATGTCCTGACCTGGGCATGACGACGCCTTATCTGAGGCTGCGCCCGGATGTTCACGGCACCGACGGCTTTTTTGCCGCGGTGCTCGAACGCAGTAAATAAATTTGCTGCAGCAGGGAACCTGTTGTTGTCAAAATGGTCTTAAAATAGAGAAACAGGCGGTTAAATCCCGCTAATTTCTCTGGGAATGTGCGTTTGTAACCTTGCGCAACACAATCGGCGTACAAACCTGCATCGCAGTCTGAAAATAGGGCTATATTTAAAGAAAAGCAGTGGGTACTGTGTCAGAATAATGACATTCTGCTCACGACTTGCTCAAAATCAAGAAAAAAGGCAATTAAATTTTTTCTTAGTTAAATCATAGTGTTATAATTTCTGCGCGATTTGGTATCGCTCAGCATCCTGCCCGAATAAGGGCACACTGCCCGCCGCAGCGGGCCAATGCCCGGTAATCTTGGGCATCTCAGGAGACCTTAAAGGGTATATGGATACAATTCTCGACTTTATTTCCGGTGGCGTTTTGCAACTTGGCTGGTGGCAGGTGGTTCTTGTCACGCTGGTGCTTACACACATCACCATTGCCGCGGTAACGATTTATCTGCACCGCAGCCAGGCGCACCGGGGGCTGGATCTGCATCCGGCCGTGTCGCATTTCTTTCGCTTCTGGCTCTGGTTGACCACTGGGATGGTCACGCGCGAGTGGGTGGCTATCCACCGCAAGCACCATGCCAAATGCGAACGGGAAGGCGATCCTCATTCCCCCATGATTTACGGTATCGATCGGGTCTTGTGGAAGGGGGCGGAGCTGTATCGCGAAGAGGCCGCCAACGAAGAAACCGTTAAGCGCTTCAGTCACGGCACGCCCGATGACTGGATGGAACGCAACGTCTATTCCCGCCATACCACGCTGGGCATTTTTACGATGTTAGCCATTGACCTGCTGTTGTTCGGCGCACTCGGTCTGACCGTGTGGGCTGTGCAAATGGCATGGATCCCATTCTGGGCCGCCGGCGTGGTCAACGGTCTGGGTCACTATATCGGATACCGGAATTTTTCCAGCCCCGACACCAGTACTAATTTGTTCCCCATCGGCATTATCATCGGTGGCGAAGAGTTGCACAACAATCACCATGCCTACGGTACGTCCGCCAAGTTTTCCAGCAAATGGTATGAATTCGATATCGGCTGGGGCTATATCCGGATTTTGCAGGCACTGCGTCTAGCGCAGGTCAAGAAGGTTGCGCCCAAGCTGAAACTGGTGCGCGAAAAGTCCGATTCTGTGACCGAGCAAACCCTGCAAGGTGTGATTACGCACCGCTATGAAATCATGGCGCGTTACGCCAGCATGTTGCGCCAGTCCGTCCAGTCTGAAATCAAGCGCCTGACCCAGGCTGGTGCCAGCGATCAGGAGCGTGAACTGCTGCAGAAAGTACAATCGCGCCTTGGACAGGCCGATCTGGCCCTCAATCCTCAGGAAAAGCAGGAACTGGACAGCATGCTGTCGCAAAACACGATGCTGGCCAAGCTGGTTCATATGCGCGAAGAGTTGTATCGTGTATGGACAAGTTCCACTGCCAGCAGCGAGCAATTGCTTGGTGACTTGCAACAGTGGTGCCAGCATGCGCAGCAAAGCGGTATCCAGAGCCTTGAACAGTTTGCTCTCCGTCTGCGCCGCTATGCCGCATGATCGGGCAGTTAAATCCTGAGCAACTGGCGGCCGTTACCACAGCCAGTAAGCATACGCTTGTTCTGGCTGGTGCCGGTAGTGGTAAAACCAAAGTTCTAACCACCCGTATGGCCTGGCTTATCCAGAATGGAAAAGTCAGTCCTTACGGTGTGCTGGCCGTCACTTTTACCAATAAAGCCGCGCGTGAAATGCTCACGCGCCTGACGGCCATGTTGCCGGTGGACACCCGCGGCATGTGGGTCGGCACTTTCCATGGTTTATGCAACCGGCTTTTGCGCGCTCATTATCGCGATGCCGGTTTGCCACAAAATTTCCAGATCCTCGATATTGCAGATCAGCTGGCGGCCATCAAACGCCTGATCAAAGCCAATGATATCGATGACGAAAAGTTTCCTCCCAGAGATGTGCAGCGCTTCATCAATAATGCCAAGGAAAACGGCGAACGGCCCGAGCATGTAGAAGTGTGGGATGCGCATCGCAAACGCCTGGCGGAAATTTATCAGTTGTACCAGGAACAGTGCCAGCGCGAAGGCGTCGTCGATTTTGCCGAATTGCTGTTACGCGCCTATGAGCTGTTGTCACGTAATGCCCTGGTGCGCGAGCACTATCAGCGGCGCTTTCGTTATATTCTGGTCGACGAGTTTCAGGACACCAATACACTGCAATACAAATGGCTCTGTCTGCTGGCGGGCGGCGATGCGTCGCTGTTTGCCGTGGGTGACGATGACCAGTCCATTTACGCTTTCCGTGGCGCCAATGTGGGCAATATGTCCACCTTTGAACGCGATTATGCCGGCGACAATATTATCCGGCTGGAGCAGAACTACCGTTCCTTTGGTCACATTCTGGATGCAGCCAACGCGCTGATCGAGCACAACACAGAGCGTCTTGGGAAAAATCTGTGGACTGACAGGGGCGAAGGCGAGCTGCTTCGGGTTGTTGAACAACCTACCGATCTGCTGGAAGCCCAATGGGTCGTGGACGAAATTCGCGCGCAGATCAATGAAGGCCGCATGCGCAGTGAAATTGCAGTTTTGTATCGCAGCAACGCACAATCGCGACCCATCGAACACGCCCTTTTTTCTGCACACATTCCATACAAGGTATACGGTGGCCTGCGCTTTTTCGAGCGTCAGGAAATCAAACATGTCCTGGCCTATCTCAGGTTAGTGGCCAGCGGCGATGATGATACCTCGTTCATGCGAGTCGTTAACTTTCCGGCGCGCGGTATTGGCGCCAGAACCCTGGAAAACCTCACCGATTCGGCACGCCAGATTGGTTGCAATCTGATCCACGCGGTGGGGGCGGTGTCCGGCCGCAGTGGCGGCAAACTGCTGGCCTTCGCCCAATTGATCGAAACGTTACGCGAAGCGGCGCAAACCCTGACGCTTCCTGAACTGATCAAGCACGTCAATGATATTTCCGGATTGACCACGCACTACGAAGCCGAACGCGAAGGCGCAGAGCGGCTGGAAAACCTGGGCGAGCTTATCAACGCAGCCAGTGCGTTCTGTGCCGAGGAAAATCTGGAAGGCAAGGCCGCCATGGCCCAGGTTGAGCGCTCGGTCGCGCCCGACGATCCCGATTCTCCTTTTGCTCAGGAGCAGACAACACCGCTGGCGCTTTTTTTGTCTCATGCATCGCTTGAGGCGGGTGACAACCAGGCACAGGCCGGACAGGACGCCGTTCAGCTCATGACCATTCATGCTGCCAAGGGACTGGAGTTTGATTCGGTCTTTATCACAGGTGTGGAAGAGGGTCTGTTCCCTCATGAAAATAGCATGATGGCCGAAGACGGCCTGCAGGAAGAGCGTCGGCTGATGTATGTCGCCATTACGCGTGCCAAGGAGCGCCTGACTATCAGTCTGGCACATGCGCGCATGTTGCATGGACAGACGCGTTATTCGATGCGGTCGCGCTTTCTGGACGAATTACCCGAGGATCACCTGAAATGGCTGACGCCGCGCACCCGCGAACAAGCCGAGCCTTCCTGGGGCATGCGTTTGCATGTAGATGCGCATGCGCGCCCTTCCACTGGCCGAATAGAGCCACGGGCACCGCGCAGTTTGAGCTCGGGCGTCAGTGTCAGCGGCAAGCAATACAGGATTGGTCAGGGCGTGCATCACGCGCGCTTTGGTGATGGAACGATCATCAGATTAAGCGGGCAGGGCGCAGATGCCCAGGCGGAGATTGTATTTAAGGATGCCGGCGCCAAAACGCTGGCCCTGGCTGTTGCTAAACTGGATATCATTGCCGCCTGAATGTATCGGGCCAGTTGGTACTTAAGCAGATAAAGGAAATGTTATGAAAGCGATGATATGTACTCTGGCCCTCTTTCTGGGTTTTGGTCTGCTCAGCGGATGCGCCGGTAACGCGGCGGACAGCGGGCGCAGCGGCAGTAAAGTTCAGATTTATGGCAGTGTAGACTCCGGAGTTGGCTATCAATCGAAGCGCATATCCCGTGATTGAGACAATCTGAAGAAATTGTTCGTCTTTGTGGTTCGAAAATGTGGACAAGCCAGACAATACAGTGTTAGAATTCTCTTCTTTCTTGAAGGCGGTTAGCTCAGTTGGTTAGAGCGCTACGTTGACATCGTAGAGGTCGCTGGTTCGAATCCAGTACTGCCTACCAGTTTTATCTGTCATGTATCGGTAGAGTGTTCAAGTTTTTTCAAAGACTTTTTAAGCTTTGTCACCGGTCAGACAATATTATCAAACCCGCAAGCATGTTGCCCTGCGGGTTTTTTATTGTCTGTTAATGATCTGTCTGTTTCCTTGTCTCCCTGTCTCCTGTCTGTCTATCTCTTTATTTGTCCCGCAGGGGCCGCTAGCCACCATTAATGACATATCGCGATCAGGCAACCCGGCAAGGGCATGAATCTGTTTTTCAGATTTTTGCTCAAGGCGCGTGTGCTCTTGTGGACTACCAATCTGCCGCGATCAGGGACGCTGTTCGGCCCATTTAAGCAGCGAATCCAGCGCGGGGCACAGCGCTTGTCCCCATTCGGTCAGGCCGTATTCAACCTTGGGCGGCACCTCCTGGTGATCAATGCGGCGCACAATGCCGTCGGTCTCCAATTGGCGTAATTGCTGAATCAGCATCTTCTGGGAAATGCCGGGCAGCGTGCGTTCGAGCTCGGAGAAACGCAGTAAATTTCCCCCAAAAAGACGAAATAGAATAAGCAACTTCCAGCGTCCTTCCAGCACGCGAATCGCCTGCTCTACGCCATCGGCAGCGGTGTCAACGGTATACACGGGTCGGGTCATGTTCATGGTCATTTTTGCGTGGGTTAATGGTACTGATTTTTTAATACTTACTTTTTAGTGCGTACTTGTTAAAAAGTAAGGTTAGTGCCAGTATGCTCGAAAATCAAACGAAAGCAGTCGATTTTTGTTTACCCCTCTTGCATGGAGAACTTGAATGTCCGTCAATTTACCTGAACCGATCCTGGCTTATTTCAATGCCGATAAAGACAACGGCAAGGCGCTAGCCGATTGCTTTACTGAACATGGTGTGGTTATAGATGAAAAGCAAACATATAACGGACGCGCGGCCATTGAGCGCTGGCGCGCTGAAGCGACTGCAAAATACGTCTATACGTCCGAGCCTTTCGATGTGACCGAACAAGGTCGGCAAATCATCGTCAGCAGCCGTCTGCAAGGCAATTTTCCAGGCAGTCCAATTAATATCCGCTATCGCTTCGTACTAGAAGACAATAAAATCGGCTTGCTGGAGATTGCCCCATGAGCTTTGACCTGAATATCAAAGGCTGCCGGGCGCTGGTTACCGGCGGTACCGCGGGTGTGGGGGCGGCGGTTGTCAACGCACTACATGGCCTGGGTGTGCATATCATTGCCACGGCTCGCAAGGTGCCCGATCGCGCGCCGGACAATATATCCTACATTGCAGCAGATATCGCAACGCCAGGCGGATGCGCTGCGGTATGCGATGCCGTACTGGAACAATGGGGTGGTGTTGATTTCCTCATTCATGTTGTTGGCGGATCCAGTTCGCCAGCCGGTGGTTATCTGGCTTTGAACGACCTGTATTGGCAACAGGAATTGAACCTGAACCTGATGCCAGCCGTTCGTATTGACCGATCCTTGCTGCCGTCCATGATCAAGCAAGGATCAGGCGTGATTATTCATGTCACCTCCATTCAGCGTGAACTGCCATTGCCGGAATCGACAACGGCCTACGCTGCAGCAAAGGCTGCACTGGCTACCTACAGCAAGAGCCTGTCAAAAGAAGTATCGCCAAAAGGTGTGCGCGTTATCCGCGTATCGCCAGGCTGGATTGAAACCGAGGCGGCCACGCAACTGGTTACTCGTCTGGCACAAAGCAACAGTACTGATTATGAGGGCGGGAAAAAAATAATAATGGACGCGCTCGGCGGGATTCCGTTGGGGCGCCCGGCTAAGCCACAGGAGGTGGCTGATCTTATCGCTTTCCTGGTTTCGCCCAGAGCAGGCTCAATCACCGGTACTGAATATGTGATCGATGGCGGCACAGTGCCTACGGTCTGACAGCAGCGACACTGTTGGGCAATGACTCTATATGCACAAGGGTGCAACAGGTCCATGGTTGGGCAATAGATCGATCGTCACAGATAAGATGTATCCTGTTCCGAATGGAAAAATACGCCGGGGCACACCTGCGGTTCATGTCATTGAGCGTTACCGACGATATTTTGCTAGTATTTATCGTATGGATAACCCGCCACAGGCAGACAGGCACCGTTAGCACAATCGCACTGCCGTCTGAGGCGGGTGCGTGCTCAGGCAAGTACATAACGGGCTCTTTGTCAGGCAAGCCGCTCCTGGCGCAAACGGAAGGAAGTTGTGATGCAATACAAAGATCGAGAACCGGTAGTTGCTCATTTGCGTTTTGAACAATATCGCGAATCTCTTGAAGGCCTCTCGCTGGCAGAGCGCTTCAAGCGGATCGAGCAAATCAACATGTGGGGGGCCGACGGCTCTGTTTCGGGGCTGGGTTCGGAGCGCCAGGCCACAGAGTCAATTCGCAACCGGCTGCCCGAACTCTTCGCGCATCTGGGCGTGCAATCAATCCTGGACGCCCCTTGTGGTGATGCAAACTGGATAAAAGAGATAACAACCGGCATCGCGTACACCGGGATTGATATCGTACCGTCGCTCATCGAACAAAATATCCACCAATGGACGGGCAATGACGCTCATCGATTCATGCTAGCCGATATCACGGTGGACCCTTTGCCGAAAGCCGATTTGATACTTTGTCGTGACTGTCTGGTGCATCTGTCGTTCGCTCATATTGATGCTGCCGTCGCCAATTTCCGAGCCTCGGGCGCACGATGGCTGCTTACGACCACTTTCCCGCTGATTGAGGAAAATAACGATTGCGAAGATGGCGACTGGCGCGCATTGAACCTGACACTGCCGCCGTTTTGCTGGCCGCAACCTCAAAAGCTCATTGGCGAATCGTGCCTGGAGGCCAATGGAACGTGGCGTGACAAAAGCCTTGGTTTATGGCCGCTTGCGGCAACCGTGGCCATATCCGGACAGTGATGCTGCTGCTTGCGTGACGGCTCGTCAGGTGCTCGGACAAGCTTGTTGTTTACCCTGATGGCTGATGATCGTTCCTCTTGCTGGCTCAATGGTTCCCTCAAGCAGCCAGTCAAAGGCAATGGGCCATAGGGAATCAACGAAACGATTGTGAAAAAATGCGAAGTGCCCGATTTGCTCCTGTCCAATGCTGGTGGGTGATATCCGCAGGTGATATCGTTCGCAGCCGCTGTAGTAGTCAAGTGCCCGGTCCAGCGCAGCTGGTGTACCAAATGGATCGTCACTGACGCCCAGCGCCAGCACTGGTGCCTTCACTTGACCAAAGCGCGCTGGCAGCAGGCTATTTTCGGCGGCGGTTTTGCCGTATTTGCGGCCGATATACTGTTCAAACGCTGGGCCCATGCCGGCCCAGTCCATGGCCACGCCTTTGGGCGTGTCTTCCATCCAGCCCAGGCGCCTGGCCGGCACGAATCCGAATGCCTGTGCCAGGAGAGGCATGGCAATATGCCATTGCAGGAACATGCTGATGCGTGATCGGCGGGCATAGTCGCGCCAGTAGGCGTATTGCGCGCCCATGGTGAAAATGCGCTTGATCAAATGTGCCGACGGCGCCAGTCCGATCAAAAATCCGCCAATCGAATGGCCCACGACATAGATGGGAGAGTGAAAAAATTGTGTACGGGCATATTGAAGCACAGCTTCAAAATCCGTCTGGCCCCAATCGAGCCACCCTGCAGCAAGGTCGCGCAATGACCCGTATTTTGAATCGCCGATGCCGCGATAGTCATAGGTCAGTACTGTGCAACCCCGGGTGTGCAATGCCTGGGCAAACCTGTCGTAGTATCGACAGCGTACCGATGTGGCGCTATTGATGATGACCACTGGGTTGGACGAAGGGGTTTGCGCAAGGTGCCACAAGTTCGCCTGCAGCCGGTACCCATCGGCTGTGATAATTTGAATTGCCTGCGGCATGACGAAGGTCCTTCGGCTCAACCGTTATGCGCAACATTCACGATGGTGGCCTGGATCAATGCAACGGTTTTGCCAACGCTGCCGTCGTCATCCAGCTTGCGGACTTCTCCCGTGCAAATGGTCAGCAGTTTGCCCGCATTCTGTACTTTGCCGATTGCGATAAAGGCCGGGCCAAGCGCGGGGCGCAACAGATTGATTTTAAATTCTGCCGTCACCACTTCAAATCCCGCCGGCGCCACGGTCAGGGCGGCATAACCGCAAGCGCTGTCGACAATGCTGGTGACGGCGCCGGCATGCAAATAGCCGTGTTGTTGTGACAAATGCGCCGAAAACGGCAAGGTAATGTGCACCTCTCCCGCCTGTATCAGCGTCAAGTTGGCGCCAAGGGTATGCATTAATCCCTGTTTGTCGAAGCTGGCTGTTATTCGTTGCTGTATGTTGTTGTCCATGACTTGTCATTAGTGAATTATTAATCAAGACAGAATGTCTCCCCAGTCCGATTATAGGAGAGGATTGGATGGCCAGGGCAGTTGCCTGGCGTTGGCGCATCGATGCCGTTGATCGATTGATCAAGGGGCATCCGGCAATGCGATGGCGGTCTGCAGTTTGGTCGAAGGGTTTTCTGCAGGGATGTCGCTGCAGGATTTGTATTTTTTTATGCTTCTATTGGAGGCCGCCACGCTATCAGTGGCTTTTATGCTGGATATGACTATGTTTTTCGAAGGCAAGGGGACACTTATAGTGTTTGATACGGTTCGCGTTCAGCACAGGATTGCACGCACGCGGGCACGGGCAGCGCCAACAGTTCAGAGAACGCGTCTGAGGGAGAGAGTTCAGAGGAAGTTGAAGGGCGAATGGAGCGGAAGGGCGGTTGTGAAGGTAGAAGCGGTAAAAAACAGTGAAGCAGGTAAGGGGCAGTCATGCCAAACAAGATGCCACACGCAGGTGGCAGCGACACGAAGATTACAGGCGTCCGGTATCGCGATGCCTGGAGGTATTATTCAAAAGGCTGCTTATTTGCCAGCCTTGAAGGCGCGAATCAAATCGCGAACCTGTAGCATGTAACCTTTTGCCACGTTCCGGTTGCCGCTGGAACGAGCCAGTTTATACTTGGTCACTGCCTTTCGGATCAGGCCGATATGGACCTGTTGGTATGCTGCGTTCATACACATCTCCATGTGAATACATACCGATTTTACATTTTTATTACAAGTTGACGCATTCGGTGAAAACCACTATATGTTGTTTAATATCCACAGGCGTTTTATGGGTATAGGAACGTCAATCCAGGGCAAAAAAAAGCCAGCTGCAATAGCTGGCGAGTTCACCCAAAAGCAATGAGTTGAACTCATTATAGGCAGACGACGCCCAAAGCACAATTTAACAAATGTCAAGTTTGCATCGTTTGGCACAATAGTGAAGCGACGGTGCTAAATAAAGGTGGCTCGAGCTGCGACAGCCCGGGCAGTATCAGCGAATCAGCAGCAGTCCCAGTCTTGCCAGTATGTAGAAACCCAGTCCGGCCCCAGCGATACATGCAATGTAAGGCGGCGTGCTGAGCCAGGGTCGCCGGCCGACGATAAAGCGACTGGTAAAACCTGCAAAGGACAGACTGTACAGAATGCAGGCGATATGCAGCACCGTAGCGTTTGACAGCGAAAACCCCAGCATGAAGAGGGCGGTGCCGATCATGAACGCAGGTAGCGCTACGGCAAAGCTGGCGGCCCGGTACATGGCTGCGCCATCAATCTCCCATTGCGGGTCCTGTTGTGCGGGCTTGGTATCTGCAGAATCAGTGTCGTGTGGTTTCATGCGGGCGATTTTTTTGGGCGATAAGGGGCCGGATGCGTATTTGTTTTATTCAGGAGCCAGAATATGCTGCATCAGCGCCGTTACATAGGCTGGCAATTGGTCGCTGTTTCGCACGCATAACACCAGATTGCGGCAGGCCCAGGCGTCAGAAAGAGCAATGATATTCAATTGCAGCGCCCGGCGGTGGCGTTTGGCCGCAGCCAGTGGCACGATGGCAATCCCGACCCCATTGCCTACCATTCTGCAGACTGCGTCGATGCTGCGTACGCGTACCCGGTAATGCAGATGCCGGCCTGCCAGGCGGCCGTGTGCAGCAATATGCTCTTGCAAGGCGCTGCCTGCGACCAGGCCGGCAAAGTCCAGATGGCTGATCTGAGCAAGACTGGTCGGATTCGCAATAGCTTCAGGATACTCGGGGCCGGTAATGACAACAAGTTGGTCTGCGCCCACCGGGAAGCTTTGAAGGTCGTGCAGATTAGCCGAATCGGCCACCAGCCCGATATCGGCCATGCCCTGACGGATCAGATCGGCAATATCAGTACTGGTGCGTTCCTCCAGATCAATCGAAATATCGGGATGACGCTCCAGGAAGGTGCCCAGCAACGACGGCAAGTGTTCGTTGCAGGCGGATGTGTTGCCCAACAGCCTGACATGCCCTTTGATCCCGCTGCTGTACTGCCCCAGGTCGCCGTGCATGCGTTCCATTTGCTGCACAACAACGCTGGCGTGATGTAGCAGCGTGCGACCGGCAGGCGTCAGTTGCACCCCTTTATGACTGCGATTGAGCAAAAGCACGCCCAGCGCGTCTTCCATTCCCTTGATGCGCTCACTGGCCGATGCCGTGGTGATGTGGCAGCGGCGTGCCGCTTCGGTGATGGTGCCCGATTCGTGCACGCTCAGGAACAGGCGAAGGTCGGTCAGGTCAAAGCGCATGACCACAGTATAACAGGCTGGTTATGGAAATTCCTTAGTCTGTAATCGAGATTTCCTGATTTCCAGCTCTTTGATCAGTCCCTACAATAGGGACGTGCTGCGATTTTTTCCCTTAGGGGCCGGCATAATTTTCGACAACGGTTGCGAACGCTGGTTGCAGATGAGTTTATGTTCTTTCGCCCGGTCTAAGGTATTTCCTGATACGAATTTTTAATAGAGCACACGCTCACACTTTTTATAGCGCGCAAATCGATGGATTTTTTCAATGAGTATCTCTCTATCTTCAATGCAAATGCTGCCAATTCATTTGGCACGCTGGCGCTGGTGACAATCGTTTTCATTCTTGCCGGCGCAGTCAAGGGCGTCGTGGGGCTGGGTCTGCCAACCATTTCCATGGCGTTGCTGGCGTTGTTGATGTCGCCAGCGCAGGCTGCGGCATTGCTGGTGATTCCGTCTCTGCTCACCAATATCTGGCAAATGCGGCCCTTTGATTTGGTACCTCAATTATGCCGCAGCATCGGCACAATGCAGATTGGGATCTTTTTCGGCACGATTGCGGGGGCCTGGCTGTTGGGTGCGCCGGCCGGGCATGCAGCCGGCGTGGCCCTGGGCGTGGCGCTGGTGGCCTATGCCGGTTGGGGCTTGACCGGGCGTCCAATTATTGTTTCACCTGGTGCGCAAATCTGGATGGGACCCTTGGTCGGCTTTGTGACTGGGTTTATTACTGCTGCGACCGGTGTCTTCGTTGTGCCGGCAGTACCCTATCTGCAGGCGCTGCAATTGTCACGTGATCGCCTGATTCAGGCGATGGGGGTGTCTTTTACTGTATCCACCATTGCATTGGCATTGGGGCTGTGGCTCAACCACAGTTATGCTCCAGGCGCCGCTGCGATGTCACTCCTGATGCTGGTCCCGGCGCTGGTGGGTATGTCCTTGGGGCAATCGCTCAGGCAAAAGCTGTCAGTGGGTCTTTTCAAGAAGGTTTTCTTTTGCAGCCTGATCATACTGGGTCTTTATCAAGTGACTGCCGCGATCTGAGAAGCGCGGGTCTGCGTGGTCCGATCATGGTTCGCGCCAATGTTCTGCAAACGGCATATAATAGGCACAAACAATAAAACGCTCGATGTCCTTTTCACGCTAGCCTGTACAAACGGGCCGTCACCTATATGCCACTCAGATATACTCGAACACTGACAGATTCTGTTCGTACACAGAAAGCCGATAAACAGATTGGCACGCTGCTGGCCTTTGTGGCCGGCGCAATCAATGCTGGTGGATTCCTGGCGGTTCATCAATATACCTCGCACATGACCGGTATTGTTTCGACCATGGCTGATCAGTTGATTCTGGGCGCGTACGACCTGGTTCTGGCGGGCATGGCCGCATTGATCTGTTTTATGTGCGGAAGCGTCTGCACCACCATCATGGTCAATTACGCCAGGGTGCACCATATGCGCAGCGAGTATGCCTTGCCGCTGTTGCTCGAAGCGGTGTTGTTGCTGTGTTTCGGCATGCTGGGTGCCCGGATTGCCCAGATGCACGGTTTGTTTGTGCCGATCACAGTCATGATTCTGTCGTTTCTCATGGGCTTGCAAAACGCCTTGATCACCAAGCTTTCCCGTTCCGTTATCCGCACCACCCATGTGACGGGGATCGTTACCGATATCGGCATTGAACTGGGTAAGCTGTTCTATTGGAATCGTGGGCGCATGCGGGAAGATAGCCATTTTGTGATGGCAGATCGAGCTCGACTGCGGTTGCATTGTGCGCTGCTGGTTGCTTTTTTTGCAGGCGGCACAATGGGGGCCTGGGGGTTCAATCATATTGGCTATATCGCGACGGTGCCTCTGGCTTGCTTGCTGGTACTCATTTCCGGCATACCGGCATTTGATGATATACGCGCCTGGCTCACCAACAGACGACGCCCGGCCGAATAAACTGCCTCGCTTGTGGTGCCCCATGCCGGGGTGTTAGCCATGGGCATATCACTGAGTTTGTTTATTCCCCGGGCTAAACGATCAGCGCTGCTCATAGCAATCGGATTTGCGCGAGCCAGACCAAGGCAGGAGAGCGCATCCAATAGAGATGCCAGGACGGCCTTGCGGATGTACCTGGCGCAATTGCAACATGGGGCTGGCGGTTACAACACAACTGGTCATAATGGTGTATAAATACTGTATAAATTTACAGTGATCAAATTTTCCTATGTCCAACTGCGTTCCTACCGCTCCTACTGCAGACAGACCCTTTGCTTTTGTCGATGTAGAAACAACCGGCGGGTCGGCTTCAACCGATCGTCTGACCGAGATCGCCATTGTGCGCTATGATGGGCACACCGTCAGCACCTGGCAAAGCCTCATCAATCCTGAATGTCGTATCCCGGGCTATATAGAAAGCCTGACGGGCATTACCAGCCAGATGGTGGCCAACGCGCCTACCTTCGCGCAACTGGCAGAACACATTCAGCAATTGCTTGCCGGGCACATTTTTGTCGCTCATAACGCCCGCTTTGATTATGGGTTCATCAAGAATGCCTTTCGGCGGGTCGGGCAGGATTTCAAGGCAAATATGCTTTGCACCGTCAAGCTTTCCCGTCGACTCTACCCCCAGCACCGGCGCCACGGACTCGATTACCTGATTCAGCGGCATGGCCTGAGCATGCAGGACAGGCACCGCGCCTATGACGATGCCTACGCATTGCTGCAGTTCTGGCAATGCGTCTGCCGAGAGCATGACCGTAAAATCGTTGATGACATTGTGCAGGGCCTGTTAGCCCGGCCATCGCTGCCGGCGCATATTGACCCTGCCGTGATCGACGCCTTGCCCAACAGCTTTGGCGTCTATGTATTTTATGGCGAGAACGAACTACCGATATATATCGGTAAAAGCAATCGTTTGCGCCAGCGAGTGCTATCGCATTTTGCCAGCGACCACACGGCGCCCAAGGAAATGAAAATTTCCATGCAGATTCGGCGGATCGAGCATATTCGCTGTGCCGGCGAAGTAGATGCGCTGCTGACCGAGTCGCGCTTGATCAAGGAACGCATGCCCACCTTGAATCGTCAATTGCGCAGACAAAAGGATGTTTTCACCTGGCAACTGATCGAAAAATCCCCCGGCCTGTGGGTTCCTGTCCTTTTGGGAGGAAATGACATTGCGATCGGGCAGGGCCTGCATCTTTACGGTTTGTTTTCCTCTGCCCGGGATGCCAAAGAGGCGCTACTGGCGATCATCAAAACTGAAAAGCTATGCAAGGCCACGCTTGGCCTGGAGAAAGTGCACAATGCCAGCCCGTGTTTTGCACGGCAATTGAGGTCCTGTGCCGGCGCCTGTGTCGGGCAAGAGTCGCCTATTGACCATTCGGCCCGCCTGATGACCGCCTTGTCCGCGTTAAGACTGCGCGCCTGGCCGTTCGAGGGTGCAGCCTTGCTACGCGAAGGCAATCTTGTTCATGTCATTCATCAGTGGTGCTATTTGGGAACGGCCCGGGACGAAACCGAACTTCAGGCGCTGATAGACTGTGGCAAAGGTGACTTTTCCCGGGATACCTATCGAATATTGGTAAAGCATCGGGACAAACTGCTGGATGCCAGGGCAGTCAGCCTGGCCCTGGAATAACGGCGGAGCGGTTGCATCTGCTTGACGGATAAAGAGCAAAGCGCCGTATAATTTTGCGAGCCGGCGCAATGGGGCGTGAGTGTATTCAGAATAAACGTATACATCGGTCAGTCTGTCACAGGCTGTAAATCGGGTTGTCTGCGTCAGGAGCAGAAAATGGAAATTTGGGTGGATGCGGACGCGTGCCCGGTTGTGATCAAAAATATTCTGTTCAGAGCCGCAGTGCGTTGGCAGGTGAAAACGACGCTGGTAGCCAACCAAATGCTCAATGTCCCTCCTTCTGTTTATATTCGGTCACGTCAGGTGCCGCGGGGATTCGATGTTGCTGATGCCTATATCAGCCAGCACGCCAGCGCCGGCGACCTGGTGATCACTGCAGATATCCCGCTGGCTGCCGAAGTGCTGGAGAAGGGGGTTCAGGCATTGAATCCCCGCGGGGAGCTATATTCAACGGAAACCATCCGCGAGCGGCTGGCCATGCGCGACATGATGGAAGAGTTGCGCAGTGCCGGCATCGAGACCGGTGGCCCCCGGTCTTTTGATCAGGCAGACACCCGTGCGTTTGCCGGCCAGCTTGACAAACTGCTGGCGCGTTACGCCAAAGCGTGATTGGCCGCCGGCGTGGTATGGCCAGTCAGCAGATACTGGATGGTGTCGTACACGCTGCGAATCTGCTGGCCAAACGGCAGCGGATCCTTGCCCCGGAAAAACAGACCCTTGCGTACATCGCCGTTGAACGCGTCGGTCAGACGCTGGTCGATGCAGAATTGACCGATTTTTGAAATGCCGTCCCGCAGCCCGCACACCTGCAGGCAATTCATGCTTTGTACGCAGCGGCGCGGATCGGCCTTGGCCGATGCCTGTAGCTTTTGCTCGTTGCGCAGGTATTTCTGTAAATAGGGTGTCATCACCGCCCGCGCCGGGAGGCCGGCGACGGACATGAATTCGACAATATCCTCGTCGCGGGCGCCAGCCAGTATCTGCTTGAAATTGTCATGTGCGTCGCCCTCGCGGGTGACGGCGAACGCAGTGCCGATTTGTACGGCGGCCGCTCCCCATTGCCGCAGTGCGGTGCTGATCTTGCGAACATTAGCCATTCCACCGGCCAGAATGAGCGGGATTTTATCGCCCTCCAGCCCCAGTTGTCGAAACACCTGCGCGGTTTCTTCCAGCACCCGGGTAAAAGAGAAGCGACTACTGCCCAGATCGTCAATGGTTGTTGCTCCCAAATGACCACCGGCGTGGTTGGGATGCTCGATCACAATGGCATCGGGCAGGCGGTTTTTCTTCATCCAGCGCTTGAGCACAATCTGTATGCCGCGCGATTCTGACAGAATGGGAATGAGCGCGACCTGGGGATGCTCCCGGGTCAGGTCCGGCAATTCCAGTGGTAGCCCGGCCCCCATGACAATCGCCTGCGCTCCGGATTCGCAGGCCTGCTGCACAAGGGCTGCGTAGTCGCTGACTGCCTTCATCACGTTGACTGCAATCATGCCCTGACCGTTGGCGTGTTTTAATGCTTTTCTAACCTCCCTGTCCAGGGCGATCCGGTTGAGCCTGTCATAGTGTTCCTGGCTGGCCAGTGCCCTGGATTGTTCCAGCAGATCCGGATGCAGGTGGCGCAGGTCGATGCTGGCGATCGTGCCCACGGCATTTGCACGCGCGACGGCGGCAGACAGGCTGCTGGCGGAAATACCGACGCCCATGCCGCCCTGCACAATCGGCAACAACGTATGATTTTTGATTCGTAGGGGTGCGAAGGAATGCATGCGGGTTTCCTGGTTGAATTGAGCACTAAGCTGCCTTGCGGGTTTGCGTGATATTGACTGATAAGACGCGGCGCTTGTGAATATCTCATTGTGCGGGTTCTGGTCTTTTGTCCAGTTGACAAAAATCAATATCGATTGAATTAGATCGGACGTCACAGAGCGGTCATGATCAGCGGAGTCGGCAACGTCAGTGCACGCTATCCAGGTGCATCCAGCCGGTTTTTGAAAATACTGAAAAACACGACTTCGCAATGATTGTTGTCAGAGGCGCAAGCGGCGCGGTGTGCATTCGAAGGCGAGAAAGCCCGTTTCTGAAACTGATCGAAATTGACCGGGGTCCGAATGGAAACCCTGCGAAATGCCAGTCATATTTGGTAATAGCAATCGCCTGCGCAGGCCATTACTATCGAATTGTGTTGTTTATACACATGGTTCCGGCACCAAAATGGTATGCCGTCAAGAAAGGAGTATGACTATGGTCTCCATCAAAAAACTGCTTGCTATCGTTCTTGCATCCCTGTCATTAGGCGCGGCTACGTCTGCCGTGGCAAACGAGCGTTCTTACGAGCGTGGATATAGCAGCCATCCTTATTCAATGCAGGTTGACCACCGCCATTATGGCGATCGTCATTACCGTAGGGACTACCCACGTTACCGCCACCATGGCTGGCGCAACAAGCCACATTATTACAGTGATCATCGCAGATATGACCGGGGTCATCGCTGGGACCGTCGCCATGACTCACATCGCAGGTATTATCGTTCCCGCGACGTATGGTAATATTCAATTGCAGTCTTTATTAAGTAAATCGTGAGTACATGCAGTGCCCGATTTCAGTTGAATTAAAGATCAGAATACTCAACCGTAAATGCTGTACGGGCCTGCTGTTTAATTATCAATAACCAACAATGTAGCAGGAGAAGCCCATGTTGCACTATGCTGTCGTGTTTTTCATTATTGCCATCATCGCCGCTGTTCTGGGCTTTGGTGGTATTGCGGCCGGAGCCGCATCCATTGCCAAGATCCTGTTCGTTGTCTTTATTGTATTGGCCATTTTGTCGCTGGTATTTGGCGGCAGATTCAAGTAGGGCGCCAGTGTTTTCCTGAAGCGTCCGGCTCAGGCCGTATCCGGTTCGGCGGTCGTGCTCATTTGCCTGAAAAGTAATGCTGCGGCAAGGAGCATGACCACCCCGGTCATCACGAACACCGCTGTAAACCCTGCCTGATTGGCAACCAATCCTCCCGCCAGCGGTCCCAGCACCAGGCCGGCATATTGCGTGGACGTTGCATATCCGAGTACGCCGCCAGCCGCATCGGCCGGTACATTATGTCGGATCATGGCGGTAAGCGCCGGCATGATGCCGCAAAGCGTCATCCCCATCAGAAAACGCAAGGCAATAAATTGCCAGTCGGTCTGGGCCAGTCCTTGCAGCAGTAACAGAACCGCCGTGGCGACAAAGCTGGCTATCAGCATTTTAAGGTGACCATGCGTGTCGCCCCAACGTCCCGCCCTGGAAGAAAACAGCATGCTGCCAAAGGCCGTGGCAGACATGGCAATGCCTGCCAGCAAGGGAATCTGGTCGGTCAGTGTACGCAGCGACGCCAGATAAAGCGTAATAATGGGCTCTACCGACATATTGGCAAACATCAGCAGGGTACCGGCCAATAGCATCAGCAACACCAGATTACGCTGCCGGCCCGATTTCCAGAACGAGTAGGGTATGGCGTTTTTTGGCAACGTCGCGCGTGGCTTGTGGGTCTCGCGTATCATGAAGACGGTACAGAAAAACGCGATCAGAATAATGCCTGCGGCAACAAAAAATGTCAGGCGAATTCCCAGCAACGCCGGCACGATGCCGCCGACCAGCGGCCCCAGCAGGTTGCCGGCCAGCGTGCCCGAGGCCAGCATACCCACGGCCCAGCCGGTATGGGCACGCGGCGTCTGGGTGGCTACCAGAATAGTAGCGCCGGAAGCGTAGCCGCCCAGTAGTCCGACCAGCAGTCGCAGCCAGAACAGTTGCCAGACTGTTTGCGCGCAGCCGATAAGGGCAATGCCAATGGCCATGCCAAGGCTGGCGCGAATCAGAATGATTTTCCTGCCATAGCGGTCGGCAAACCGGCCCCACACCGGTGCCATCAGGCCTGCCGCCAGGAATGTAATGCTGAAGATCCAGCCGGACCAGCTGACGACCGCCTCGGGGTCGGTGACCCCCAGATTCTGAATATATACCGGCAGTATCGGCAGTATCAGCGTCATCGCCAATATGGTGGTAAAGGAACCAAAAAGGCAGACATACAGATTCTGTTTCCAGGCAATCTGCTGGACTTCGTTTTCGCTGGCGCTGTGTGGGGTGGTCATAAACGGAACTTCGCTAGGGGAGCAGCTTGCGAACGGTCAGCTGCCCAAGACTGTCTAAGAGGCGCGATTCGTCGCAAACTGCCCGACGTTGAGCCGGAAAGCGATACGAAACGCAAGAGTCTCACTTTAAACACAATTGAGATAAAGTGGCTTAAAAATGCCTGAAAAATACCGAAATTCATGGTCAACCGGCCCTTGCCTTCGCGCCGTTGCCTGGCGATGTGTCTTATTTTTGCGACGACGCATGACGATTGAAATGCAGCGACACAAACGCAATGGCTTTTTCTTATACAATCGCCTCACGCTGCAATCTCCCCCCGTTTTTTAAGGCTGCGCCACATCCGGTAAGCGGCTGATTATTAAGGACATACTGCACAGATGAATGTGCCCCGAACGCACCTGTTTCAGGGGCGGCTGCTGAAGATGTGCCTGACGACTGGGTTGCTGGTCGTGTTTGCGTTCGCGCACGCAGCGCCTGAGCCGGGCGCCGCCATATCACACGCTGCCGAGACCGTGCCCGCACGGCTCCAGACGAGCCCTGGTGCATTCGAGTCAACGCGGATAGCTCCGGCCTCAGACACGCGTGACCAGGTGTTGACGCCTGTACCCGCAGATAATCCTGCGCTGGTTACAGATCAGACCTTTCGCAATCGTTCCGTCAGCCGCGGCCTGGCAGCCGTTCCTTCTGTGCCTGGGGCTGCGTCGGCGGGCACCCCGGCGTTTTCCCTTCTGGCTGCCAACGCCATTACTGCAGAACCGGTTATGCCGTCAGTTTCAGGGGTGCCTGCAGCAGCGAGGTCCTCGTTCAAATCATCTGCGTCACCTGCTCCTGTGCCGCCGATCACTTCACGCAGCGCTGTCGCGCCAGCAGACCGGAATAAATCACAAACGCAATGCCATGGCAGGCGCGACCAGGTTTTCGTGGCGCATGAGGACGATGATTTGCTGTTCATGAACCCCGATATTTTCGACACGATCAGGGCAGGCGGTTGTATCCAGGTCGTCTATCTGACGGCCGGTGAACGGGGCGAAGGCGTAGGATATATGTCTCAGCGTGAAAATGGCGTACGCGCTGCCTATGCCCTGATGGCGGGCGCGTCCAATACCTGGGTGCAATCCCCGCTACTGGTGAACAAGATGCACATCGCCCAGTATTCATTATGGAAAAATCCGCGCATCTCCCTGGTGTTTCTGAGAATCAAGGATCCGTGGCTGGATAAGGGGTGGGGCGATCTGACACCGTTATCCCGGCTGGAGATTCAACCTGAGCAGATGGCCCAGGCGTTGGGCGACTATTTCGAAACCTACACGCGTGCATCATTGGTCAAGACACTGTCGGCCCTGATTCTGCGTTTTGAGCCAGGCAAGGTCCGCCTGATGGATGACAGCGTAGAAACGCCATACAACAAACTGTGCTGGCGCTGCACCGGACATGATCATCCTGACCACATCGCCTCGGCCAGACTGGTCCGCGACGCGATGGCGATTACCGCAGGTAATTATGAAGCAGTCTCTTACGTTAACTATCCAAATCAGGAGCGTGGGCTGACCCTGACATTGCGGCAATTGTCAGAAAAATCGCGGATCTTCAATTTGTATGCGCAATATGACTACCGCTATTGCAACGTGCCTCTCAATTGCAAGGAACCGATGGGGCCGGCAGCACTGTGGGCCGAGCGCATGTATTATTCCACCCAGTCGAATACGCCTGTGGCCTCGCTGTACACCGAAGCCGCCGGCCTTGGCCTGTTCACGCGTGGTGAATATAGCAACGCGGTGGTGTACTGGAACGGCAGAAAACAGACATGGACGGTGTTGGGGGGCCTGGCGTTCACGGGGGTCAAGCCCTTTTTGACGCCCTCGGGCCACCTTGCGGTATTTGCCCGCGACGGGCACGGGCAGCTGTATTTCCGACGCGCCAGCTCGGCCACGCCAGAAAATGAGGCTTCCTGGTCTGCATGGTATCGGCTGCCGGTGCTGTTGACCACCCAGCCGCAGGTGGTCACGGTCGGCAAGCAGGTCAGGGTGGTGGGCATGGGCGCCGATGGCTACTATTATTATCTGCGGTCCACCGACATGCGTTCATGGCAAAAAAGCCGGTTGCCGGTATTGAAGACAGCGAGCCAGACTTTTGCCTTGTTGCAGCAAGGCACGCGGCTATGGATGCTGGCTCAGACACTGAAAGGCGAATTATGGCTCAGCGTTCACCACGAAAAATCGGGCTGGGGACCATGGAGCGTGGCCGCCGGCCCGGACAGCCAGGGCGGCCTGACCGCACTGGTCACTGATCAGAAAATCGTGCTTGCATACTATCGCAACCGCGCCGATGGACATCTTTATCTGGCGCAGGGACGGCTGGACGACGAAGCCCGTCACCCGCCATTGCGCTGGACATCGGTCACCGAACAGGGGCCTGAGTTCCAGGATGCGCCAGCCGTACTGAAAACCCGCTCTGGCAGTATGGTGGTAGCGACCATGAGTCGTACCGGAAAGTCAATCTGGACCCGGATCGATGATGCACCAACGCGTATCAAGGGGCCGTTTGCATCGGCACCGTCACTGGTCGATACCGCCGATGGGACCATGCTGTATGCACGCAAGGCCAGCGACAATCGGTGGATCCAGCAGTACGCGACCCTGCATCTGGTTGACAAACAGTGGCAGGATAGCGAGCCGGTCATTGCACCGCCATTTTATGGCGGGCACACTTTTGATGGTTCTACTGACATCCCCGAACAGGAGCAGGCGCAACTGCAGATGCAGCAATCGCAACCACAGCCACAGCAGCCACAGCAACCACAGCAGCCACAGCAACCACAGCAACCACAGCAACCACAGCAACCACAGCAACCACAGCAACCACAGCCACAATAACCCCCCGGTGGCGCCGGACAGTGGCAGCGGTAGTGCGCGGTAACCCGTGTCTGATGCCTGGCAGGCATGACAATAATTGGTACAATCCGGTTTTTCACCAATACGGCGCTTGGTGCCGCTAAAACACATGACTGAAGTCGTCCAAAGCTGGGCCGATGCCATCGGGTCCGAAAAGGAAAAGCCTTATTTCATATCGCTGCGCGAGCGTGTCCGCCAAGCCCGGGAAAAGGGCAATACGATATACCCATCGGAACACGACACGTTCAATGCCTTTCGGCTAACGCCGCTGGAGCAGGTCAAAGTCGTCATTCTTGGGCAGGATCCCTATCATGGACCGGATCAGGCTCACGGCCTGGCATTTTCGGTCAAACCGTCTGTGCGCATTCCGCCGTCACTATTGAATATTTACAAGGAACTCAGAACCGATATTGCCGGATTCACCATGCCCAACCATGGCTATCTTGAAAAATGGGCACAGCAGGGCGTGTTGCTTCTGAATACGGTCCTTACGGTTCAGGCGGGCATGGCGCATTCACATGCTGCCTGGGGGTGGGAAACCTTCACTGACCAGGTGATCCGTACGCTCAATGACAAACGCGAACATCTGGTGTTCATGCTGTGGGGCAATCACGCCAAAAAGAAAGGCGAATTTATAGACAAAACGCGCCATCTGGTTCTGACTGGCGTTCATCCCTCTCCGCTGTCTGCCAGCCGTGGATTTTTTGGCTGCCGGCATTTTTCAAAAGCCAATGATTATCTCCAGGCCCATGGCCAGGCGCCGATCGATTGGCAAGTCTAAGCAAAAATTGATCGAAATGATGCAATTTTATTGATTTGTATCAAAATGTATTTTCATTAATGCTTTCACAATAGCGCTTATTCTCATTGGAAGGATTAAGCCTATGGTCAGAGGTGGTCTATCTGTTTGTGAATTTCTGGCTCGCTTGCCCATGTTCGAAGGCTTGACGCCGGCCGCAATCAAGACAATAGCACTGTCAGTCACACACCGCTCGTTCCACAAGGGCGCACTCATTCATGACATCATTGAAAAAGGCGCAACCCGCAAAGGGTTTCACATTGTCGTCAACGGCAGCGTCAAGCTGTTGTTTGTTGCTTCCAATGGTGGCGAAAAAGTCATACGCACGCTGGGGCCGGGGGACAGCTTCGGCGAAGAGGGCGTCTTTTTGGATAATATGGAAAATCTGGTGTCGGCGCAGGCTACCAGCAGTCTGTTTTTAGTGCATATTTCAAAAGACGGTATGCTTGCCCTGCTTGAACGCGAGCCGGCATTTGCCATGCGCATGCTCAGCAACATGAGTCGCCGGGTATATGCGTTGCTCAAGGACATTGAATCTTACACGCTCAAATCCGCTACTCAGCGCGTGGTCGACTATTTTCTTGAGCATGCACAACTTCAGGATGGCGGGCAGTTCCACTTTGACACAAATAAGGCGCTGGTTGCTTCACTGCTGAACATCACCCCAGAGCATTTTTCGCGTATCATGCGCGATCTGTGTGCGCGCAACCTTATCACAGTAGAAGGCAGGAACGTCTATATTCCTGACCCGGCCCGCCTGCAGACCTACGAAACCCTGGGCAGCAGCTGAAGGTGTGTACCCGCACTCCAACCTTGGTTCATCACGTGTGGGCAATGGTGTCCTGGCCACTGTGTCCTGGCAGCATTCCGGCAGCAGGATTATGCCCATGCAAACAGAGGTTTCAGTCGGCGGTTAATTTGCCGTTTATACCTGGGTTTGTGTTGTGAGCTGTGCCTGCGCGCCTTCAGGTAGTCCCACTTCAAAAACATTCAAGGTCATTGAGATCAGGGTGTAGTACCCGGCCAGTCCGACCAGATCCACGACATTGTCCTGGCCCAGCGTGTCGATTGCCTTATCGTACAGCCGCTGGGGTATCTGACGGGTAGTAACCAGCGTGTGCACAAAATCATGTACAACCTGCTCATCTTCCTGAGCAAAGGGAATGGGTTGATGGTTATTCATCAGTGCGTCTATGGTTGCCTGTGAAACCCCCGCTTTGAGCGCGATTGGCTTATGTGCCCACCATTCAAATTCAGACTGCCACAGCACCGCCATCGTCAAAATAGCCAGTTCAGACAGGCGGGTGCAAAGGCTCGAGTCATAGCGGCAGTATTGGCCCAGCGCCTGCGCATGTTCGGCCAGGCCAGGCCGGTTCAGCCAGATAGCCAGCGGCCCGCGTACCTGACCGCGTGGGCCTGCGGCAATAGCAGCATATACCTGTTTTTGATGGTCGTTCATATTGGCCGGATCCGGCGCTGATAAGCGGGTCATCGTGTTCCTTACTTGATAATGTTGAACATAGTGCGTTTGGTGTTTCTGAAGTGCGGGCGTATCCGGCTGCTCCATTCGGTGCCCCGGACTTTGAGCCATTGCGGTGAACCAAAGGTGTCTTGTTTCTGCAGCAAATAGAGCGCATGGTAGCGCGGCGCGCCATCAGGGTTGTATAGGCGCATGGCCCTGACGGTGCCTGGTACGGCCGCCAGGCCTGGCATATGTTCCTGGGTATACCAGTCATTGAAGTCGGCTTCGGCGGTGGCGTCAACGTCGGTTTCCACAACGTAATGCCAGGTCGCTGTTTTGTTCCAGGCCTGGCCGCGCAGATCCAGCGTGAGCTGCAGCAGCGCTGTGCTCGCATTGGGGTAGTACTGCGCAATGGCAGCTGCCAGCGTACCGGTCGATCCGACCTTGCTAGTGGTGTTTGTTGGATTTTTCGGCATGATGCTATACAGGGCATCTGCGAGATAGATATACGTCTCAGGTGCGTCTGCGGCATGGCACAGATGGGCACGGTTGTCACTGGCGCCCAGGACGTTGCAGAGCAACGCATCGCAGTGCTCGCGGGTCAGCCGGATGCCGGGAATACGGATGACAATGACAGTTGACATAGTCATTCGGCCGCTCCGGTTGCCTGACTGCCATCGAATCGATAGAGCTCCTGGGGATTGTCGACCAGGATTTTGTCGCGCAATGCAGGATCTTCGCACACAGCACCGAAGATATTGAGCAATAAACCGTCATCAGGCACTTCGCCTGTGACATTGGGGTGCGGCCAGTCGCTGCCCCATAGGGTACGATCGGGCATGGCGTCAATAATGGCTTTCATGAATACATGGCCTGCCGTATAAGGTGCGGCGCCGCCGGCCAGTCGATCCACGCCTGAAATCTTGACCCAGGCCTGCCGGCAGTGCCGCAGTTGCAGCAGCGCTTCAAAGGCTTCACTCTGTAAGCCTTTATTCGTGTCTATTCGCCCCATATGATCAATCACAAAGGGGACAGGTAGACTTTTAAGCGCCGGCAGCAGGCGCAGCAGCGAAATCTCATCGGCGTGAATACAGATATGCCAGCCCAAATCGGCAATTTTGACGGCCATGGCCGTCACGTCGTCGATTGTTGCGCCAGCCAGATGGGCAACGAAATTGAAGCGCACGCCCCGAATGCCGGCCTGGTCCAGTCGCTGCAACTGATCCCGGCTCACGTGTGCTGGTAGTAGCGCCACGCCGCGATATTGACCCTGGCTTCGTCCTATGGCGTCTGTGATTGCTGCCATATCATAACCATGGCAGTTGGGCTGGACCAGTACGGCCCGGCGCAGGCCCAGATTAGCCTGTTTGGTATTCAGATCGTCAAAGCCTGCATCGGGTGGCGTATAGGAACGATTGGCGTCAAAAGGAAAGCGCTCGGCCGGGCCGAAGATATGACAATGGCTGTCGCAGGCATTGACGGGAACATCGAAGTTGATCTTTTCGGTGTGCTTTTTTGCCGGCGCACAGTCAAACATGGGTCGCGTTCCTTGGTGAAATTCAAAGGCGGTATTTCAGAGGTGGTATTTCAAACGGCATATTAGCTCGCTTGTTGTTCATGTTAGTAGGCTGTGGCAGTAAGCGCAATGGGCCGGTTTTGAATTCTGTTATGCATAAAACGTATACACCACCTGCCAGTAGTGATTACGCAAGGTGCGGCATATGGAAATGTCGCTGTCGGATTCTGCGAATTGCACCGGCTCCCGCTGCACGGCACACTATCTGCCTCATCAATCAATTGGAGGACAGGTATGCAGGAACGTTTAAAAGCGCAACGCGGGCAGGGCATGACCGAGTACATTATTGTTGTTGCCCTGGTGGCTATTTCTGCTATTGCAGTATTTCAGCTGTTTGGTCAAACGCTGCGTTCGCAGACTGCAGCCATTGCCAGGGAACTGGCCGGCGAAGACGGTGCAGCCGAATCCCAGGCCGCGCGCAGCGCGGCTGAGCGGGCAGCAGGGCAAACTGCAGCCAAATCGCTCAAAAGCTTTACGGGTAATGCAGACGCTGCCGGTGGCGGCTCGATCGGGCAGTAATTGCATTTGTCATGGTCGGGATGTACTTGAAACATCGGCAGAACATGCAGCCTGACACGCAGCGCGGTCAGGCGCTGGTGTTGGGTCTTTTTTTGGTCATGCTGCTGGCCGTGGCGCTGATCTATCAGTTCGGTGTCGGGCAGGTAGTCGGGCGTAAGGCGCGCCTGATGCATGCGGCCGACGCGGCGGCCTATTCAGGTGCATTGGTACAGGCCCGGGCGCTGAATATGCAGGCATATATCAATCTTACGCAGACTGCGCACCAGGTTGCAATGGCGCATCTGGTGACCCTGGGCTCCTGGAGTCTGTTTGCGGCAACACAGGGTCAGCAGCTGGCGACGTTCAATCCGCCTGCCCATGTGATCGGCATGATGTTCGGCGCGCAGCACCTGGCAGGGTATACCGCCTCTGCCCGTGCTTTGGCGTTACGAGATATGGCCCGCACAGGGGGCGAACTGCCACGTCTTTTTGCAGAACATGACCGGATCGTCCGACATGTGCTGCTGACGGCCTCTGAAGCAGTTCATCAAAGCATGCACAGCGCCAGGGATCTGGCAATCACGCAGGTCCTAGAGCAGAATTTTCCGCAAAGTCCTGTTATGCAGAAAGCGCTATCAACTCAGGGCAGGCCGGTTCGTGAGCCGGCAACGGCCGTGCCCGTCAGCTATCCGGCGGATCAATCTGCGCCGTTGTCATGGACGGCCCGCAATCACCTTGAAATGCCCTATACCACGCGTTACCAGCCAGCCGCAGGCTATCGACGGTTTCTTGAAGACGTGGTGGCGCTTTATGATTTTCTGGATGCTCGCGACCATGTGCACCGCAATAGCTGGATGGTGCAGTATCAATGCCCGCAGCTGCGCCACGAGCTGCGGCGGCGCGGCCGAACAGTGCTCGACAACAGCGGCAACTGGCAATCGACAGATACCCAGTCCTATCATGCGCTCAGAAGCAATCAATATATCGGCTGCTACTACCGGGAATATCCCATCGGGTGGGGCTGGATCCCAGGCGGCGCGGGCAAGCCGGGTGCCGATATGCCTTACTCAGAAAACGCACCTGATAACTTTGGCGATATTGATTTTTGGCGCTGGGTTACCCGGGCCACAAGCTGGGACATTTTTTTGGGCAACGCCAATCCGCTGGCAAACTCAAGGGCCGTTGTCGGCAAGCCTCAATGGGAGGGTGGCGGCCTGGTTCCCTTTTACGATGTGCGCAACGCTTATCGCCGTCGCCCGTTGGGGTTCACGATTACAGTCAGGCAGCATTTTGCCGATCAGCCCACACTGGTCGTATCGGCATCGGCAGAGACATTCTTTGAGCCAGCCAGTGAAAAAAGGCAGTATCGCAGCGAACAACCGGGTATGTGGCATCCGTTCTGGCAGGCGCATCTTGTTCCGAATCCGCTCCAAAAGGAAGACTGATATGAAACACCAGCAAGGACAGGCACTCACGGAAGGCTTGATTGTGCTTTTATGCGTGCTCACTTTTTTTGCCGCCGCTACCTGGCTGGGGCGACTGCAGGATGTGGCGCTGTATGAGCAACATGCCAGCCGTTTTGGTGCGTTTGAGCTTGCCAGAGCAGGCAATATCGACAACGCCAAATTGTCGCCCCGGTTTTTCCAGGGCCTGCATGCGGGCTGGCGCAACCGGCGGGGCAATGCGCTGGTGGTCGACGACCGGATACAGGTCACGTACAACAGGCAGGTCTTGCTTGGTCCTAACAGCCAGCCTGGCGCTGTTGACAGCAATGTGACCATTTTACGCAAGGAGTGGGAACTGCAGGACCGCGGCATCGCCAATGTGTCACTGCGCATTCGTGCGCAAGCGACTACGCCATCCGAACAAACGCGAACCCGTACTGGACGGACAGGGCAGGCACAGGATTTCTTCGACAGTCTGGCGGTGTCGCTACGCAGGCATACCGCAATTCTGGTCGATGCCGGGCACGCCATCGATGCGCGGTCTGCGCACGAGCGTGCTGCCCGCTCCAACACCGCATGGCAGCAGGTCGCGCGCGCGTCGTATGCAGCAGGAAAAAAAATTGCAGCCGCTGCCATGCCGGTTGACGCACCCTGGGGGCGGGCGGCGCCCGTTTTCGACTGGTTCATGCCCTGGGCCGGTAAAAAACCTTAAGCCCCCTGTTGATGCTTGAATTTTTCTGGACCACTGTATGCAGGTTTTATTCATCAAAATCGTCTTTGTATTGACATCGTTGCTGTGGTGTAGCGATATGGCTGCAGCGAGTGCTGCCGAGAATACTCCCGTTGCATTGCTGCGTAATGTATGTCGGCAATTGAAGCTGTGCGCCAACGTGTCGCCGTTGTCATTTCAGTTGTTTGGCATGCCCTCGGCATTGATAGTGCTCAATTTGCAGGAACCGCCGGGACAATTCATGCAGCGATTGCATGACAGATCTTCACCATTTGCGCAGTTCACTCGAGTGGGGAACCAGGTTTTCTATAGTGGGTCGTTCGGGCAGACCAGCCTGCAGTTGGTAGTAGACGTGCTCAATGCAGATACTACCCATGCACTATTGAGTGCGACAACGCTGGCGCCTGCCGGTACCGGCCCAAATCCCGCAATAGACCCATTGCGCTTGCCAGGGCGGCGCATGCTGCAGCTGTTGCCCGACGGCGGCAGGCTGCTCATGGATATCTGCTATGCCGATCACGAGCGCACCTGCCATCAAGTCTATGCTTATGCTGGCTTGAGTACCGGGCAGCTTGCCAGTGCATTGAAGGCGACGCTTATTGCTGCCAATTGGCAAGCGCAAAGCACAGCAGCAGGTCTTGCGACCTGGGTTCGCCACGGTCGAACGCTTCAATATTTCCTGGCCAGCGTCAACGGCAATACAACGCTCTATCTGACGGCACCAGCAATCTTGTGGTAGGGCGGGAGGAAAAAATGCGACTTTTCAAATTGAGCCGTAACGGCTTGCTATTGCTCGCGGCCATTGCGGCAGGGCTGGCGGCGGCCTGGTTTGCGCGGCGCTATATACAGGATCATATCCGGGCGCTGGACGAGCAGGCCAAAGTGCGAACGGTCAGCCGGATCGTCGCCGATTTTGATTTGCCCGAAGGGTTGCGGCTGGAGCGCTTGCATCTGGCGGTCATGCAGGTCCCGGTCCGTTGGGCTCCCAGTGGCAGCATTGCACCCGAAGAGGTGCAAAGTATCGAAGGCAAGGTGGTGACAACCGCAGTGCGCAAAGGCGATATTCTGTTACGCGCCAATCTGGCGACCCAGCGTCATCAGGCATTTTCACAAAAAGTGCGAAGCGGCCGGCGCGCCATTACCATTCCGGTGGATGCCATCAATTCGGTTTCGGGCATGTTGGTGCCGGGCGATCTGATCGATCTTTACGTGTCGTTCGAATATCGCCGTAGACGAATTACAGCGCCACTGTTGCAGGGCGTATTGGTGCTGGCCACCGGGAGTGACAGCCAGCAGGCTGGCCAGGGGGATGAACCAGCTCAAGGTGCTGCGTTTTCAACGGTCACACTGGATACAGCACCGGAGGAAGCAGCCAGGCTGGTGGCGGCGCGGCAGGCCGGCACCATTACGGCCTTGCTGCGACATCCGGATGACGCCAAGGCAACCAACAAAGGGGTACAGGGGGATCTGGCGACGCTGCTGGGGATTGTAAAACCCCTATCCGTTACACGGACCAGGCCGGCAGTCATTTATGGCAACGAGTCGCAGCACAGGTTACCGGCGCTGGTGGCCGAGGCCATGCCGGGCACACCTGATTTGTCCAGAGGCCTGTTTGAACTGCCCGGGACAGAGGACATCGTGAGCGCATGGATCAACTCGCTTCCCGATGTCAGAACAGCTGTCAGTGCCTCGCCGGTCGGACCAGTTGCCGCCAAAGAAGAGGCGTTAGTTGTCGCCGATGACATGCGTGATATGGGTTCGGTCCAGCCTCAAACGCCAAAAGGACCCACTAATTAGCAGGAAGCGCCATGAAATTTATTTATGCATTTTCATTTTTGGTTGCACTGGAAATCGGCGCCATGGTGCCGTCTTGCGCAAACGAGCAGCCCATCTCGCAGATCACATTGCAGGTTGGCGACGTCAAGGTGCTGCCGTTTGTCGATCTGGCCCGTGTGGCCGTGGGCGACGGAAAAATTGTCAACGCGGTTACCGACGGTGAAAACGAACTGGTGCTGTTTGCCCGGGAGCCGGGGCAAACCGTGCTGAACATCTGGGACAAAACACATCGAAGCCAGCAGTTTCACGTATTCGTTCGCGCAGCCGGAGAACAGAAACTGCAGCACGAAATACAACGTATGCTCAGTACGATCGGGCGGATTAAAACCACGCAGGTCGGAGACAAGATCATTGTCGAAGGAGACAATCTGAGCGATGCTGATCGTGAGCGCCTGCTGGTGCTTGTCCGGCATTTCCCACAAATTGTAGATATGACCAGCCAGATCGGCTGGGATCAAATGGTACTGCTTGATGTACAGATTCTGGAGCTGCCCCGCAATGTACTGCAAGAGCTTGGAGTTAAATGGGGCACGCATGCGGGCGGGTTTTCCATGGGGGCCGTCTGGGACACCGGGTCATCACGTCTGTCGAGCAGGCCGGGCGACAGTGTGCTGGACATTCCATTCAGGGCAATCTCACCGGCCGGCTATTTTGGCCTGAATGCGCTGCTGTCCGCTTCCCTGCAGGCTTTGGCCCAGGAAGGACAGGCAGTTGTATTGGCCCAACCGCAATTGATGGCGCGCAGCGGGGCGACGGCAGAATTTCTGGCCGGCGGCGAGGTCCCTTATGTCACGACCGACAAGAACGGACAGAACCAGACCGTATTCAAGCCTTACGGTGTGAGCCTGCATATTACGCCGCGCATCCAGAAAAATGGCAACGTGCGATCAAAAATAGAAGTTGAGGTCAGTTCTGTCGATGCCTCTATGGCGCTCAACGGCGGGCCCGCGCTCAAAACACGCCGCACCTCTACAGAGTTCAATGTACAGTCCGGCCAGACGCTTGTGCTGGCAGGCTTTGTGTCCCGTGACCAGTTTCGCAATGCCGACAAGTTGCCCGGCATGGGCGATCTGCCTATTCTCGGCGCACTATTTAGGTCAAACCGGTTTCAGCGCAATGAAACTGAACTGGCCATATTTGTACGACCTGTTGTGGTCTCCGCAGATAATCGCGATTTGCAGAAACGCGCAGCCCGTTCACGCGCCATTATTGACGAGACGTTCAAGAGCGCGCCGATACTGAATACGCCGGTGGCAGCGGAGAGCCCTGATCAATCGCACGCTGTGCAAGCATCGGTCAAACGCCATTACCCAATCTGGATCCCCGCAGGGCAGCGGTGGCAGTATTCGCGTACATTGCCGCTTGCCGACCACCGTGCCGATCGTTTGGCAGGGGGCGGTACCGACGGCGCTCGAAACCAGCGCCATGTGCCTATACGGGTGCGCCACTCCCGATGGAAGCCGATTCTGCGACTGCAGCTATCCGATATAGATCAACCTTTCTGAAGGCGGAACAATGATTGTGATTGATATGCATTTTGAAGATGGAACATTGCAAAGTCGACAATATGCGTTGCCAGCCATTGTGGGAAGGCAAAAAGACTGCCACATTTGCTTGCGCAGCTGGCGCGTGGCCCGGCAACATGCCCGTCTGGTGCATCGGCAGGCCGGGATCTTTGTTGAAGATATGGGGACGCTGGCCGGCACGATTGTCAATGGCATGCGTATCACTGAATACGGACCGTTATCTGCTTCCGACGAAATACTGATCGGCCCGTGTCGCATGGTCATACATGATGCATTTGCTGACGATTCGATGTACGCGCGCGGCAGCCTCGGTATCGAGCACAACCACGAGCAAACCCAGGCCAACAGCGCCCGGGCAGTACAGCGGCATCAACAAGAGGGACAACTAGAGGGACAACTAGAGGGACAACATACGCCACCTCATCTGCCAACAGACAATTCGCTCCACAAACCAGCCCATAGTCCATTTGATACATTCGTTCATGCACCAGTTCGTGATCCACACAATGATCGAGATAAAGAACCGCAAGAAGGCCTGTCCGTAACGCAGCCGGGTCCTGTTCCCGTTCTAAAGCCAATTGGGCCGCAGGGCGCTCCAGCGTCTGTTTCCTGGCAGCAGGCACGTGCCGAATGTAATCAGAGGCAAAAAACAGACCCCACGCAGGCTGCGTGCGATCAACGGTGGCAATTGCAGTTACATGCCAGCCTGCTGCAGGCGCTTGATTTGCGCCGCAAGGACGTATCCCATATGACAGATTCGGCGTTGCGGCTTGAGGCTGCCGCTACGCTTGACCGGATCCTGGCCGAAAACCTGGCACTGCCGGCAGATATCGACCGTGAACGCCTGAAGCAGAGTGTACTGGACGAAGCGATCGGGCTCGGGCCGCTGGAGCCCTTACTGGCAGACCCGGCCATCACTGAAATCATGGTGAATCGCTATGATGAAGTGTTCATAGAAAAGGCCGGACGACTGATCCGCCATAACGGCACATTCAGCAGCGAAAAATCGGTGCTTGGCGTCATCGAGCGCATTGTGACCCCTTTGGGGCGCCGGGTCGACGAAAGCTCGCCAATGGTCGATGCCCGTCTGAAGGACGGCTCGCGCGTCAATGCCATCATCCCGCCTGTAGCTCTGCGCGGGGCCAGTCTGACCATTCGCAAATTTCCTCACTTTCGACCTGGCATGCAGGATCTGCTGCGCCTTGGCTCGCTTGATGCAGCCATGCAGCAATTTCTCACGCTCTGCATCCGACATCGCAAGAATCTCATTGTCTCGGGCGGAACCGGTTCCGGTAAAACCACCTTGCTCAACATCCTGTCCAACTGCATACCTGAAAACGAGAGAATTATCACGATAGAGGATGCGGCGGAGCTACGCCTGAATCATGAGCATCTGGTCGCGCTTGAAGCCCGTCCTGCCAACCTCGAAGGCAAAGGCCAGGTGCAGATCCGCGATCTGGTAAGAAACGCCTTGCGCATGCGGCCAGACAGAATCGTCGTCGGCGAATGCAGGGGGGCGGAAGCATTTGACATGCTTTGGGCCATGAACACCGGCCACGAAGGCTCCCTGACAACCTTGCATGCCAATACCCCAAGGGACGCACTTGCGCGCCTGGAAACGATGATACTGATGGCGGGGATGGACTTGCCTTTGGCCGCAGTCCGGGAGCATATTGCGGGTAGTATCAATTTCATTGTGCAACAAAGCCGCCTGTCTTGCGGCCGGCGCGTGATCACGTCGATTACTGAAATTTGCGGGCTGGAAAGCGGTGTCATCAAATCACAGGAAATTTTTCGCTTCGAGCGCAAAGGCACGGGCGCCTTTGTGGGGTTAGGGATTGCTCCTGAATGCTTTGATGCCTTGCGCGTGCAGGGTATCCCAATCGATATGCAGATGTTCAGCCAGTATACGCCAGCCATTTCCGGTGCCAACGCCTTTGTCTCATCGGACGACCCGTCGCCTGAATCACAAACGCATTTGCAGGGGTGTTCACGATGATCTGGGCTGTGCTGTTGTTTGTCGCGATTTTTATCGCAGTGGTCTTTATATTGCTGCAGCAAATATTTGGTCGTATTTTTAAAAACTGGGAAGATCGGGTCAAGACTGATACAACCCGCAGGCTGCAGGATTTCTTTCTATTTATCGATCCGTCTGCATTGTGGTCGGGCAATGTGGTGCTCTCGCTGTTACTGGCATTTATTGCCTGGGCGTTCAGCGGCTTGTGGTGGGCGGCCATGATGACCGGCTTGCTCGTCTTTCTGGCGCCTAACTGGCTGGTAGCCAGGGCGCGTCGACGGCGTCTCGCACAATTTGACGGTCAATTGCCCGCTATGCTGTTGGCGCTTGCCGGTGCCCTGCGAGCCGGGGCAGGTATCCAGACGGCAATCGGCCAGATAACAGCTCAGGCGGCTGCGCCGCTCTCCCAGGAGTTTGCGCTTGTACAGCGACAGCAAAGGTTGGGAATCTCCTTTGAACAAAGTCTTGACGATCTTTTTGTGCGCATGCCTTCAGAGTCTACGGGTTTGCTGGTCTCGGCATTGAAAATCGCGACCCAAAGCGGTGGCAATCTTGCCGAGGCCCTTGAGCGGATTGCCCAGACGTTGCAGGCTCGCCAGCACATACAGGGACGCATTCGGGCGTTGACGTCACAGGGCAAAATGCAAGCCTGGGTGATGGCGGGATTGCCGTTGCTGTTGATCATGGTGCTCAATATGCTGGACCCGGCAGCAATGTCTCCGATGTGGTTCCATCCGGCAGGATGGCTTGTGCTGGGCATTATTTTCTTGTTGGAAGCGCTGGGTATGTGGCTTATTCTCAAAATCGTGAATATCGATATTTAGGAATGAACAGAAAATGGCATTCTGGATCAGTTGCATATTCACGGGTATTTCCATTTGTCTTGGTCTTTATCTGTTGCTTTCACCGGCAAGCAACAAGGTCATTGTGCCACAGGCCTATCAGGACAACAGAATAGTCGTCTTGCTCTGGCCCTGGATTCATGTGCTGGGGCGCACCATTATCCCTTTCATGTCATGGAGATATCGCGCGCGCTTGCTGTCAATGTTGCGCAGTGCAGGGCTCGAGCAGATGGCGCAGATCGATCATGTTGCCGGCATCCAATGCCTGTTCGCCTGTTGTGCCTTTGCCGGTACCGTTCTCGTGCAAGTGCCGCATCTGAATGAACGCCCCATATCCGTGCTGGTGATTGCACTTGTCATGGCGCTGACAGGCATGCTGTTGCCACTGATGTGGCTGCGCGAACGCGGGGCCAGGCGCAAGCAGCGGATTTTGCGTGAGTTGCCGTTCCTGCTGGATATGACTACTTTGTGCGTAGAGGCCGGCCAGAACTTGCACGGCGCCCTGTATTGCACGGCGAACCTGTGTTCACCAGGTATTTTGCGCGATGAATTGAGTTACTGCCTGAGCGAAATACGCACCGGCAAGCCCCGCATTGATGCACTGAAGGCCATGGCCGCGCGTACCGGTACTGCGGAGGTTTCCCTGTGGGTCGCTTCCATCGCTCAGGCAGAAAGCATGGGTATGTCGCTCGGTCCGCTATTGCGTTCGCAATCGGATCAGCGCCGACAGGAGCGTTTTAACCGTGCGGAGAAGCTGGCCCTGGAAGCGCCGGTAAAAATGCTGCTGCCGTTAATTTTCTGTATCTTTCCCTGCACCTTTATCGTTCTGGCGTTTCCCATCGCGATAAAAATCCTGCAATCCGGAGTGTAAATGCAGCTGTCGTCCACCTATACCTTAATCACGTTTGACCGTTTTTTTCAACGCCTCGTAGGCTTAATGGGCAGAAAGGGCATTGATCCCCGTCATGTTTTCCACTTTGTTCCGTGCAACAGCATCCATACCTTTGGCATGACTGTTCCGCTCACGGTTATCTTTCTGAACAAGCAGTTGCGCGTCCTGCGTATGATCGATTATCTGGCGCCTGCGCGTGTGGCCTGGTACCGGTCGGCGTGGTCGGTACTTGAGCTTCGCGCAGGATCCATTACCTCGAACCGGCAAGCGCAGGCGCTTGTCGCTGCGCTATTGCCCGTGAATATCGCCTGAAAAACGATAATACGATCATCAACAAATGGCCAACGCTGAACAATCTCAACCACGCTGGCCAGTTCAACCAACAGGCAACGAAACCGGGTATCTTCACGTGACGTCATAGTACGCAATAATGCGCTCAATGGCATGACTGATGATCGGATCCTGTTTTTTTCTTGACCATATAACAGATGTAATAGAGCGCTGGGTGTGCGCAAATTCCAGAAACTGCAAATTGGGCAGGCCGCAGTGTTTCATGCAGGCCGGCACCAGTGACACGCCCATGTTCTGGGATACCATGCTCAGAATACTCAGCCAGTGACGCGTTTCGTCTACTGCCTTGGGGAAAAAACCCGCGCTGATGCACATCGACAGGAGTATCTCATAATAAACCGGTGACACATGACGCGAAAAAAAGATGAATCGCTGCGCGCTGAAGTCTGCAAGGGCAGGGGCTTTTCTTTGCAGTATCGGATTATCCTTGTGGGCGCATAGCAGGAACGGCTCGGTGACGATCACCTTATCCTGCAAATCGGTCGGCAGCCGATTACTGTGGATAAATCCCACATCAACATGGCCCATTGCAACTTTATCGACAATGTCGCCTGAATTTGATTCGGCCAGCTCAATGTCGATCTGCTCGCCTTCACGCCCCAACCGCTGCAGCAATGCCGGCAGGCCGCGATAGACCATGGATCCCACAAAGCCCAGGCGCAGACGGCCCCGCTCTGTCGTGTGGGCAAGGCGATTTTTGAGCGAGCCGGCGTGACTGAGCAGAAAAAGTGCTTCCTTGTAGAGCACGGCGCCCGCAGGCGTCAGGCTGACATGCCGGCTGTTGCGCTCAAACAGCTGCGCACCCATTTTTTCTTCAAGCTGCCGGATGGCCAGGCTCAAGGGCGGCTGAGAAATGTTCAGGCGTATTGCGGCTTTGCTGAAATTGAGGGTTTCGGCAACGGCGACAAAATAGCGAAGGGAGCGAAGGTCCAGATCCATATCTATATATTATATGTATAGATCTAAATAAAAATAGTATTTCCGTATATACATTGTTTTATTTACGCTGTGAATATCGTTTAAGTTCAGAAAGGCCAGGAGATGGAGACAAATAATATTCCCGATAGCCGAGGCAGCAATTTCTTTACGCTGGATCCTTATTCCAGCGCCTTGTTGAAAACCTATCTGCCGGCGCCGCTCTATGCCCACCTGCTGCCGGTCTTCAATGAACTGGGCGCTGCAGTGGGGTCACGCCTGGATGAGCTGGCGGATACGGCAGATAAAAACCCGCCCGAACTGTCAGTGCGCAACCGCCAGGGTCAGGATGCCTGCGCGGTTACCAAGCATCCGGCTTATGTTGAGCTGGAAAAAATGGCCTATGAAAAACTTGGGCTGGCTGCCATGTCGCATCGGCCGGGGGTTCTGGGCTGGGATCAACCCTTTCCTCCCGCGGCCAAGTACGCGTTGTCGCATTTATTCGTACAGGCCGAGTTCGGGCTGTGTTGCCCGGTAAGCATGACCGATTCGCTGGCGCGAACGCTGAAAAAATTTGGCGATCCTGCCCTGGTCGAACAGGTCTTGCCGCAAGTGACGGCAACCGAATTTGCCGATCTGCAACAGGGCGCCATGTTCATGACTGAGCAGGCCGCCGGGTCCGATGTCAGCGCTACGCAGGTGATCGCACAGCCCCACGAAGATGGGCACTGGCGGCTGACGGGAGACAAGTGGTTCTGCTCGAATCCCGATGCGGGCTTTGCCATGGTGTTGGCACGCAGCGAAGAGGCTGACGGGCTCAAGGGCGTGTCGCTATTCCTGTTGCCCAGAATATGTCCTGACGGAGCGCCCAATCAGTATCGAATATTGCGGTTGAAAGACAAGCTGGGTACCCGCTCTATGGCCAGTGGTGAGATCAGGCTGGAGGGCGCCTTCGCATGGCTGGTCGGCGCGCGTGGCAAGGGCTTCCAACAGATGGCCGATATGATCAACAACTCCAGGCTGTCCAATGGGATGCGTGCCGCCGGCCTGATGCGCCGTGCAGTCAGCGAGGCGGTCTATTTCTGCAGTCACAGAAAAGCGTTCGGCAAGCGGCTCATCGAAATGCCCTTAATGCAACGACAACTGGTCAAGATGATGACACGGGCCGAGCAGGCCCGCTCGGTCATGTTCCAAACTGCAACGGCGCTGGAAAAGGCAGACGGCGGTGATGCGTTTGCAAAAGACTTGCTGCGCATCCTTACGCCACTTATCAAGTTCCGCGCCTGCCGTGACGCTCGTGTGGTAACCGGAGACGCCATGGAAGTGCGCGGTGGCTGTGGCTATATCGAAGAGTGGGCTGAGCCGCGCCTCATGCGCGATGCCCACCTGGGCTCTATCTGGGAGGGCACCAGCAACATCGTGGCGCTCGACGTGTTGCGTGCGATACGCAAGAGCAATGGGCTGGCTGCGCTGCAGACCCATGTACAGACATTGCTGGAAACAGGCAGGCCATGCGAGGAATCTATGGCCGTCCTGCAGGCCGACTGCATTGATAGAACATTTGCACTGGCACGGCGTGTGGCCGATAGCGAAGATGCCGTCATGGCGCGGCAGGTTGCATCGGCGCTGTATCACGTGGCAGCGCTTGCGGGCATGCGCTGGGAAGCCGCTCATGCCGGATTGGAATCACGGGCCTTGCTGGCCGATCAGGTCTTGATCCATCGCCTGGCGCCGCGTGACCCGTTATCACAGACGAAATACGAGGGTGCAATGCAGGCCCTGTTGGCTTACGCGCTGTAATCTGCATACATACTCAATTCTTACAATATGCGCGGCCGGCTATATTGCACGGCTCGCGCAACAGGAGCAGACTCATGAAAAAATCACGGATATATATCCTGGCCGGCTTGCTTGCCTGTCTGGCGGTTCCAGGCGCTGCAGTTGCTGCAGATAAATTTCCATCTGAAGTGGTCAAGCTCGTGGTTCCTTATCCGCCGGGCGGTCCTACCGATGCGCTGGCACGCAGGCTGGCTCAGGGAGCCGGGGAGAAACTGGGTACCACGATTGTGGTTGAAAACAAAGCCGGGGCCAATGGCAATATCGGCGCCGAGTATGTGGCGCGCGCCAAGCCTGACGGTTACACCATCATGTTCGGTACGTCCGGGCCGCTGGCGATCAACACCAGCATGTACAAAAAACTCGGGTACCAACCCGAAACAAGCTTTACGCCGATCATGAAAATCGGCCACTTGCCCAATATTCTTGTAGTCAATCCCACGGTTCCGGTAAAGAATGTGCAGGAGCTGATTGCCTATGCCAAGGCCAATCCGGACAAGGTTACCTATGCTTCCTCTGGTACCGGGGCGTCGTCTCATCTGGCAGGCGTCTTGTTCAATACCATGGCTGGTACGCGTATATTGCATGTGCCATATAAAGGGACGGGACCGGCGCTCAATGATTTACTGGGTGGACAGGTTTCCATGGCCTTTACCGATGTCCTGACTGCGTTGCCACATATTCGCGAACACAAATTGAACGCCTTGGGGCTGGCTGCAGGGCAGCGTTCCAAGGCGCTACCCGAGCTGCCGACCATTGCGCAGCAGGGGCTGGACGGGTACGACGTCAGTGTCTTTTTCGGTATTGTGGGACCAGCAGGCATGTCCGATCAGGTGGTTTCGTCATTGAATAACGCGTTTAAAAGCGCCATGGCAGAACCCGACATTCAGGCGACCCTGGGCAGCCAGGGTATTGTGGAGGCAGACCAAAAGACGCCTGAAGAACTGGCCCAGTTTATTCACAGCGAAGTGAAAAAGTGGCACGACGTCATCACCAATGCATCCATCAAACTCGATTGAATATGACCGAAACACAGACTCATACCCCAGCGGCCTCACTCACTGGCATCCGCGTTGTCGACCTGACCCGGGTACTGGGCGGCCCGTACTGCACGCAGATTTTGGCCGATCATGGCGCAGAGGTGCTCAAGATCGAGCCGCCGGCGGGCGACGAAACGCGTGGCTGGGGGCCGCCGTTTATCGAAGACACGGCAGCCTATTTCATGGGCGTCAACCGTAACAAGAAAGGCCTGGTCGCCGATTTGTCGACCGAGGAGGGACAGTTTTTTTTGCGCGAGCTGTTGTCGCAGGCTGACGTTCTGATTGAAAACTTCAAGCCTGGAACACTGGAAAAATGGGGGCTTGGCAAGGATGCGCTGCAAAAGGCGTTTCCGCAGCTTATCCATTGCTGCATTAGCGGCTTTGGTGCCGATGGCCCGCTGGGTGGCTTACCCGGTTATGACGCCTGCGCCCAGGCCTTGTGTGGACTGATGAGTGTGAATGGAGAAAAGGGCGGCGCCCCCACACGCGTGGGCCTGCCGGTGGTTGATATGGTAACGGGGCTGAACGCCGCCATCGGGGTGCTTCTTGCCGTGAACGAGCGCAGATCCAGCGGTCAGGGACAATATCTGGATATTTCTCTCTTCGATTGCGCCGTCTCGCTGTTGCACCCTCATGCGCCCAATTATTTTGCCAGTGGCAAGGTACCCGGCCTGACCGGTAATGCACATCCGAACATCGCCCCGTATGAAAGTTTTCCCACAGCCAACGGCGAGTTGTTTCTGGCCGTCGGCAACAACCGGCAATTTGCAACGCTGTGCAAAGTGCTCCAGCGCCCTGATATTGCCCAGGATGCGCGTTTTATAGATAACGCGCAACGGCTGGCGCATCGACAGATTCTGCATGAAACACTGTGCGCAGTGCTGGCGGTGCATCAGGCGGACGAGCTGGCCAATGAACTGATGAAGGCCGGTGTGCCCGCCTCACCGGTAAACAACGTAGCTCAATTGCTGGCGCATCCACATACCAGTCACAGAAAGATGGTGATTGAGCAGGGCAGTTATCGCGCCATTAACACACCTATCAAATTGTCGCGTACGCCCGCACAGTTTCGGTCACCACCCCCCGGCTTTGGCGAACATAACCAGGAGTACGGCCTGAAGTGATTTGTTCAAACACGGTTTAAATCGCACTGTCTGGTTACGGTTTTGCGGATAGTGTAATATTGATTTGACAGGCTTTGCGCGGGGCGCCAATCATGCTTGCGCCGCAGCAGGTTCGTCATTATTCAATTCAATACGACACAACGAGACAGACATGACATATAAAACCCCTCTTGACGATATTTTCTTCAACCTTAAGGATATGGGCCTGCTTGAACAGGTGCTGGCCCTGCCAGGGTTTGAGGAAATCAGCGACGATATTGTTGACGCTGTATTGCATGAAAACGCAAAATTCGTCCAGGAGGTGGTGGCGCCAACCAACCGGGATGGCGATCAGCAGGGTGCCAAATGGGACAACGGCAAAGTCACCACGCCCGCTTCGTTTGCCCAGGCATTCAAGGCTTTTGCCGAAGGCGGCTGGCAGGGCCTGCAGCACTCACCGGAGCTCGGTGGGCAAGGTTTTCCGAAACTGATATCGGCAGTCATTTCCGAAAATCTGAATGCGGCCCATCTGGCCTTTGCCTTGTGCCCGTTGCTCACAGACGGTTGCGTCGAGGCCATCACGCAGGCGGGCAGCGAGCAGCTCAAGCAGACGTTTATACCACCCATGCTCGAAGGGCGGTGGACAGGAACCATGAATCTGACCGAGCCCCAGGCAGGGTCCGATCTGGCCTTGCTTACGACCAAGGCCATTGCCCAGGGTGACGGTACCTACCGCATCAGTGGCCAGAAAATTTTCATCACTTATGGTGAACATGATCTGGCGGAAAATATCGTGCATCTGGTCTTGGCCCGTACACCCGACGCACCCAAAGGCGTCAAGGGCATTTCCCTTTTCGTAGTGCCCAAATTCCTGGTCAATGACGACGGTTCACTTGGTAAGCGCAACGACGTCTGGTGCGCCTCCATCGAAGAAAAACTGGGCATTCATGGCAGTCCTACCGCCGTGCTTTTATACGGCGCCGACAAAGGCGAGGTGGGCGACGGCGCCATCGGTTATCTGGTCGGCCAGGAAAACTACGGGCTGCAATATATGTTCATCATGATGAATGCGGCCAGGTACAACGTGGGCATCCAGGGCATATCCGTATCCGAGCGCGCGTTGCAGCAGGCTCGCGCCTATGCAGCCGACAGGGTGCAGGGCAATGCGCTGGAAGGTTCGGCCGGGCCGGTCACCATTGATCATCATCCCGATGTGCAGCGCCTGCTGATGACCATGCGCGGCCTGACCGAAGGTGGTCGCGCCGTGGCGCTGTTCGCGGCCATGTGCAACGATGTCGCGCATCAGCATGCCGATAAAGCCACAGCTGATTTACATCGCGCCCAGTATGAATATCTGGTTCCCATCGTCAAAGCCTTCAGTACCGAGAACTCGGTCGAAGTGGCTTCGCTGGGCATGCAGGTGCATGGAGGAATGGGCTACATTGAAGAGACCGGCGCGGCCCAGTATTATCGCGATGCACGGATTTTGCCCATATATGAAGGGACGACCGCCATCCAGGCCAATGATTTTATCGGCCGCAAAATCCTGCGTGACGGTGGCGCAGTCAGCCGCGGCTTTATCGCCGCCATGTGCGACACGGTTAATGCGCTGAACCAGCACCAGGATGATCCCGCACTTGCCTTTATCGGTACGCAACTGGAAGTGGCAGTCCAGGCCTATCAGAATGCCCTGGATGCCACGCTTGAGTTCGCTGCCAAGGGACAGATGCGCAGTACGTTTGCCGGGAGCGTGCCGCTGCTTATGCTCGCTGGTTATGTGCATGCGGGCTGGCACCTGGCTAACGCTGCGCTCAAAAGCCGCGAGCGAGAATCGGATATCCATCGGCAGAAACAGGCCACTGCGGTATTTTATGCCGCTCATCTATTGCCACGAGCACTGTCATTGTCATCTGCAGTCAAGGCAGGCGACAATGTGCAGGAAGCATTTTCAGCCGTATTTTCCTAATACGCATGAGTGCCGCGGTTTTGTTTTAATATGCAAATTGGGTATATCAAAATTATTATTTATTCTTTTAGGGAATAAATAATCTTTGCCATAATCCCGGTATACAGTCCGATGTATTGCATCGGACATTCCCCACGCTTACCAAGGAGATACCATGAGCACAACACTGCGTTTGGGCGATACTGCCCCTGATTTTGAACAGAATTCGTCCACTGGCCCCATCAAGTTTCACGAGTTTCTGGGCGACAGCTGGGGTGTTCTGTTTTCTCACCCGGCTGACTTCACACCTGTTTGCACAACAGAGCTTGGTTATACGGCAAAGCTGGCCGATGAGTTTGCAAAGCGTAATGTAAAAGTACTGGCAGTATCGGTTGATGACGCTGATTCACACAACAAATGGATCGAAGACATCAACGATACGCAGAATACAACGGTGAATTTTCCGATTCTGGCCGATGATGACCGCAAAGTGTCCACGCTTTACGACATGATCCACCCCAATGCCAGCGCAACAGTCACTGTACGTTCTGTATTCATTATCGATCCGGCCAAAAAAGTACGCCTGATCATTACTTACCCGGCAAGCACCGGCCGCAATTTCAATGAAATCCTGCGTGTCATCGATTCACTGCAATTGACCGATTCGCATAGCGTGGCTACGCCGGTTAACTGGGTAGACGGCGATGACGTAATCATTGTTCCTTCATTGAAAGACCCCGAGGTGCTCAAACAGAAGTTCCCCAAAGGCTTTACGGAAGTACGCCCCTATTTGCGTACGACGCCACAGCCAAATAAATAACCAGCCTGTGGGCTTGTTCTGATTGTGCTTTGTCACAGCCAGAACGCCCCACCTGCCTTTAGGCAGTGGTTCGACAAAAAAGCCATGATGGTTCAAGTCATGGCTTTTTTGCGTACGGCCAAGGCGCCCATATGCCCGCATCCAGGGCCGCATCGCCTTTCGGGCATTGACCAGGAAAGTAACACTCGTAAGCGGTGCCCGTCTTAAGAAGGCATGTTGGTTTGGGAGCCTTGAGTGGCGGCAAGTGATATGGAACAGGCGATTGGCAGTGCCACGGGTTTTGCGCAGGAAGAGCAGGAGCGCGTGGCGATGCTTTTAATCTTCTGATTTAAAAGAAGAAAATGATTTTTGGATTGAAAGTGAAGATGAAATACAACACAGAGGCGGAAACGAGCTGAAATTGCGCTTGCAAAATATACTGTATGGATATACAGTATCACTTATCGCAATGCATAGTCGCGATATAACTAGATTAGGGTCCTAGTTATCGCCTGCCCGCCGTTGAATGTGGTTCCAGTTTGGTGTTTTCCAGCATTCAGATTGTCATTCGGCCCGGGTGGGCACCTCTTAACTCTTGGAGAATTCATCATGACAACCCAAATACGCAAGCCTGGTGCCCCTTCTGCTTCAACTATATCAGCCTGCCGACAGTTCGACCAGTCCTTTGCTACGCTTTACCGTAAAAAAAGCAGCAAAATACAGCGCAGCAGTCATGTGTTGGCCGATATTTGCATGGTGGCTGCATGGTTTGCATTAATTCCGGTCATGAATCTTTTAGGTACGGCAGCAGGTCTGGCCTAGCGGCCAAATTGTTACGTCAATGCCGGGAGCCGCTTATCGGCTATCGTGCCGGTCGGGCGCCGCCGCTTCCCAAAGAGACTGTTGCTTGCTTGTTGCTTCTTTGTTGTTTCCTATATATAGCGGGTTTTCCACATACCGCCGTTTCCTAGGTCGTCGTTTGCCGTACAGCGTCGTTTCCTATATACCGCTGAGTCCCTAGACTGCTATCCTCAGGCGGCAGGGGCCCATAGACCGCCTTGTCGATCACAACGTTCTGGGCCCGCCGTCGTCAGCTCCGGAAATTATCTCTCAGCAGTGTTGCCCAAGGTTGCCCGGTGTTTAGTACGCCGGGCCGCCACGATAGCGCGGGGCGATAATTCCGGTTTTGGTGGGGGTTTGTTGCTTTTTTATTGAATTCAATAACTTAAGCTGCAATTGTTTACGCAAAAAGGGCCAGATTGCTGGTCAGCTTATCTCTAATAAGTTATACTTGCGAGTTCTATTTATCCTCTGTCGGCGAACGCACCTGAATGGGTCGGTGCAATCACAAATAATGTGACGTTATTCTAAACAGCCGTTCATGATGAACCGGAGTCTATTATGAATCTTATCGAAAAACTCGAGCAGGAAGAAATCCAGCGTCTGACTGGTGGCACTCCTGTGACTGAATTTGCACCAGGCGACACCGTTGTGGTTAGCGTGAATGTAGTTGAAGGCACTCGTAAACGTACTCAGGCGTACGAAGGCGTGGTTATTGCCAAGCGCAATCGCGGTCTGAACTCTGCTTTCATTGTCCGCAAAATTTCGTCAGGCGAAGCCGTTGAACGGACATTCCAGCTGTATTCTCCACAAATTGCATCTATCGTCGTTAAACGTCGCGGTGATGTACGTCGTGCGAAACTGTACTACCTGCGTAATCGCTCTGGTAAAGCTGCGCGTATCAAAGAAAAATTGGTACGCAAGGCCGACAAACAGGCAACTGCATAAGCGGTTTTCAGTTACTGCTTTATCCAGTATTACCCCGTTGTCGCCGCCAGGTGTCTTATGGTGGCGAATATGGGTTGAAAAAAGCCGGCAATGCCGGCTTTTTTCAATGGGCGCTTATCACGCCTTCCAGTTTCATTTTGTTCCGGATGGACAGCAGCGATGCTTACGTGCCGTAAAATGGACATGTTGATAACTATAATCGATTCCATAGGACACTGTTTTGACTGAACCACTAAGAAAGCCTATTACGCCCGGTTTTGACGTGCAGGCACAAAAATGGACGGTGGCCAACGAAAACCTGCACGCTATTTCTCCTTCTGTGCTCACGGCTTCACTCATCGAGCGCGCCTTTGACCATGGGCTGGTCTGGTCTGCCGATGCGCTGGTTCACCAATGGAACGAAGCAAAAATCATTCAATATCAGTCAGAGTCCTATATTGACTCTGCCGTACTTATGCCTTTGGTAAAGCGCGATGGTGAAATTTTCGTGCTGTTGACCAAGCGCTCCGAAAAACTGTATCACCATCCGGGTCAGATCAGTTTCCCCGGCGGACGGGTAGAAGAGGGCGATATCAACCCCCAGCACACGGCATTGCGGGAAACCTTTGAAGAAATTGGCGTGCCTACGCAGGCGGTTACGATGCTCGGTCAATTGCCGGAATTTTATACTGGCACTGGCTTTCTGCTGCGACCCTACGTTGGCTGGCTCGCCAATACGGTTGAAATAAAAACGGATCAGGTGGAGGTCGCAGAAGTTTTTCAGGTGCCACTGGCGTTTCTGATGGATCCGGCCAATCATCGTTTACATCATGCCATCGCTCCGGATGGTAATGAAAGATATTATTATTCCATGCCCTGGAACGGTTATTTCATTTGGGGCGCCACCGCAAACGTGATCAGGAATTTCTACCATCGCCTGTTGGCCGTGGTTCAGGCCTGATCTGTCCAGTTTCGCCTGCAGTGAAAGGATTCCATCATGTGTGAGCGTCAAATTGCATTGTCGGAGTCAAAGTTTCATAAAAGGAACTTGCCGGTTTGCATGGCGCTAATGACCATCCCAAGCGTTTCCTGTCGGGTTTTACCCTCAACAGACAGAACATGGTGTTCCAGTTCGCCGAGTGAAGAAAACTGCTGATGCAGGGCGGCGATAGCTTCAGGGTCTGTTAACGTGTCGTTGCCGCGTTGCTGGCAGCGAGCGATTGCCAGCGCCAATGGAGGACGCAGGACAATGTAATGCACCGGTGTGGCAATTGTCTGGAAAGAGGGCAAAAACCATGGGCCGATTATGCCATCAACAACGACAAAATAGCCGCCATTTGCATAGCATTGCGCCACGCCAGAGAGCGCATTCATGACCACATTGTTTTGTTTATGCGCACTGGGCAGATAGGGCGCAATGGCGCCATTTTTAATGAAGCGCCAGAAGTCGTCGGTATGCAGGTGAACCTTTGCAGACCCATGTTGCTCGGCCAGGGCCAGTGCGGTAGTTGTTTTTCCTGAGCCCGGTGGGCCAGTAAGAATAAGCATTTCGCCGGCGTGTTGCATAACAATTCCGTGTGGATGCAACCGTTTCCTGTTTTCAATGTCGGCTGACGGTTGTTTGGTTGTTTTGAAATCAGTCAGGCCAATTGTGAAACAAAATCGAGACATTTGCATGCATTGTGCGACTTCGACAGAATGCGAATTCCTAATTGCTGAAAAAATGTCAAAGCAAGACAGCCATTTTTACTGAGCTTGCAACCGGGCATGACCGGGATTCAGGGTAAAGCCGTTCGGAGCCAGCGCCCCGATGTTACTGGCTCTACTGATGCCGCTCTCCATGCTCAAGCCAGGAACGGCGGGGTATTGTCAATATTTCTGCGGCGCTGTCGACTCGGCCAGGATGCGCAAGTAAAGCTCATGCCGCTTGATGCTGATTAAACCCTGCTCTTTGGCAGCCAGCACGCCACAGCCGGGTTCGTGCCGATGCGTGCAATTGTAGAATCGGCAATTCTGGCTGTACGGGGCAAATTCGGGAAAGCCCTGCTCAACTTCTGTCTGGCCCAGGTGTTTCAGGCCAAAGGCCTGGAAACCAGGGGAATCGATCAGATCCCCTCCGGCACCGGGCAGGTGGTACAGGCGCGAAGAGGTTGTTGTGTGTTTGCCAGTGCCCAGCGCAATGGAATGTGCTTGCGTATCGGCGCGCGCTTCAGGAACCAGGATATTCAGAATGCTGGATTTTCCCATACCGCTCTGGCCAAGCAACAGGCTGGTTTTGTCTGCCAATAACGGCAAAAGACTGTCACGCAACGCCTGCGGCTGCAGGGTGCTGGTTTCAATAATACGCACACCCAATGCGTTCATATCCGAGAGCAGGGCGCGTGCGCGCGGCAGGCTTTCGGTCAGATCGCATTTATTCAGAACGATGACGGGTGTGATGTCGGCGCTGAACGCCCCAGCCAGTGCGCGTCCGGTCAGGTCTTCGGAAAACAGCGGCTCGACTGCGACCACAATCAGCAACTGATCGACATTGGCAGCAAATTGCTTGGCTCGCATTTCGTCCGAGCGATATAGTAAATTGCGCCGCTCATGCACCCGTTCGATTCGCCCCTCGTCCTGTCCCTGGGGTTCGATGTCTACATAGTCGCCAACACAAATGCCGGTTTTCTTGCCACGCGTATAGCACTGGCGCAGCTGTCCGCCGTCCAGCTCCACCTGATAGTGACGGCCGTGAGCGGCAATGACGCGCCCGGCCATCATCCGTTTGTAGCCTGCAACTCTTGAAGCCGGCGAATGCGCAAGGAGGCCGGAGGATGGCTGTCGTAAAACGCCGAGTGCACGGGATCTGGCGTCAGGGTCGACGCGTTATCATTGTAAAGCTTGACCAGTGCAGAAATCAGCGCCTCGGAGCTGGCCTGTGTGTGCGCGTAATGGTCGGCTTCGAACTCGTCCTTGCGGGAAAAGAAGCTGAATATAGGGGCAAAGAAAAATGTGAAGACAGGCATCGCCATAAAGAACAGCAGCAGTGCCATGGCGTCATTGGAGCCATTGATGACAGGGGAAACTCCCAGTCCTTGATAGAACCAGATTTGGTTTTTCAGGAAACCCAGCACGGCAAAAAACACCAGCGCCAGCAAAAAACTGAAAATCATGCGTTTTTGCACATGTTTATGGCTGAAATGTCCCAGCTCATGGGCCAGCACGGCTTCGATCTCGTCAGGGTTCAGTTTGCCCAGCAGGGTATCGAAAAAAACGATCCGGCGTGATTTGCCAAACCCGGTGAAATAGGCATTGCCATGGGCTGAGCGCCTGGAGCCATCCATGACAAACAGCCCCTTGAGGGCAAAGTGACAGCGCTGCGCCAGATTGTTGATGCGATCGGCCAGTTCGGGATTGTCCAGTGGCGTAAATTTATTGAAAAGCGGGGCAATCCATGTTGGAAACACAAACAGGATGAATGCATTGAACGCGACCCACACCATCCATGCCCAGAGCCACCACAGGGGGCCGGAGGCCGCCATCAGCCAGAGCGTGACGGCAGCCAGCGGCAGGCCCAGCACGACGCTGACCAACAAGCCCTTGAACGTGTCGCTTACAAACAGACCCAGTGTCATGCGGTTAAAGCCGAATTTCTGTTCCAGTCTGAATTGCTTCCACAAGCTAAAGGGCAGTTGCAGCGCCCCGGAAATCAACAGAACCGAACCCAGTAGCAGAATCTGGCGCCAGAAATCGTTGGGAATCATGCTGATCAGATACTCATTGATCATCTGCAGGCCGCCAAGCAGGGTAAAGGCAATGAGCACCATTGCATCAAAGACCCGCCGGGTCACGGACAGTTTCATGCGCTCGACTGTGTAGTCAGCAGCGCGCTGGTGACTTTGCAGCCCGATTTTCTCGGCAAATTCGTCCGGCACTCTGGCGCGATGACGCGTAACATGGCGTGCCTGACGGCTTGCCAGCCATAAATGGGTGATCGTCTCCAGAAGAAGGAAAAGGACAAATAAAAGCGTAAACGGGGTTGGGGACATTTCTATTGTGTGCTCTGTGCGAAAATAATGTTTCTGAACAATAAGGATCGAAAATGGCGGTAAATGATCTGCGACTGGTATGGCTGGATATGGAAATGAGCGGCCTTGATCCCGAAAAAGAACGTATTCTGGAAGTGGCTGTTGTCGTCACCGAACCTGATCTCACGCTGGTAGCGGAAGGCCCGGTTCTGGTTATCCACCAATCCGATGAGGTTCTGGCGGGCATGGATAAATGGAATACATCCACCCATGGCCGCAGCGGCCTGACCGAAAAAGTGCGCACCTCTGTACTCACCGAAGAACAGGCGGAAGACATCCTGCTCGAGTTTCTTGCACCGCTGGTACCCAAAGGCGCTTCACCGCTTTGTGGTAATACGATCAGCCAGGACCGGCGTTTCATGTACAAGTACATGCCGCGTTTCGAAAGCTACTTTCATTACCGCAATCTGGATGTAAGTACGCTCAAGGAACTGTCCCGTCGCTGGAAACCAGAGGTCTACAAAGGATTCGACAAGAAGAGCCGGCACGAGGCACTGGCCGATATTTACGAATCCATTGATGAACTCAAGTATTACCGAGAACATTTTATCAAGCTTTAGCACTTCACGGTGAAATGCCCATGGCTAACGAAGTCACACTACCTGCAGCGATTGCCGGTATCGGTACGGACTTGATTCATATCCATCGAATCGCCCGGGCGTACGAGCGCTTTGGCGATCGTTTTGTCATCAGGATTCTGGGTCCGCAGGAGCGGGAGAAATTTCTGCGCAGGCAGGCGCGTGACCCCGAGCGCGGCATTCGTTTTCTGGCTACCCGCTATGCCGCCAAAGAGGCCTTTTCCAAGGCGATCGGGCTGGGCATGCGAACGCCCATGACGTGGTCGCGCATGCAGACGCTCAATGCGCCCAGCGGCCAGCCGCTGGTGGTGCTGGCGTCGCCCTTGAAAGACTGGTACGAATCACGCTTCGGGCCAGCCCATATTTCCCTGACCGATGAATCCGATCTGGCCATGGCCTTTGCCATGGTGGAACGTAAACCGGGTTAACCAAGCTGTTGCCCAACACCAAAAAGGAGTCCAGGTGTCTGCTTCCCAATCCCGTCCTGCCCGCCGATCTGCTCATTCTGCCGCCAACGCTGTCCGGCAAATGCCCGGCCCGGTGATGCTTGATGTTGCCGGCCACCGCCTGACCAGTCAGGAGCGGGATCGCCTGGCGCATCCATTGACCGGTGCAGTTATCCTGTTTGCCCGCAATTATGAAAGCCCCCGGCAACTGGCCGAGTTGACCGCACAAATTCACGAAGCCAGGGATGAACCGCTGCTGATTGCGGTTGACCATGAAGGCGGCCGGGTACAGCGGTTTCGCGACAACGGTTTTACGCATCTGCCATCCATGCAGGACCTGGGCCGTTATTGGGAGCGTAACCCACTGCAGGCCATGCGAGCGGCGACCGAGATCGGTTATGTCCTGGCCGCCGAGTTGCGCGCCTGCGGCGTCGATTTCAGCTTTACACCGGTTCTGGATCTGGATTATGGCGTTAGCAAGGTTGTTGGCAGCCGCGCCTTTCATCGTGATCCTCGGGTCGTCGCGATGCTGGCGCGCGCCCTCATTCAGGGTTTGAGTCTGGCCGACATGCGTTCCTGCGGCAAGCATTTTCCCGGTCATGGTTTTGTCGATGCCGATTCTCATGTGGCCATTCCGGTAGATGAACGGGATCTGGAACAGATCATGGCAGACGATGCCATGCCTTATGATTGGCTGGGCGCGCCGGTATTGTCGGCTGTGATGCCGGCACATGTCATCTATCCCAAGGTGGACGCCTCACCCGCCGGTTTTTCCAAAGTATGGGTGCAGCAAATATTGCGCCAGCGCCTGAACTACGATGGCGTGGTTTTTTCGGACGATTTGACTATGCAAGGGGCATCGGTTGCCGGCGACATTACGGCTCGCGCCGAAGCGGCACTGTCTGCCGGATGTGATATGGTATTGGTATGCAACCGTCCTGATCTGGCCGATACCTTACTCGCTTCCCTGAAAGTAGCGCCATCGGCCTCATCAGTTTCCCGAATCCGTTCCCTGAAGCCGGTCGCGCCGTTCATGGACTGGAATACCTTGCAATCAGACTCACGATACCAGTATGCCCGAGACTTTCGATCTCAAATCCTTTCTGAGTGACCTGCCTCATTTGCCTGGCGTGTACCGCCATCTGGATGCGGAAGGCACGGTATTGTATGTCGGCAAGGCCAGGGATCTGAAGAAACGCGTTTCTTCCTACTTTCAGAAAACCCCTGACAGCCCGCGCATTGCGCTGATGGTCGCACGGGTCTGGCGCGTGGAAGTGACGGTAACGCGGTCGGAGGCCGAGGCGCTGATTCTGGAAAACAACCTGATCAAAAGCCTGCGGCCGCGTTACAACATCCTGTTTCGTGACGATAAGTCCTATCCGTACCTGATGATCAGTGCCCATGACTATCCGCGGATTGCGTACTACCGTGGCATTACCAGTCGCAAGGGGCGTTTTTTCGGGCCCTATCCGAATTCCTGGGCCGTGCGCGAAACCATACAGATCCTGCAAAAGGTGTTTCGCCTGCGCACCTGTGAGGACACCGTTTTTGCCAACCGCTCCCGGCCCTGTCTGCAGTATCAGATCGGACGGTGCACTGCGCCTTGCGTCAACTTTATCAACGAAGACGACTATCAGCGGGATGTGCAGCAGGCCGTGCGTTTTCTGGACGGCGAGGCCGATGACGTGGTTAATGATCTGCAGGCGCGCATGCAGCAGGCCTCAGACCAATTGCGTTTTGAGCAGGCCGCGGCGCTGCGGGATCAGATGCATGCGCTGGCAACGGTGTTGCATCAGCAATCAATGGAAGAGGTGGACAAGACCGATGTCGATATCATTGCCGTGGCGCAGGCGGCCGATAAGGCGTGTGTCAATCTGGCCATGGTACGCGGTGGCCGGCATCTGGGCGATCGCTCGTTTTTTCCGACGCAAGCCGATGGTGAAAGTCGCGCCGATGTGATGACGGCCTTTATTGCACAGCATTATCTGGAAAATCCACTGCCGCCGGTGTTGGTATGCTCCGAGGCGCTGGCAGATGAGAATCTGCTGGCGCTGCTCAATGAACAGCAGCCATCCCGGATCAAAACGCGTTTGCAGACGCGCCCCCAGGGGGTACGCCGTACCTGGCTGGATCAGGCTTTACGCAATGCCGAGTTTTCGCTGGCGCGTACGCTTTCCGAATCGGTGTCGCGGGCTGCGCGCACGCGTGCGCTGGCCGAGCTGTTGCAACTTGATACCGATGATGAATCGCTCGATGCGTTGCGCATCGAATGCTTTGACATCAGTCATACGGCAGGCGAGGCAACCCAGGCATCCTGTGTGGTTTATCACCATCATGATATGCAGCCTTCGTTGTATCGCCGTTATAACATTGCAGGCATCACCGAAGGAGACGATTACGCGGCAATGCGCCAGGTGCTGATCCGTCGCTTTTCCAAGGTGGCAGACGGCGAGGCGCCGCTACCGGAAGTGGTGTTGATTGACGGCGGCAAGGGACAAGTGGAAATCGCCCGCCAGGTGTTTGTCGAATTTGGCCTGGACACCCGTGTGATTGTCGGGGTGGCCAAGGGGGAAGGGCGCAAGGTCGGCCTGGAAACACTGGTGTTTACGGACGAACGCGAGTCGGTGGCGCTTGGGCTGGGATCGGCTGCGCTGATGCTGGTGGCGCAGGTACGCGATGAAGCCCACAGGTTCGCCATCACCGGCATGCGGGCGCGTCGCGCCAAGGCCAGAAATGTGTCGCGACTGGAGGAAATCGAAGGCGTGGGCGCCAAGCGCCGACAAAAACTGCTCGCGCGTTTCGGCGGATTTTCCGGCGTGGCAGCGGCAAGCATCGATGATTTGCGTTCGGTAGAAGGTATTTCCAGGCAACTTGCTGAACGCATCTATGAATCTTTGCGTTAGTGGTAGGATTACACATAATGCCTCCGCCGTATTTTGTGTATTAAAGCCCTATGCCACTGAACATACCTATTATCCTGACCTGGATGCGGATCGCCATGATTCCACTGGTCATTGCGCTTTACTATTTGCCACTGAACTGGATTGACGTTCCTTTGCGCGACACCATCGGTGCGCTGGCCTTTATTTTTGCAGCCCTGACAGACTGGTTCGATGGCTGGCTGGCGCGGCGCTGGAATCAGACTTCATCGTTTGGCGCCTTTCTGGATCCGGTCGCAGACAAGCTTATGGTGTGCGCGGCCCTGTTGATCCTGCTTGACCTGAACCGCCTTGATTCCTTTATTGCACTTATCATTATCGGGCGTGAGATCACCATTTCGGCGCTGCGCGAATGGATGGCAACCATCGGCGCGCGCGATAGCGTGGCAGTGCATTGGCTGGGTAAATTCAAAACCGCTGCGCAAATGACCGCCATTCCCTGCCTGCTGTTTTATCAGGATTGGCATGCCATTCCGTTTGCGCCCATCGGAACAGTACTGGTCTATATTGCCGCCATTCTGACGATCTGGTCCATGTTCTACTACATGAAAAAAGCCTGGCCCATCATCAAGCAGCAACAAAACTAACTTTTTTTCTGGCATATTAATCCGGCTATCACAGGTATCATATGACTTCGCAGGTTCTGACTTCTTCAATCAGGGCTCCCAATGCAGATGGGGATCCACGCGACTGGAAGGTGATTGCGCTGATCGGGCTGCTGCATGGCGGTTCGCATTTTTATCAATTGGTGTTGCCGTCACTGTACCTGTCGCTCAATCGTGATTTTGGCTATAGTTTTGCAGAACTGGGATTTCTTGCCACGGTATTCTTTGTGGTCTCGGGTGTCGGACAGGCGTCATCGGGCTTTGTCGTAGACCATCTGGGCGCGCGCCCCGTATTGCGTTTCGGATTAGCCTGTATGGTCGTCTCTGCGTTGCTGATTGCGGTTGCTGATGCCTATTGGGTTTTTATCATTGCTGCTTTTATCGGCGGAGCCGGCAACTCGGTCTTTCACCCGGTCGACTTTTCCATTATCAACCAGAATGTGAGCCAGCGGCGTCTGGGCCATGCTTTCAGTATTCATGGCGTATCGGGCAACCTGGGCTGGGCGCTGGCGCCCATCTTCATTACCTTTTTTATTGTCCAGACCGGTTCCTGGCGCTTTGCGGCCGCCGCCGCTGCGGTCGTGCTGTTTGCCCTGTTTCTGGCAACCTTTCTCGGGGCGTCGCTGCTGGCTACGCCGGCGGCGCAGACCGATACCAGGAGCGATAAGCATACCGATAAGCTGGCCCAGGAACGTCCCCGCACAGCTGAACCGGGTTTTGCCGCCAAGCTGCGCCTGCTGTTGAAAAACCCGGCGCTGTGGGGCGCATTCCTGTTCTTTGCATTTACTTCCGGCTCAATGTCCTCGGTACAGAATTTCACGATTCCCATTCTTGGATCGCTTTATGGCATTGGCAAGGAATGGGCCAGTTCCGCGCTTTCGTTGTATATGGTTTCAGCGGGTGTGGGGCTGCTTATTGGCGGCTTTCTGGCAGGCAGCACCGACAGGACCGAACGCATTGTGGCCGGCTCGCTGGCAACTTCGGGGCTCGTCTTTATTTTGCTAGCCATGGGAATGCTCCCCTCCGGGCTGGCGGTGGCCGGGCTGTGCGTGGCCGGATTTCTGAGCGGCATGGCCGGACCGTCCCGCGATATGCTGGTTCGACGTGTTACGCCCAAAGGCGCCCTTGGCTCCGTTTACGGGTTGGTCTATTCCGGCATGGATGTGGGGTCTGCCTTGGGACCCGTCGTATATGGTTTTATGCTGGATCACCAAACGTATCGTGGTCCCTGGCTGGTGTCTGGTCTGGCGCTGTTTGGCGCAGTGCTGGCGGCGCTCTGGGTAGCCTATTGCGCTCGCAGGCAGCAGGAAGTCCGCGCTGCCCCCCAGGGCAGCGCCGCATGACCGTCTGATTCGCCAGGAGCTTCCGTGCGCCCTGGTGGCTATGCGGGAGTCAAACCGGCTTCAAACTGGCTGCAACCCGGCCTTTGCGCGGCGGCGGTCATGGGCAAAGAGGCAATTGACCTGCGGGCGTTCTGGCGTATACTGGTCTTATCATCCTTGGATATAGCGTCAAGGCGACGATATATTTATACAGGCAATCACTTGTTTCGGCCGAAGCGCCAACATGCGCGCTGTTAAATTTTCAGGGAGGCTCCCATGATGGCAAACATTAAACCAAGCATCAAACGATTGGCTGGATACGGTCTGGCCCTGGCGGCGCTCCTGTTTGTGTTTTCCCTGTACGTCAATCCGGACCTGTACGTATCAGTCTCCAATCTTTTCTGGTCCTGCTTCGGGGCGCTTTAATAAACACCTGCTTGCCATGGTGCGTTCGCGGCCGAATGTGAATGCAATGCCGTGTTCCCGATTCCCGCTCATTTGCCGATGCGTTGGTCACCTGTGGCGCTTGCCTACAAGCAGTTGATGCCATCGCGTTCATATTTCGCGCACGCATGCCTGTACTTGCCTGTGTACCTATTTAGTCGGCATCTCGCATAGGTTGGCTGTTAACAGCCAGGACAACATCAAGGGCCAGGCCAATATCATGGTTTGCAAATTCAGCGCTGCTGCGGGTGTCACTGCGCCGAGTCTGGGTTAAGCGGATAGATTTTGCAGGAAAACGCATCAGGCGGTTTGGGGTAGTGCATGATACGAGCGAAATCGCGATAAATTTCACATTATGATATTGCGATTTCACAACATGAATTTTGCATGCTGCAGTCGCAAATTTAATATTTCATTATCGCAAATTTGATTTCATAATATAAAATTAAAATCATAACTAATTGATTTATATAAATATAATAATTAGTCTTATATAAGACATAAGTGTATATTGCACTGCGGTCTTCAGATAGAATTTTCTCCATGGATCTTTTTTTTATACAGGAGTAAATCATGTCAAAACGCGAAACCGCCATCCGTAACCTGCAAAAAGAGTGGGCAGAAAATCCACGCTGGCAGGGTATCAAACGGGGCTATGGCGCCGAGGAAGTGATCAAGCTGCGTGGTTCCCGGCAGAATGAGTACACACTGGCCCGTACCGGCTCAGAAAAACTGTGGAACCTGCTCAACAATGAGCCATTCGTCAATACACTGGGCGCGCTGACCGGCAACCAGGCAATGCAGCAAATCAAGGCGGGCCTCAAAGCGATCTACCTGTCGGGCTGGCAAGTCGCCGGCGATGCCAATATTGCGGGTGAAATGTATCCGGACCAGTCGCTGTATCCTGCAAACTCGGTTCCTTCTGTGGTTCGTCGTATCAACAACTCGCTGACACGTTGTGACCAGATTCAGTGGATGGAAGGCAAGGAAGAGGGTGATGATGGCTATATTGACTACTTTGCGCCGATCATTGCCGATGCAGAAGCCGGATTTGGCGGTGTACTGAATGCGTTCGAGCTGATGAAATCCATGATCGATGCCGGTGCTTCAGGCGTTCACTTTGAGGATCAGTTGGCTTCGGTTAAAAAATGCGGTCACATGGGTGGCAAGGTATTGGTGCCAACGCGTGAGGCTGTTGCCAAGCTGGTATCTGCCCGGCTGGCAGCCGACGTTATGGGCGTACCCACCGTGTTGCTGGCGCGTACCGATGCGGATGCCGCTGACCTGATTACCAGCGATGTTGATGAGAACGATCAGCCGTTCCTGACCGGCGAGCGCACACCCGAAGGCTTTTTCCGCACCAAACCTGGTATGGACCAGGCAATTTCGCGCGGGCTGGCCTATGCACCGTATGCCGATCTGCTGTGGTGCGAGACATCGACGCCGAATCTGGATGATGCGAAAAAATTTGCTGAAGCGATTCACAAACAATTCCCGGGCAAACTGCTGGCCTATAACTGCTCGCCATCATTTAACTGGAAAAAGAACCTGGACGACGTGACCATTGCCAAATTCCAGCGCGAGCTGGGTGCCATGGGCTACAAATTCCAGTTCATCACCCTGGCCGGTTTCCATGCGCTGAACTATGGCATGTTTGAGCTGGCTCATGGATATGCACGCAACCAGATGAGTGCATTTGTCGAGTTGCAGCAGAAAGAGTTTGCTGCGGCAGAGCTGGGCTTTACCGCTGTCAAACATCAGCGCGAAGTGGGTACAGGTTATTTTGACGCCGTTACCCAGACAATCGAAGGGGGGCGCTCTTCGACGACGGCGCTGACCGGTTCTACCGAAGAGGCTCAGTTTTCTCACGGTTGATGGTGCCGCTGGCCCGGTACGGTTGCGGGTTTAACCGGATCGGGTGCAGCGTGTTGAAGACAGGCTAATAAAAAGGGCCACCGGATTGCATATACCGGTGGCCCTTTTGCTGGGCGCATGCCATCGTTGACTACAGGGCTGAATAACAAATCGGGGGAATAAATCCGTGCAATTAATCGGCGGCCTGTTGGTTGCCGGCTAATTATATGTGTGTTAATCGGCAAGCGCTTGAGCGCGGATCTGTGTTAACCGGAGCCGGCGCCAAAGCGTGCCGGCCCTTGCCAAGACAGATGTCGCGTCAATAGGGCATGGTGACCTGATGGCCGCTGCTGCGCTGCCGGCTTGCCAGGCCATAAGCCAGATCTGCCACCGAGGCAGCATAAAAATAGCTGCGATTGTATTTGGTGATGGCGAAAAAGTTGCGTGTGGCGGTACGATATTCATGGCTTGCGCGAACTTCGTCGCGCAGATCGATGACGCCGATCTCCTTGCCGTTCTGCCAGTTACCGCCCGTGCTGCCAGCGCGTAGCGTCGCTCCGCGACTTTGCAACTGGCTCCAGCTCATGGATGGCTCCAGGCCGCCGTCAACCAGCGATGCGGCCCCGGCAGGCAATATGACTGGCGCGAAGACGGGGGTATCGGCACGCCAGCCATGCTTGGCAAGATAGTTGGCCACGGACAGAATGGCGTCCTGTGTACTGTAGCGCAGATCAATGTGCCCGTCATTATCGCCGTCTACCGCATAGTGTTCGATACTGACCGGCATGAATTGCGGCAGGCCGATGGCGCCGGCAAATGATCCGGTCGCGCTGTTGGCGTCCACTTTGTCGCGGTAGTCCAGATCCAGCAGGGCGGCCAGCTGGTTGCGGAACATCTGGCCTTTTTCAGGACGGTTCGGTTCCGGATGGTTAAAGCCCAGCGTGTACAGGGTATCCAGAACGCGGAATGATCCGGTCTGTTCGCCATACACTGTTTCCACGCCAATGATGGCTGCAACAATTGCAGCGGGTACGCCGTACGTTTTCTCAGCCCGGTTCAGCGTCTGCCGGTTGGCGTCCCAGAACGCGGTTCCCTTGCGCAGACGAATCGGTTCGACGAAACGGCTACGGTAGCTTTGCCAGGCGCGTGTGACGCGTCCACCCGACCCCTTGGGTGTCATCAGGCGAATGACCCGATCATCCACGGTAGCCGTGGCAAGCAACTGTTCGATATGCGATCGTGGTATGGCATGACGCTCTGATACCTGGGCCACAAAGGTATTGCGGTCTGCGCTCAGGCTCCTGTTTTCTGCCGCCCAGCCAGTGGGTCCGCTGGCGCCGGCTGAGGTGGTCGAGCCGGTATTGCCCGATTGGCTGGTGGAGGAGCAGGCTGCAAGGGACAGCAGCAATACAGGAACAAGCAGTGCAAATGATCGTTTCAAGAGGAACCCCGTGAAGTTGTATTGAGATATGGCAGTTAGCAGCATCATGCCACAAGTTGCTGCAAAAATTGAGCGATTGAGTATGGCTGCCGGATTGCCGCGCGTCTCTTTGCGCCGCAAAATATGGTAGATTGTATGCAGATAAAATAAGATCAATCAATAGCAAATCAGTAATTTGAAAGCAGGACGAATATTGTGGAGACACTATTCATAACGCATTCTTCGTGCCACAGGCACGAAATGCATGCCTGGCATCCCGAGTCGCCAGCGCGGCTGGACGCCATTAATGACCGGCTTGTCGCAAGCGGTCTGGCCGATTTTCTGAATCATGTGCCGGCACGCGAAGCGCAGGAAGCCGATCTGTTGCGTGTTCATACCGAAGAACATGTGCGGTTCTTGCGCGAGCATGCACCGCAACAAGGGTATTTCAACGTCGACACAGAAGAAACGTGCATGAACCCCCACACATGGCAGGCGGCATTACATGCGGCAGGCGCCGGACTGGAGGCCATAGACCAGATCATGGCCGGCCACGCGCGCAACGCCTTTTGCGCCGTCCGCCCGCCAGGTCATCATGCCGAGCCAGCGCGCTCCAGCGGGTTCTGCTTTCTGAATAATGTGGCAATTGGCGTGCGCTATGCGCAGCAACAATATGGTCTCAAGCGCATTGCTATTGTCGACTTTGACGTTCATCACGGCAATGGTACCGAAGCGGCCTTTGCCAACGATGAGTCAGTCATGATGTGCAGTTTTTTTCAGTACCCCCTGTTTCCGAACAGCGGTGTGGATCATCCGGCTGACAATATGCACAACAGCCCCGTGGCGGCCTACACCAAAGCCGAAAAGATCCGCGAGCTGGTTGCGAGTCTTTGGCTGCCGGCCCTGGAGGCATTCAGGCCAGAGTTAATTTTTATTTCAGCTGGCTTTGATGCCCATCGCGAAGACGACATGGGACAGCTTGATCTGGTTGAAAAGGATTACGTCTGGCTCACCAGCCAGGTGAAGGCAATAGCCGATAAATACAGTAATGGACGTATCGTCAGCATGCTCGAGGGCGGATATGCCCTATCGGCGCTGGGGCGAAGTGTAGAGGCCCATATCCGGACGCTTGCCGGCCTGTGAGTTGCCGGGCCATGCATTTTTTGCGATAAAAGCGGGTTATTGACCCGAAAAACTGCTCTGGGTTGCCAATAATGGGGCGGTTTGTTGCGCTGTGCAAAACAGGCAACGCAAAATTCACCCGATTGAATGAATTAGTCAAATCGCTCGTGGCAAGCATGTAAAATAATCGAGTTCAGTAATAAGTCCGGGGCGAGCGCCCCGTAAACCAAGGAGATTGTTGGATGAAGGTATTGGTGCCTGTTAAGCGTGTTGTTGACTACAACGTCAAAGTGCGCGTGAAGTCAGATCAGTCTGGCGTTGATATTGCAAACGTGAAGATGTCAATGAATCCGTTTGATGAAATCGCTGTTGAAGAAGCAACACGGCTCAAGGAAGCAGGTACGGCCACAGAAGTCATTGCGGTCTCTTGCGGTGTGGCGCAGTGCCAGGAAACCCTGCGCACAGCCATGGCCATTGGCGCTGATCGTGCTGCGCTGGTTCAGACCGATGTCGAATTGCAACCCCTGGCCGTGGCCAAGCTGCTCAAGGCAGTTGCCGAGAAAGAACAGGTTAATCTGGTCATTCTGGGCAAACAGGCCATTGACGACGACGCCAACCAGACCGGCCAGATGCTGGCTGCGCTGCTGGGCTGGCCGCAAGCCACGTTTGCCAGCAAGGTGGTCATCGAAGGCGAGAATGCCAAAGTGACGCGTGAAGTCGATGGCGGTCTGGAAACCATTTCGGTGAAACTGCCCGCGATCATTACAACCGATCTTCGTCTGAACGAACCGCGCTACGTCACGCTGCCAAACATCATGAAAGCGAAGAAAAAGCAGCTGGATACGCTGACACCGGAAGAGCTGGGGGTCGATGTAACGCCACGGATCAAAACACTGAAAGTGAGCGAACCACCTTCACGCAAGGCGGGTATCAAAGTGGCCGATGTGGCAGCACTGGTAGACAAACTCAAGAATGAAGCGAAGGTGATTTAATTATGACAACTCTAGTTATTGCAGAACATGATAACCAGCAGTTAAAACCGGCAACATTGAATGCGGTAGCAGCTGCGCAGAAAATCGGTGGCGACATTCATATTCTGGTTGCCGGCAGCGGCGCACAGGATGTAGCGGCCCAGGCGGCCAAGGTTGCAGGTGTTGCCAGTGTGTTGCTGGCCGATGCCGAGCATCTGAAAGATTCTCTGGCTGAAAACGTGGCCGAGCAGGTCCTGGCGGTTGCCGGCGATTACAGCCATATCGTTTTTCCTGCGACGGCATCTGGTAAAAATGTGGCGCCGCGCGTTGCCGCAAAACTGGATGTGGCGCAGATTTCCGATATTACTGCGGTTGATTCGGCAGACACCTTCGAGCGTCCCATTTATGCGGGCAATGCGGTTGCCATCGTCCAGTCTTCCGACGAGAAAAAAGTCATTACCGTGCGCGTCACCTCTTTTGATGGTGTTGCGGCCGAAGGCGGCAATGCCGAAGTCAAAACCCTGCAGGCGGTTGCCGATTCCGGTCTGTCTTCATTCGTGGGTCGTGAAGTGGCCAAGAATGATCGTCCTGAACTGACAGCGGCAACGGTTGTTGTGTCTGGCGGTCGTGGCATGGGCAGTGCAGAAAACTTCAAGCTGCTCGAACCGCTGGCCGACAAGCTTGGCGCCGCATTGGGTGCTTCGCGTGCAGCGGTTGACGCCGGTTTCGCACCGAACGACTGGCAGGTAGGCCAAACCGGTAAAATCGTTGCGCCGCAATTGTACGTGGCCATCGGTATTTCAGGTGCGATCCAGCATCTGGCCGGCATGAAAGACTCCAAAGTCATCGTGGCCATCAATAAAGATGCGGAAGCGCCGATTTTTGGCGTTGCCGACTACGGTCTGGTTGCCGATCTGTTCACTGCCGTACCTGAACTGGAAAAAGCAATCTGATTCAGTTCTGTTGCAATACGTGCAGGCAGATGCAATTTATAGATCTGTCTGCCGGCTGCAGCAGGAAACACGTTTGGCATAAAATTTCACCCGTGATGCCGGCCTCTATCAGGTCGGTACCACGGGTGAAATGCATTTAGGCGAAGCGATCTGAAGCATCGCATTCTGTGGAACGGCAATCTGAAAAATAGCAGTGTGAAGTGGAGCAGCAAAAAACGGCACACAAGCGTGTATCTTTTTTAGAGGATGCATCACAGGAACCAGGCCCAAAGGCTTGATTCCGAAGGGGGCAGGCACTGCTGGACCGGCCCCGCCCGCAGGCGCAGATTACATTGCTTCGATGCGATCGGCCCTGCTGCCCGAATCGGGGTGACTGGAAAATGCGCCGGCGCTGCCCTGCGACAGGGATTCGAGCTTGCGCAGGGCAGACACTGCAGCTGATTTGTCATGCCCTTGTTCTTTGAGCACTTTCAGGCCGAAAGCATCGGCCGCGTATTCATGCGACTGGGAATATTGGGCATTGACCAGACCGTTGGCAAGTGCGCCCAGCTGGCTGCCCGAAAGCGTAGACAGAATGGGTACGCCACTGGCCGCGCCTGCCTGCTGTGCCGCCAGGGTAAGCATACTTGAGCGCGCCTGGGCCTTGGAATGCCCTTCGATGACGTGCCCGACCTCGTGGCCCAGCACAAACAGCAATTCGTTGTCGGTCATTTTGTCCATCAGGCCGGAGTAGACGCGGATACTGCCATTGGGCAGCGCAAAGGCATTGACTTCGGGATTGACATAGGCCTTGAACTGTAACGGCGTGCCCTGATAGCTGCTCAGATTACGCGTGACTCTGGCAAGCCGGGTGGCATATTTGCTATTTGCAGAGGCAATTTTGTTCTGGGAATCGAGCTGTTGCTGGGAACTGACCGCCAGCGCCTGAATCTGTTCGTCGGAAACCGTGGCTGCCTGAAACAGGGACGAGGCAGCGCCGACCATGCCTGCCACATCCATATTCTGGCAGGCAGTCAGGGAACTTACGGCGAGTGCGGCAAGAGCGATGTGTCTGAACATGTATTTTCCTTTTATAAAGCCCTGCTGATCGCGCCAGTCTACCGTGTCCCGGAGAGCAGGCACAAGACAGCCATGCGGGGTATAGGACGGGCATGAACGACAGCAAAACCACTGAAAGCGACGTAAAATTTTGCTGATTATATTTATTTTGTCGTCTTTTGACCATTGGGGACAACAACAGGTCTAACAAGGGCACGCCGGCCGCCATCATCGGACCGGTTACATCACCGTGGGCCTTTCCGTGCTGAAAATGGCTGCATAACTGGAATAGAACCCGCAGTAAATCGTTGCAACCATGATCATCAACACCACTTGCATTACAAATGCAATCAGCAGGGCGGGCAGCCCCAGCAATACCAGCAGGGGTATGACGATAAACTGCAGCAAGACAAATAGCAGGAACCAGCTTAGGAAATACATCAAAAATGCCGCTTTGTTGCGCCAGGACGCGATAAAAGAATAGAAAATGGCCTTGCCGATAGTGAGGCCTTCCCAGCCGATCAGTTGTGGCACGTGCCAGAACATGAGGGTGACGACAAACAGCAAGATCGCCCAGCCCAATAGCAACACGAGCGAGCCGCCGTCGGGCAGGGTGTCGGCAGTGGTCTCGGCGCCGCCCTGTACGCCGTACAGGATGCTGCTGATCTGGGCGATGGTTTGCTCATCCAGTAACGGGTATAGCAGCACGACGCTCAGCAGCAGCAAAAGGGCGGCGTAAATGAAACCGGAAAAAGCCAGGCGGGAAATGACTTTGGGTTTTTGCAGGCTGGCTACCCAGCTTTTGGGATCAAGCTGATTGAATCCTGCCGGCTTGCTCTGGATATCCCGGCATGCACTGACCACAATCAGGCTGGCAATAGGCATGGTAATAATGAACAGCCCAACACCGAGTACCGGGATTTGCATCAGGATCTGGCTGATCATATTGATGACAAACAGCAGCGCGAGCAATGCAAAAGGTTGCTTGCGAAAGATCTGGAAGGCATCTTTGAGCCATTGCCAGCCGGATGAGGCGGGAAGTGTTGCAGCAATCATGATGGTTACGGTAGTGGCGGAGCCGGTTGTTGAACACGGAGCGTCAAGATACGCTCAAAATGCGTCGGATCGTGCGGCTTGAGTGTCTGGGCAGGGCGAGGACGGAAATAATCATTCAGGCGGGATGCCCAGAAACGCAGGGCCGCAGCGCGCAGGGCGACCGGCCACAAGGCTTTTTCGGTTTCCGTGAACGGGCGCTCCTGTGCGTAGGCATCAAGCCAGGCCTGAACCAGCCAGGGCGTCAGTGCGCCGCTGCTGCGCTCTATGCACCAATCATTTACCGCAATCGCGACATCGAACAGCCAGGCATCGTGGCCGGCAAAATAGAAATCGATGATGCCGCCCATTCGCGGATCATCATAGGTTCCATCGAACAGTACGTTATCGCGGAACAGATCACAATGGCAGGCGCCGGCCGGCATATTTTTCCAGTCGTTTCCCGACTGGACCTGGCGCTGTTCATCCAGGCACGAGACAAATAGCGCGTTCTGGGATTCTGTCAGGAACGGGCGGATGGCCGGATAGGTTTCTTCCCACCAGGGCAGGCCACGCAGATTGGGCTGGTACAGGGTAAAGTCTTTGGCGGCCAGATGCGCCTGGGCCTGCGTGCGGGCAGCAATAATACAATGCTGCACACCAGGGTCGGATTCGTACCCGCCGGGCAGGCGATCAACGATCGCTGCCGGTTTTCCCTTCAGGGTGCCGATGCGTTTCCCATCGCGCTGCGTCTGGGGCATGGGCACCTTGACGTCTTTGCTGGCAAGCGTATGCATCAGTTCGATATAGAAATTCAACTGCTCATGATTGAGCACCTCGAACACTGTCAATACATATTCTCCCTGAGTGGTATTCAGAAAGAAGTTGGTGTTTTCAATACCAGCGGTAATGCCGCGAAGGGAGACAAATTGTCCGAGCGCATAGTGGCCGAGAAATTCGGCAGCTTCCTGGTTTGTGATGGGAGTAAAGACGGCCATGAGAAAATACGATACACAAAATCATTGAATGCCGATCATTTTAGTGCAGGTTGAGCACGATAAGCGTGTGGGGCGGTCTGCGTGCAAAAGAATCACAATCGAGTTTTGCTACAATGGAGCACTTTTTGCCGTTTGCCGGGATCTCTCTGGCGCGCAGCCCGTTATTTCTCCGAGACCAATAAATGGCCATGTTTTCTCCTTTTGAGGCACGCAACAAACTGACCCAGTTTGCCTGGCTGACAAACCGTCCGGCGTTCTTTGTCTGGGCCATCGTCGTGGGCGTGGCTGCGGCCGGCATGACCATCCTGTTTCACATGGCCATACATTGGGGGCAATTGCTGACCGGTTCAGTGCCCGGCGAAATTGAAACTGTGGTCAGTCGCTGGACCAATACCGAGCGCATCGTATTTCCTGTCGTTGGCGGACTGATTGCCGGCACCCTGCTGTGGCTTTCCTCAAAAGTGCGCAAGGATATGAACGCAGACTACATGGAAGCGGTGGCCCTGTCAGATGGACGCCTGTCCCTGCGCCAGGGGGCGCTGCGGGTGCTCTCGTCACTATCCACTGTGGTCAGCGGCGGCTCCATCGGCCGCGAAGGGGCCATGGTGCACCTGGGTGCCATGGTCGCGTCGGCCATTGGCCGCTTTCTGGCCTTCAACGCCAATGATATCCGGCTGCTGGTCGCTTGCGGGGCCGCCGCCGGCGTGTCGGCAGCCTACAATGCACCCCTTGCCGCCGCGTTGTTTGTCGCTGAAATTGTATTGGGAACCCTGTCGGTCACGACGCTGGGGCCGCTCATTATTTCGGCTGGGGTGGCCAGCATTACCATGCAGCTGACCGGTTATTATCGCGTCACTTATGATGTGAAACCCATTTCGCTGTCGATCGATGCGAGCCTGCTGTTGCTGTGTGCGCTGGCGATTGTTGCAGGATTGCTGGCGCCGCTGTTCCTGCGTTTTCTGGACGCCATTCGCCAGCTGTTTCGCAAATCCAGATTGCCGCTGCCATTGAGTCTGGCGCTGGGCGGGGCGCTATTGGGCGGCGTTCTGATTCTGCAACCTGCTGCGTCGGGCAACGGCTACGGGCCGATTGAAGATATGCTGACGCTGTCCTGGACCATGCCGGCGGTATTGCTGATGCTGGCCTACAAGGTGCTGGCCACTGGTGCGACCGTGGGTTCGGGCGCGACCGGCGGCGTATTTACTCCCATGTTGATGGTAGGCGCCAGCGTGGGTATGCTGTTTTACCAGATCATTTCCCTCGTGATACCGGAACTGGCCTCCCAGCCGGCACTATACATATTGATTGGCATGGGCGCATTTCTGGCAGCGGGCACACACGCGCCCCTGATGGCGATCCTGATGATATTTGAAATGACTCACCGGATTGACCTGGTGCTGCCGCTCATGTTCGCCTGCGTCATTGCAAATGTGGTCAGCAGCCTGTTCAGCACCCCGGCCATGTATGGCGTGACGCTGTCGCGGGAGCAGGCAGCACGGCTCAGACGGCAGATAAGCAGCATGACGCTCAAGGGTCTGGTAATTGAAGCACAAACCGTGCTGCGCCAGGATCAGACGCTGGAACAGGCAGTGGCCATGTTCCAGGATCATCCGGTGCGGTATATTTATGTAGTGGATGAGAATGATCACTACCTGGGGGTGTTATCCAATCAGGAAGTGACGCGCTGGCTGCTGTCGCAGTCGCCCATGGCCACGCCCATATCCGAACTGATGGTGCAGCCCCATTTCATTCCGGTTCTGCATCCCGATATGACGCTGGGCGAGGGGCTGGAATTGTTCCTGACTTTTATGGGCGAACGTTTGCCGGTGTTGTTGTCAAAAGATGAACCGATATTGCTGGGGGTAGTGCGCAAATCGGCTATTCTTGAGCAACTGGAAGAGCAGCGTGTACTTAGTGAGCGGCATCAGCCACCGCACATCGATTTTCGCATATCCGGCGACAAATGATCATGGCACATACAGAGACAACAGAGCGGGTTGCAGCAGCGGGCCCGGGCAGCGACAGTGCCGATGTCCGTGCCGTTGCTGTTGCCGGGGCGAGCCGCGCAGGCAGCGCTGTGCTTGACTATGCCGATGGGGCAGGCCTGCGTCCCTGGCAGTTCAGTGTGGCGCCGATGATCGATGTCACAGACAGGCATTGCCGCTATTTTCACCGTCTGCTGGCGCCCAATGCGTTGCTATATACCGAGATGATCACTACCGGCGCCCTGGTGTTCGGCGATGTGCCAAGACATTTGCACTTTAGCGCCCAGGAACACCCGGTCGCTTTGCAACTGGGCGGCAGCGAGCCGGCGGCGCTGGCCCATTGCGCCCGGCTGGGGCAAAGCTGGGGGTATGATGAAATCAACCTTAATTGCGGTTGCCCCTCTGAGCGGGTGCAGAAGGGGGCATTCGGCGCCTGCCTGATGGCCGAGCCGGCCCTGGTGGCCGATTGCGTCAAGGCGATGCAGGATGCCGTCAGTGTGCCCGTCACGGTCAAGCATCGGCTCGGGCTGGACTACGATCAATCCTATGATTTCGTGCGTGATTTTGTCGGGCGGCTGTATGAGGTCGGCTGTCGGGTGTTTATCGCACATGCGCGCAACGCGGTGCTCAAGGGGCTGTCCCCCAAAGACAATCGCGAGATTCCGCCACTGCGCTACGACATTGTGAGCCGGCTCAAGCTCGATTTTCCGGATGCGCTGTTCGTGCTCAACGGTGGTCTGAACACGCCTGATCTGATCACGTCGGCAGTCGACACATTTGACGGTGCGATGGTAGGGCGGGCAGCATGGCATGAACCCTATTTGCTACGTGATATCAGCAGGCAGTTGTGGCCAGAGACCCCGGTTGCCGATGATGCAACGATTATGCAGCAGATGGCCGGCTATGCCCGGTCGGAAGTTGCGCGGGGCGTTCCACTACGCGCCATTGTCAAGCCCATGCTAGGCCTGTTCAACGGACGCAAAGGCGCGCGCCAATGGCGGCGTCATCTGTCCGACCCGGCGCAACTGGCAACACAGAATCCGGACGTTTTGCATCAGGCCTTTGCTTTTATTGACTAGCGGTGCAGCAATTGGCGATGGCGGGGCAAGAAGGGAAGGCATAAACAAACAGTATGCCGTGCCTGAAAAAATGTGTACAGCAATTGCGTATAATCAACATCGTTACATTTTTTTATAACAGATAAAATAACTATATTAATCAATGCATTGTGTTGTTTTTCAAGGTTTTGCACGAAGCCGAAATTACTTGAAATATCCTGGTCAATACTATATATTGTGTTAAACCTAAAATAAAACACTATATATAGATTATAGTCGGTCCGGCTCCGAACCGTTCCATCAACCATCATGGATATGCATACGCAATGAACAGCACACTCTTGGTCACCAAACGTGACGGCAGAAAAGAACCTATCGATCTGGACAAAATTCACCGCGTCATTGCGTGGGCGGCAGAAGGTCTGGATCATGTTTCGGTGTCTCAAGTTGAGCTCAAGTCTCATATTCAGTTCTACGACGGTATCAAGACTGAAGACATCCATGAAACCATCATCAAGGCAGCGGCGGATCTGATTTCACAGGCTACGCCTGATTACCAGTACCTGGCGGCGCGTCTGGCCATCTTCCATTTGCGCAAGAAAGCTTTCCAGCAGTTTGATCCGCCATCCCTGTACGATCACGTCAGCCGGCTCACCGAAATGGGCAAATACGACGAACATATCCTGCAGGACTACACACGGGAAGAGTTCGACCAGCTGAACAGCTATATCGATCACAGCCGTGATATGCGGTTCTCCTACGGTGCGGTCAAGCAGCTCGAAGGCAAGTATCTGGTGCAAAATCGTGTCAATCACGAAATCTATGAAAGCCCCCAGTTTCTGTATATTCTGGTGGCCGCATGCCTGTTCTCGAAGTATCCGAAAGAGACGCGCCTGTCGTACATCAAGGGTTTCTATGATGCGACCTCGCTGTTCAAGATTTCCTTGCCCACGCCCATCATGTCGGGAGTGCGCACACCCACACGTCAGTTCAGCTCGTGCGTGCTGATCGAGTGCGGCGATAGCCTGGATTCCATTAATGCCACGACCAGCGCGATCGTGCGCTATGTGTCGCAACGCGCCGGCATCGGCATCAACGCCGGTCGCATTCGTGCCGTTGGCAGCCCCATTCGCGGTGGCGAGGCACAGCACACCGGATGCATTCCTTTTTACAAGCACTTTCAGACAGCCGTCAAATGCTGCTCACAGGGGGGCGTGCGCGGTGGTGCGGCTACATTGTTCTATCCCATGTGGCATCTGGAAATCGAATCGCTGCTGGTGCTCAAGAATAATCGGGGTGTCGAGGAAAATCGCGTACGTCATATGGACTATGGCGTGCAGATCAACCGGCTGCTGTATCAGCGCCTGATCAGAAACGGCGATATCACGCTGTTTTCGCCTTCGGATGTACCTGGTTTGTACGATGCATTTTTCGAAGACCAGAACCGGTTCGAAGAACTGTATGCCAAGTACGAGAAAGAGCCCGGCATCCGCAAGCGTACCGTCAAGGCAACAGAACTGTTTTCCCTGATGATGCAAGAGCGCGCGGGTACCGGCCGCATCTATATCCAGAACGTGGATCATTGCAATACCCATAGTCCGTTCGACCCGGCGGTTGCCCCTATTCGCCAGAGCAACCTGTGTCTGGAGATCGCACTGCCGACCAAACCGCTGGAGGATATCAACGACGAGAACGGCGAAATCGCGCTGTGCACGCTGTCTGCCTTCAATCTGGGTGCCATCGAGTCTCTGGACGAGCTCGAAGGACTGGCGGATCTGGCCGTGCGCGCGCTTGATGCGCTGCTGGATTATCAGGATTACCCGATCAAGGCGGCCTATATCGGCTCCATGAAACGTCGTACCCTGGGTATCGGTGTGATCAACTACGCCTATTATTTGGCAAAAAACAACGCCAAATACTCCGATGGCAGCGGCAACGCACTGACGCACCGCACGTTCGAAGCCATTCAGTACTATCTGCTGAAAGCTTCGGTGGGACTGGCCAAGGAATTCGGGCCTTGCACGGCCTTTGATGAAACGACCTATTCCAAGGGGATTTTGCCAATCGATACTTACAAGAAGGATCTTGATGGCATTTGCAACGAGCCGCTGCATCTGGATTGGGAATCACTGCGCAAGGATATTACTACCCATGGTCTGCGCAATTCCACCCTGACGGCGCTGATGCCTTCGGAGACCTCTTCGCAGATATCCAACGCTACCAACGGTATTGAACCGCCGCGCGGCCTGGTTACCGTCAAGGCTTCCAAAGACGGGATTCTGAAACAGGTAGTGCCTGAGTACGACCGCCTTAAGGATAAGTACGAATTGCTATGGAGCATGCCCGGCAATGACGGCTATCTGCAGATTGTGGGCATCATGCAGAAATTTGTGGACCAGTCTATTTCGGCCAATACGAATTACGATCCAGCCCGTTTTGAGGGTGGTCGTGTTCCCATGAACCAAATGATCAAGGACCTGCTCACGGCATACAAGTTTGGTGTCAAAACACTGTATTACCAGAACACCCGTGACGGCGCGGAAGATAAACAGGAAGATCAGGCACAGGACGACTGCGAAAGCGGCGCATGCAAGATCTGACCAGGCAGTAATTGAGTAAGAGAAAACAATGGCATACAGTACCTTTTGTCAGACACCGAACGACCAGATGAAAGAACCCATGTTCTTTGGTCAGTCGGTCAATGTGGCACGTTACGATCAGCAGAAATACGACATCTTTGAAAAGCTGATTGAAAAGCAGTTGTCCTTTTTCTGGCGTCCGGAAGAGGTGGACGTGTCTCAGGACAGGATTGACTATCAGACGCTGCCGGAACATGAAAAGCATATTTTTATCAGCAATCTGAAATATCAGACACTGCTCGATTCAATCCAGGGTCGCAGCCCGAATGTGGCGCTGCTGCCGCTGGTGTCCATTCCTGAGCTGGAAACCTGGATTGAGACCTGGTCGTTTTCCGAGACAATCCATTCGCGCTCGTATACGCATATCATCCGCAATATCGTGAACAATCCTTCAGTGGTGTTCGACGATATCGTTGCCAACGAATATATTCTGAAACGTGCGCGCGATATCGCTTTCTATTACGATGACGTAATCTCGTATACACAGTTGTATAACCAGTTTGGCGAAGGCACGCACATGCTCGCCGGCAAGGAAGTGGTCGTATCCCTGCGCGAACTCAAGAAAAAGCTGTATTTGTGCCTGATGGTCGTCAATGTGCTGGAGGCGATTCGCTTTTATGTCAGTTTCGCGTGCTCCTTTGCCTTTGCAGAGCGCGAGCTGATGGAAGGTAATGCCAAGATTATTAAATTGATTGCCCGTGACGAGGCCCTGCACCTGACGGGCACGCAGCATATGCTCAATATTTTGCGCAGCGGCGAAGATGATCCGCAAATGGCTGAGATCGCCAATGAAACCCGCGAACAGTGCTTTGATCTGTTCAAGCAGGCTGCCCTGCAGGAAAAGGAATGGGCTGAATACCTGTTCAAAGGGGGTTCCATGATCGGACTGAACAAGGACATTCTGTGCCAGTACGTTGAATATATTACCAACCTGCGCATGCAGGCAGTTGGGCTGTCGGCTGCATTTCCGGGAGTACGACAGAATCCGATTCCATGGATCAATGCCTGGCTGTCTTCAGATAATGTCCAGGTTGCGCCGCAGGAAGTGGAAATCAGCTCTTATCTGATCGGGCAAATTGATTCACAAATGAATACCGACGATCTGCAGCATTTCGAACTATGACATCTGTCGTAACGACCGATAGCAGGTTCGAATTGCTGGAGGGAGAAACGCTGCTTGAAGGACTGGAACGCACCAATCACGAAGTGGAGTTCCAGTGCCGCGCCGGCTATTGTGGCTCATGCAGGACGCATGTGCTGGCGGGCAGGGTAAGGTATCTGACCGAGCCACTGGCCTATATCGCGAAAGACGAAATACTGCCTTGCTGTTGCGTGCCCGAGGGGGCCTTGCAGATTGAGGCCAGGCTGTTGCGTATACCTGAACAGCCTTTGCTTGGTGAAGAATTCAATATTCAGACGTCGCTGGATTTCGGGGCTGATGAGCAGAAGTAGGCGCGCCCTTATGCCGATTGTCCTTGTCATTCGGCCGCAGGGCGTACTTCAGTGCGAATACTGTGGCAATGGACCACAGTACTAGCCAGATAACGTGCATGGTCATCACGAAAATATCACGCCCGGCCAGCGGCGCCGCTTGTGACATGAAGTCGTTCAGGACCGATAGCGATAATCCGATCATCATCCCTGCAAAAAGCAGAACGGTTAATACAAAAGACCATTTCGGATCTGGTTTCATCGATTTCCCCTGTTATCTGGCAATGCCTGCCGGCACGAGCCTTTGTGAGCGGGCAGGGTTACCCACCGGCAGTATTAACTGTTAGTCTAGGCGATCATCGTTCCGATGTGAAATACCGTATGCTTATGACTATATTGCTGCGGTTCAGATAGCAGATTGACCATTATTGTCCGAACTGCACGCTGCATTCGCGACACCCTCATATACAATACCTATTCCAGAGGAGCTGTGGCATGACCCGTGTGGCATGCGTGAACATAGGAGTGGTAAAGATATGAAATGTTACTGCATTACCGGTTTCAAATCCCCCTTGCAAATGCTCGAAAAAGACGACTTTACCCCGCAAGGAACCCAGGTTGTACTGGACGTCAAGGCGGCGGGCGTTTGTCACAGCGACTTGCACCTGTGGGAGGGCGGTTACGATCTGGGCCAGGGAAAGCGCCTGGAACTGAAGGATCGTGGTGTCAGTCTGCCGCTGACGCCGGGGCACGAGACCGTGGGGACAGTGCGGGCAGTGGGGCCGGATGCGGGGCAACTGGATGTCGGAAAAAATTACCTGATCTATCCCTGGATTGGCTGCGGCAGTTGCGTTGTCTGCCAGCGCGGTGACGAAAACCTGTGTGCAGCGCCGGCTTGCCTGGGTATTCATCGTGATGGCGGTTATGCCACGCAGATCGTTGTGCCGCATCCCAGGTATCTGGTGGATATTGGTGACATGGACCCGGTCCAGGCAGCGCCTTACGCCTGCTCCGGCCTGACCACCTATTCGGCGTTGCGCAAGTTTGATCAGGCTGTCCTGCAAAATGAGCCGGTGATTATCTTTGGTGCCGGCGGCCTGGGCCTGATGTGCCTGCAATGGCTGCACGCCATGGGTGGCAAGGGGGCGGTCGTCGTTGATCTGGACCCGGCTAAACGAGAAGCAGCGCTGCAGGCTGGGGCATTGGCTGCTGTCGATGGCAACAGCCCCACGCTGGTCCAGGATATTCAGGCAGCGGCAGGTACGCGCACCATCTGGTCCGTGATCGACTATGTCGGCGCCCCGTCCACGGCAACGCAGGCGTTCAATCTGCTGGCCAAGGGTGGCAAGCTGGTCATTATCGGTTTATTCGGCGGACAGAGTGAGTGGCCGCTGGCGATGTTTCCCTTGAAGGCCGCGACGGTACAGGGGTCCTATGTGGGTAATCTGGCCGAGTTGCAGGAGTTGATGGTGCTGGTCAGACAGGGTGGGATCCGTCCTATTCCTGTCAGTCGTCATCCGCTGGCGCAGGCAGATCAGACCTTGATGGCGCTGCACGCAGGCAAAGTGGTCGGCAGGGCTGTCCTGACGCCGTAAAAGGAATGATAATGACTATTCCAAATAATGAATCGCAGGCTTGTGCTGATAATGACGGCCTGCGCACGGATGCTGTCCCGGCAGCATCAATGTCGGCCGATGTATCGGGGCGCGCATTTGTTTTCTTTACCAATGCCAGCTCCGGCAATCAGGACACGGAAGTGTTTCTGGAAAAAATTGCCACTGCGATGCAGGGGCGAGAGCACCACATTGTCTGTGTCTACCCACAAGACAGTCATGAGCAAAAGCAAAAAGAAGCGGTCAGCCTGGTAAAAAAACATAATGCAATACTGGTGGTGGCCGGCGGTGATGGGACGATCAGCGCCATGGCCAACCATGCCATTGCCGAACAGTTTCCGATGGCGATCGTTCCCTTTGGCACATTCAATATGTTTGCACGGGATCATGGCCTGTCGCTGGACACGGACACGGCATTGCGCGATTTGCTCACAGGCCGGATCCAGGCGGTGCAGACCGGAGAAATCGGCGGGGTGCATTTCATTGTGAATGCAACGCTGGGCCTGTATTCCCAGTTGCTTGCCGACCGGGAGCAATGGAAGAACCAATTCGGCCGGCGCCGCGGCATTGCCATTTTCGCGGCATTTTCCACCATTATGAAGTACGGTCGTTCCTATATTTTGCAATTTAATAAGGGAGAGGGCCGGCAATTGGTGAAGACGGTCAGCTTTATGGCCTGTAATAACAGTCTTCAGGCCGAGCAGGCCGGCGTGCAGTATGACGAGGAGATGGGCGATGGCTATCTTTACGGTATTGTGCTCAAGCCGTCAAGCCGCAAGCGTATGCTGCTGCTGGCTTTGAAGCTGATTTTCCGGCGGCTGGATCAGGATCGGCAGATCATCAGCTTTCCGTTCGAATCACTGGATATCGACAAGAAAAAAGGAGGGCGCAGCATTGAGGTGGCGATGGACGGTGAGGTTCACACGCTGCAGGCGCCCTTTACTGTTAAGGCCAATAAAGACCTGCTCAAGATACTGATGCCCGCATCGGTGGCGCAGCAGTCATCACAGGAATAATATCGCGCATGTATCGGATCATCCAGCTTTCAGATGTCCACTTTGGCACGGTGAATGCACCGGTGCTCAATGCGCTGGTGCATGCGGTCAGGCAATTGTCTCCCGCCTTGTGCGTCGTGTCAGGCGATATCACCCAGCGTGCCACGCGTCGCGAGTTCCTGGCGGCCAATGCGTATCTTAAAACCCTGCCTTCGCCGGTGCTGTGTATTCCCGGTAACCATGATATTCCGCTGTTCGCGCTATGGGCCCGTTTCACGGACCCTTACGGGCGATATCGCCGTTATCTGCACAAGGATGTAGAGCCGCTGTTCGAGACTGGTGCCGCGATCGTTATCGGCGTCAATACCACTACGCCATTTCGACATAAACGCGGTATTGTGACCGCTGCACAAATAAGGCGGGTGGAACAACTGGCGCAAGACAATAGCGCGCGCAAAAGCGTGCTGGTGGTGGCACACCATCCGTTTCATGTGGTGGATCCGGCAGACCAGGAGCAATTGGTGGAAAACCACGAGGCGGCCATCCGCGCCTGGTCTGCCGCCGGTGTAGACCTGATCCTGGGCGGACATATTCATGTGCCGTTTGTCTATCCGCTGATTCAACGCTATCCTGACCTGGCCAATCCGATGCTGGTTGTGCAGGGGGGCACGACCACCTCATTGCGGGTCCGCCGACATATCCCCAATTCATTGAACGTCATAGATCTGTATCCGGAAAAGAAGATTCACATTACGACCTGGACCTACCAGCCACGAGATGGCAGTCATCCCAATCGGTTCATGTGTGTGGAAAAGGATCTATGGAAGACCAGCTAGATCCGGCCTGTCTTATCGTCAGGCCTGTCTGACAGGGCGTTGCAGTGGCGGGCTTGGTGCAGAAGGAGGCTGCGCCCGATTTTGCAAGACGTTATTGTGTGAGTAGGGATTGCAAGCGTTGCAAAGCACAGCCGGCAGGTAGCGGCACTTTTGGGCAAGCCGACGAGCGCGCTGCCCGTCGGTGGTTCATTTTTCAGTCTTTGTCGTCTTCTGGTTCGCCCGGCCAGTCGCGAATATAAGCCTTGAGCATTTTATTTTCGAACTTGGACGCTTCAAGCATGGCGCGCGCCATATCGTAGAACGAGATTACCCCCATCAGCACCGGCCCGTCCATGACCGGGACATAGCGTGCGTGATGTTCCAGCATGAGTCGCCGTACTTCTTCGGCCTCGGTATTGGGCGATACGCTCACAGGCGCATCATCCATGATCTTGCGGATGGTGGTATTTTCAAGAGATCCGGGGGAATCGTGCATGTGACGAATGATTTCGCGGAAGGTCAGCATCCCCGTCAGTTGCCCCTGCTCCATGATGACCAGCGAACCGATATCGCGCTCACTCATGGTCGCAACGGCTTGCGCCACGGATTGATCCGGCGTGGCGGTGTAAAGGATATTGCCCTTGACCCGCAAGACTTCACTGATTTTCAACATGGCAATCCTCCTGTAGCCTTTTTTCTCTCGCTCCGGTGCGCTGACCGGAAACTGATCTGGTTATATGGAAATGTACCTGAAATCGACCGTGATGCAAAGCCATTCAGCCGGGGGTGTGCCCTGCAGGTCACAAACCGGATACGAACCATTCCCGTGGCAGGCGCCATGAGCGGCGGCCCTGGCTGCTGCACGCACAGATGATGCGCCTGTGGTCTGGCGTTGAGATTCTGACGTCAACGGGTATGTACTGTGGTATTCGTGGCACCTGGCAGCGTTAACGCTGTATTGTCGTTGTCCTTGTCGTCACCGTGATCGGCGTCTGGGGCAGGCGCTGCTGCCGGTTCCGCGCCGGTCTGCGTCAGATACAGGATGTCACGCAATTTTACGGTGTTGTCTTCGGTCAGCAGTCGGGCGATCACCTGGCGCAACGCGGGGTCGTGGCTGATTTCGATGACCTTGCTGTCAAACAAAAAGCAATCGGCCAGTGGGTCCAGGCTGGCATCCAGACTGCTGGCAAGTACCCATCTCTCAGAGCGTTTGCCGGCAGTGTTGACTATATAGCCCATGGAAACCAGCGGCTCAAGAATATCCAGCGTTTCGCTGTAGTTCATTTTGATCTGGCCGGCAATATAGCTGGTGCCATAGCCAGGCGGATTCTGATCGCGTGCGCTATGCAGCAGACGCAGCACGAACAAGGCGGTGACAAAATGTACGCCAGGTGACATCTTGTCGCGCATTTGGCCACTGCGTATCTGTGGCGCCAGCGCGGCTACGGTTGCTCCAAACAGCACGACCAGCCAGGACAGATAAATCCACAACAGGAAGATCGGGATCGTGGCAAAGGCGCCGTAAATCAACGTATAAGAGGGGAACCGGGTAATATAGTACGCGAACCCGGCCTTCATGATTTCCAGCAGGACTGCCGTGGTATAGCCACCGATCATGGCGTCTTTCCAGGCGACTTTCCGGTTGGGAACCAGATAATAGAGCAGGGCGAAGATCAGCCCGGAGACGATCACCGGCACCAGGGTGAATAACACACTCTTGATGACGGAAAACTGGGTAACCAGCCCGAGTTTTTCCTGTGCAATATAGGACGAGGTCCACAGGCTGGCGCCCAGGAAAACAGGGCCCAGCGACAAAATTGCCCAATACACCAGGATGCGCTGCCCGATCGGGCGGCGACGGGTCACATTCCAGATATCATTGAGCACTTCGTCGATCGTCATCATCAGCATGATGGATGTCACGATCAGAAAGCCTACGCCGATGGCAGTCAGCTTGGAAGCCTGCTGGGCGAACAGGTTCAGATAGCTCATGATGGTTTCCGAGACCGTCTCGGGCATCAGGTTGTGTGTCAGAAACTGCTCGAGCGAGATTTTGAAATCGGTAAACAGAGGGAAGGCGGTAAACAGCGACAGGATAACGGCCAGCATCGGTACGATGGCCAGCACAGTCGTAAAGGTCAGGCTCGAGGCTACCTGCGTGAGTTTGTCGCGAATCAGCCGCTGGCCGCCGAATTTGATGGCTTTTTTGTAGAACTCGAAGCCCAGTTCCGAGTCTCCCATGTTTAGTCGCAACTCCTCCTGGGCTTCTATTGCTTCCTGTTGTTCCTGTTTCTTTTGTTGTTCCAAATCGAAATTGTTGTGTTTTGTCATGATCAGATGGCTGGTTTACCGCGTCGGACGGCCAACGCGATGATACTCGGGTCATTGTGGTTTTAGTATAACAAACTGCAAAGATCATGCTGTTGCGCCGTGGCGCGGCGCAGTTGCAAATTGTAATTGCTGGGCGGTTGTCGCACTTGCAGCGATTGCGGCGATGACAACGAATATAATGAACAGATTGATTAGCCAGACTGGAAATTATTTTGACAAAGCCTTCTTCAGCGCCCGTTGCCGATGTGCAGCAGGCCGGTTCCGCCAACCCGCAGCTATCGCCGTCATCCGCCACTGAGCCGGCGCCTGCGCCGGTCCACCAGGCCCGGCAGATTGCATTGAACCCACGCTACCGGGTAGCGGCGTTTGTCTCTCTTTTACTGCTGTTTTTGCTGTGTATCGCCTGGGAATTATTCCTTGATCCGCTGGTGCCTGGCGGCAGCGTGTACGTCCTGAAGGCGCTGCCGCTGCTATTTCCCATGTATGGTGTTTACAAAGGCAATCTGTATACGCTGCAATGGTCGTCCATGCTGGTGCTGTTGTATTTTACCGAAGGAGTGGTTCGCTGGTATTCTGATATCAGCACCACGTCTTCCATGCTCGGGGCCGTTGAAACAGTATTGTCGCTGGTGTTTTTTCTGGCCGCCATTCTTTATGTGCGACCGGCCAAACAGGCGGCAAAACGCGCCAAAAAACAGGGGAAATAACAATGCAAGCGAATCTGAAAGTCAGCAACCGGTTTGCATCCTTGTCGCCGGCGTTTTATACGCGGCTCAGAATGCAGGGCCTGACAGATCCGACCTTGTTGCATGTCAATCCTGATGTACTGGCCCTGCTGGGACTGACCATGGAGGATGCACGTTCGCCACAGTTTTTGTCTGTCATGTCGGGTAACACCGATTTGCCCGGGGGTGTAACGCTTTCTGCAGTATATAGCGGACATCAATTTGGGGTCTGGGCCGGCCAACTGGGCGACGGGCGCGCCCATCTGTTGGGAGCCATTGGCGGCACAGACGGCACAGGCAAGCCGGCAGACTGGGAAATTCAGCTCAAGGGATCGGGCAAGACGCCATATTCACGTATGGGAGACGGTCGCGCCGTGTTGCGCTCTTCCGTACGCGAATATCTGGCCAGCGCGGCCATGACCGGACTGGGCATCCCAACTACCCAGGCGCTATGCCTGGTCGGCTCGGACGACCCCGTGTACCGCGAAACGGTTGAAACGGCGGCGATTGTCGCGCGCGTAGCGCCGTCATTTGTCCGGTTCGGTTCTTTTGAGCATTGGTATGCGGCAAAGGATCCGGCACGCCTGCGGGAGTTGCTGGACTATGTGATCAGCAGTTTTTTTGCCGACCAGGTGCCGGCCCCGGACAGTGAACACACCCTGAACGATGTCATCGAGCGGTTTGTTGATATTGTGATCGAGCGCACAGCCACCTTGATGGCCGACTGGCAATCCGTTGGCTTCAATCACGGTGTCATGAATACCGACAATATGTCGGTGCTGGGCCTGACGCTGGATTACGGCCCCTATGGCTTCATGGATGCATTCCGTATCAATCACATCTGCAATCACACCGATACGCAGGGGCGCTACGCCTGGAACGCGCAACCGTCTGTCGGTTTATGGAATCTATATCGTTTTGCCAACTGCTTTGTTGCCCTGGGGGCAGACCCCGAGCGTCTGAAAGCGCGGCTTGAACGCTACGAGGGTTTGTTCATTGCTGCCTACAGGGACCGCATGCTTGCCAAGCTGGGGTTGCAGGCCTGGATGGAAGGAGACGATGAGCTTATTGATGGCTGGTGGCGGGTGCTGCATGACCAGTCAGCAGATTTCACCCTGAGTTTTCGTTATCTGGCGCAGATTGATGACGATGAAAGCGCATTGCGCAGCCTGTTTGCCGATACGGCCGGGCTTGAGCAATGGCTGGTATCGTATCGTGCGCGCTTGCAGGACAATGACGGCGATGCCCGAGCCCGTGGCAGCCGGATGGATCGGGTCAATCCGCTTTATGTATTGCGCAACTATCTGGCAGAAGAAGCGATACAGGCGGCGGCAAAAGGAGATATGAGCGTGACCGATTCCCTGCTGCAGGTGCTGCGTGATCCCTATACTGCCCAGCCGGGCATGGAACATTATGCGGAACCGCCGCCGCAGTGGGGGCGTGAGCTTGAAGTCAGTTGTTCATCATAGCCAGAAGCGGTCAACGGCAGGCGAGCGGATTCTCATCGGGTCTGGCTGGCCGGCAAGCTGCAGCCAGCTGCATTTGACGTTAAAGCGAGCGCTACCGCAGTTTCTGGTATTCTTCAGTACTTTCCTCAGTCCGCAACAGACGTGCAACACATTTTTACTGGATAAGATATGTCGGGTAACACATTAGGCAAACTTTTTTCGGTCACCAACTTCGGTGAATCCCACGGGCCGGCAATCGGCTGCGTGGTGGATGGCTGTCCGGCGGGCATGGCCTTGTCTGCCGAGGATATCCAGATCGAGCTTGATCGTCGGCGTCCCGGAACATCGCGCCATGTGACGCAACGGCAGGAGCCGGATACCGTTGAGATTTTGTCTGGCGTGTACGAAGGCAAAACCACAGGTACGGCAATTGGTCTGTTGATCCGCAATCAGGATCAGCGCAGCAAGGATTATTCCGCGATTGCCGATACCTTCCGTCCTGGCCACGCCGATAGGACCTATTGGGAAAAATACGGCATTCGTGATCCGCGCGGGGGCGGCCGTTCTTCGGCACGGTTGACGGCGCCAACGGTTGCTGCCGGAGCCATCGCCAAAAAATGGCTGAGCGAAAAGTACGGCACAGTCATCAGGGGTTATATGAGCCAGTTGGGCCCTATCCAGATCCCGTTCAAATCCTGGGAGGAGATTGCAAGCAATCCGTTTTATGCACCCGATGCTTCGGTTGTGCCCGAGCTGGAAGCATTTATGGATCAGTTGCGCAAGGACGGCGACTCCATTGGCGCACGCATCGAAGTGGTGGCCCAGGGGCTGCCGGCTGGCTGGGGCGAGCCCCTGTATGACAGGCTTGATGCCGATATTGCATTTGCAATGATGGGTCTGAACGCGGTCAAAGGCGTATCCATTGGCGCCGGTTTTGAGTGTATTACCCAGCGCGGTTCAGAGCATGGTGATGAACTTACGCCCGACGGCTACTTGAGTAATCATGCCGGTGGGGTGCTGGGTGGTATTTCCACAGGCCAGGACATCACCGTTTCGCTTGCCATCAAACCCACCTCCAGTATTCGTATCGAACGCAAGTCGGTAAACCGGGCGGGTGAGGCGGTCATGGTGCAGACGCTGGGTCGCCATGATCCATGCGTGGGCATTCGCGCCACTCCCATTGCCGAAGCATTGCTGGCCTTGATTTTGATTGATCACGCATTGCGGCAGCAAGCCTATCGTTAATGTAGATTCCCGAATCTCAAGGCTTGCTTTGCGCGGATGTATGCCAGACCCAATGGGCTACAGCGGATAGCTCAGGCGTTTGCATACTGAATGAATCGAACTGAATCATATTGAAGCGGACAGGGTAGGCATTTGTGCGCTATCCGCTTCGTTCACCCGGCTGTGTTACTCTGATTTGAAATTGGCTTTGAGTACCGTGCCCGATACCGATCCGAATGAAATATCGGGATAGCCTTCTTTTTTGCAGACGGCCTTCATGATGATCTCATCGCCATCTTCAAGAAAGCCGCGGCTTTCACCCCATGGCAGGGAAATGGGTTTTTTGCCCGCAGCGGCAAGTTCAAGCAAAGAGCCGGCCTGATCGGCATCGGGACCGGACAGGGTACCGGTGCCCAGCATATCGCCGGGTTGCAGATTGCAGCCGTTGACCGTGTGATGGGTAATCAGTTGTGCGGCCGTCCAATAGGCATCTTTGAAATTGCTGGTGGCCAGCGTAAAGGGTTGCTGACCGCTATCGCGCGACTGCTGCGTTGTGATTTGTACTTCCAGCTCGATATCATAGGCGCCGCCTTCAGCGTTGGCTTGCGAATGCAGATAGGGCAGCGGTTGCGGATCTGTGGCCGGATGGGAAAATGCGGTACGGAATGGCTCGAGCGCTTCCAGGGTGATGACCCACGGTGAAATGGTAGAAGCAAAATTCTTGGAAAGGAACGGACCCAGCGGCACGTATTCCCAGGCTTGCAGGTCGCGGGCTGACCAGTCGTTCAGAATGCAAAAACCAAAGATATGTTTTTCTGCCTGATCAATATCAATGCGCTGACCCTGTTCATTGCTTTCACCAACGAATATTCCCAGTTCCAGTTCGTAGTCAAGCCGTTTGCATGGGCCGAAGTCGGGCGCATCGCCTTCGTTTTGTGGCTTTGTCTGGCCTACCGGGCGCGGGAACGCCTGGCCGGACACGCCGATGCTTGAAGCGCGGCCATGGTAACCGATGGGTACCCATTTATAGTTTGGCAGCAATGGATTGTCGGGCCGGAACTGTTTGCCAATAGCGGTGGCGTGGTGCACGGAGATATAAAAATCGGTGTAGTCGCCAATGCGCGACGGTGTGATAAATTCGGCTTCGTCCTGGGCCACCAGCAATGGACGGATGGCCTCTTCATGCGGCGATCCGGAACGCAGGGCGTCTGATAATGCCAGGCGCAGCGCAGACCAGTAGGGCTGGCCAAGCGCCATCAGGCCATTGAGCTGGATGCCCTGGCATGCCTCCAGCGCCTGCTGCGCCTTGTCGGTAAACAGATTCAGGTCATACAGGCGGGACAGGTCGACAATCTGATTGCCGATGCCTACACCGGGACGAAATGCTTCACCCGATCCGCGACGGCGAAACGAGGCAAAAGGCAGGTTCTGAATGGGGAAACCGTTGCCGGTTGTGTTGGCACTGTCCACCCAGCTGGTGAGGTCTGCCTGGTGTGTCGCGTTAAGTGTAATCATGATTCAGTAGTTAACAATAAAAATTCCGGTTGAGAAGTGTACCCAATATTGCAGTCGTGGCACATTCGCAGAATCCCGCAGGCGTCTTACGGACCCCTGCGGGTATTAGTGGCCAGTGTCGGTGGTTACTTAAGCTGTCTGACCGATGGCCTGGCCAAGGATGTCGAACAGCGTATTGATCTGTTCTTCATTGACAATCAACGGCGGTGACAGGGCAATGGTGTCGCCGGTATAGCGCAACAGAACCCCGGCATCATAGCAGCGCTGGAATACCTCGGCAGCGCGTGCGCCCGGCGCGTTCTCGCGCGGCGCCAGTTCTACGCCTGCGACCATGCCCAGGTTGCGCACGTCGATGACATTTGGCAAGCCGTTCAGGGAATGGGCAGCCGCTTCGAAAGTGGGCGAGTGCTTTCTGGCGTTATCGAAGATGCCTTCGGATTGATAAAGCGCCAGGGTCGCGCCAATGGCTGCCATTGCCAGCGGGTGACCCGAATAAGTATAGCCATGGAACAGTTCAATGCCGTTTTCGCTGGCGTTGACAACGGTATCGTACAGGGAATTTGTGACAGCAACCGCGCCGGCCGGTACAGCCGCATTGCTGATACCCTTGGCCATGGTGATAATGTCCGGTGTGACGTTGAAGTACTCACTTGCCGTGTTGGCGCCCAGTCGGCCAAATCCGGTAATGACCTCGTCGAAAATCAGCAGGATGCCATGCTTGCTGGTAATTTCGCGCAAGCGTTCCAGATAGCCTTTGGGCGGAATCAGTACGCCTGTTGATCCGGCCATGGGCTCGACGATGACGGCGGCGATCGTAGAGGCGTCATGCAGCGCTACGATCCGCTCCAGTTCGTCGGCCAGATGTGCGCCCCAGGCCGGCTGTCCCTTGCTGAAGGCATTTTGCTCCAGATTGTGGGTATGGGGAAGATGATCGACATTCGGGATCAGCGAGTTGGAGAAAGCCTTGCGATTCGGGCTGATGCCGCCCACCGAAATCCCGCCGAAACCGACGCCATGATAGCCGCGCTCACGCCCGATCAGGCGGGTGCGTTGCGGCTGGCCGTTTGCGCGATGGTACGCCAGGGCGATCTTCAGGGCAGTATCGACCGATTCGGAACCGGAATTGGTAAAGAATATGCGCTGCATCCCTTTGGGCATCAGCGCCGCCACCGCGGTGGCGGTTTCGAATGCCAGCGGATGGCCCATCTGGAAACTGGGCGCATAGTCCAGCGTGGAGGCTTGAGTAGCAATAGCCTGGGCAATTTCGTCACGGCAATGGCCTGCATTGACACACCATAACCCTGCACACCCGTCCAGAATCTGGCGTCCGTCGGTGCTCTTGTAATACATGCCCTTGGCAGAGGCGAGCAGGCGGGGCGCTGCTTTAAAGCTTCGGTTGGCGGTAAAGGGCATCCATAAATGGGAAAGATCTGGGGTCTGAGTCGTCATTCGTGTCTCCGAGTAGATGTTCTATTCTACTCACAATAGCGGCGATTTTCTGTTTCGCTCGCAGGTTTGACCGGGAAGCGACAATTGGGCAGCTGGCGCTGGTGTTATTATGCAGTATAGTAGTATTGATACCAGTATAATATATTGGCTTGTTATCACTATTGATTCGGCCATAATACGTACATAGCGCAAGAGACGACTATACCGACCGCGATCCTTGTCGACGCGGGGGTTGTCCACTGTGCCATGCGCAGTCCGGGAAGCGAGATCGTATTCATACCATATGTTTCCGGACAACAGCAGAACGAGCAGCGCACCGCAGGATTCACGCAACAGTCGCTGAATCCGCATACCAGCATTATCAGGAGAACATTTTGGCTCAGACCCTTTACGACAAACTCTGGGACGCCCACGTGGTGCACCAGGAAGACGACGGCACCTGTCTTTTGTACATTGACCGTCATTTATTGCATGAAGTGACCAGCCCGCAGGCCTTTGAAGGTCTGGCGCTGGCTGAACGCAAGCCATGGCGCCTGTCGGCCAATTTGGCGGTGGCCGACCATAATGTGCCAACCCTGGGCCGTGCCCAGGGCATCAGTGACCCGATCTCGAAACTGCAGGTCGATACGTTGGATAAAAACTGCGAAACTTATGGGGTTACCGAGTTTCGCATGAACGATCTGCGTCAGGGTATCGTGCACGTGATCGGACCGGAGCAGGGTGCAACATTGCCCGGCATGACCGTGGTTTGCGGCGATTCGCATACCAGCACCCATGGCGCCATGGGCGCACTGGCTTTCGGCATCGGGACATCCGAGGTGGAGCATGTACTGGCCACGCAAACACTGCTGATGAAAAAAAACAAGAACATGCTGATTCGTGTCAGCGGCGATCTGCCCTTTGGCTGTACTGCCAAGGATCTGGTCTTGTATATAATCGGCGTCATTGGCACCGCGGGCGGCACAGGCCATGCCATTGAATTTGCCGGCAAGGCCATCAGTGACCTGTCCATGGAAGGTCGCATGACAGTCTGTAATATGGCGATTGAAGCCGGCGCCCGTTCAGGCATGGTCGCCGTGGACGATAAAACCATTCAGTATTTCAAGAACCGCCCATACTCGCCTGCTGGCGTCTTGTGGGATCAGGCGGTGGGCTACTGGAAGACCTTGCATTCGGATGCCGATGCCAAGTTTGACAAAATCATTGATATCGATGCCCGTCAGGTGCGTCCGCAAGTGACCTGGGGCACGTCGCCCGAGATGGTCCTGTCTATTGAAGACCGCATTCCCGACCCTGATCGTGAAAAGGATGATATACGCCGCAATGGTATGGAACGCGCGCTGCAGTATATGGGTCTGAAACCCAATACGCCCATTTCCGATATTCGGGTAGACCGCGTGTTCATTGGTTCCTGTACCAATTCCCGGATTGAAGATCTGCGCGCCGCAGCCAAAGTGGCGCGTGGCCGCCGCGTGGCGTCCAATGTGATTCAGGCCATGGTGGTTCCCGGATCCGGCCTGGTCAAGCAGCAGGCGGAAAAGGAAGGGCTCGACAAGATTTTTGTGGACGCCGGCTTCGAGTGGCGTGAACCGGGCTGCTCCATGTGTCTGGCCATGAATGCCGACCGTCTTGAGCCGGGGGAGCGTTGCGCCTCCACCTCCAACCGTAACTTCGAAGGCCGCCAGGGCCAGGGTGGCAGAACCCACTTGGTAAGCCCGGCCATGGCCGCCGCAGCCGCCATTGCCGGCCATTTTGTCGACGTCAGAAAATTAGGATAACAGCATGGAAGCATTTACCATTCATGAAGGTCTGGTCGCCCCCCTGGATCGCGAGAACGTGGATACAGACCTGATCATTCCGAAGCAGTTTTTAAAATCCATCAAACGCTCGGGGTTCGGCCCCAATCTGTTCGATGAGCTGCGCTATCTGGATCATGGCGAGCCGGGCATGGACAACAGCAAGCGGCCGCTTAATCCCGAGTTCGTGCTCAATCAGCCGCGCTATCAGGGTGCCAGTATACTGCTTGCGCGTAAAAATTTCGGTTGTGGTTCAAGCCGGGAACATGCGCCGTGGGCGCTTACCCAGTATGGTTTCAAGGCGATTATTGCCCCTTCGTATGCCGATATCTTTTTCAATAATAGCTTTAAGAACGGCTTGCTGCCGATTGTGCTCTCCGAGCTGGAAGTGAGCCGGCTGTTTGACGAAGTGCGCGCATTCAATGGCTACAAGCTGCGAATTGACCTTGAACGCCAGGTGGTCATTGCCGCCGACGGACGGGAACTGGGCTTTGAAGTAGACGCCTTTCGCAAATACTGTCTGCTCAATGGCTTTGACGACATCGGCCTGACATTGCGTCGGTCCGACCAGATCCGCACCTTCGAAGCCGAACGCCTGGCGCGCCATCCCTGGCTGGAAGGCAGCGCCGGTCTGTCACGATAATCCTATTAGCATTAGTAAAGAGAAATACGCGTTATGACACATACAATTGCAGTCCTTCCCGGTGATGGCATCGGTCACGAAATCGTCGAACAGGCCCAGCGCGTGCTGGGGGCGCTGGATCTGGATCTGACCATGGAAACAGCGCCCGTCGGCGGCACCGCCTATGATTTGCACGGCCATCCGCTGCCGCAGGCCACCCTGGCACTGGCAAAGCGCAGCAGCGCCATTCTGTTTGGTGCTGTGGGCGGATGGAACTACGACTCGCTGCCGCGCGAACATCGCCCTGAACAGGCTATTCTGGGCCTGCGCAAGAGCCTGGGCCTGTTTGCCAATTTGCGGCCGGCCATTCTTTATCCGCAACTGGCCAATGCCTCATCGCTCAAGCCGGAAATTGTATCGGGTCTGGATATCCTGATCATCCGCGAACTGACCGGCGATATCTATTTCGGCAAGCCCCGAGGCGTGCGCGTGGTAGAAGACGGTGAATTCAAGGGCGAGCAGGAAGGCTTTGATACCATGCGTTATGCCGAGTCCGAGGTGCGCCGTATTGCACGTATCGGCTTTGAAGCGGCGCAGAAACGCAGCAAGAAACTGTGCAGTGTGGACAAGGCCAATGTGCTGGAAACGTCGCAATTCTGGCGCGATATCATGATTGATGTCTCCAAGAACTATCCGGATGTCGAGTTGTCGCATATGTATATTGATAACGCCGCCATGCAATTGGTGCGCGCGCCCAAGGAATTTGACGTGATTGTGACCGGCAATATCTTCGGCGATATCCTGTCGGACGAAGCAGCCATGCTCACAGGCTCTATCGGTATGCTGCCTTCGGCATCGCTCAATGCTTCCAATCAGGGCCTTTACGAGCCCAGCCACGGTTCGGCACCGGATATTGCCGGCAAAAATATTGCCAACCCGCTGGCTACCATTCTGTCTGCGGCCATGATGTTGCGCTATTCCCTGAACGAAGCAGCGGCTGCAGATCGGGTCGAAAATGCGGTCAAGGCAGTGTTGGAGCAGGGGTTGCGTACAGCCGACATTTTCGAGGCTGGCACCACAAAAGTTTCAACTTCTCAAATGGGTGATGCCGTATTGAAGGCGTTAAACTGATATAGTTATAAAATTCAGTCACTTATAATAGCGGATGGCGCACAGGGCTGCGCGCATCCGCTATTGCAGTTATATATTGCAGTTATATTCAACAACAGTTCATTTTTCAGCTTCACAGAATCAGGTAAAGAATCATGTCACAGTCAGTGGGTTTTGTCGGATGGCGCGGAATGGTGGGTTCCGTCCTTATGCAGCGTATGCGCGATGAGGGCGACTTTGCCTTCATCAATCCGGTCTTCTTTTCAACGAGCAATGCCGGCGGCAAGGCCCCGGCGTGGGCCGAGGGTGCAGCGCCCCTGCAGGACGCACATGACATTGATGCACTGAAGAAGTTGCCTATTATCGTGACAGCCCAGGGGGGCGACTATACCACGCAGGTGCACGGCAAATTGCGCGATGCCGGCTGGGACGGGATCTGGATTGATGCGGCCAGCACCTTGCGCATGAAAGACAATGCAATCATTGTGCTGGATCCGGTCAACCGCAATGTGATCGATGCGGCCATTGGCAAAGGCGTCCGGGATTTTGTCGGCGGCAACTGTACTGTCAGCTGCATGCTGATGGGGCTGGCTGGTCTGTTCAAGCATGACCTGGTGGATTGGATGACCAGCATGACCTACCAGGCGGCTTCGGGCGGTGGCGCCCAGCACATGCGCGAACTGCTTACCCAGTTTGGTCAGCTGAATGCGGCTGTCAAACCATTGCTGGATGATCCGGCCTCTGCCATTCTTGAAATCGACCGCCAGGTTCTGGCAAAACAGCAGGACCCGGCGCTGCCGCGCGATATGTTCGGTGTGCCGCTAGGGGGCAGCCTGATTCCCTGGATTGACAAGGATCTGGGCAATGGCCAGTCCCGCGAAGAGTGGAAGGCCGAGGCTGAAACCAACAAGATCCTGGGCCGTGGCGAAGGCTTTGGCAGTGCACCCATTCCCATTGACGGCTTGTGCGTGCGGATCGGCGCCATGCGCTGTCATAGCCAGGCACTGACAATCAAACTGAAAAAAGACGTGTCCATTGACGAAATAAGCGACATGCTCAAGGAAGGCACCCAGTGGGCTAAAGTCATCCCGAATACTCGTGACGAAACCATGCAGGATCTGACCCCCGTGGCCACGACCGGCACATTGGATATCCCGGTAGGGCGTCTGCGCAAGATGTCCATGGGACCGGAATATCTGAGTGCTTTCACTGTCGGCGACCAGTTATTGTGGGGGGCGGCAGAACCGTTGCGCCGCATGTTGCGTATCAGCGTCGGAGAGCTGTAATTATGGAACTGCCCACCTGGATAGCGAATTACATTTCGTTTTGGCTGCTTGGAGTATTAGGCGTCATCGTCGTGGGCCTGTTCATCATGCTGCGGTATGACCAGCGCCAGAAGGCCCGGATTCCCGCGGGCCCGGGCTATGAAGCGTTCCAGCAGAAACTCAAATCCATCAATCTGGATCTTGATGCACCAGACTCCGACGCATCAACCCGTTCCTGAGCCGCAAGCCACTCAGGACGGTGAGCCTGTGTCCAGACGTATTGCGCTGGGCATCGCCTACAATGGCAAACCCTATCTGGGCTGGCAGACGCAACCAGGCGGGCGCACTGTCCAGGACAGACTGGAAAAGGCGCTGGCGGCATTCACCTGCGAGCCGACACCCACCATCTGTGCGGGTCGTACCGATACAGGTGTTCACGCGCGGGCCCAGGTTGTGCACATTAATACCGCTATACATCGGCGGATGGAATCATGGGTCAGAGGGGTCAATGCCCATTTGCCACCCGATATTACTGTGCGCTGGGCGCAGGAGATGCCCGCCGAGTTTCACGCGCGTTTTTCCGCGACCTCCCGCAGCTATGTTTATCTGCTCAGAAATGAGCGCATTCTGTCTCCACACTGGCATGGCCGCGCTGGCTGGGATTTTCATCCGCTGGATCTGAAGGCCATGCAAAAGGCTGCGCAATATCTGGTCGGCCAGCATGATTTCAGCAGTTTTCGCTCCTCGCAATGCCAGGCAGCCAGTCCGGTTCGCACCATTGAACATCTCAATATTGTCCAGCAGGGCGCGTTTTTTGTTTTCACCCTCAGGGCCAACGCGTTTTTGCATCACATGGTGCGCAATATTCTGGGCTGTCTGCTGTATGTGGGCAAGGGTCGCTACCCACCAGACTGGATGCCCCAGGTGTTGGCTGCGCGTGACCGCAAGGTGGCTGCGCCCACCTTTATGGCCGACGGATTGTATTTTGCCCAGGCCAGTTATCCCGCCCATTTTGGTCTGGAACAATTTGACGCCTTCGATCTGAGCAGTCCGATCCAGGCGCTGTTGTTTGAGTCCTGAGCGCAGCATCAGGGGCAAGGTGAGACCATTCGTGTTTGCCAGACCGTCGGCCGAGGCAACACAACCGGATGCGCAGCACCAAGCGTAATACCCATGATCTGGCGGCTGCGTGCACGCCAATTATCAGCAGTTGGTCAGCTTGCTTGTCTTCTCCTATGCCGCTGCTTGTGCCTTTGTCTTGGCCACATTCTTTACATATGCAATAAAAACAACAAACAGAAACCAGCCGCGAGGCCCACGGGGCTGGTTGTCTTCAATTCATTTCATATGCAATGAAGATGGAAGAGACCGCGTGCTGCAAGCTTGTCAGGGCGGTCTATTGCATACGAAATAGACCTGCATGTACAGGGAAATAAGGGTAATTCTTGAGGGTAAAACACTCGCAATTCCTGTAGCATGCCCCGGTAACCAAAAGTTTCGCTTCTCTTTTACTCACAATACCCATTGGAGACATCAACGATGAAACGTCGTTCCTTCCTTAAGCAGGCTACAGCCGGTGTTGCCGCAACGGGTGGTGCTGTATTGGCATCCCCCGTTTTTGCGCAAGACGCACCCAGTATCAGTTGGCGTCTGGCTTCCAGCTTTCCTACCAGTGCAGATGCGATCTATAACGGCAGCGTGAATTTTGCCAAGCACCTGGCCGAAGCGACAGATGGCAAGTTCAAAGTCAGTGTTCATCATGCCGGCGAAGTTGTTCCTGCGCTGCAGGTGCTGGACGCGGTTCAAAACAATACGGTGCAATGTGGTCACAGCGCGGCCTATTATTATTACGGGAAGGATCCTGCCCTCAGTTTTGATGCGGCAGTGCCGTTTGGCCTGAATACCCGGCAATATAATGCCTGGATGCGCGCCGGCAACGGTCTTGCGCTGACTCGTGAGGTATACAAAAAATTCAATATCGTCAATTTCCCTTGCGGGCATACCGGCACGCAGATGGGCGGCTGGTTCCGTAAGGAAATCAATAGCGTAGAGGACCTCAAGGGTCTGAAAATGCGTTGCAGCGCCTTTGCCGGTGCGGTGCTGTCACGTCTGGGCGTGATTCCGCAACAGGTTGCGGGCGGGGATATTTATCCGTCGTTGGAGAAAGGCACTATTGACGCCGCTGAATGGATCGGCCCGTATGATGATGAAAAACTGGGTTTTAACAAGGTAGCCAAATACTATTATTATCCGGGCTGGTGGGAAGGCGGCTTTCAGGTATCTCTGTACGTCAATGATGGCGAGTACGAAAAACTGCCTAAACATTATCAGTCTGCCATTATGCAGGCCAGTGCGCTGGCAACTGAAGAAATGATTGGTACGTATGATGCCAAAAACCCCGGTGCATTGCGTCGTTTGATCGCCGGCGGCGGTGTCCTGAAGCGTTTTCCCAAGGCTGTGCTTGACGCCTCTTTTGCCGAAGCGACCAAAGTGTATGAAGAGCTGTCTGCAAAAGACCCGCTGTTCAAGAAAATCCATGACGACTACATGGCATTCCGCAATGACGTTTACCCCTGGTTTGGGGTTGCCGAGTTCAGCTACGATGCATTCATGCTGGACGCATTGAGAAATAAAAAATAAAAACACCATGTAAAATTCCTGTTTTGCTGGCTATTTTTCCTTAGGGTCAAATGGATCAGCAAAACAGGCGTATGCTGTTTTCTCTTCTTTTTCCCTATTTTTGGTGTGAAAGCAAATGAAGTTTTTCTTCACTCTTTCCCGGGCTATTGATGCGCTCATGACTGCGGTTGGCCGCGTTGTGATCTGGCTCACGCTCGTCGTGGTGCTGATCAGCGCCGCAAATGCGGTAGTGCGCAAGGTATTTCATTACAGTTCCAACGGCTGGCTGGAAATCCAATGGTATCTTTTTGGCGCGATCTTTCTGCTTGCGGCCGGTTATACCTTTCTCAAGAATGAGCACGTACGCGTGGATATTATTTCACAGCGTCTGTCCAAGCGGACGCAGATCATTATCGAGACGGTAGGCGTGCTGTTTTTCATGTTGCCGGCCTGCCTGTTGCTTATTTATCTCTCCTGGCCCTTTTTCATGCTGTCGTTCGAGACCAATGAGCAGTCCTCCAATGCGGGTGGGCTGGTGCGCTGGCCGGTGAAATTGCTAATCCCTATCGGCTTCTCGTTACTGGTGCTGGCGGGTATCTCTCATCTTATCAAATGCGTGGCTTACCTCAGCGGGAAAGGTCCGGATCCTCTGGCGCCAATGGGCGGAAAGACAGCTGAAGAGCTGCTGGCCGAAGAAATTGCGGCTGAGGCGGAACTGAAACGACAACAATCACTGCAGGCGGGTAACTGAGCATGGAGTTCTTAATTCAAAATATGCCGCCGATCATGTTCCTGACATTGATCTGCTTTTTGCTGCTGGGCTTTCCGGTTGCTTTTTCGCTGGCGGCCAACGGCATTCTTTACGCGTTGCTGGGTATTGCCTTTGGCGAGTTTACCTTCCCATTTCTGCAGGCATTGCCTGACCGGGTGTTTGGGATTGTACAGAACGATTCGTTGCTGGCAGTGCCGTTTTTTACCCTTATGGGCCTCATCCTGGAGCGATCGGGCATGGCCGAGGATTTGCTGGAGACTATCGGCCAGCTATTCGGGCCGATCCGCGGCGGGCTGGCCATTGCAGTTGTGTTTGTGGGCGCCATGCTGGCAGCCACCACGGGTGTAGTGTCGGCTTCGGTCATTTCCATGGGCCTGATTTCACTGCCCATCATGCTGCGTTACGGCTATGACCGCAAATTGGCAACCGGGGTTATCGCGGCCTCGGGCACGCTGTCGCAAATCATTCCGCCGTCGCTAGTGCTCATTATTCTGGCTGACCAGTTGGGGCGTTCCATTGGCGATATGTATCGCGGCGCCATGATTCCCGGTTTCATCCTGGCAGGTGCCTATATTTTGTATGTGGTGATCGCATCGCTTATCAAGCCATCGTATGCACCAGCCTTGCCACCAGAGGCGCGCATCTATCGCGAGTCCAATGGTAGCAACGGCCTGCCGTCACTGGTTGTGCTGGTCGTGGTTGCCAGCGTGGGGGCGTGGCTGCTGGGTAAGGTTTTTCTATCTGAAAAGAGCGCTGCCGATGAAACCATCGTTCTGAATCTGTTGCTGTGGGGTGTTATTGCATTTGCCATCGCTGGCCTGAACAAGCTGCTCCGGCTGAAACTGCTGTCGAAGATTGCCGAACGGGTAGTTTTCGTGATGGTGCCACCACTGTTTTTGATCTTCCTGGTATTGGGCACCATATTCATTGGCGTGGCTACACCGACCGAAGGCGGCGCCATGGGGGCCGTGGGCGCCATTATCATGGCGCTGATCCGGGGCCGCTTGACGCTATCGCTGCTCAAGCAGGCGATGGATACCACCACCAAACTGACCAGCTTTGTCGTCTTCATTCTGGTGGGTTCAACCATCTTTACACTGACCTTTACCGGGTTTGGTGGCCAGCATTGGGTAGAGGGCCTGTTTGCTTCTCTGCCTGGCGGCGAGATCGGCTTTTTGATCGTCGTCAGTGTGGCCACGTTTCTGTTGGCGTTTTTCCTGGACTTCTTTGAATTGGCCTTTATTATCGTGCCGTTGCTGGGTCCGGTGGCCGACAAGATGGGTATCGACCTGATCTGGTTCGGTGTATTGCTGGCGGTCAATATGCAAACCTCCTTCATGCACCCGCCGTTTGGCTTTGCGTTGTTCTACCTGCGCTCGGTTGCACCCAAGCAGGACTACATCGACAGAGTGACCGGCAAGCCGATCAAGCGCGTTACGACCGGCGAGATCTACAAGGGTTCCATTCCGTTCATTGTCATTCAGTTGCTGATGGTGGCTTCGGTCATGGCGTTCCCAGGCATGGTCATGCACTACAAGGGTACCGGCACCGGTATTGATCCGAGTCAGGTCACTTTCGATACCGGCAATTCCTACGGTACTGATCCTTACGGATCCGATAGCGGCGCTGACAAAGGTGAAGGCAAAGGGGAAGGCAGTTCCAGTGACGCCTACGACGATCCGGCTAACGCATTCAAATAACGGTTTTTCTGAAGCAGGGGTGTTTTTCCCTGTTCCGGCGTACCGGTAACGGCAATTTCGCGGCATTGTCCCTGAAATTTCGTTAAACTCAGAACCCTGGCATCTGTTTTTGCCGGGGTTTTTTTATGGGACTGAATAATGAGAACCCGCGTTAAATTCTGTGGCCTGTCATCAGAAAAAGATATTCACGATGCGGTTGCCGCCGGGGCCGATGCCATCGGGCTGGTGCTCTACGAAAAGAGCAAGCGTTATGTGCCGCTGGCGCAGGCGGCGGCGTTGCGACGCACGGTGCCTGCGTTTGTGAATACCGTCACGCTGACTGTAAATGCTGACGTGCAAACTATCGAACAGATTATGAATATGGTGCGGCCAGACTTCATACAGTTTCATGGTGATGAAACGGCTGGTTTCTGTGAACAATTTTCCTATCCCTATATCCGGGCCCTGAGGGTCGGCGCTCCGGGGCTGGCCTCTCCCGAGGATATCGCAACTGCGGTCAATGGCTATCCGAATGCCCGGGCTTTTCTGTTTGATGCCTATTCGCCCGCTTATGGCGGTGCTGGTATTTCATTTGACATTGGGCTGCTGGCGCAAGTCACGCAGATTCTGCCGGTGCACAAAATAATGATTGCCGGTGGCCTGAATGCATCCAACATTGCGGCGCTGGTGAGAAGCTATCATCCCTATGCCGTTGATTTGAGCAGCGGCATTGAAATTGCGCCTGGCGAAAAAAGCGCCGGTAAAATGCGTTCTTTTATGCTGGCGCTTTCCGAAGCAGACAAGTTGCACTGGCCCGTGAAACTCTAAATCGGCCCTGTCGACGGCGGAGGATGAGGCCGTCAAATCTGGCGCCGGGCAATTGGCGATGGTTGCTGGTTCGGGCCGCCCGCGCATGGGCTCGTTATTCGATTTGGACCTGATTTGTCAGCGCTTCAATCGATTCATGCAACTGCAGCCATTCTTCTTCCAGTGTTTCGGCAGTGGCGGTCAGCTCGCCATGCTCGGCCAGCACGGCAACGCGTTCATCTCTGCGCGCATCAGAATAAAAATTTTCGTCGGCAATCAGCACATTGATCTGGGCAATCCGCGCTTGTGCGGTTTCCATGGCTTTTTCGACCTGCGCAAGGCGTTTGTCCAGCGGTTTGCGCAGCTGTGCAATGCGCTGGCGTTCTTCAGCCTGCAGGCGCCGCACAGCCTTGCGATCCGGAGCGGCGCTCAATCCATCGGCCGCAAGTGAGGCATCACGCTCTTCCTGGCGCATGGACAGGGCTCGCTGGGCAAGCCAGTCGCGATAGTCGTCCAGGTCTCCGTCAAATTCAATCACCTGACCATCTGCAACAATCCAGAAACTGTCGACCGTGGTGCGCAGCAGATGCCGGTCGTGCGAGACCATCAGCATGCTGCCGTCAAATTCGGCCAGGGCGGTGGCCAGTGCCTCGCGGGTATCCACATCCAGGTGATTGCTGGGTTCATCGAGCAACAGCAAATTGGGCTTTTGCCAGACAATCAGCGACAGGGCGAGCCTGGCCTTTTCGCCACCGGAAAAGGGCGCTACCTTGTCATTGACTTTATCGCCGCCAAAGCCAAATCCGCCCAGATAATTGCGCAGTTCCTGTTCGCGTGCCTCGGGCGCAATACGCTGCAAATGCTGCAACGGGCTGGCGTCAACGTCAAGCATATCGAGCTGGTGCTGGGCAAAATAGCCAATTTCCAGTCCCTTTGATGGCTTGTAGTGGCCGGCAAGAGGTGCCAGTTCGCGAGCAATGGTTTTAATCAGGGTACTTTTACCGGCGCCATTGACCCCAAGCACGCCGATTCTGGCGCCAGAGCGAATCATCAGCTCTATATTCCTGAGAATGACGGTCTGATTTTCCTGTTCGTCAATATATCCGGTGGACACCTTGTCCAGGCGAAGCAGCGGATCGGGCATGGATGGCGGTGAAGGAATATGAATATAAATGCCAGACTCGGCCTGCAGCGGAGCCAGTTTTTCCATGCGGGCCAGTGCCTTGACCCGGCTTTGCGCCTGCTTGGCCTTGGTGGCTTTCGCCTTGAAGCGGTCAATGAACGATTGCAGCCTGGCCGACTCCCGGCCCTGACGATCAATCGCTACCTGGAGCTGTCGCACGCGCTCGGCGCGCTGGGTCAGAAAATCATCGTATCCGCCCTTATAGCGCACGAGTTTTTGCTGATCCACGTGCAAAATGGTCCGGGCCACCGCATTCAGAAATTCGGTATCGTGGGAAATCAGAATGATCGTTCCCTCATAGGCGGCCAGCCATTTTTCCAGCCACAGCATGGCATCCAGGTCCAGGTGGTTGGTTGGTTCGTCCAGCAGCAGCAATTCCGAGGGGGCCATTAGTGCGCGGGCCAGCGCCAGGCGCATTTGCCAGCCTCCGGAGAAACTGTTGACCGGCTGAGTCCACTGTTCGGGCCTGAAACCTAAGCCGGCGAGCAATTGCTCGGCCCGTGACGGCGCGCTCCAGGCGTCAGCCTCTACCAGCGCCGCTTCCAGCTCGGCAATGCGGGTACCGTCTGTATCGGGTGTGGCAGCACGTGCCTGCTGCAGCTCGCGCAGATGCCTGTCTCCGTCAATGACAAATTCCCGGGCAGGCTGGGTCGTGGCGTGGATCTCCTGTTCGACGGTAGCAATCCGCCAGGAGTCGGGAATGAACAAATCGCCGGCGTCGGCATCTATCCGGCCCTGCAGCAGGGCGAACAGCGTGGTTTTGCCTGAGCCATTTTTGCCGACAACGCCAACGCGTTCCTTGGGATGCACCACGAAGTCGGCATTTTCCAGCAGCACCTTGGTGCCGCGACGTAAAGTAAGGCCAGAAGAGCGAATCAAAGCGAGTAATCCGAGGAAAAATAATAATTAGAACATGATTGACGGCACCCGTCAGAATATGACAGGTTATACCCAATCACCAACCCGGAACCATCCAGCTGCGTCCGGTGGGTTGGTAGCACCCAGGTGGGTATCAATCAATGTTGCCCGCGCATCACGTGTGCCAGCCTGGCGCCCGACACTGACGTTCAATGTCTGGGAGCCGGCTGTGGCCGTGCAAACCAGCACTTGCACTTGCCGGATGCGGCGCGCGGCCTGCCTTTGAATGTTTGCAGGATAGTGTCAGCTTGGCTGCAATTGTTCCCGCGTCAATAGCAGGACAGAGTCGTCGCCCTCGGCCGTTTCAAGAAATACCGGATTCAGTGCAGGGAAGGCGTTCATGAAATTTTCATATTCATTGCCGATTTCAAGAATGATAAAGCCGGCATCACTAAGATGAGCTGCGCCCTGGTCAAGAATAGTGCGAATGATGTCCATGCCGTCGTCCCCGCCGGCCAGGGCCAGCGCCGGTTCGTGCTGGTATTCGCTGGGTAACTGCGCCATGGTTGTGCTGTTCACGTAGGGTGGGTTGCACACAATGACATCGTACCGCTGCTTTTTGAGCGGCGTATACAGATCGCCCTGCAGCACGTTTACCCGCTCGCCCAATTGGTACATATCCACATTTCTTTGCGCCAGGCGAATGGCATGGTCAGACAGGTCAACCGCGTCTACCTGTGCATTTGGAAAGGCCAGCGCGGCAAGAATGGCCAGGCAGCCGGACCCGGTACAAAGATCAAGTACATTCTGTACGCTCTCGGGATCATCCACCCAGGGCTCAAGATGCTCGGCCAATAGTTCTGAAATGGGCGAGCGCGGCACAATGACCCGCTTGTCTGTCAGGAAACGGTGGCCCTGCAGCCAGGCTTCGCCAGTCAGGTATGCCAGCGGGACGCGTTTTTTGACACGCAGCTCGATCAGACTGACGCACTTTTTTTTCTCGTCTTCCAGCAACCGGGCATCCAGAAATGGATCCAGCGTATCCAGCGGCAAGTGCAGTGTCGAGAGGACCAGATAGACGGCTTCGTCCCAGGCATTGTCACTGCCGTGCCCGAAGGCCAGCTGTGCGTCATTGAAGCGGGAGACCGCGTAGCGAATAACATCGCGCACCGTTTTCAGCTCATTGTGGATTTTTGAAGCCATAAAATATCCGATATTAAAAGTTTGATATACAACTGCCTGATGACAGTCTATAACAGAAGGTTTTCAAGCGTTTTACGATAAATGGCAGCCAGCGGCTCCAGGCTGTCTACCTCGATATGCTCGTTGATCTGATGGATCGTGGCATTGATCGGCCCAAATTCAATCACTTGCGGGCAGATTTTTGCAATGAACCGCCCATCCGATGTTCCACCGGTGGTCGATAGTGTCGTTTGTACACCTGTTACGTCCTGGATCGCGGCAGACAAGGCTTCGGACAGTTCGCCCCGTGGCGTCAGAAACGGTTCACCGCCGAGAGTCCATTCAATGCTGCTTTCCAGCTGGTGTGCATCCAAAATGGTTTGCACACGCGTTTTGAGCGATTCAACGGTGCTGGCGGTGGAAAACCGGATATTGAACAGAAATTCGGCGCTGCCCGGGACAACGTTGGTCGCGCCGGTTCCGGCATGAAAATTGGATATCTGGAAGGTGGTAGGAGGAAAGTACTCATTTCCCTGATCCCATTCGGTGCTCGCCAGCTCATGCAATGCTGGTGCACACAAATGAATCGGATTGCGGGCAAGATGGGGATAGGCCACATGGCCCTGCAAGCCTTTGACCACAACCTTGCCTGACAACGATCCCCGACGGCCATTCTTGATGACATCACCCAGTGCAGCTGTCGATGTAGGTTCGCCCACGATGCAGTAATCCGGCTGCACGCCCTGTTGCTTCAGATATTCACAGACCTTGACCGTACCATTGACCGACGGGCCTTCTTCGTCTGAGGTAATAAGCATGGCAATGGAGCCCCGATGGTCGGGGTGCGCCTGCACAAACGCTTTGGCAGCGATGGTAAACGCGGCGATGGAGCTTTTCATATCGGCTGCTCCACGGCCATACAGCTTGCCGTCGCGAATCGTAGGCACAAAGGGATCGCTGTCCCACTGATCCAGCGGACCGGTGGGGACCACATCTGTATGCCCTGCAAAAACGAGCAGCGGCGACTCAGCATTGCGTCGCAGCCATAGATTTTGCACTTCTTCGAAAGGCAGGTGCTCTGCGACAAAGCCAGACTCGGCCAGTTCAGCGGCCAGTGTCTGCTGGCAATCCCGGTCGTCTGGCGTAACCGACTGGCGGGCGATCAGCGTTTGTGTCAGGGCCAGTACCGGTGAAGAAATTGCATCAGTCATGATCAGGCACGCAGCAGATCGTTAATGCTGGTCTTGGCGCGGGTTTTTGCGTCCACGCGCTTGACGATCACGGCGCATGCCAGGCTGTGCGAACCATCAGCAGCGGGCAGGGAACCGGGAACCACCACCGAACCGGAAGGCACGCGGCCATATGTCACTTCGCCGGTTTCACGGTTATAGATTTTGGTGCTCTGGGAAATGAACACGCCCATGGCGAGGACTGAGTTTTCTTCAATGATCACGCCTTCGACTACTTCAGAACGCGCGCCAATAAAGCAGTTGTCTTCAATAATGGTCGGGTTCGCCTGCAGCGGTTCCAGCACGCCGCCAATGCCGACGCCACCGGACAGATGGACGTTTTTGCCGATCTGCGCGCAGGATCCCACGGTCGCCCAGGTATCGACCATGGTGTTTTCATCTACATAGGCGCCGATATTGACGTATGAGGGCATCAGGACCACGTTTTTGCCGATGAAAGCGCCACGACGAGCGACGGCGTTGGGCACGACGCGGTAACCGCCTGCCTTGAAATCTGCTTCGCTAAAGTCCTGGAACTTGAGTGGCACTTTATCGAAAAACTGCATTGGCGCGTTGTTCATGACCACGTTGTCGTTCAGTCGAAAAGACAATAGCACCGCTTTTTTCAACCACTGGTTCACTACCCAGTCTGAGTCCTTTTTCTCGGCAACGCGCAGCGTTCCGTTGTCCAGTCCGGCCAGGGCGGTGCTCACGGCATCGCGCACCTCGGCCGAAACAGTAGAGGAAGACAAATTGGCGCGGTCATCCCACGCTTTTTCCAGAACGGTTTGAAGATCAGTAGTCATAAGATTTGGATAGTTTGAAAAATAATAAACACAATTGTGAAGGATAGGCCATCTCCCGGATGGGGTCTGTCCATGGCCGGTAAATGCGCTTTTCCTTCTCGGGATACCGAAGCTTAACAAAATCCCCGGCGTTACAGTGAAACAGGGCGCATGCGCGGCCGTTTACCCGGGCTGCGGAAGGGGCCGGATCGCGCGCGCCCCGGTTACAATCAACTGGTGTAGCGATCGCGGACAAACCGGGCGATGCGCTGGGCGCCTTCCACACATTGATCCAGCGGCGCAACCAGCGCCAGCCTGATGCGGTTGGCGCCAGGATTAATACCATGCGCCTCGCGCGCCAGATAGCTGCCAGGCAGTACTGTCACATGTTGTGCGCCAAACAAATCACGAACGAAGTCAGGGTCGGCGACCGGCGTTCCAGCCCAGAGGTAGAACGAGGCATCGGGCATTTTTACGTCCAGCACCTCGGCCAGAATCGGATAGACCGCATCAAATTTGGCTTTATACAGGGCGCGGTTTTGCTCAACATGCGTTTCATCATTCCATGCCGCTGTGCTGGCGGCACTAAAGACCGGGCTCATGGCGCTGCCATGATAAGTTCGATAAAGGAGAAAGGATTCAAGCAGACTTGCATCGCCGGCGACAAAACCCGAGCGCATGCCAGGCACATTCGAGCGTTTGGACAGGCTGGAGAAACAGACGCAGTTTTTGAAATCGGTACGGCCCAGCCTGTGTGCAGCCTGCAAGACGCCTACCGGTGGGTGTACATCGTCGAAATAGATTTCGGAATAGCACTCATCGGAGGCAATCACAAAGCCGTAGCGGTCCGATAGTTCGAACAACAATGCCCATTCGGCTTCCGGCATGACATTGCCTGCCGGATTGCCGGGAGAACACACAAATAGCAATTGTGTCTTTTCCCATACGTGGGCAGGCACGGCCGACCAATCGGGACTGAAGTTGCGTTCAGGCACAGCGTTGACGTAATAGGGCTGTGCGCCTCCCAGCAGGGCAGCGCCTTCATAAATCTGGTAAAACGGATTCGGGCAGATGACCAGACTGTCGCTGGCGCCGTCGAGCACGGTTTGGGCAAAGGCAAACAGCGCTTCTCGCGACCCCAGACAAGGCAGAACCTGGCTTTGTGGATCTGGCGCGGGCATGCCATAACGGCGGCCGATCCAGGCGGCAATCGTTTCACGCAACAGCGCATCACCCTTGGTTGGCGGATAGGCGGACAGACCGGACAAGTGATTGGTGATCGCCTCGTTAACCAGCGCTGGTGTGGCATGCTTGGGCTCACCAATCGACAGGTTCACATGGGCCAGCTCCGCAGCAGGGCTAGGGGCAGTGGCAAGAAGCGCCCGCAGTTTTTCAAAGGGATAGGGTTGCAGCAGACGTAATTTAGGATTCATGACAGACCTTGCGTAGATGCGCAAGTTTACCATTTATAGGGGCTGGTCAGCATTGATGCGACCCCCATTGTCTCTATGATATGGCGGCTTATTTCAAGGCCGTCGTTATTGGAGAAGTAGCTGGTTGCTATTTTTCGCAAATACGCCTGGATCCGCTATGATAGGGTCACGGTAAATAGCGTTACGATGACCGGTAAATTGGCCGTTTTGGAGATTTTGATATGACGAAGTTTCCCCATTCGTTTTCCATGACCAGCACTCGTCTTCTTCTGTCTTTGTTTGCCGAGACCGATGCGCAAGATGCCTGGTCCTGCCAGACGCCGACGCTTGCCCGCTACATGGAATGGGACATGAGTCCGGATGAGGAAGCATTTCGGCAGGTATGGCAGGGCTGGCTCAGCGGATTTGAGAAAGGAGCAGATTTTGTGTTTTCCATCCGCCTTGTCAGGCACAACCATTTTTTGGGCCTCTGTGGCGTGCATTCGGCAAATACTGGCTCGCCCGAACTTGGCATATGGATCCGTGAGGATGAGCATGGGAATGGCTACGGGCGTGAAGCGGTGCAAACGTTGGGCGCCTGGGCTCGAGCCACTTTGAATCCCGATATTCTGGTTTATCCTGTAGCTGAAGACAACAGCGCAAGCCGCCGCATTGCGCAATCGATAGGCGGCGTTATTGTCAAACGGGAACAGGCGCGCAAGTTTGTGCGTTTGACGTACCACATCGCCTGCGCATAAATGCGCAAAAACAGAAACTGCAACTGAAGGCAATCTGGTGTTTTGTAGATTATTTATCGCTATTTACGGTTATTTCGACTGTGAAAATCATCGAATTGACATAATTTCTTTACGCAGGGCATCAAACCCTACTATAATCCCCGTTCTTTGATGCGAGCGTGGCGGAATTGGTAGACGCACTGGATTTAGGTTCCAGCGCCGAAAGGTGTAAGAGTTCGAGTCTCTTCGCTCGCACCACAGTAAAATCAACAACATAGAGCATTCTGCTCTTGCCAGCGTTGTTGCTAAAAACTGAGTGGGACAAATTTTAGGAAAATTTGGGACAACGGACCAAACCTGAAATACCGACCTTGAAAGAGGTCAACATGACCACCATCGTTACACGCGGCAGTAACTATCACGTCAAGGTGCGGGTAAAGGGATTTCCCACCGCCACCGAACCAATCAAAACTGAAAAAGTCTGAGCCTGGGTTTAGCGCATACCTATGCGGCATTGCGTAACAACGCGTTCATGCAACCGCTTCAAGGCAATTGATCGCAACCACTGGTCGTTCAAGCCTGAGCGAGCAATATCTCGGCCAAAGCCTCGGGATTTAATCGCGCTACATTGTGCCCGCAATCGAGGGAAAAAGTCGACCACTCCGGCTCGTTTCTTAATCGCTGGTAAAGGTCCAGGAACGGACTCCCTTGCCATCCATGTGCGCCGATGTAGATTTTGCGTGGCACTTGACGCCAGCGCCCTTTGAGGTCGATCGCCTGGAGAAACGTCCCGATCGGATGCGGTCGGCAGCGAGGATCAAGACTGGGCGGCGGCGCGCAGTTTAGTCCGTCGATCGTTGCTCCTGCGACGAACATATCTCGAAAGCGTGGCGTTGTCAGTGACCAGACCGAGTCGCCTGAATCAGGAACATACGCATCAACGTAGACCAATGCCCGTATTTGCGAGGGTTCTGCATCAGCTGCTCCGCTCACGATCATGCCGCCATAGGATTGGCCAACAATGACCAGTTCATCGTGCTGGGATCTCACAATTTTGACTATCTCAGTGATGTGCGTTTCCAGGTTGGCCGAGGGAGCACAGGTATCTCCGAGTCCCGACAGCGTCACCGGTAAGGCAATGTGCCCCTGTGCTGTGAGTATATCGGCTACGTGTTGGTACACCCAACCGCCTTGCCAACCGCCCGGTATCAGAATAAAGGTGGCCATATTGTCGTCCTGGAAAATCGATATAGGGTAACGTTGGTATAACTGATCCGCTACTCAGTCGTGAACGCTAAACGCATGGCGTGAGGACATGTCATGCCAGAAGCTCCAGGAATGATAAAACAGTCAGCAGTGCGCCCAATTCCGGGTAAACCCGAGATTGTTAACAAACGTTAATTTTCGTAATATTCAGAAATGCGTGCGTTCCATCCTAAGTGTCGTATGCATTTTCGCCTATTGGCACGCGTGCCTGGGCTTTTTTTTACGCCCTCTGTTAAGACGACAGCAGTCGCGGTTGTGCCCGAACTATATTTGTCATTACCGTTGCTCATTACCCCCGAACGCGCGCCTCATTGGTAATGGTCATCATTGGCAATAGTCAATATGCCTGACTCCGACTACGGGCCGTTAGCGCTGTCGCGCCTGTGCGTCAGGATTGACTGCATTACGGCCTGCAGCGGTATATTCCTTACATCTCAAGCTCCCTTGCGTTATCACAATCGTTATACTTAAAAGCAATAACAATTGAATCAGAAGTTCGTTCAAATAATATAGGCCCTTTTATACACTGGGTCATTTGGGAGACATATATTGAAGCGTTCGACATTCATGGCATTTACCTTGTTCCTGGCTTGCGCACCTGCGCTGGCTGCCTATCCGGAACGGCCTATTACCTGGGTCATTCCCAGCCCCCCAGGCGACGGCTCAGATTCCATCGGCCGCCTGCTTGCCGATAAGGTAGGCAGGGCGCTGGGGCAAACGATCGTGGTACAGAACAAACCTGGGGCAGGGGGGGTGATAGGATCGGAGTCGGTTGCCGGTGCCAAACCCGACGGGTATACCATGATTGTTGGTAATGCAGGCTCGCATGGAATCAATGCTGCCATCTATAGCAAATTGCGCTACGACGTTGTTAAAAGTTTCCGCCCCGTGGGCTTGTTCTGCACAGCAGCCAATGTGCTGGCAGTTCGCCAGGATTTACCGGTCAGCAATCTGAAAGAATTTGTCGCCTATGTAAAAAACAGCAAAACCTCGCTGAATTATTCCTCCGGCGGTATCGGCAGTTCGGCCCATCTTTCTGCTGAATTGTTCAAGAGTCTTGCCGACGTGCCGCTGGTTCACATTCCGTACCGTGGCGCAACACCGGCGGTTCAGGCCGTGCTATCCGGTGAGGTGGTTACCATGATTGGCAATTTGCCCCCCTGGCTAAGCCAGATCAAGTCGGGTAAGGCGAAGGCCCTGGCCGTGACCACAAAGGAGCGTGTGCCAGAGCTGCCCGACGTACCGACATTGGCAGAAACCTATCCGGGATTTGAAACGGTAGCGTGGTTTGGTTTGCTGGCGCCAGCCGGAACCCCGGCCGAAATAATAGAACGGGTCAACAAGCAAATCAATGTGGCGCTGGCGTCTGCGGATATTCAGGAGCGGCTCACGGCAGTCAGTTGTGCGCCGGCCGGTGGCACGCCCGAGGAGTTTGCCGGGCGCATCCGCAATGATGTCAGTCGCTGGAAAAAACTGGCTCAGGAAAAGAATATCAAGGCCGATTGATACGATGCTGGCGCTCTGGCAGCCGTCATGCAGTTAGACTGCCAGCAACGTTTCAATTCCAAAAGGCACAGGCTTGAAGGGATGGGCGCTAATCAATTGCATGTCGGGCTCCACACCCAGACCAGTACGATTGGGAACATGGTACTTGCCTTTTTCCAGCGTCGGGTGTTGCTGCCCGACCAGCGCATCATATAGCGGACTTTCCTCAAATTGCAATTCAAGCATATGGGCCTTGCTGGCGACACAAGCGACATGCAGCGACGCGACAGTGCACACCGGGCCGGTCGGATTGTGGGGGGCGAACAGGACATCGTGTGCGGCGGCCATTTCGGCAATCGCCAGCATATGGGCCGGGCCGCCGCAATACTTAATATCGGGCATGACCACATCCAGCAGTTTTTCACGAATCTGCATCTCGAAGGAAGCCACGCCAACCTGGGTCTCTGCTGCTGCAATGAGTACGTTCTGTTCATTGGCGCGAGCCTTGATTTTGCGCAGGGAATCCCAGTTGTCATAGGTTTCCGCAAGGGGACATTCAAACCAGTGCAGGCCGACTGCCTGCAACTGATCCAGTACATCAAGCGCGCGCTTCTCGTCAAAACGCCAGTGACAATCCACCATTAATCTGGCTTGCGGTCCAACGGCTTCGCGGATGGCATACAGGCAATCCACCCCGTGTCGGATCAACTGCTCAGCTTCTCCTGCAGCGCATGCACCGGGTGTGACCCCGTCAAAGGGCGCTGCCTTGAATCCCGAGAAGCCGGCAGCCGCGGCTCTTTTGGCTGTGGCGGCAAAGCCTGCCGGCGTGCGATCAACCGTGGCGCGATTAATGTTTGCGTATACTGAAATTGCTTTTCGTTGCAAGGGGGCAAGCACGGCATGGAGCGGCACCGCATCCTGCTCGGCACGAATCGTCCAGAGTGCCTGGGCCAGGGCGCTGAGCACAGCATTGGAAACCAGTCCGCCAGGCAGCGAGCCAGACGGTCGCAATTGTGCAATGGCCGCTTCCACCGTCATGCCGACCAGCGGCTGACCATGCAACTGGGTCGCGGTGTGCAGGGCCATTTCCCAGCCGTTAAGCGATGCTTCTCCCCAGGCCTGGCTGCCATCATCCAATTGAACGAGAATGAAAAACCAGTTTGTTTTCGGGGAAACATTGAACGGTACAGCAGTGACGGACGCGATCGTACTCATATTTGTTCAGGCATGCCAGTAGGGTGGATTGGAATCTTCATTAGTCAGCAGGGCAGGCGACTTTTCCGGAAATAGTGTTATTTCAGATGTTATCAACAGGAATGCCCCGGATGTCATAATCATAATGCAGTTCGAAGTGCGGGGGGAGGCAGGATTATAAGTATGTCAACGTGAAACATCAAACTTGTGATTTTCCGGTAAGCTATGGTGCAGCAGCGATGCACCGTAAGGATCAAAAAAAGGAGTATTCAAATGAAAATGATGACATATGTGGTAGGCGCAATGTGTGCCGTGGCGTCCTTGCAAACCTATGCGGCAGAGCCGGTAAAGCCAGCGCATCAAAACGCGGAATCAGTGTGCAAGCGTGTGCAGGACACGGCAGAGGCTACATTGCAGGCGCGCAAGGGTGGTCACAATGACAGGGCCGGGGATAAGGCCAAGCTGGGCAACAAGAGTAATGATCCGATGTTTACGTATGCCATTGATGTTGCATACGATAGCGACCTTAACAAGACCGGTATCGGAAAGGAAGCGTACGACTATTGCATGTTGCACAAGGCAGGCGCCTGATCGGCTGCGGCTTGCTGGCGTTCGAACCCGTGGATTCAGGCACTTGCTGTTATCGCCAGTAGTGCTGCGGGCTATTTAATGGCGCTTCGGTTTGGTGCGGATATCGCACCAAACCGGTGCCGGCGTTTCATTTTGTCTTGCCGTTGATGTTCCCGCCTTGATGCCACAAGGTGTCCTGGCCCCGCAGCTTGTCATGATTCTTTGACACTCTGTATACCAGGCCCAGCAACGGCACTTCGTTGCGGGCCCGTTGTCTGTCTCCTGGTCCCACAACGTCGTTCATAAAAACAATGGGGCGAACAATAACGCAGACACAATAACGATCACCGATTGCGCCTTCTAAACCCAACTTCTTTGCCGGCCAAACGGTGCCGTTGCCGTTGGCCGATCCGATTGCTTCCGGTCTTTCGTGCTTTGTCAGTAAAACGGGCACAAGTTTTGCTTTATCAGTGATGAGATACGTCCAGCACTGCGCCCGTGAGCAGGCTGGTCGATCCCGGACACAGGTGTTTAACACATATGTGAATGCTTTGGGCGCCGCCGCAAAGCCTGTCTGTAACTGGAGAAATAAGTATGAACAAGAGTCTGTTGTCGGGATTGGTGCTGACCGCTTTCGCGGGCCTGGCGCAAGCCGAAACATCGGTGCAACTATATGGATTGGTTGATGCCGGTGTGGGATATTCACAAAAGAAGGTCAGCTATGGTGACAGTTGGGTCAAGACCCGTGACATCGGCCTGGTCGATGGCATAGGCGGCACCAATAACTGGGGCTTGAAAGGTAATGAAGATCTGGGCAATGGCACCAGTGCCATTTTCCAGCTGGAGAGCGGCTTTAGCCTTGGGACGGGTCGTTCACTGTCCGAAGATACGCTATTTAGCAGGCGCGCGCTGGTGGGGTTGACAGGGGCAGACTGGGGTACCGTGACGCTGGGCCGCCAGTTTAACGTAGCCGATGATCTGCTATCCCCGCTGGACCCCTTTGCCACCAATTTCGGCCAAGCCGGTGTCACCGGCGGCGCGTTTGGCGATGCTGTCTCGGCCAATATGTCCGATTCGGTAAAATATATGAGCCCGACCTGGAGCGGTTTTCAATTCGGATTGGGATTTTCCGGGCGTAATCAAAAAACGGAATACAGCAGCGGCGCCGGGCGCAGTGTAGACAGAGACACTTCTAACTGGATTACTGCGGGGCTGTCCTATACCAATGGTCCCTTGACCGCAGCCGCAGCTTATGACCGGTTTCGCAGCGACCTGACCTTGGGGGATCAACACGAAAAATCCACCACCAATATGTGGAATGTGGGCCTTACCTATGATTTCAGTGTGGTCAAGGCGCACTTGATGTATGGTCAGACCCGTGGCGCTCTGCCGGCATCAGGCTTGTCGTCCGGGCTGATCTATTCTCTGGATACGGCATTTGCCGATAGCGGTTATCCGGCATTGCTCAGCAGTACCAGTGGATATCGCCAGCAGGCGTGGCTGGCCGGGCTGACGATCCCAGTCGGGGATGCTGGTAAAGTGTTGCTGTCCTACCAGGGCAATCATGTGAAAAACTCGGACAGTGTGTTCGATAAGGCGCGCGGCAGCCTGCATATTGGCAGCCTCGGATACAGTCAGGATTTGTCCAAACGTACCACGCTCTATGCCGTTGCATCATACGGCAGCGGCAGTGTGCGGTTTGATGCGCTGGACGATAAGGTCAAGCTTAAATCCACATTGATTGCTGCAGGAATACAACACCGCTTCTAAACGGCCACCCCACATGTCGTAAAAAAGCCTGATTGATGCGAAAAAGCGACATCTTTCAGGCTTTTGCTATGGCTGTCATTTTCCTGCCTTTGCGCGGGCTTCTGCACTGAGCGCGCTATCAAGCATGCCGTTGCACCGGTGGTGTGTGGCATTCCCATATACATGTTTTTCATTCATTTTTCCTTTACATGGATCAAGGCGGCGATCAGCCCCTCAAAAATACAATACTTCTCAAGCTGCTTCCGTAACCCTTTGATTCAAAAAGATAAGCGGGCCCGTATGCAGTGGTTTGTCAACATGGTTGGCGTGTCTGCTGTATTTACTCACAGGCAAACCTGGCAATCATGGTGTCGAGCGACCGGGTAGTCCGGTAAAGCTGGCCGGTGTCATACCGCTAGCCCAAAGGTGATGAAGTAATCCGGTACGCCGGAATGAAATTTGTAAATGGAGTATTCAATATGAAAAAGGCATTGCAATCTATCGTGCTGCTCGGTGCGGCAACCGGGGCGGCGCAAGCTGCAACCTCTGTAACGCTGTATGGTCTGGTTGATGGCGGTATCGGGTATGAGAAGGTCAAAATTACGCAAAGCGCAACTAGATTCCAAGGCGAAAGCTGGGCAGAAGTACGCAACTCCGGAATGGTCAATGGTCTGCTGAACGGCAACCGCTGGGGCCTGAAAGGCACTGAAGACCTGGGTAATGGCACCAGCGCCATTTTCCAGCTGGAAAGCGGGTTTGATCTGGGTAGCGGTCACGCAGCTCAAGATGGTCGCCTCTTCGGTCGCAAAGCCATTATCGGTCTGACCGGCGATAGCTGGGGTACCTTGACTCTGGGTCGCCAGTACAACGTGGCCGATGATGTCGTCTCCGGCATCGATCCTTTCGGTACCGGCGTCGGGCAGGCTGGCGTGACGAGTGGCGCGTTTGGTGATTCGCCCTCTGCCCGCATGGACAATTCCATCAAGTACATGACGCCCGATTTCGGTGGCTTTAAATTCGGTGTTGCTTATGCCGGAAAACATAGTAAAGAGAGCACATTCGATGCGGCTGACCCTCGGGGCCACAAAGTGGAAAATACCAGCAAAAAGGATACCTCCAACTGGGTATCATTGGGTCTGGGTTTCGAAAATAGCCCGGTTTCTCTCGGCGCCTCCTATGATCGTTTCCGTACAGAGTTGCGCGATTGGGAACAGCGCCGCGTAAACGGTCGTATCATAGATGAGAAGGAAACATACAACAAGAGCACGACTCATATGTGGAACCTGTTTGGCGCCTATGACTTTGAAGCCGTCAAACTGCACCTGGGTTATGGTCAGATCCGCGGTGCCCTTGCCAATGCCAAAGGTGTGAGTGGTATCGGTCTGAATGGCGCTCTGGCTGAATTTACTGAAGTGACGATTCCTGGCACGCTCGGCCAGCCTGCTGTCGTTCAAAATTACACCCAGACCAAAGGCTTCCGCCAACAGTCCTGGATGGCTGGCCTGAGTGGGCGTGTGAGCGACACCGGCACAATCCTGTTCTCTTACCAGGGTAACCGGTCCAAAAACACGAATGATGCCTTTGATGGTATGAGAGGCAGGCTGAACATTTTCAGCCTGGGTTATGTTCAGGATCTGTCCAAGCGTACCCGTGTGTATGCCGCCGCTTCTCATGGTGTAGGCAAAATGAAGTTTGATGAATCGCGCGACAGGGGTAACGTTACACTCAAATCTACCCTGGTCGGCGTTGGCCTGCAACACCGCTTCTAATGACATGCATCGCCTGGCGATGTATTCTTAAAGCAGAAAAACCACCCTTCGGGGTGGTTTTTTTGTTGCTGCATAAGCGCAGTCTTTACCAAGATCAAAAATGCCGCAGCATTATCATTATGCTTTGGGCTTGCCTTGTGCCGGTGTTGCTGTCTTTACCGACTTGCTTTCAGAGGATGGCTGATCGGCTTGCTGGCTTGTTGAATCTTTCAGTTTGGTAAACGCTTCGTCCAGATTACGATCGGCCTGTACCAGTTTGTCTCGCGTTGATTGCATCCAGGCCTTGTCGTCGCTCAAGCGTTTGTTACTTTCTGTCAGCATGCGTTCCACTTCAGCCGGTTGCGGGCCACCGGTACCCACTCTTGTTTTTACCATGAATTCAGGAGACAGTACTTCCCGGAAATGGGCTTCATTGATCGGTAATTTAGCTTCGGGCAATTTATATTTCTGAAGCGCCTTGGTGTACAGTTCAGCGGCCTTGGCATAAGGGAAGTCTTTAGGCTTGAAGCCGTTGGTGCGCGCTTCGGTCACGATGGCTGAAGCAAAGCTGTGGCCCACCCGGAACGGAATCTGATGTTCCTTTTGCAGGGCTTCGGCCAGTTCCATGGACGTCGTCCAGTCGTCTTCCAACTCCTCAAGAGAACGTTTTGCATTCACATTGAGCGCTTTCAGGACGGTATTGACGTTATCGACCATTTTGATCGCTTGCGGAAAGAGCCCAAGGTCGTCCCATGATGATTTATAGTCAGTCATGCCTGTGGTCACGTTATGGGCACGTAATATGACTGTTTGGGCCAGACCGACGACATTGGATGCCGCTTCGCGGGCGCGCATGATCACCCCGGGATTGCGTTTTTGCGGCATGGCGCTGCTGGTGTAGGTGCTGCCTTCGTCCAGTAACAGCCAGGGGCGAGTCTGGTGGTATTGTGTATGAATGTCCTGCAGCAGGGCGCCCAGGCGGATGGCCGAAGACGAAGGAATGCCAGTGGCTTCCAGCGATACGTCCGATGGCGCGACCTGACTGGAGTCCAGGGAGTTTTCAATAATGCCGTCAAAACCCAGCAGGGCTGCCATGCGTTCACGGTTAAGCGGCCAGCTCGAATTGGCCAGCACAGCCGTGCCCATGGCAGACAGGTTCATGCGTTTGTACAGTTCGTGAATACGTTGCGCATCTCTGGCAAAAGAGGCTTCGTAGGCAAGCAGATAATGCGCATAGCTGATGGGCATTGCCTGGACACCGTTGGTGTAGGCCGGCACAATGGTATTGACGTTCTTGGCCGCGGCCGCAAGCAACGCGGTCCGCAATTGGTTCAGCGCGTCTGAATAGTCCAGCACCTGATTGCGCAGTTTGGCCATCCGGTAGGTTGCGTACATATCCTGGCGACTGCGGCCGGTATGAATCAGAGAGGCGTCCGGGCCAACTTCATCTGTGATGATTTTTTCAATTTGAAGGACATCTTTGGGTCGCTTGCCGTCAGGCTTTTCTGATTGCATCAACGAATAGGCAACGCCGCTGGCAAGCTTTGCACCCATTTGCGGATCAACAATTTTCTCCTCGGTCAGCATCACGGCTGACGCCTTGTTGATTTTTCCAATCCAGTAGAATTGGTCTTCCTTTTCATCATTCTTGCTGGTGGCCTTGCTGGAAACCGGCTTGGCTATCGCGCCTGCCTTGATGGCCTGCTGCTCGCATTCTGCTGTTGTCTTGCAGGGCAGCTCGCCCGTATTGGCCGCGTGGGCCAGTGTGGCAGCCAGGCTGAGCGCCATGATCGCCAGCGCCTGGGGCTTCAAACGGAATAGGTCATGATTCATTTTTCTGTCTCCTGGATTTAATATTGATTAGTGCTGGCTCTTGTGGCCATCGTGAGCGAGTTGTCCGGATGGCGGCAGACAGCAGCTCCTGGTCTGCTGTCAGTCGTGTTCCGGGCCTTGCATGGGCGGCCTGTTGCTACTCAGGCAAAAAGCCGTTGACTGAAAGATACCGTTCGCCAGTATCATAGTTGATGCCCATGACCCTGGCGTTGGCTGGCAGACTAGGCAATGTTTTGGCAATTGCCGCCAGCGTTGCGCCGCTGCTGATGCCAACCAGCAGCCCTTCCTGCGTAGCAGCGCGGCGGGCATAATCCAGCGATTCAGGGACCTCAACCGAGATCGTGCCGTCAAGCAGGTTCATGTCCAGATTGACAGGAATGAAGCCAGCGCCAATGCCCTGCAGCGCATGCGGGCCGGGTTCACCGCCGGCAATGACAGCGGAGGCGGCAGGTTCAACTGCCAGCACTTTCAATTGTGGCCAGTGTTTTTTCAGGGTACGGGCAATACCGGTAATATGGCCGCCGGTACCAACAGCGGTAATCAGAAAGTCCAGTCCTTCAGGAAAGTCGTCGAGAATTTCCTTGGCTGTGCGCTCGGCATGCACCTGCGGGTTGGCCGGGTTGTCGAACTGCTGCGGAATCCATGCGCCAGGTGTTTGTTCGGCCAGTTCGACAGCGCGTGCAATGGCGCCTTTCATGCCTTTTTCCTTGGGGGTCAGATCAACCTGGGCGCCATAGGCCTTGATCAGGCGACGTCGTTCCACACTCATGCTTTCGGGCATGACAAGAATAAGCTTATAACCTTTGATTGCGGCCACCATGGCCAGGCCAACGCCCGTGTTGCCGGAGGTGGGTTCGATAATGGTCGCGCCCGGTTGAAGTGCACCGGACTGCTCTGCCGCTTCGATCATGGAAAGGGCAGCACGGTCTTTCAGGGAGCCACCGGGATTGAAACGTTCTGCCTTGATCCAGACTTGCTGCTGGCCGGGGAACATACGGGAAAAACGGATATGTGGAGTCTGACCAATAGTGTCAAGTACGGATTCTGCTTTCATGAAGTCGTATATGTATTTAAGGGAGAAAAAACCGAATATAGCATACTGTCTATGCTGCGGAACACAAGGTTTGCCCGGGCACAGGGCCATGCCTGCGATCGCGTTGCAGGTTGGTCAGCAGTGAAGGGTAAAGCACTTTGCAGCGTCAAACTGGTCGCAGCAGGCACATCGGGCACAGAGCAACTTCTTAATAACGGACGGCACCTGACTGCTGGCTGACCGTATGGCATATGTCATCCCGCCGTTGCACGAAACGGCTGCTGCTTGACGGACAGTTGATCCTGCTATACTACCAACGGAATAGAAAAAATCGTATTGCAAGACTAGTTGTATTAAGAAAAAAGGTAGCGTGGGCAGCCCAGGCTACCCAACACGCGAATATCGCGGCGTATCACAATCGTTATCGATGGTGAATCATGCATCGGTTTACGGGTTGAGGGTACAACTGAAACGAACGAGGAAATCGGCAATGGCGTCAGATCTGGAACTGGTAGGAAGGCTGGTTATGTCTGCGGTGCTGGGCAGTGTTATCGGCTTCGAACGGGAGCGATTGTCCTGGGCGGCGGGCCTGCGAACACATATGCTTGTGTGTGTGGGATCGACGCTGATCATGATCGTTTCCATATATGGGTTTTCAGATTCGTTGGGTGAGCATGTCACCCTTGACCCATCCCGTGTGGCTGCACAGGTCGTCTCTGGTATTGGTTTTCTGGGGGCGGGCGCCATTCTTGCACGAGGACAGGTCATTCGCGGCCTGACAACAGCAGCCAGTGTATGGTCGGTTGCCGGGGTCGGGCTTGCCGTAGGGGGTGGGCTGTATGTACCATCCATTTCGGCGACGATTATCATCCTGCTGATACTTGCCGGCATCAAGCCGCTGGAAAAACGCTTTATCGCCTATCACCAACGGCGTCATATCACCATCAAGGTCAAGCGCGGGCAACTAACCCTGGGTATCTTCAATCAGGCGCTTGGCGTGAGCGCGAATCGAGTCAAGCAGTTTATTGTGCAGCCCTCTGAAAAAGAAGAATACGATAATGTGTACGTTGTCTTTTCCAGGATGTCACCTCAGGAGTACTTGTTGATACGCAAGAAGTTCAACGACATTCCGGGTCTTGAATCCATTTCCGAAAGGGCGTCTGACGAAGAGATCGATCCGTACTCGTGGTAAAGAGAGGCTGACACCACATTTAGACGGGTGCGCTTATTCAAATGCACTATGCAATACGAGTCAGACGGCGATCGGCACTGGCCGGGCACGCAGCTCATACAGTGTGATGCCAATGCCGCTGGCACAGATGACACCGATGCCAAGCCAAGTGATGCTATCGGGAAACTGGTTCCATATCAACCAGCCTAACGCTGTTGCGCTGATAATTTGCAGATAGACAAAGGGCGACAAGAGCGATGCAGGCGCCTGGCGATATGCCTGAATCTGCAATAAATGGCCCAGGCCGCCGGTAATGCCGGTAGACAGAAGCAACAGCCATTGTTTTAGGTCCAGCACTGCGAGTACCTGCAGCACTTCATCAATCGTAAACAGCGTATATACGGTCAGCACGACGGTACCAAACAAGCCGCTCCAGATCAGCGTGGTAAATGGATTGTCGCCGGCCAGTCGCCGGTTGGCGATAAACTGCATGGAAAAAATCACTGCATTGGACAATCCGAAGAACACCCCGGTAGGATCAAGCCCGCCTGACGGACGGATCACAATCAGAATGCCAAGAAACCCCACGATGGCGGCAATCCATCGAGACAGCATGGCCTTTTCCTTGAGTATCCACGGCGCGACCGCCAGAAGAATAAGCGGCGCAATAAAATTGATCGCGGTGGCCTGCGCCTGGGGGAGGTAACGCAACGTCGTGAAAAACACCATGGTGGAAGTGAGCATGAAAACGCCACGCAGCAGCTGTTCCACCGGTTTTTTGGTTTTCAGAATCTGCCAGCCCCTGGCCGGGATGATAATGGACGCCACCAGAATCAGATGCACCGAATAGCGCACCCAACACAGTATAAGCAGGGGGACGCCGACAGACATCAACCATTTGCCGGTGGCATCCAGCATGGACAGCACCGACATCGCCACCAGCAGGGAAAGGATTCCGGGCAGGGGGCTGGAAATTGACAAAGTCGGCTGATTCATGTGATTCCGAAGGCTGCAGGCCGGGGCTGTCACGGGTGCAGTGTCCGGCAAAAGGTACTGGGGTAAATCCTGACTGTTATGGTAGAGGATTTACCCTGACAACACCAGCGTATGTGGTTGCCGGTTGTGCTTTCCAGCCCCGAGTGTTGTCATTATCACAACTGTCGCGACCCCCGCAGGCGAAATCAAGCGGTAATCTAAAGCGCGATGTGCGCACGCCATGCAGGAGTCGCAGCATTATGCGCGATAATGCTTGGTGACGATCTTTGGCTGTTTTCAATAACCGGGCCGGCGCTTCCAGTAGGCTTGATCCACTGCAATATCGTGCCAGGTTACTAGCCGATTGCCTGCTGCCCATCAGGTATTGCCCTGAACAGCCAGTCGTGTCCGGCTGCGTGTGCGCAGGAAATACCAGATTGACACGGCCATCAATGTACCCAGGAGCACCATCTCAAGCTGGACGCTGGCATTAAAGGCTTGTTGGTAGTCATGTCCCTGCAGCAGCGATTGTGAAAACACCACGCCCAGCAGCGCCGGTCCAAAACCCATTGATGCCTGTTGTATCGTCGACAGCATGGCGCTGCCTGAACCAGCCTTGTCTGGCGGGATCTGCGACATCCCGATGCGGTAGAAGGCGCCGACTATAAATGCCTGGCCAATACCGATAAACAGAGATGGAATCGTCAGCGACAGCAGGTTGGGGGCGGGCCAGACATGTTGCAAGACCCAAAGCAGGATGAGCAGACCAGGAATGACCATGGCGCAACCCAGTATGAACGTCGGGAGCAATCCGATGCGGGCCACCACGCGGGTGCTGAGCAGCGAGCCCACGAAAAAGAACACGCCAAGCGCAATAAATGAATTGCCCGATTGCAACGGCGTCAGGCCGGCGCCGGCCTGTAGCGTGAGCGCCAGCACGAACATGAAACCGCTCCAGCAGGCGAAAAACAGGATGGCGGTGAAAAAGCCGAAACGAACGGTGGGCAGCCGCAGCAGGGAAGGGGGAAGTAAGGGCAGGACACCGCGGCGTTCCTGACGAACTTCTGTTTTCCACAGGGCAACGGCCAGCGGTATTGCGCAAGCGAGCGCGGCCAGGCATAGCCAATTCCAGTTCATCGACGGTCCGAGCGCGACCGGAAGCAGAATACTGATAATGAGCAATGCCAGCAAGAGCGTTCCCGGACCATCGATGCCTGCCGGATTTTCCCTACGGGTTTCAGGGATATGGCGTGACGATAAAAACAGTACGGCTGCACAAACCGGTAAATTGATCAGAAAAATACTGCGCCATTCCGACCCTGCGATATTGGCATGAACCAGGAAGCCGCCCAGCACTTGCCCGATAATGAATGACAGGCCGCCTATGGAACTGTACAGGCCAATGGCGCGGGAGTGTGAATGGCCCTTGAGGCAGACGTGGATTGTAGCCAGTATTTGCGGCACCAGCAGGGCGGCAGCGACGCCTTGCAGTGTACGGGCCAGCAATAGTAGCGAAATGCTGGGTGCAATACCGCAAAGCAATGATGAAATACCAAAGAGCAATACGCCGATATTGAAAAGGCGCCGGCGTCCGTACATATCGCCCAGCCGGCCTCCCATTGCCAGCATCACGGCGAAAGCCACGCCGTATACCGCGACCATCAGCTCAAGCTCATACTCGGTTGCGTGCAGGGAGCGGGCAACCGAGTCCAAGGCCACGTTGATAATGGAAAAGTCTATTTGTGGCAGGAACATGCCCGCCAGCAGGACAGACAGACCGGCGTTGTTCAGGCGGCTGGTATCTTGCGGTGCATCCGACATCATAAAAAATCCTGGAAAAATATCATCGATGAAGTATTATGAGTATGTTTTTAGACGGGTACCAGAGTCTGTTTAGCCTGGTATAAATAGTGTAGGTCTGACAAGCCTGAGCGGCCGCGCTGCTATAGCAGCGCGGGGCCCTGGTCAAAGTAAAGCAATTGTGGTCGCAACGGGATGTTGATTGAACGCAGGCATACAAACTCGCTTGCGTTATCACGTTTGTAAAAACCGTTGCAACAGTGCTGCCCAGATGGCAGGAGTGAAAATGAAATTGACCGACAGCATGACCGCCGTTATAACGCATGCGGCAGCAGAGAACTGGAAAACACCTATTGACGATAGGGTAGATCGGGCGATGGAGTTGGGCATGTTTCTGCGCGCTCGACGTGAAAGTCTCGATCCGCGCCGGCTGGGACTACCCAGATACGGGCGTACTCGCACGCCTGGGCTGCGCCGCGAAGAAGTGGCGCAACTGGCTGAGATCGGTATTACCTGGTATACCAAACTGGAACAGGGACGTCCCATACGCGTATCGCCCAAAGTGCTGCAGGCTGTCGCATCTGCGCTACAGTGTACCGATACGGAAACGCGTTATATCTTTACGCTGGCGGGCCTGGCCAACCCAGCCTCGGCTGTATCCGGGAAAATCTGCCGCATGATGCCAAATGCCATACAGACGATTCTGGACCAATTACATCCATTGCCGGCCATTGTGCAAAATGCCAGATATGACATTGTTGCCTTTAACGCTGCCTTCTGCCGGATGATCGACCGCGACCTGAATCAGGTTTGCCCCGAAGACCGCAATTGTATTTATCTGACTCTTACCGATCCGCAGATCAGGAAGGTCACGCAGGACCTGCCTCAGACGATCACACATATGGCGGCACGGCTACGCGCGCAGATGGCCGCGCATCTGGGCGACCCCGCCTGGGAACGCTATTTGCAGCGCTTGCTTGCCTGTTCCTTTGAATTTGCTGAAATCTGGCACCAGAACCGCGTGTGCGCCACGGTGGATCATATCGTGCGCTACAAATATGCCGGTCTTGGCACACTGGAAGTATTGCAGACCAATTGGTGGAGCATGCCGATGGCCGGCGAGCGTCTGCTTGTCTATGTACCGGTTGACCAGGTGCACCACGCGCTTTGGTCCAAAAGGATGGAAACGCATGCTGCCTGAACCGGTGAATCTGTCGCGCTTCGACCCACAGACCCTCAGGTTGTATTTGCTGGCGGCACGTTCGCTGAACCTGACCCGGGCTGCGCAGGATGCGCATATGACGCTGTCGGCGCTCAGCAAGCGGATTTCGGAACTGGAAAAGCAGATCGGTTGCGAACTGTTTATCCGCAGGGCAAGGGGGCTGGAACTGACACCCGCAGGTCATGCCTTGGTCGAACATGCACAATTGGTTATCGCCGCTGTGACCCGGCTCACTTCAGACATGAGTGCGTATTCCGCCGGTCTGCGTGGGCAGGTGCGGATCTGGGCCAATACGTCATCTGTGATTCAGTTCCTGCCACGGGACCTGGCTGCATTTTCCAGAACGCATCCGGCGATCAGGCTGAGCCTTGACGAAAAGCTAAGCCATGAAATTATTACTGCGCTTACGCAGGAAAGAATTGATATCGGTATTTTTGCTGACAACATTCCCAGCGGGCAGGTAGAAAAATATTTCTATCGTCATGATCAATTGGTGGTGCTGGTGCCGCGCGGACATCCGTTAGGAAAACACAAGCGGATTCGCTTTGCACAGGTGCTGGACAATGACTTTGTCGGGCTCTCGGATGGCAGTTCGCTGCAGGTGCGCATGCAGGATGCGGCTCTGGCTGCCGGCAAAACCCTTCGGTTGCGCGTTCAGGTCAGCAGCTTCGACGCAATCTGCAGGATGATCGAGGCAGGGTTGGGGGTCGGCTTGTTGCCGCTGGAAGCGGTCCGGCCGGAAATTATCGGCAAGGGGCTTCACGCGCTGGCGCTGGACGACGACTGGGGTCAACGCACCTTGTATGTCGGCGTACGCAGCGCCGTTGGTCTCAAGCCCGATGCGCAGCGACTGCTTGACTTTCTGAAGTAGGCCCATCAAGCGGGATGACCGCTGACAGATATGCCTGTTCACGGCAGTGGCGGGGTAAGGTCAGGTCAGCGCGGGCACCGCGCTAATGAATATCTGCCGCTGTCGACGGACCCCGAGCCTTGAAAATATGGAAAGGGTCATCATCAAATTACCAATTTTCAAACGGGCATATTCCGGTCATGATGGCGAAAACCCATTTTGAATAAACAGGTAATACATGTCGAAACCGCTGGATGGAATCAAAGTACTGGAGCTGGGACAGCTCATTGCCGGACCCTTTGCCACCAAAATGCTGGCTGAGTTTGGCGCAGAAGTCATCAAGATAGAACCGCCCGGTACCGGCGATCCGCTAAGAAAATGGCGCTTGCTGCACGAGGGAACGTCTGTCTGGTGGGCGTCGCAGTCGCGCAACAAGAAATCGGTCACGCTCAATTTGCACGAGCCGGAAGGCCAGGATGTCATACGCCGGCTGGTAGCTGATGCAGATGTGATTGTAGAGAATTTTCGCCCCGGCACGCTGGAAAAATGGAATCTGGGTTTTGATTCACTCAAGCAGATTAATCCGCGGCTGATCATGCTGCGCGTATCGGGTTATGGACAGACCGGCCCCTATAAAGATCTCCCGGGGTTTGGTGTGGTGGGCGAGGCGATGGGCGGTCTGCGTCATTTGAGCGGCGAGCCGGATCGACCTCCGGTGCGCGTGGGTATTTCAATTGGCGATTCGCTCTCTGCCTTGCATGGCGTGATTGGTGTGTTGCTGGCCTTGCGGCATCGTGATCAGTTCAATGGCGCCGGCCAGGTGGTGGACGTTGCCTTGTATGAATCCGTGTTCAATATGATGGAAAGCACCATCGCCGAATATTCGGTATTCGGACAGGTGCGTCAGCCAGCCGGCAGCAGCCTGCCCGGAATTACGCCAAGCAATGCCTATCGCTGTGCCGACGACAAATATGCGCTGATTGCAGGTAATGGGGACAGCATATTCAAGCGGCTGATGTCCCTGATCGGACGTGACGATATTGGCGAGGACCCGGCATTTCAATATAACGACGGGCGTTCAAAGCAGGCTGACTATATCGACGGCGTGATCGGACAATGGACGGCGCAGCATACGCTTGATCAGGTACTTGAGCAACTGCACGCGCACCGCATCCCCGGTGGACGTATTTATGATGCGGCCGATATCGCTAAAGACCCGCATTATCATGCACGACAAATGCTCATCGACGGTGAGCTTGAAGATGGCACACCGGTAACCTTACCTGGAATCCTGCCCAAATTGAGTGAAACTCCGGGCGATGTGCGACGACGAGCGCCGGTGCTGGGACAGGATACCGAGCAGGTCCTGGAGCAGTTGGGCATTGATGCTGCAACCCGTGATGACTGGAAAGCGCGAGGCATTATCTGAAACGCAAAGCCATGACTGCGGCCAGATAATTATTTTCAGCAGCCATTCCGACATGGCCAGGCACGGAATTTATTGACGCGCAGCGCGTCAGGAGCAAGATATGAAAAAACTGTTTATCCAGGAAGTCGCCCCAAGGGACGGGTTCCAGAACGAAGCGCGGTTTATTGAAACGGACGACAAGATTGCTTTTATTGACCAACTGAGCCAATGCGGCTATGCCAAAATAGAAGTGACCTCGTTTACGTCTCCCAAGGCCATTCCGGCCCTCAAGGACGCCGAGGCGGTGATGCATCGAATCCACCGCAATCCGGATGTGATTTATACCGTACTGGTGCCTAATCTGCGGGGCGCCGAAAGGGCCATGTCCTGCGGTGTAGATGAAGTCAATCTGGTCATGTCGGTGAGCGAAACGCATAATCTGTCGAATCTGCGCATGAGCCGCGAGCGCTCATTTGAACAGCTCGCGGCCGTGATAGGTGAGGTCAGAAACACCAGTACAGCTATCAACGTGTCTTTATCCACCGTTTTCGGCTGTCCGATGCAGGGGGATGTTGCACAGGACGACGTGCTGGCCTGGGTGGACCGGTTCGCACAGTTAGGCGTGGATGGCGTAACGCTATGCGATACCACGGGCATGGCCTACCCAACCCAAGCGGGCAACCTGTTTGCTGCTGTCCTGGCACGCTTCCCAAATCTGCAAGTGACCGCCCATTTTCATAATACGCGCGGCATGGCGCTGGCCAATACTGTGACTGCCTTGCAGGCCGGGGTTGTGCGTTTTGACAGCTCTCTGGGCGGTCTTGGCGGTTGCCCCTATGCGCCAGGCGCCTCCGGAAACGTCACGACCGAAGATATGGTTCATATGCTCGAACTGATGGGCTACGACACGGGCATAAATCTGGAGGGCATTCTGGCGATCAGTCGTACGCTTGTGCCGTTGATCGGACATGACGTGAACAGTCAGACGCTTGCCGCGGGTACCCGCATGGCCTTGCATCCGGTACCGGATTACGTCAGGCAGTTGCAGCGGACGCAGTGAAAGCCAGAGCAGGATCAGAATCAATTGCAATGATCGGAACAAAGGGAGTCTGTTCTGATCTTAGGAAAGATAGATGAGTATTCATACAAAACATTGGAGACATACATGAAACGCAAATTCTTAAAACACGCGCTGCTGACACTGGGCGCAACTACAATTGCTTTTACGAACGCAATGGCACAGGAAGCGGCGTACCCGCAGCGCCCCATTTCACTGATCGTTTCAGCCGCCCCGGGTGGCACAACCGATCTGGCGGCACGTATGATTGCCGATCCGCTCAGCAAGGAACTGGGTCAGCCGGTGGTGGTGGAAAACAAACCAGGCGCGTCGGGCGGTATTGCTGCGCAGCAGGTATTGCGTGCCAAGCCTGATGGCTACACGTTACTGCTGCAGTATTCGGGCTACCAGGTTATTACGCCAAGTATAGAAAAAGTCAGTTGGGACCCGGTCAAGGACTTTACGCCCATAGCAAATGTGTTGTCGGCTCCTCAATTGCTGGTTGTCAAAAAAGACCTTCCAGTCAACAGCCTGAAAGAGTTGGTGCAGTACGCCAAAGATAATCCGGGCAAGCTCAATTATGCGTCTTCCGGTACCGGTGCGCTTCAGCATGTGGCAACCGAACAGCTTAACCAGATGGCCGGCATCAAGACAACCCATGTTCCATACAAAGGGACCGGACCTGCGCTGACTGATTTGCTGGCAGGTGTGGTTGATTTGACCATTACGACGCCGCCACCGCTTTTGCCGCATATCAAATCCGGTGCGCTCAAGGCACTGGTTGTCACAAGCAAGGAACCATTGCCTTCGCTTCCTGACGTGCCCACCGCCAGTGCTGCAGGCTACCCGGATTTGCTGGTCTCTTCCTGGTTTGCCATGTACGGTCCGAAAGGCGTGCCCAGCGATGTGGTACAACGGCTGAATGTGGCGATTGAAAAAATCATGGCAACGCCGGAATATAAAAAGAAAGCTGAAGGCCTGGGAGCGACCGCTGAGTACATGGGTCCGGAACAGTTGGGCAAATATACCGGCGAGGAGTTGGCCCGGTGGAAAAAAGTGATTGATGCTGCTGGCATCAAGGGTGGCAACTGAGCAATTGACCGGTTAACCTGAGCACCTTGTGAGCGCACTCGGCAGGACAGGACGATTACGGTTGCAATGAAATTTTTAGTGGCCGGGGCCTGCACATGCTGCCCCGGCCACTATTGCATATATGATAGCGGCATATTTTTTACTGAAGGGGAGACAGAATTGAAAAGATCCTTACTGGCCGTTATGGCGGCATTGGCCTCGGGCAGCGCGCTGGCCGCGTATCCGGAAAAGCCAATTACCATGATCATTCCGTTCCCGCCGGGACAGGCGACCGATACCTTTGCCCGTGCGCTTGCCGATGAATTGGGTAAAGCGGTGGGGCAACCTGTTATCACGGAAAACAAAGCGGGTGCCGGCAGCAATATTGGCATGCAGCAGGCTGTCAGGGCCAAGCCCGACGGCTACACGATTGTGGTAGGCGGCAGCGCTGCGGCCGTGAACCAGACACTCTACACAAATCCAGGATATAGTCTGCAGGGCGATCTGAAGGCCGTATCAGGCGTATTTTCTGTTCCTCTGATTTTTCTGGCCAATCCCAAGTCAGGGATTCATTCGCTGCAGGACGTAGTCGACAAATCCCGGGCGGAACCCGAGTCGCTGGCCTATGCCAGTGCCGGCATTGGCGGCACCCAGCATTTGTCGGCAGAAATGTTCCAGGCAGGCACGCATATTTCGCTCAGACATATTCCATACAAAGGCAGTGGTCCTGCACAAACTGATTTTATCGGTAATCAGGTACCGCTCATGGTCGATTCGGTGACCGCGGCATTGCCTTATATCAAGGACAAAAAGGCTGTGCCGTTGGGCGTGACGACGGCCACCCGCTTAAAGGCACTGCCCGATGTACCGACAGTAGGCGAGATGGTTCCCGGCTTTGAGGCCATTGGCTGGGCTGCCGTATTTGTACCACGCCAAACACCCGCAGCTGTGGTTGAAAAATTGAACAGTGAAATCGTCAAGGCGCTCAACGGTCCTAAATTGTCGGCTTTTATTGCTGATCGCGGAGCGATACCGATGCCACAAACGACGCAACAGGCCGATGACTTTATGAAGGCCGAAGTGGCCAAATGGGGTAAGGCAGTGAAGGATTCGGGCGCGACGGTCGATTAAGGCAAGGCTGGTTAAGCAGAGGCGCGGTTATACAGCAAGGTGCTGTTCAAATCGATTGGGCAGTGCTGCCTGTGCAATAACGCGTCGGCTATCCGCCAGTCTTGCGAAAGGTCAGATTAATGCGGTTTGAACCGAGCAACGGGTGCGGATTGTCTTTAAGCGCCATGACGCCGTGGTAACGCAAACGATCGGGGCCGCCCCAGACCACAATATCGCCATGAAACAGCGGAATTTTCTCAGGACGATCGCTGCGTTTGAGACCACCGAACTGAAACATGGCGGGCATTCCCAGTGAGACTGACACAATGGGGGCGGAAAAGTCTGTCTCGTCCTTGTCCTGATGCAGGCTGAGCCGGGCGCCCGGCACGTAGCGGTTGATCAGGCAGGAGTCAGGTGCAAAGCCGGCATAACCGCAGTGGTCAGCTGCCTGTCGGGCGAGCGCCAGGAATACCTCTGGCATAGCGGGCCATGGCTGGTCGGTTTCAGGGTCGATCGCCGCATAACGATAGCCTTTGCGATCGGCAGTCCAGCCGACGGCGCCACAACAAGTGAGAGCCACGGACATGGTATAGCCGCCTGGTGTGACCATATGGCGAAAGGGTGATTGCCGGCGAATCTGGCGCAGTTGCGTCAACACCCTGTCTACATATTCCAGCGCATATCCACGCAATACCCATGCACCGGGTCCCAACTGCACGTCGGTGTCATTTGTAGCGGGTGCGGGCAAGGCATCAGGTGAGAAAAGTGAAATTGTATTCATAATATTGAAGTTAAATATCGTGCTGCACGCAGCGCTACGGCGAAGGCTTGTTGAAAATCGGCATTGCGACATAAAGCAGGATGAATGCAGTGATGCACGTGACCGTTACTCCACAGCGTGTCGATTCGCGGATATGCCAACTGCTTGCGTTAACTATTCGCTTGGCAGAGCGATTTGTACATATATCAAAAAGCCTGAGTATAAAAATGCCAGCCTATAACGTTGAAATGCCAGCCTATTACGTTGGGGTGTAAAACCCGCAGCCTGCAAACAACGAAGCTGGCTGTTGTTGGCGCCGGCAGCACCGGGCTGCGGAGTCTGTCTGCGACAATGCGTTCTTACTGTGGTTTAATGTTTCTTCTGCTAAAGCGGGATAACGCTTTAGTGAGAACAACACAGCAGTGCGTCAATGTTGAGACCAAGCAGCCCCGGTTTCTGGATCACGGGGCAAGGCGCTACGACCAACTAAGGCCGTTATGGCAGCGACGGCCGGTCTGTTTCCTGTCATGCTGTTATTTTATAATAATACTGGTTAAATATATAGTATTTTATTTTTGGTTACCCATGTCCGAGCAATCGCAACACCCATCCTACCTGACAACACCTGTGCTGCTTTTGATGGCCGTCGCTTGCGGCCTGTGTGCAGGTGGCAACTATTTCAACCAGCCGCTGCTGCATTCCATCTCCGTCAGCCTGGGCATTACAGAGACCCGCGCGGCGCTCACTGTAACGGTCGCTCAGGTTAGCTATGCGCTGGGTCTGCTGTTTATTGTGCCGCTGGGCGACAAGTTCGAGCGCCGGCAGCTTGCTGTCGGGCTGATGGTGCTGGCTGCGATCGGACAATTTATCAGTGGCCTGGCAATCAACAGCAGCATGTTGTTTGTCGGCGTTGGCATGGCAGGGCTGTTTTCGGTTGCTGCACAGGTCCTGGTGCCGATGGCCGCCATTCTGTCAGCGCCATCGCGCAGCGGCCGGGCAGTGGGCATGGTCATGAGCGGCCTGCTTACAGGTATCTTGCTTGCCCGAAGTGTTGCCGGCCTGCTATCCGGTATTGGCGGATGGTCAACCGTTTATCTGGTGTCCGGCGTCATCATGCTTGTTATTGCTGTGGTCCTGTGGCTCAAGCTGCCGTCCTCCAGAAACCCGCAAACCCATGGCTATCTGTCCATTCTCATGTCGTTGTTTACCTTGCTGCGTGAACAGCCGCGCCTGCGCACCCGCGCGCTCATGGGCGGGCTGGGTTTCGCATCGGTCAGTGCGCTGTTTTCGACCATGGCGCTGCTCCTGGCCGGACCTGCACACGGTTTGAGTGATGTGGCCATTGGCCTGGTGGGCCTGGCCGGCGTCATGGGCGCCTTGATGGCATCATTAGGGGGGCGCCTGGCCGATCGTGGCCTGGGTGATACGGTGACTGCCATCAGCGTTGTGCTCTTGCTGCTCAGTTGGGGTCTGCTATGGCTGGGACACGATAACCTGTGGTGGTTTATTGCGGGCATGCTGGTGATTGATCTGGCCCTGCAGGGCGTGCACATCAATAATCAAACCACTATATTTGCCTTGCTGCCACATGCACGGTCGCGCTTGAATGCAGTGTATATGACCAGTTATTTCATTGGTGGTGCCTCTGGATCGACACTGGGTACAGTCGCCTGGACTTACGGCGGATGGGCCGGCACCTGCCTGCTGGGAGGCTTGTTGGCGATCATGACCGGTCTGGCCACCTGGGCAGACCGCAAGGTCAAGTCAGCGATCGTGCGTGGAGAGCATACGCCGGCAACAGTAACAGAACAATAGAAGTCAATTTTTTATTTATTTTTGATCAAGGGAGACACAAATGAAAATTTTTTATTCAGCCGCTTCGCCTTTCGTGCGCAAGACGATGATCGTTGCCGACGAACTTGGAGTGGCGGAACGAATCGAACGCCTGCCGGCCGCAGCCAATCCTGTGAATCGCGATCGTAATATTATTCCGTTCAATCCGCTGGGCCAGGTGCCAACGTTTATTACGGACGATGAGCAGGTGCTGTTCGATAGCAAAGTCATTTGTGAATACCTGAACACCACTTTCAAGGGCAAGCTGTTTGGCGACGACAACACCCGCTTCAAGTTGCTGACAGATCATGCGGTGGCAGACGGCGCCATTGCTGCTTCATTGCTGGTCCGCTATGAACTGCTGGCGCGTCCCGAAGCGTTGCGCTGGAACGAATGGCTGGAGGGTCAGACCGATAAAATCACGACTGCATTGCAGTACTTCGAAGACAAGGCGCAGGAACTTCACGATCGAATAGATATCGTTACTATCACGCTGGCATGTGCTTTCGATTATCTGGATTTCCGGCTGCCGGACTATAACTGGCAGAAGCGTTTCCCGGGTCTGAAAGCCTGGTATGACAAATTTTCCGTACGCGAGAGCATTGCCAAAACCAAGCCTCAGTAAAATGGGTGCTGATTCGCGGCAGCCGCCTTGTTCATGATTGTTGCCGCGAATCGATACTGCTTATTGATGCCACATATTGATGCCGCATATGGGGTTACCATTCCGGTTAAGGGAACAGGGGGCGATGCATATTACAGATCGAAGGGCTTTTCTTCAGTTGATGGCGGCAGCGGGCGCTGGCATGTTCGTTCCCGCAATGCTGCGCGCCCAGCAAGGGATGGAGCAGTTTTATGATCTGCCGACGTTTGGTAACGTCAGCTTCATGCACATCACAGACCTGCAGGCTCAATGGAAGCCTTTGTATTATCGTGAGCCTGCTGGCCAGGCGGCGATTGGTCCGGCAGGCGCAACACCGCCCAATATGACCGGTGATGCGCTGCTGCAATACTACAACCTGATGATCGGTTCGGTCCAGGCCTATGCTTTCAGCAGCGCAGACTATGCAGCCTCGGCAGCCGACTACGGCATGCTGGGCGGAGTGGCGCACCTTGCATCATTGATTGGCATCGTCAGGCGCTCTCGCAAGCAGGCATGGCTGTTGGATGGCGGCAATGGCACGCTGGAATCGTCGGCGCCCTGGTCGAGCGCTGATGGAGCGACGGAAATCCATCGTGCCCTGGATGTAGACCTGGGTTTGCCGGACCGCACGCATATTCTGGCAACCGCAGCCTCAGAGGACGCTGGTCTGACGCCGACATCGGATTCCAATTTATCGCCACCCGGCCAGGGGAGAGCTGTGCACTATCCATACATCGCACACAATGTGTTCGATCCGGTTGACGATAAGCCCCTATATGCGTCCTATATCCTGCAGAAGCGAAATGGCATCACGATTGCCATTATTGGGCAGGCCGCCCATAACGAGCCGTTTGCCAGGGACAGCTATGGCGAACACACCATGCCAGACGCCAGTAGCGGGGTAAAAAGCCAATTGGCCATACGTGTGGACGAACACGATTTACAGCGTATTGTTGATGAAGTGCGGGACAAAGGTGCGCAAGCCGTGCTCTTGCTTTCCAGGGCTGGTGTCGATGCAGATTTACAACTGGCAACCCGTGTTACCGGCATTGATGTGATACTGGGCGGGCGTTCGGTGACGCCATTGCCGGAACCCATCCTTGTTTCCAACAACAAGGGTAAAACCGCTGTCACCAACGCGGGCGCGCAGGGACGGTTTCTGGCCGTACTGGATTTGGATATCGGCAAAGGCGGCCTGGTGGATTTTCGCTATAGCCTGTTGCCGGTGGTGGCCAGCTTTGTCCAGGCCGACAGCCGCATGGCAAAACGGGTCGATGATGCCTACATGACAGTCAAGACCAGCGTGTCAGAAAAAATCGCCATGACCGAAGGGTTGCTTTACCGCCGGGGCACTTTCAACGGCACCTGGGACGAACTCCTGCTGCAAGCCATGTTACAGCGAAGCGGGGCGCAGATAGCGCTGTATCCCGGATACCGCTGGGGGCCGACCCTGCTGCCTGGCGCTGCAATTACCCGCGAAGACATGATCAACCAGTTGGCATTGGGCGAAACACATATGTGTTCGGGAACGGTGCGCGGCAGGTACATCCATGCCGTGTTGGAAGCGGCCGCTCAAGCGCTTTTCGATGCTGATGCGTACAAGCGCTCAGAACAGGATATGTTGCGAACAGGGGGCTTGCACTACCAGATCGACCCAGACCAGGTTCCGGGCAAGCGTATTAAGAACGTGATGGTTGGCAATCAGCCGCTGCTGGCCGATGAGAAATATAAAGTGGCTGCGTGGGGATTGAGCACGCCATTTGAATTTGACCAGGCAACGCCAGCAGAGGCGAGCAGGGCGGTCGGCAAAACGAAAATAAGCAACGGCAGTGAAAGTGAAGATTCAGCGCAGGCCAAGGGGGCAATCCGAGAATCAGAAGATTTGCCGGCCGGTGCAACACTGACCATGCTGGATGTGCTGGAAAATTATTTGAAGCAGCGCAAGACCATACCGGAAATGAAAACCTATGCGCCGGAGATTGTCAGGGCGAAACGGCCGGTTTAGCGTTTATTTGGGGATGTGAAAACGTAGCTGATCCGCTTTACTCTTCAGGTTTGTTATGCGATTCCTGCAATGCCTTGTTCTTTGCCCTGGTATCCCAGACAACCAGTCCAAAGATCAGGTTGCAAATGAGCCATAGCATAATAATCATGCTCAGGCCCAGGCCTTCGGCGTCTTCGGTGCCGCGTGGCAGGGCGCTGGACTGCGAGCCGCGATCAAGCGCGCCCATACTGACCATAACCCAGCAAATCATGGTCAGGTTAAACGCGATAAAAAGCCATTTGACGACTTTTCCTGTCAGGGTTCGTTGCGCCTTTTCCAATTGAAAACCACAAGAGACGCATTTGGTGGCTGCGTCTTCCAGTTCGGTAGTGCACTTCGGGCATGATTTCATCGGACTGCTCCTGTCTATTTTTTGCACATGCAACAGTCCAGGCTGTTGCCGGTTTTATCTGCAGTCTGGCGCCGGCTTTGGTATATCACACCTTTCCCGGCAATTTACCGTATGTCGATCCCTGTGCTATATGCAGCAATATAGCAGTGATCAGCATTGCCTGCGAATAAATTTCTTTGCCGTGACGCCAGTGCCTGACTCGTATGCTCTCCTGGAGCCGCCGTTATGAAATCATATAGCGAGCACGATCCCCAAGCGCTGCCTGCTGATATTCCATTTGCATTGTACGTACACCGGTTCGCGTATCAGGAGTCGGCTTACCACGTACTAGATCCGGATCAGTCGCTTGCCCAGGTTTTCACCCCGGTACAGTTCAGCAATTGCTCCGGGCGCTGTGTGCAGACCATCAGTGATATGTTCACGGTAAGTCAATTTCTTTGCCCTGACCAACTGCTCGAGCTGCGTAACGTAAGAAGCATAGGTGTCCTTGTGGTCGAACAGAATGAAACCCTGCATTCGGGCCCGGCGGGTCAGCAGAATACGGTTTACGCGAGGACCCATGGGGGGTGGATCCCAGCTGGGGATTGACGCTGTTCCGCACACAATCACGCGAGCGCCGATAGCCAGATGCTGCATGACCGCGTCTGAAATGGTTCCTGCCGTGTTATCAAAATAGACATCCACACCCTCTGGGCATGCATTTTTGATGGCCTGATCAATATCGTCGGTCTTATAGTTGATGACATGATCGTAGCCGAATGCTTCATAACACGCTTTGGCTTTTTCAGATGAACTGGTCAAGCCTACTGTACGACAGCCCATGGTTTTGGCAAGTTGCCCCACGCAAGAGCCCACGCCGCCGGCAGCGGTGGACACTACCACGGTGTCACCTGATTTTGGAGAGCCCAGTTTGTCCAGTGCAGTGGCAGCTGTGATACCGTTCAATCCCAATACCCCCAGATAAAGGGAGGGGGGAAGATCGCTGGCGGTTATTTTCTGGACAATCGCCTCGGGTTTGATCGTGGCGTAGGTTTGCCAGCCAAACCAGCCCATCAGGCGCTCGCCCTTGCTGACTGTCGATACGGTGGATTCGACAACCGTTCCCACACAAAGCGAACGCATCACGTCACCGACATTCACACTTGCGTAGTTATTGGCATCGGCCAGCCAGCCACGCATCGCCGGGTCAACCGACAACCATTCATTGCGCACGCGTATTTGCCCTACGTCAAGTTCAGGCACCGGCTGCCTTTCCAATCGGAAATTATCCGCAGCAGGAATGCCTGTTGGTTTGGATATTATCCGGATGACGTCGTTTTCAAGCATATTCATATACCCCTCTATATTTGTGCAATCATCTGTCAGATTATAAAAACTAAGGTTGAGTCATACTCAGGACCAGGTTTCACCTATCTGCCTTATCGGCTGGCGCTGCGACGCCGCAGCCCGGCAAAGGGGACCGCCTTCAGTTTTTGGCGCTAGCCCGTTGCCTGGGCAGGATTCAACGCGGTTAATCATGTACTGCAGATGCTATTGGCCAGTGCTGTTCTGCCATATTCTACCTATGGAAGGGATAGGTAGCTTCGTGAAAGGGAGCCGGGCCTAATCTTTTGGATTCGAAATGCTATTCGTCATAAAAAAATCGGGGTGCTATTTGCTTTTTTTTTTGCAAGTGTCATGAAGCGGTGGCAATGCGCTGCTCCTGGTTTGTTTCGACGACCGGGCCAGGCACATCGATGGTTCGGACGTCAAGGCCTATAAGCAAGTGCAGCGTCTTCGCGCAAGCGGGTCACGGCCATGTCAACGAACGTACGTACCTTGGCCGCCGCCTGCCGGTTTTCACGGTGAATGACGTGGATAGGCAAGGGTGCTGGCTCATAATCGTGCAGTACGATTTCCAGTTTTCCGCAAGCAAGGTAGGGCGCTATCTGATACGACAGCAGCCGTGTGATCCCAAACCCGGCCAGGGCCGCCTCGATCGCAGCATCATTTGTGGTAAGGGTCAGTCGCGGTGTCATGCGAATGGCACTAGTCTTATCCTGATGAACGAACCGCCATTCTGGAACGGGTGAAATACCACTGGTTGTAATGATGGTATGAGCGTGCAATTGCTCGGGCGTACTGGGTACACCATGGGTGGCCAGGTATTCAGGGGCGGCGCACACCACCGTACGAACCTGGCCGACCCGGATGGCTTTCATGCTGGAATCGGGAAGATGACCAATGCGCAGGCCTGCGTCCAAGCCTTCTTCGATCAGATTGACAACTCGGTCTACAAACAGCGAGGTCACATTTACTGCAGGATAGCGGTGCAAATAGCGCACGATAATTGGTGTTACAAACATTCGGCCGAACAGGGCGGGCGCGGTAATCGCCAGACGCCCTCGCGGTTCGGTAGTAATGCCGGATACTGCCTCGTCTGCTTCATCGGCTTCAGCAATTACCCGTCGTGCGTCTTCAAGATAACGCATACCCGCTTCGGTTGCCCTGACGATACGAGTCGTGCGAGTAAGCAAACGCACACCCAGATGGGTTTCCAATTCGGAAATGGCGCGAGTGACCGCTGGCGCTGACATTCCCAGGCTGCGGGCAGCAGCAGAAAAGCTTTCGGCTTGCGCTACCGCCACAAAGATTGACATGGCCCGCAGACGATCCATATATTATTCCGAAATATGCAAGAGTGAAATGTATTGTACGACTATTCTTCTATATAAAGAAATATTGCATAGTGATGGTGTCCGCAGCAACCTTGCTGCCTCCACTCAAGATAAAACAGCCGGAGCGAGCATCATGCCACGCGCATTTTCAACCATCACTTTCACACCCGCTGTCCGTGCAGCGCAGGCGCAGTACGGCAGTCGCGAAAGAAATATGCTGTTCGAAGAAGATTCGCAAGAGCGCAGTGCAATTGCGGAGCAGGAACGGGCGTTTATTCCCGATATTGATACCTTCTTTATGTCGAGCGTTGGCGCAAACGGCTGGCCTTACGTGCAGCATAGGGGTGGCCCCAAGGGGTTTTTGAAAATCCTGGATGATCATACTTTGGGGTTTGCTGACTACGCCGGCAACCGGCAATATATTTCGGCCGGTAATCTGATGAACGATGACCGCGTTATGCTTATTGTCATGGATTTTGCGCATCGCCGGCGCCTGAAGATATGGGGCCGGGCGCGAATCATTCACGAGGGCGATGCGCCGGAGCTGCTTGCCCGCCTGCAAATGCCAGCCTATCGCGCCCGGGTTGAGCGCGGATACATCATTACCGTACAGGCGCTGGATTTTAATTGTCCGCAACATATTACGGCGCGCTTCACCGAAGCTGAATTTATCGCCATGAACACGACGAAGGAACCTAAATGATTACGCTCTATGACCTTGCTGCGTCCGGCAATTGCCACAAAGTACGTCTGCTCTTGTCTTTGCTGGGCGTTCAATACCACAGTCGTGCTGTCAACTTGATGGACGGTGAACACAAGTTGGCGAATTTTTTGCAAATGAACCCGTTTGGCCAGGTGCCGGTGCTGGTTGATGGCGATGTGATATTGCGTGACAGCCAGGCGATCCTGGTTTATCTGGCCAAACAGTATGGCGATCACGGCTGGCTTGCCGCAGATGATCCCATCGCGATGGCGCAGGTAACGGCGTGGCTGTCTACTGCGGCCAATGAAGTTGCGCGCGGGCCCAATGATCTACGCTTACATTATAAATTTGGTCGACAACTGGATCTTGTTGCGGCCCAACAGATCACCGAAAGGCTGTATGGTATTGTGGAGCAGCAGCTTCAGGCTTCTGGCTGGCTTGTCGGCGACCATATCACCATTGCCGATATCGCTGTATATCCGTATATCGCATTGTCGCCTGAAAGCCAGGTCAGCCTGGCGTCATATCCGGCGCTGCTCGCGTGGGTTGGGCGTATACAGGCGTTGCCAGGATATGTGGGTATGCCCGGAATGTATTGCAGTGCCGAAAAATGACTTTGCCAGACGTTAGTGATTGATCTTACTTTACAGAAAAAGGGAATGATTTATGGACATGACACCTGAAATACGCCAGCCGGTACCGCCGTTTACGCTTGATTCAGCCGTGCAGAAAGTGCGCCTGGCCGAAGACGGCTGGAATTCACGCGATCCGCAGCGTGTATCTCTTGCATATACCGTCGATAGCAAATGGCGGAACAGGGCGGAGTTTGTCAACGGCAGGGACCAAATTGTTTCTTTTCTGACGCGCAAATGGGTCAGGGAGCTGGACTACCGTCTGATTAAGGAATTATGGGCATTCGATGACGCGCGCATCGCCGTGCGGTTCGCCTACGAATGGCACGATGACTCCAGGCAGTGGTTTCGGTCGTATGGCAATGAAAACTGGGAGTTTGACGGTAACGGATTAATGTTGCAACGTCATGCTTCCATCAACGATCTGCCTATCTTGGAAAGTGATCGCAAGTTCCGGTGGTCACTGGGAAGACGCCCCGATGACCATCCGGGCCTAAGCCAGTTGGGTTTGTAATTTGCCGGCCGGTCGTGATCACATGAATGGGTCAAAGTCCATAGGCAACCCCATCACGCCCCGGGTCTGCCGCACCGGATAGCGCACCGGTCTGATCGATATGAATGGCATGAACCCAGGCTATGGTGTGTCCAAATGGGTTCCTTGCCACCTGATATCCCATCGCCTCTACGGCATGGCTGACTGACCGAGGGATACGATTTGATATGTCGACGATATTGCTGGTCGACGAGAACCGGGCAGCCGAAACCGCGGCGTCAATAGGCATATCAAAGTCGATGACGTTCAGGATGGTCTGCAGAACACCCATCACGATTTGTGTGCCTCCTGGCGCACCCAGTATGATTTCCGGCTTGTCGTTTCTAAAAACGATACTGGGGCAGGACGAAGTAAAGCGTGATTTTCCCGGAGCAATACTGCCCGCACGACCTGGACGCGGGTCAAACACCCCCATGCAGCCGTTATACATGAAGCCCAGTCCTGGCGTAATGACGCCAGACGGCATACCCAGCGAATGCGTGATCGCTACGCAGTTGCCATCGGCATCGACGACAGATAAATGCGTGGTGTCTTTCGGTGGTGTAATTGCATCGTTAAATCGGGGTACGTCGACCTTTTTTCCTGCGCTGATCATCTGTGCAATTGCGGCGGCATATGACTTGGATAATATTTGATCCAGGGGAACGTCGACAAACGCCGGGTCTGCGATATGGCGGTCTTTGTCAACCGTAGCCTGTTTCATTGCCTCGCAGACCAGTTGTATATAATCGGCGCTATTATGTTTGTAACCTGGCAAATCGAAATGCTCAATGATATTGAGCATTTCGATGAGCATTGCGCCGCCTCCTGGTGGCTGATTGGTTGTGATGCGGCGATCCCGGTAAGTGCCCACCAGCGGTCGGTTCAAGGTTGGCTCGTAAGCCGATAGATCGTCCAGTGACAGAATCCCGCCCTGATTGGTCAGATCGGCGATCATTTGCTGCGCCATGTCTCCGCGGTAGAACGTATCTGCGCCATCGCGCGCGATCAGCTCCAGCGTTGCTGCATAATCCCGGTTATACAGCGGGGTTCCAATAGTTTTGGGCGAGCCGTCGGCGCGGCAATATAAATCACGGCCAGATTGCGTAAGCGCCAGCCGCTCGCGATTGGCTGCCCGGCCTGCAAGAGGCTCGTCGATCCAGAAGGCATACATGGCCGGACGAACAAAGTAGCCGCCGCGCGCCCACTCAATCGCCGGCGCAATTACGTCGCGCCAGGGCAGGCGCCCATGGCGCTCGTGCATGCGCTTGAGGCCCAGCAATGTGCCCGGTACGCCGATCGATTGCGCTCCCAGGTCATTGAGTCGCCCCTTGATTGAAAAACCAAATCCGTCGCGCGCTTCGCCCTGCAGAAGATGTTCCCACATATCGGCCCGGGCCAGTCCCGGCGCTGGTGCGTGAAAATCCACATACTCATGCGTTTTCTTGCAGGGCAGATAAAGCGCTGCCGTGCCAAACCCAGCTATACCGCACATCAAGGGATCGACCACAGTCTGAGAAAAAGCGCACGCTACGGCGGCATCCACCGCATTGCCTCCTGCCTGCAGGATTTCGATGCCTGATTCTGCGGCCTCGGGTTGAGGGCAAACCACCATGCCTTGTCTATTCATTTGTCATTCCTGATTATTTGACATTCAGATTCAGGTCGCCCACGGCTTCTTGCCATTTGGCGGTATCGCGAACAGTGATGTCGATCAAAGCTGACGATGGACCAGGCATTGCCCGGACCTGAACTGCGGCAAATTTCTGCTGGGCTGCCGGGTCATTCAGGAAAGTCTGTGTTGCTGCGTGCAGTTTCTTTATTACTGCTTCGGGTGTGCCCGCCTTGACAGCCACAGCGCTCCATCCGATGTTTTCAAAGCCCTTGAGGCCTAATTCGCCCGCGGTAGGCACGTTTGGAAGTTCGGGAACACGACTATCATTGAAAACCAGCAGAGGCTTGAGTTTGCCTTCTTTGATCAAAGGCAGAGCGCTGCTTAAGACAGGCGCCACAATTTGAGTGTTTCCACCCACGGTGGAAACAATACTGTCCGGTTCGCCGCGATAAGGGATATGCAGCATTTTAAAACCGGCCTGCTTCATCAGCATTTCCACAACCAGGTGTGTGGAGTTGCCATTGCCAGAGGACGCAAAAGTGATTTGTTCAGGATCTGATTTGGCCGCCTTTTGTAAATCGTCGTAATTGTTGAAACCTGATTGCGGGCTTGCTGCCAGGACAAACGGTACTGTGGTGAGCATGCCAACGCCGGCGAAGTCCTTTTCAGGAGAATAGGACAGGGGTTTATAAACGAATTTATTGAGCACCATCTGGGATACGCCGGCTAAAAACAGCGTATAGCCATTGGCTGGCTGGGACAAGACGGCCTTGGCTGCGATCACGCCACCTGCGCCGGGCCTGTTCTCTACCACAACAGGTACGTTGAGCGTTTTTCCAACGCTTTCGGCCCACATGCGTGCCAGATTGTCTGTACCGCCGCCAGCTTGCTGAGAAACAATAATTTTTATCGCACGTTGCGGAAACTCATCAGCGGCATGCGCCTGGCCCAGGCAGGCCAGCAGTAGCACGGTGGGGATCAATTTGTGTAGACTGGAGTAAACTCTCATGTTTATGCCTTATCGAATATTTTGTAATTCCGCCTATTGTATATAGTTGACAACATTAAAATACCGGATATTTCTATGAAATTTTATGGACGGAACATGAGTGAATACTCATATATCAAGTGCAAATAGTATTGCCTGGGCGCGCCGCCTCAAGGTACGACATCTGGAATATTTTCTTATTCTCAGAAATGTCGGCACATTGTCCGAGGCTGCTCGCGCATTGCATATGACGCAGTCGGCAATGTCTCACTGGTTGAACGAACTTGAGACATTGCTTGGCGTCAGGCTGGTTGTGCGCGGTCGCCGGATCAGGTTTACGCCGGAGGGCGAGGTTTTGCTGCGTCTGGCAACCCGACTGTTAGGAGATATTGCCAGAACCCAGGATGAACTGGAATTGCTGGCTCAGGGTGCGCCAGCCAGTCTTCATGTGGGCAGCGTAACGGCGGGGCTGGCTCATCTGATTCCCGATTCAATCTGCAGTTTTCAGATGCAGGTGCCACAAATTGCGATTCATATGACCGAGGGCGCTTTTTCTTTGTTGCTCGAGCGGCTGGAGGCCAGGGAACTCGATATTGTTGTCGGTTCCATAGACGCAAGGGCCTATGCGGCCGGCCTGGCCCATGAAGTACTGTTCGAAGATCGTATTGTGGCGATTGTCGGCTTGCAGCATGCCATACGCCAAAAAGCGAAGCCGCTATGGTCGGATCTGGTGCCGTATCCATGGATCATGCCTGAAAAAAATACGCTCATGCGAAACCGGCTGGACACCGTATTGCTGGAAAATGGTGGGGCGGGTGTGCGCCCGCGCCTGGAAACCGCGTCCATTATCATCATTGAAACGGTTCTCAGGCAAACTGATTATGTCGCAGTGTGTTCGGCTTCGTTGGGAGCACATTTGCATCGCCTGGGGTTGGTGCATGCTTTGCCGTTAACTGCAGGCTTTGGCCCGGTGGGAGCTGTATATCGTGAACGTGACTCGCATCCGGTACTCGGCGATTTTCTTGCCGAACTTCGCCGACAAGCCGATCGATTAAGGGCAGACGAAAGTGGCCTCAACGTGGCATTGTGATGCTATTGAATATGCGATAGCGCTGGCCGACTGACCTGGTCGGCTACTTTGACCCGTATTGACGGCATGTGTGTTACGGGCAATCACCGCGATTGCTGCCAGTAAGCGGGCAGGGCATTGGCTGGCGTGTGCGATAAAATTTTGGCGCATCGCAATTATGCCATCTGCATTGTCTGGATACACAGCCGGTTATTGCGCTGTCATGAGGGCGCAATAGACTATTCTTATGATGGTCGCTTTATTTTTTTAACTGAGTAAAGTAAACATCATGTTAAATATCTCCCGGCGCCAGATGGTTTTTGGCTCTATGGCCAGTACTGCGCTTTCGTTGGTTCCGAGTGTTGTGCAGGCGTGCAATATTACAAACCCGATCAGCGCTCCACTTTCTGCGTCAGATGCGGCATGGAAGGATATACAGGAACTCTACGCCGTCAATCGGGAAATAACCAATCTGGAGAACGGGTACTGGGGGGCCATGCCACAACCGGTACTTGCCGCTTACAAAGAAAACACCGATTTCATCAATACCAATAACACCATTTATGCGCGTGCCCAGTTCAGTGGCGCCCTGGAAAAAGTGCGCGAGCAGGTGGCACGGGCTGTCGGCGCAGACGTCTCGGAAATTGCACTGACGCGAGGTGCAACCGAAGCACTGCAAAAATTGATCACTGGCTATAACGCGCTGCAACCCGGCGATGTTGTTGCCTATGGCGATCTTGATTACGACTCAATGCAGTATGCAATGAATTGGCTGCAGCAAAGGCGCGGAGCGCGGGTAAAGACATTCAATATTCCAGAACCCGCTACCCGAGAAAATATTCTTGAAGCCTACGAGAAAATTTTAAGTACACCTAAATTAAAGTTGCTGTTATTGACGCATCTTTCTCACCGGACGGGACTGGTCATTCCTGTCGCCGAAATCGCCCAGATGGCCCGGGCCCAGGGTGTGGACGTGATTGTGGATGCGGCTCATTCATGGGGGCAAATAGATTTCAATGTGAAAGATTTAAGCACCGACTTCGTGGGCTTTAATCTTCACAAATGGATATCGGCGCCAGTAGGCGTAGGCTTTATGTATATTGCAAAAAATCGCCTGGTGGATATCGATCCGGATTATGCAGACGAAGATTATGAGTTGCATGATATCCGCTCTCGCGTGCACACCGGTACAACCAACTTTGCCGCCTTGCTCACTGTTCCCGTTGCGCTGGATTTGCATCAGAAAATATCGGCAAAGGCCAAGCAGCAGAGACTGACTTATTTACGTGATTACTGGGTCGACGCGCTCAGGAGCAATAAATCGGTTCATATATTGACGCCTGACGATGCTCGCCTGCATGCAGGCATTACCTCCTTTCGGTTTGGCAATGCACGCGACAAGCAACAGAATGACGGCTTGGTAAAAACGTTAAGAGACCAGCACGGTATTCTTACGGTGCGCCGTGGCGGTATTCATAACGGTGACGCTATCCGCGTGTCACCTGCGCTTTTCACTCGTGATAGTGACATGGATAAATTTATTGTTGCGATGAATAAATTGGGTAAATAAAAAGCTGTTTATTGTTTATATAACTCAGCCATTAATCAAGCGAATTTGAGCTCGATTGCATACTCCCTGACGCGTGGGAATGTAACGGTGCCATTCCCCTTGACCGAGCTGTCGGTGCACGCGTTGAGCGTGCCGGCGTCTGGGCGGTTGGCGTTTTTTTTAATTTGCATCTTACCGTGCTATCGGCTATGGTGTGATTTTTATCTTCCGACGGGACCAGTTCACTTTCCCGCCAAACCATGTTGAATATAACCATTCGTAACGAGCAAACCGATGACATCGACGCCATTGCGTGGGTAACCAAAACTGCGTTTGCGCCAGAGCACTTCGCCAGCCAAACCGAACAGTTTATTATCAATGCCTTAAGGCGAGCCAACCAGTTGGCGATATCCTTGGTGGCGCTCTATGAAGGTACGATAGTCGGCCATATCGCTTTGTCACCCGTAAATATCTCCTCTGGTGAGCAGGGCTGGTATGGTCTGGGGCCTGTTAGCGTGCTTCCTCAATGGCAGGGGCAGGGCATTGGTACTCAACTAATCCACTCGGCACTTACCCAATTGCAACACCTGGATGCATGCGGCTGTGTGGTGCTAGGAGACCCGGAGTACTATGGCCGGTTCGACTTCAAGGCCAATTCGTCTCTGCTGTACCCCGACGCACCAGCCATGTATTTTCAGGCATTGGCTTTTGCCGGAGACATACCTTGTGGCCAGGTGTCTTTTCATGAGGCGTTTGAAGCGACGCAGTAGCCCGCTTACGGCCATTCATTGGTACGGCTATTCATTGATACGGCTATTCATTGATACGGCCACGAAATGACTGCCGCCATTTTGACACGCACACAATTGTAATGCGTCATAGGATATGAGCCAGGGTGTGCAGTAGGATGGCCAGAAAGTGCCGGACAGGCCATTGGATATCAATGGATATGCCGGTGCACTAACGCGCATCAAATAGGATAATGGATTTTGGCAAGAGAATTGGACACACACTTTGCAGCTATTGAACTTGTGGCGCACCAGGGTGTATCAACAGCCGCTGTGGCGCGGTATGTCCGGGCAGGGTACCGTATAATGGTCATGTGATGAATGAATACGGGGATTGTCATGGATGTGTGGGCCCAACTGATTGGGATATTGATGGTGGCCGCCACAGTCGTGGCCTTCTTTTTTGCGCCATCAGGAAAGGAAAAGGAACCACTTTACGTGCGCCAGATCGTTGCCTCAGTGTTCGCGTTCAGCGCGGCTGCCGTATGTGCTTCTCTTTTTTACTTTTCGCCGTCCGATACCGAAGGAACAGAAATTGCTTTTGCAATACTTAGCGCGGTGGTCATGATTGCGATTCCCTGTTGGTACGCGATCAGAGGCTACAAAAATAATAAAAATAATAAAAAATAGAAGATTGACTCGCTTACTTTTAGTGTGAACAGGTCAATCCCTGATGGCCAGTGTAACGGAGCAAAGTAAATGGCATACGTACACAAATTCGATTTGAACCGTGCTGGCCGCGATTTCGTTGTCGGCGACATCCACGGCCACTATACAAAGCTGATGCAGGCGCTAGAAGCAGTAACCTTCGATACTGACAAAGACCGGCTTTTTTCGGTGGGCGATCTGGTCGATCGCGGTACTGAAAACGAACAGGTGATTAATCTGATCGACACCGGCTGGTTTTTTCCGGTTTGCGGCAATCATGACGATTATGCCATCCGCTATCATCGCATTGGCCGAATGGATGAGGGCAATTACCGGCTCAATGGCGGAGGCTGGTTTATTGAGAAAGACCCTGATGATCGGGAATTGCTGGTTGCCAGGCTGGAGCTTCTGCCCATGGCCATCGAGGTTGCGACGGCCAATGGGCGAATCGGTATCGTTCATGCCGATGTGCCGTGCAGGCATTGGAGCGACCTTGAACGCTGTTTTGATTTCAAGGCGCAGCGCCAGCGCGCAATGTGGGCGCGCGATCGATTCGAGCGTAAAGACGTGACTCGGGTGGCCGGCATTGATCATGTCATCGTGGGTCACAATTGCCATCCAACGATGATGACACTTGGCAATGTCCATCATATTGATACAGGTGGATGGCTGCCGGATGAGTACAAGGGGTATTTCACCATGCTGGAAATCAGCAAGCCGGGACTACTGTGACCGCGATAGTTGGCCAGCCAGCAACATGGGCAGTCATTATGCAAGTATTGGGGCCGCGGGAATTCAATTGCACTGTTGGCTGGTATTGGGCCTGCGGCTGCGTGAACGGACCGGGCAAAACCAGATGGCGGACTTAGGCGTCCTGCAATGCTTCCTCAAAAACAGATTGCACGATATCTGGCAGGGTTCTGATACTTTCCCTAAAGAACCGGCGCTTGGGTGCAGACAAGTCTTGCAGCAATACAGCCAGTCTTTCGGTTGCTTTGATTGCTGGTGATCCCAGGCCATTTTCAAATGTATAGAACCAGATGGCTTCCAGCAGTAGATTGGCCAGTTGCAAAGTTTCGTATCTGGCCTGACCGTTATCATGTTCCTCTAATGTAAAGCCGATAACACTGGACCAGTCGGTATACCCCTTGGCAGCAGAAAATGCAGTATGAAACGGTTTGGTTCCTGCTATCACCTGTGTCACGCTCAGCGGCGGGAATCGGCGCAACTGCTCAAGTGTGGGCGATTGGCTTACCGAGCAGGCGCCACGTACAATCCTAAGCAGAAAGACTGTGTTCCATACCGATCCGCCACCAACCCCGAACCGATCGCAGATCCATTCAGACAGGCATATCCAGCGCAAGGACTGCATCTGGACGGTGGTTTCGGCGGTGCCCGAGGGAGCATCCAGCAACGCGTTCTTCCATAATAGCCAGAGGCTCAGACCGATATTGGCCGCCACATCCTGGGCTGCTTCGATCGAATCGGCTTCATATGCGGCCCGCAAGGCACGGGAAAAATGGGTAATTGATTGGCCCGCTGCATGCCTGCGTTCGGCCATCGGTGCATCGTTGAGCTCCAGGGCGATGGCTCTGAAAATAAGGGCTTTCAGATTCAGATATTCGAAACGTACACGCGGGTTGTAACGAACAACCAACCGCGAGCGACCATCTGCGTGAAGCCGGTTGATTTCTACATGCGCTGCCCGGGTTCCTTCCGTCATATACAGATTCCAGGCCCTGGCGATGCCTGCCATGGCAGCAAAAGCTGCCATCGACTCATGATCATCCTCTGTGTCACTGACCAGAAAGGGCGACAGGCTATCGAGTGCCTCCCAACTGCGCTGAATCTGGCCCTGCTTGCGCAAGGCCAGGCTTTCCTTGAGGATAGATAAGGCCGACTGGAAATGATCGTGTGCTGCCAGTCGCGTCGTCCGGAAGTGTTCCGCCACGCCAGAAGCATTTGTACCGGCAAAGCCGTCTTTGGCAAGGCGCATTGCCTGTGTCAGATGGTTCCAGTACCCCACATCCTGCATCGCATAGGCAAGTGGGCTGAGTGGTTGTTGACCGGTATTGATTCCAAGAAACCCGGCAAGCGCATCAATGCTCGCTTTTTTCCCACCGGCAGTGATCTTTATGCGGCGACTGCCTTTCTTGTCGAGCCAAAAAGGCCCGCGACTGCGGTTGCGCGTATTGAGCAAACTGATTGGTATGGATCTGTCCCATCCCCAGCCGACATCAACACCCCAGTCACGAAAATCTTCAAACGCGCGTGAGATGATCATGCGCCCATTGGTTTTGCCTGGAAAGCGTGACCGAATCTCGTAGGCCGGCAGGTCCGGATGATCGGTATGCCCAGCGTAGTAGACACGCAAAAGCAGCCAGAGCGATTGGTATCGTGCTGGCTTGCCGTTGATCACGGGTACCGGAGTCAATTCAATATTGAGTGTCGATGCGGGCATATGAGCAGAATCCAATGCGCCATGGTAGCACACGGCAGGTGAGTTACGATAGTTACGACAGCCCATTTTGCCTAAATGAATCATGCACTTACCATTCGTCTGGCCTGATCAGGCATTGGATTGTCTCTAACAACCTCACATTCAAGGACATTTTTCTATGAAGCATTCGCTTATCATCCGAGCGATCGGTACGGCCATGGCTGTACTGATTTTTACCTGCGCATCCGCTTACGCAAATACAGAGTGCGTCGACAGCCCCAAGGCTGCTGCGGTGTTTGAAAAAGCCGCAGTGCAAGGCACGATCGCTCTGCTGAACACAAAAACGGGAGAGGTGATCTGCCATAATGCCACTCGCGCCAATCGGGCATATTTGCCAGCATCAACGTACAAAATTCCCAATACACTAATTGCGCTTGAGACGGGCGTGGCAACTGGGGCAGATTTCAGGATCGACTGGGATCAGCAGCGTAATCCACGCCAGGCGTGGTGGCCCGCAGCCTGGGCGAAGGATCAGACCCTGGGCAGCGCGTTGCCCAACTCTGTCGTCTGGTATTACCAGGAGCTGGCCCGACGCATCAACCCGCAACGTATGCAGAAATACGTGGACCAGTTCGATTATGGCAATCGCGATATTTCAGGTGCAATAGACCAGTTCTGGCTGAAAGGTAAATTGAAAATATCTGCACTTGAGCAGATTGCGTTTTTGCAGCGCTTTTATTCTCAGCAGCTCGGGGTTGCCAGGCGGAACACCGATATCGTCAAACAGGCGATCGTACTGGAAAAAACACCGTCATGGACCATAAGTGGCAAAACCGGCATGGTCGGTTTTGGCGATGCCGCAGACGTCAAGCTGGGGTGGCTGGTGGGTTATGTGGAGACCGCCGATAACACCTATATCTACGCCATGAATATGGACATCACAGAAGCGGCCGGTGCGCAATTGCGCCTGGAGGTGACCAAGTCGGTACTCAGGGAGCTCGGATTGATCTGATCGTCTGGTGTGGAGAAATCCGGCCCGCACCCGGTAGGCCGGACCTGCAGTACAACGTAGCTGGCGGTGTTTTTCTATACGGTGTATTGCTGCCAGTCAGCACGCGGAATAGAAAATATCGGGTTGTGCAATGGGGTGCTGCCATTTACTTTTAATATGACGGGTCTGCTGCGACGGCGCCAATGTGCAAATTGCATGGCAAAATAAAGACGTCTTTATACGATATTGTCGTATTTTCTCAAAGAGGGAAGAGCACGTGCGAAAAGCCTTACTTATCATTGATATGCAACATTTCGTCGTGGAGCGGATTGAGCGGGGTGTTCAGTCCTATCCCGAAAACTGCATTGAAAATATGAAACGCGTGCTGGAGCAATTCCGGCAGGCCGGCCAGCCAATTGTGCATGTTCGTCATCAAGCTGCAGAACAAGGTTCACTTTTTCACGAAAGCTCCCCATCATCTGTGCCGCTGGCATCCTTTCAGGCATTAGCCGAAGAACCTGTATTTCTCAAAAGTACGTCCTCCGCTTTCAGTTCAACGGAACTGTTCTCTTATCTGCAAAAGGCCAGGATATCGGAGCTCGTCGTCATTGGGGCGGTAGCGGGATTCTGCATTAATTCCAGCGTTCGGGCAGGAGCAGATTTGGGGCTTAAGATGACAGTTGTGAAAGACGCGGTGATTAGCTTCGAACTTGGCCAATATGAACTTGGAGCAGCACAGATTCACAATGTGACGCTTGCATTGTTGGATGCGGACTTTGCCTCGGTCATTGCGTGTTCGGAATTGCATCTCAATGACTAAGTTGGCCATTTTCACGATGGCCTCTGACGAGCATGGTTGCGCGAAGTGTAAATTTTCTGCTTAAAACGCTCCCTGCGAGAAAAAATTGTAGCAACCTGGCCTGTAGTCAATTGGCAAAGGCAGGGCGTGTTCACGGCTAATAGGGAACCACCTTAACATCGATTATTGGGATGTGCACGCTTCAGGCGTTTACCTGGTTTTAGGCGCAGTTCAGCTGACCAGGTGCCCATAGCGTCTCTTTTTCTATTATTGGCGTATTTACTAGCGGCGTGCTTTATTTCTAAGTACAAGAATTAACGCCAGCAGCGACATTGCCGCGCCGACAATAAAAGTATATTCGGCACCGAAACTGTCCCAGGTCAGGCCGGCCACTATGCTGGCAAACAACATAGCAATTCCACTGACCAGGTTGAAAAAACCAAAAGCGGTGCCGCGCAGATCTGCGGGTGCGGTGCTTGCAATCATGGTTGCCAGTAGCCCCTGGGTCATTCCCATATGCAGCCCCCAGATGGCAACCCCTATAAGCACGAATGCCCAATGGTTGCTGGTTGCCAGCACCAGATCGGCAATGATCAGAACAACCAGCCCCAACGCCAACAGTGTGTGATGGTTCATGCGGTCGGACAGTTTGCCTATCGGATAGGCCGACATGGAATACACCAGATTCATGATAACCAGCACTAAAGGCACCAGTGCGAGCGCCAGACCGCCTTGCTGGGCCCTGAGTACCAGAAAAGCTTCGCTGAATCGGGCCAGCGTAAATACGGCGCCGATGAACACCACCCACCAATAGGGCCGGTTCAGGCGTTTGATATTTTCCAGTTTAATCGGATTGGTTCGCTGAGCGCCCATCTTATGTGCGGGCTCTTTCAGGCCGAAATAAAGTAACGCCACAGAAATAAACGCTGGGATCGCCGCCAGCCAGAATATGGTGCGAAAATCATTGGCCAGCAGGAGCATTAAACCGACAGCCAGCAGCGGGCCAAGAAACGCGCCGATTGTGTCCAAAGACTGTCGCAAGCCGAATGCGGCGCCGCGTATGTCGGGCAAGACTAAATCGGCTACCAATGCGTCGCGCGGCGCACCTCGGATCCCCTTGCCGATTCTATCGGCAAAACGCGCTGTAAACACCATGCCTGATGTTCCTGCCATCGCAAAAAAGGGCTTGGACAGGGCACCCAATCCATAGCCGAGCACCGCGAGCCCTTTGCGCTTACCCAAATAATCACTTAACGCGCCAGAGAAAATCTTCACGATTAATGCTGTCGCCTCGGCGACACCTTCGATGACCCCGACCATAAACATGCTCGCGCCAAGCGTGGTAACCATGAAAACCGGGAGCAGACTATGGATGATTTCAGATGAAATATCCATAAACATGCTGACAAAGCCGAGAACCCAGATACCTTTTGGAATTTTTGCAGAAGAGACGGGGCGCAGGGTATTCATTGTTTATTGGCTAATTTTAAGAATACAGACACAGTGATCTGAACGTATTTTTCTCGTCTGAGCCTTTGAAAGGCGGCTTCTGGTACATGAAATGTTCGGTATAGCCGTTTTTGTGAGTGCTACGACAGGAAAATAGACAATACCATTTGAATTTGTATAAATATAAATTGAAAGCCAATATATGACAATAAAGCAAAATTTACTCGCGTTTTTATAAAAAAAATGATAGCACTCGAAGAATGTGCAGTATCGATATACTTTGTTATTGGATTTTCTAGGAAACGCGCCAACTTTTTACCAGGCTGTCATGACCTGCTCCCTGTTTGCTTATGGCATAAAAATTATGAATAAGAATCGTTATCTATTGTGTCGAGAACAGCTACCCGTAATGGGCCCGGATTACCCGCATCGGTATTCTTGTTTGAAACAAAGCCTGCGATTCAGGGTGGCAGAGAAATGGTTCGTATGTGGGGGATGCTTGTACCGAATCGGGTAGCGAGGGCCATTGGTCTTGTCTATCGTTACCTCCGCAAGGGACCAGGCGTCTGACTGATACAACGATCTGACGGGGGGTTCCTATGATCATTTTTTCTGGAGCCCGCCGTATGTCCAAAAGTCGCGACAGCGCATCCTGGTCTACCCTGTATACGCTGTTGAGTGGTCATCGCAAATCACTAGGCATGGCGATATTGCTGGCTGCGTTCGCCGCTGTCCTGGAGCTTGCCCCATTTCTTATTCTTTGCTATTCGGTGTCACTGCTGCCGATGCTGCCGGACGCGCATGAATTCTTCCAGCTTGCAGGCTGGCTGGCGCTAGCACTGGCGGGGAAGTACATCCTGTTTTCACTGGCTTATTTCCTGAGTCACCTGACGGCCTATCGCGTACTGATGGATACGCGCCAGACATTGATCCGGCACCTTGCCTGGGCGCCGCTGTCGTGGCTGCAGCGGCATAGTTCCGGGGAGCTTAAGCAACTTGTCATGCAGGACGTAGAGCGTATTGAGCAATTCATCGCTCATCATCTGGTGGAGATGATGGCAGCAATGGTCGCGTCCGTGCTCGTCATTTCGGTTTTGGTATGGATTGATTGGCGCCTGGCCCTGGCAGCCATGGCGGCGCCGGTGCTGGCCATTCTATTTCAGGCCATTGCCATGCGGGACGTCGGTAAATATATGTCCGAATACCGGCAGGCGGTTGGTGAGCTGAACGGAGCGTCCATCGAATATCTGCGTAGCATGCCGGTCATGAAAACATTCGGCCAGGATGCACGTTCCTTTGCGCGCATGCGCAATGGTTTGTCGCGATACCATGAACTGGTTCGGCGCATTACCCAAGGCACCGTACCCGGCTGGGCCGTGTTTGTCGTCATGCTCAACGCCAATATCATCATGTTGCCGCTCGGCTTGTGGCTTATGCAGCAACAGCAGATTGACTTGCCCAGCATGTTGCTCGCGCTCTTGCTTAGTAACGGTATGATCAGGCCATTGATGAAACTGATGCGGTTCCAGGCGCAGATCAGGGAAATCCTGGGCGGGGTGCAGCGTATGCAACCGCTTTTATCCATGCCGGAACCCGAAGCGAAGGTCTGGCAATCGGTGACGTCTTTCGAACTGCAATTGTCCGGAGTTGATGTGACCTATGGAGATCGGTCGGTATTGTGCGATGTATCGTTTCGCATTCCGGCTGGCCAGGTGACGGCGCTGGTGGGGCCGTCCGGTGCAGGCAAAACTACCGTAGCCAGCCTGCTGGGGGGGCTGATCGAAGCGGATCGAGGCCATGTCCTGGTTGGGGACTGCCTTTTAACAAAAATCGGGGAGGCTCAGCGTACTGCGATGATTGCGGTTGTCTCCCAGGATGCTTTTTTGTTCCGGGGAACGCTACTGTCCAATCTGAAACTGGGTCGACCTGAAGCCGATGACAATCAAGTCCGCCTTGCCCTGCGCGTCGCGCAGGCCGAGGCATTTGTCGAGGCCTTGCCAGAGGGCTGGCATACCCGAATCGGCGAACGTGGGCTGACCCTGTCTGGCGGCGAACGACAGCGTCTTGCAGTGGCACGCGCATTATTGGCCAATACTCCGATACTGGTGCTGGATGAAAGTACCGCATTTGCCGATAGCAGGACCGAAAAGTGTTTCTACGAAGCATTGCGAAGGGCATATCCCGACCTGACCGTGCTGACCATCGCTCATCGTTTGTATACGGTAACGGACGCGGCCAATATTATTGTGCTGGACCAAGGTCGTGTCGTGGGCTGCGGCGGTCACGCCAGCCTGCTGCAAACCTGTACCTTGTACCGGCAAATGTGGCAGATACAAGCTTCCCAGCAATTATGGCAATACCGCCAGCCGGATCTTGGCTCCCGATCAGGAGAAAAACAACATGCCTGAATTTGTTCGTGTCTGCCGACGGGTAATCCGCGCCAGCGGTCATTCATCTGCACAAATCTATTGCGGACTGCTGTTGCGTGTCGCGGAGCGCGCCTTTTCCATTGCTCCATATTTTTTCGCCTGGTACTGGTTGCTGAAACTGTCGCCCTTTGCTGCCGGCACGCCGCCTGCTTTTTCCTGGGCCGAGCCGACAGTGATTCTCATCGTGCTTTTATTGGGGCAGATGGCGTTCTCCTACTTCAGCCAAATGAACAGTTTTCTGGGCAGTTATGCGCTGACCGTATCCTATCGGGGACGCCTGATCGATCATCTGCAGCAACTGCCTTTGGGCGTTTTTGGCCGCCAAAGGGTGGGGCAATTGTCGTCGATCATGACTGACGATGTTAAACGTCTGGAAGATGTTTTTACCCATCTGACCGCCGAACTGCTGGCCGCCGTCTCTGTCCCTGTGTTGTTCGCTGCAGGGTTGATCTGGGTCGACTGGCGCCTTGCCCTGGCATTGTTGCTCACGCTGCCAATGGCACTATTTGTCTTGAACGGCGCAAATGCGATGTTTCTGAAACATGGAGGGAGCAAGCAGAAAGCCTTCCAGGAAACCAGCGGCCTGATTGTGGAATTTGTGTCTGGTTTGCGCACGTTGCGTTTGTTCGGATGCGCGCAGGACCGGGTTTCTCGCCTGGATCAGCAATTTGCGCAGATACGCCAGTCCAGTATGGGTGCCGAAGCCTGGGGCGGGGGATCTGTACAGATATATCGGCTGGTGCTTGAGCTGGGATTGATCTGGTTACTGCTTGCCGCTGGCTGGCTTGCCGGCAGCAACGACCTGACACCCGCTACCTGGCTGCTGTTTGTCCTGGCAGCTTACAAGGTCCTGGACCCGTTGCTTGATGCCGCCGCCTATCTGGTTGAATTACGCGCCATGCTACAGGGCGAGGCACGCCTGCAGAAGCTGCTGGATACACCGGTGCTCAGCCAGGGAGATCGTACTGACCCGCCGGGAAATTTCAGCGTGGTCTACAGCCATGTCGGATTTGCCTATGATCGCAAGACCGTTTTGCAGGACATCGACTTTGATGTACCGTCCGGAACCGTGACCGCCATTGTCGGACCGTCCGGCGCCGGCAAAAGCAGCTTGTTGCAATTGCTGGCTCGTTTCGACGACCCGCAAGCGGGCACCATTTTCCTGGGCGGCACCGATCTGCGTTCATGGCGCACTGGCAGTCTTTATCAATATCTTGGTTTTGTCTTCCAGGACGTGCAACTCTTTGAAGGCACCATACTGGACAACGTCCGGATCGGACGCGAAGGCGCGAGCGACGCCGAGGTTATCGAAGCGTGTCGCCTTGCCTGCTGTGATTCGTTTGTACAACGACTGCCCGACGGCTATGCGACCCGCATCGGTGAAAATGGCCAGCAATTGTCGGGCGGTGAACGCCAACGGCTGTCCATCGCAAGAGCGATACTCAAAGATGCACCTGTGTTGTTGCTTGATGAAGCGACCGCGTCGGTGGACTCGCAATCCCAGCACGATATCGAGCAGGCGCTGGCGCGGCTGGTCAATGGAAAAACCGTACTGATGGTCGCCCACCGATTAAACTCTGTCCGTCATGCCGACCAAATCATGGTCCTGGACCAGGGACGCGTGCGTGAAAAAGGAACTCATCAACAATTGCTGGCGCTGGATGGACTCTATGCGGAACTATGGCGTCGGCAAGAGGTCGTGGTCAATGACCAATACAGTTCAACAACGAGCTGATTCCGGGTTATCGGTACGCGATCTCGCGTGGTCCGCTTTTTCCGTAAACGAGGCGAGGGCACGGCTGGAGGATTGCGAGTTGCGATTGTTTTGCGCACCCATCTGTCTTGCACCTGCTGTTCCAATGGCATGGCTGGATGCACAGGAGCGTAACCGGTGCCAGGCTTATCGATTCGCTGCAGACCGGCAGCGGCATCTGCTTGCGCACGGCTTGAAGCGATGGGCAATCGGCGGTGTGCTGGATGTGCCGCCATCGGCCTTGCGATTTACCGCCAGTGAACTGGGCAAGCCTGCATTGCTTGACGACGCGGTCCATTTCAGCCTGAGTCATAGCGCGGGCTGGGTAGCGCTTGCCATATACCGTGAGGCGGCAGTCGGCGTCGATGTCGAAGGAGGATGCGACGCAAGGACAAGCCTGCCGTTGTGGCCGGCAATTGCCCATCCCGAAGAATTCGCGCCAAACGACATGGCGGCGTTTCTGGTCTCCTGGACATTGAAGGAAGCAATAAGCAAGTGCAGCGGAGAAGGGTTGACGCTGGATTTTCGGCGCCTGTTTCTGCGCTTGCAGGCGGGGCAACGCTCCTTGTACAGTGGCACCGATGGTGTCCGACACTGGTGTGCCGGCCACAGCCTGCTGGATGCCAATACGCACCTGGCCTATGCGACAACCGTGCAATGGAACAGCGTCAAGGCCTGCCTCGTCTCATCGTTTGGCTGAGTGAGAAAAAAGTGCCAATGAACTTCAGCTCAGAGTAAAACGCCTGGCTTCGCTTGGCAGAATGCCAAACTGCTTGCGAAACGCCGTGCTGAAATGACTGAAATTGCTATAACCGAGCTGCATGGCGGTTTCCGTCACGCTATATTGCAACAGCAATTTGCGTGCGCGTTCCATGCGCTCGCGCTGAAACAATGCGTACACGCTGAATCCAAACAAGTTCTTGAAACCTCTTTTCAGCTTGAGCTGGTTCAATCCTGTTTCCCGCGCAAGCTGTTCAATGGTCGGCGGGTTGCTCAGGTCGGCCAGAAGACGCTCCCGGGCTGCAAGCAATTGTTTACGCTCCCGGGGCGCAATACCCGAGCTGACAGCATCCGGTTGAAGCGATTTGAGTTGCCAGGCCAGGAACTCAAGCGCTGCAGCGTGTACCAGCAGGGGCGAAGTATTATCTTCGGAAAGCAGTCGTCCCAGCCGGTCCGTCGCATCCCGGATGCGCAGATTACTGGCGTTACGCATCAGGCAGAAGTTGTTGCCGCAACCATGGTACAACGCTTCGGACTCTTCCCCTGCCAGCTCGCACAGCAATTGAGGCGTAATACGCAGTTCGACATTGCACCAGCCTGCACTGCAACCGATCTGGTACCGTTTGCCCGGCGTGAAGGTTGCCAGAACATCGTCGCTGTCCAGCTCGAAGCTGCGACCTTCACACGCGATACTTGTGGTTCCGCGCAACAGGCAATTGAAATGCACGCGTGCATCCGCATCGTCTTCGGTAACGGCATCCATGTTCTGGCTGGTCTCGAATCTGACGATCGAGACTGCCAGCCCCGGCTGCAGATCCAGCGTTTTGACAGCTGCACCCGTACTGGCCATATTGTGGGAATTGAAAAAGTCCGTTGAATTCAATACCTGCATATTGTTTGCCTCAAATCTGCGTGAACGCTGCGTGTTTGCGTTAAAAGGGTGCACCGCCAGCGATTTCTTGCGTTGCAGATGCGGTGCTGCAAGCCACTTTCGTTACTGCTCATATAAATTGCCGTTTGAACGATATAGCGGACAAAGTATAATGATAATCATTACTATTATCAATAAAAATGAAAGCCACACTGCAAGATAGGGCACTGTTGTGTGGGATAGCGGTCAGCAAGCAGCAATGTCGTTACAAATAATTCGCTTGCGGGGGCTATCGATCCTTTTCGGGTGGCGCAGGTACGACCGAATATTTACTCTTTGACGGACATTGTTACGGATTTATTTTCAATGACCGATTTACATTTCTCTCGCACATATTCAGGCTACCGTCAACTTGCGCTCGCGCTGCTTCTGGCCGGCCTGGGTTCGCTGCCGCCTTGGCAGACACAGGCCTACGCGCAGCAAAAACCAACCTCGGCACAGCAAACGCCTTTATTGCAGCCCATCATTGCGGCTGCTCCTGCCCAAGACGATGACAGAAACATGTTTACCACTCCGGCCAGTGTCTCGATCATTAAGGGAAAAACGCTGGAAGCTCAGCATCTGGACACCCTGGGGCAGATCGCGCATCGCCAGCCCAATATGCATCTGACAAGTTACACCCACGCCAATCCCATCATTACGATTCGAGGGCTGGGGATCCATGCGGACGAAGCCGACAGCACCAATATTCCGGTCGTACTGGATGGCGTGCCGGTTTCAGGGCTGGCCGTGGGGCAATTGTTCGATCTGGATCAGGTGCAAGTCCTGCGCGGCCCGCAACTGCTGGAAGGCCCTAATGGGCTGGGCGGCCTGATCAAACTACGTTCCCGGGATCCCGGTGAAGTGGCCGCAGGCAACGTTTCCCTGGAATACGGCAGTCATAACCGGCGGCGAGCAACCATCAGTGGCGACCTGCCCCTCTCGGAAAGCACGGGTTTACGCATCGCAGTTGCGGGTGAGCAGTCCGATGGAGACACCAACAATACGACACTAGACCGGGATGATACGGCCGGCTGGAAGAGCATGCAGGCCAAGATTAAACTGTTGCACAAAGATGAAGCGGGCGGAGAATGGCGCCTGGGGCTTTATCACATGAATTCGCGTGGCGCTAATGACTACTTTGCACCGAAAAGCCTGAGTCGCGAACATGAATCCAATGCGACTGATGAGGGGACGGATAACACCAAGTACACATTGGTGTCGGGCAGCTATCAACGACAGTTTGCCGGCGGCACCCGGCTTGCCGTGACATTGGGAGCAAGCCGGTCCGAGTGGAATTACTGGCTGCCAGAGTCCATGTTTAATGCACGCAATGGTTTTGACATGGTGACCCGGGATATTAGTGCGGATGCTCGCCTTAGCGGACAAAAAGAGAATATCGATTGGATGGTCGGCCTGTTCGCGCAGCAAACCCGACGCGATGCGCCCTATCTTTACGATATGGCGCCTTATTACACCAGTGATACCGCTGCGAAGCGTAAGGGTAACGCCACTGCGCTGTTCGGTCAGGTGGGCTGGACCTTCTCGCCCGGATGGCGGCTGGCCGCCGGCTTGCGGGTTCAGCATGACCGCCAGCGCATGGATTGGCGCAGCAACCAAAGCGGCTATATGGATTCGGATGGCGACGGCATACCCGATATGCCATTTAGCACAACCGAAACCGTGCAGAACGCCAGTGTGAACAAAACCGCCTGGTTGCCCAGTCTTGCGCTTGAATATCGTCCGAACGAGCGTCATTTTGGCTGGATCAAGCTGGCGCGAGGATACGAAGCGCCCGGCTTTAACACCTTTGCCACCATGCGCGAGCAGGCACAGAATGCCTATCTACCGACGCTGGCCAATTACATAGAGGTGGGTTACCGGTTGCGTGGGGAGGATGACCGATGGGAGCTGGGCGCCACGGCCTTCAGTACTATCATGCACGACCAGCAGGTAGTGGGTTCGGTCAACGGCCAGAACATGACAAGCAACGCGGCGCGGGCACACAGCCGCGGGGTCGAACTTACTGGCATGTGGCGGCCCGCGCCGGAGCTTGAGCTGAATGCCTTTGCAGGTTTTGTCAATGCCAAATGGGATGACTTTGTCCGCAACGGCGTTGACTATGCCGGCCAAAGCTTTGATATGACGCCGCGGCAAAGCTATGGCCTGGGCGTCTCATGGCAGCCGCATTCGCAATGGGACCTCGGTCTCAACGTAGTGCGCCACGGCAGAACCACGCTGGCCCCAAACAGTAAAATTACAAACAAACCCTATACGCTGGTTGATGCGCACGTCACCTACACCACCGGCAGATTCAGTATCGGTGTATATGGGCAGAACCTGGGCAACGCCCGTTACTTTACTCGGGCATTGTCACAGGATCTGCTAGTGGCGGGCGCCTCCCGGACGGTAGGCGTACGCATGAGCATGAACTTCTGATGGAAACCGCGACCACTCAAACGGCATCTACCCGCCTGTCGGCAAATCCCTCTATTGTGCAAGGGTACGTAGCCATCGCCTTGATGTATTTTGCACAGGGTGTGCCTATCGGTTTGGCGTTCAATGCGCTGGGCGCCATTATCCGGCATGGTGGGCATAGTGTGGCGGCGGTTGGTCTGACCGGCCTGGCTTTCCTGCCCTGGGCGCTGAAGTTCCTGTGGGCTGGTCCTGTGGAAAACGCGTGCACTCGCTGGGGTATGCCCCGTTTCCTGTGGACCACGCAGGGCATGATCGTATTGTCATGTCTGGCCCTGGTTCCATTCTCGCCGTCCATATCGCTGTATGCGGTGATCGCGCTGATTGTCCTGCTCAATACGCTGTGTGCCACACAGGATATCGTGACCAACGCCTATGCCGTACTGCGGTTTCAAGGGCGTCATGCAGGGGCAGCCAACGCCATACAGATATCGGGTTTCATTGCCGGAATGCTGATCGGTGGAGGCGGACTGCTTCAAGTGTATTCGGCGCTCGGGTGGCAGGCCAGCATGCTGATACTGGCGATGCTTATGGCGGTCATTTATCTGCCGCTTTTATTCATTCCGCATTGGCGCAATATGGCGCCAACATCTGCGGCCAGGACGCAGCGGGTGCGTCTGCGTGATCTGCGGGAACATCGTGATCTGGGCTGGGCGCTGTTGCTGGCATTGAGTTTCAAGTTTGCGGGTACGGCAGTATCCACCCTTGCGCAACCGTGGCTGCTGGATAAGGGGTTCAATCTTGAACAGGTCGGTCGATTGCAAATGAGCAACCTGGTATTTGTGGCCATCGGTGGGATGTCTATCGGCATTGCGCTGTTGCGCCACTTCGGAAGCCGTCGGGCCGTGCTTGTCAGCATGACGTTGTCGGGCTTGCTGATGGGAACTGCCTGGGCGCTGCAGGCCATCGGATCGTTTTCACCGCTGGTGATGTACGCTGCATTTGCCCTGCAATCGTTGTTCGAAGGCGCCATGTTTGTGACGATCTGGGCCCTGTTCATGAACTGGTCTTCAAAAGACCGTCCGGGCACCGATTTTACCGTGATGCAATGCTGCGAGGGATTCGGCAATGCCATTGCTGCGGGCATGATAGGTGGGCTGGGTCAGGCTTATGGCTATGGCAGTGCCTTTGCGATTGCCTGGGCCAGCGCGGCAGTCATTTTACTTATTACTGCTATTTGCCTGCCGAGGCTGAGGCTTGCTGCAGACTCGGGAGTGGATTAACAGGGGAGGGGGCCTGGTCATTGTTCTTCACCTGGGGTATCTGGCTGGCTGCGCCAGTGAGGCGCGGCCGTTGGGCGTGTAATTTTTTCCTTTCTGCTCGCGCCATAATAAATAAATTGAAAAGTCTTGCAGTGCCTGACTTCGTTGACGGTACGATATCTGGTGACGATGTCTTCGTTGTATCGCTTTGCAATTTCAGTTTCAAATCGACCTGATCGATTGAAAGTTTTTAACCGCAGGCGGTCTCATCTCGGTCTCGGGAGTAACGCGTTCAATGCAGTCGAAAATTGAATTGAAGTAGTACCAATGCCACCCCTCAATCAGTTTTTCTTTGCTTTTTTAACTGGCGATTTTCGACCGACGTCGAAAGTAGATCGTTTGAATTGGCTGTGACAAGGTCAGATCGCTTACCCATACGTCGTTGCCGATAGTGAACATATAAATTAGCACGGCCAGCTCCAATTGCGCGGTGTACACGCTGAGCGGTATCCGTTTGCTGTATTTATGAGATAGAGTCGGAACGTGTTGCTAATTAATAATAAACGCACCGATAGAAGCGCACCGATGGATTTATATTTTATTTAATAAACTGTTGAATTTTCTTCGACTTATATAATAAATAAGCAAAGAATAGTGAATGCAGTGGTGCCGATAATAGGAGTCGAACCTACGACCTTCGCATTACGAATGCGCTGCTCTACCAACTGAGCTATATCGGCAGTCTTACAGAGTCGAAAATTCTAACATATTTTTTTATGTCAGGCTTGCGGCAGAGTATTGCACGAATATCTGCCTGCAAGACTGCATAATAGAAGGCGGCCGTTGGGGCCGACTGGCCTTAACGGCGACGTGGGCGTGCGGGGCCCGAAGGTGCACGACCGGCAATGTGGCGGAACGTGATACGACCTTTGCTCAGGTCATAGGGAGACATTTCCAGGGTGACTTTATCGCCAGCCAGAATACGAATATGATGCTTGCGCATTTTGCCACCGGTGTACGCAATAATGGGATGCCCATTGTCCAGCGTGACCCGAAAGCGGGAATCAGGCAATACTTCTGTAACAGATCCACTCATTTCAAGTAGTTCTTCTTTTGCCATATGTTGTTCTCCTGTAAAGATTAATAATCAACGGCAGGATACGGTGGAAAGTGGTGCAACCCAAAGGGCGCGAACACACAAACCACGGCAGGAAGCCGGAAAATGCAAATGCGGATGCCAGGCGCTTTCGCAGAAAGCTGATTCTGCATTACCACTCACGAAAGCGGGTCGTACTGCAGTCTGAAAAAAAATGATGTCTGCGTACAGAAAACGATGCTTCTGCTGCCATCAAGTGAGGGAAGTTATCCGTTTGATACTGGTATGGTTCACAAGGTCATACCGACGGTAAGCGTTGTGTCTGTTCGTGAAGGTGCCTGGTGGGGCATAGCCGTCACGGCTGTTGGATTATGTTTTTATATGGGACCGTACGTTGTTTATTATACACTCAATTGTGATATTCCCTAAAATATGTTGCGTTTTCGGAACATAACAACCATGTTTTTTGTCCAATTGGGGCAAATGCGTCGCTTTTTGGTCAATCGGTCAGTTCTTTTCCTTTTGTTTCCGGCAGCATAAACGTTGTGAGCAGTACGAGCACATAGGCGCCGGTGGCAAAGGCGGCAATGGCACCGGCCAATCCCATGGATTGACTCAGATAGCCCACCAGCCCCGGAAAAAGGGCACCCACACCACGTCCGAAGTTATAGGAGAACCCCTGGCCGTTGGCACGGATAGCAGACGGGTAAAGTTCGGTCAGATAGGCCCCAATGCCGCTGAAGATGCCCGAGGCTGCAAAACCCAGTGGAAAGCCCAGTATCAGCATCTGTGTATTGCTAAGGGGGAGCGCGGTATACAGATAGATGCAAACCCCCGAGAGTACGGAAAACAGGATCAGATTGGCCTTGCGCCCGAACCGGTCGGCAAAGTAGGCGCCAGCAATATATCCGCAAAACGACCCTGCGATAATGACCAGCAGATAGCCGCCCGTGCCCACGATAGACAGATGTCTTTCCGTTTTCAGAAAGGTAGGCAGCCAGGTGGTGATGGCATAGTAACCGCCTTGCACCCCGGTGCAGAGCAGGGCGGTTAGCAGGGTGGTTTTTATGACACCTGGAGCGAAGATTCCCCAGATATTGGATACATTTTTCTGCTCAAGTACCTTTTTCTTGAAAATTTCCGGCTCGGGAACGTGGCGACGAATAAACAGCACCAACAACGCCGGCAAGACGCCGATCCAGAACAGGCTGCGCCAGGCCCATTCAACCGGCAAAATAGAGAACATCAGCGTGTAGACCAGTGCGGCGACGCCCCAGCCGATGGCCCAGCCGCTTTGAACCGTTCCCACGGCCTTGCCGCGATGTTCAGCCCGGATAATTTCCCCCATCAGCACGGAACCCACCGCCCATTCGCCGCCAAAACCCAGCCCTTGCAGCGCCCTGAGTATAAAAAACTGTTCAAAATTTTGTGCAAAACCGATCAGCACCGTACATACCGAGAACCAGAGTATGGTGATCTGCAGGATGCGCACCCGGCCATAGCGGTCGGCCAGGATACCGGCGCCCCAGCCACCGATTGCCGAAAACAGCAATGTGATGGTGCCCAGAATACCCGCCTCTGCATTGCTGATACCCCAAAGCTGGATGATCGCGCTAATGACAAATGTGAACACCATGAAGTCGAAGGCGTCGGTTGCCCAGCCGCCAAATGCGGCGATAAAGGTGTTTTTCTCTGTCCGATTCAATTGCTTATACCAATTCATCTGGCTTCTCCGTTGAGACTATCTTGGCGATCGGGTGCAGCATAGGCACAGCTTTTCGGGCTGTGAGTACTTATTCAGAGTCCAAATCCGTAAAGGGCAGCAGGATTGTCTACCAGAATTTTGTTGCGCTGGCTGGCCTGGGGTGCCCATTTTTCAAGCTGCGCCAGCAGCAGGCCGGTATTTGGCATTCTGGTGATGGAAACATGAGGCCAGTCGCTTCCCCATAGCATGCGGTTTTCATTTGTGTTGATGAGAGCCTGAGCCCACGGCACTACATCGGCAAATTCCGGAAAATCGTCACTGATACGATACGCACCCGACAGTTTCACCCACCAGTCATTTTTTTCTATCAATTCCTGCATGGCCCGGAAACCGGGGTGATCTATACCTTCAGATACTGGCATATGGCCCATATGATCAATGACGCCGGGCACCGGCAGTTGCTTGAGTCTTGGCAGTAGCTCGGGTAATTGGCGGGCATCCATCAGAAACTGCATATGCCAGCCGAAGTCGGCGATTTTGCGGGCAAGGTTTTCCATGGCGTCAAAGCCGGTTCCGCCGCCAAACAGCACATTGATGCGCAGGCCTCTGACACCTGCCTCATGCATCTGTTGCAATTGCGCGTGAGTGATGTCTTCGCGCACAACAGCAATGCCGCGTAACGTGTCCGGATGTCGTTTCAATACCTCCAGCATATAGCGATTGTCATCGCCATAGACGCTGATTTGAATGAGCACGCCGCGTTGCATGCCGGTGCGTTCCAGCATGGATAGATAGCGGGCTTCAGGCGCTCCGGGCGGGGTATAGCTGCGATTGGCGACAAACGGGTACGCATCAGTATCGTCGGACACGACATGGGCGTGGGTATCGCAGGCATTGGCAGGTAATTGAAAGCCGGCTGGGGCTATCTCCTGCAGGGGGGCAAGACACAACTGCATGATCACTCCATTTAAAAACAGGGCGTTTGCATGCGGTTCATAGTAGCAATGATAGGGTAAGAATGTCCAATATTATGTTGTTGCTCCATGCGGTGGGAAAGCCTGGCTGAAGGTGGGCTGTGGTGTATTTAGGGTGAAAAAACGGTGCGGAAATGAGCAACTAAAGCCTACCGGCTTATAGATGGGGCATTTTATGAGCACTTCAGCAAAATAGCGGCTGGGTTGTTATTCGAGGGTGCACCAGCTTTACCCCGCCAATGGCGCTTCCAATGTGGCCAGTAGTCTGGACCTTCCACCCAGCACATGGCGCTGGGCAGCCGTCCAGGCTTTTGCCGGACTGCCCGACGAAATTGCCTGATAGATTTTTCGGTGCTCAGCATTTGAATTATGCATATTGTTGCTGATGTTGAAATATTTGCGCCGGAACAAGTGCAGTTCCTTTACATAATCATCGTAGGTCTGCTTAGCCTTCTTGTTTCCCGACAGATCAAGGATCAGTTCGTGAAAGGCCAGGTTCAGTTCGTAATATAAGGCGCCATCATTGTTCTGATAGGCGGAGTCCATATCGTCTAACAACTTTTCGAACCGGACTGCATCCTGTTTCGAAAAATTTTCGCAGGCTCGTTCTGCGGCAAAAGCAAAAATCACGGCGCGCAGTTCATAGACCTCAACCATGTCGCGCACTGAAAGTTGCCTGACGAACATACCTCTGTTCGGTATCGAGGTAACCAACCCTAACCCGGCAAGAACTTTCATGGCTTCGCGAATCGGGCCCCGGCTGGTGCCCATTCTTATGGCCAGTGTCGCCTCGTTAAGGCGTTCGCCCGGCATAAACTCGCCGGAATAGATCAGGCGTTTCAGTTCGCTGACCACAGTTTGTGAAAGTATTGCAGCGCGTGCAGATGAGGGAGGGGCAATCATGCGTTTATCTTACCTTTAATAAGTAGTAACTATACCGTAACAGCCTGCACGGCGAAAACCGAGTATCGCTAATTTTTTTAAAAATGATAGATTATTGTCTACAAACATAATAGAATTGTAGACACTTTGAGATATAAATAAACTATTCATACATCAAATTAGGGAGATAACACCATGGTTCATCCAACCGCATCTGAAGCGCTGAAGCGCTTTCGCGTCATTGATTTGACTCAAGTTCGAGCGGGACCGACCGCCTGCCGGCAGTTGGCTGACTGGGGAGCTGACGTTATCCAGGTTCAGATGCCGGAACACATGCGTGGCGACGACACATTAGGTGGACAGGATGGATCAGACTATCAATATACACATCGCAACAAGCGATCCATTACGTTGAATTTGAAAGAACCAGAGGGCATTGCTGCACTCAAGCGATTGATCGGTACTGCGGATGTAGTGGTAGAGAACTTCCGCCCCGACGTGAAATATCGTCTGGGCATTGATTACGATTCGCTCTGTTCCGATCACCCCGGGCTGGTCTATGCGAGCATTTCAGGTTTTGGTCAAACGGGACCTTACGCCAAGCGTCCCGGATTTGACCAGATTGCGCAGGGTGCTTCTGGCTTGATGTCCGTTACAGGCCTTCCCGGTGAGGCGCCCATGCGAGTAGGAATTCCGATCGCTGACTTGTGCGCTGGAATTTTCGCCGCACAAGGAGTGCTGGTGGCTTTGCTTGAGCGCGAAGCCTCAGGCAAGGGTCAATGGCTGCATACGTCCTTGTTCGAATCCATGATCTACATGATGGACTTCCAGACATCTCGTTTCCTGATCGACGGCGAGGTTGCGACACAAGCCGGTAACTACCATCCGACCAGTATTCCAACGGGCGTATATAAGGCACGTGACGGCTACATGAATATCGCGGTGTTCGGCTCCAAGATTTGGGAACGCTTCTGCGACATCATAGGCACCCCTGAATGGGTAACTGACGAACGTTATCGCGATAAGGCTTCCAGATCCGTGAATCGCGATTCACTTAATGCCGAGATTAACCGTCGTCTGGCGGCTCATGATCGCAGCCACTGGATTGCCAAGTTCAACGAAGGCGGCGTCGCCTGCGGGGTCATCAATAATCTGCGCGAAGTGTTCGATGATCCGCAAGTGCAGCATCTGAATCTCGTTAAGGAGGTCGTGTCGCCGCGACTGGGCAAGCAACGTATGGTCGGCCAGCCCGTCCAGCTTACCCGCACGCCCAGTACCATCGTGCGCTCGGCGCCCTTGAGAGGCGAGCACACAGCAGAAATTCTTAAAGATCTAGGCTATGACGATGTTGTTCTGGCCCAAATGAAAGCACAGGGAGTCTATTAATGTCGCAACCCGAATACATGTCCCCAACAGAACGCGTGCTGGCCTGGCTCGACGGGTCAACGCTGCATATCCAATTTAACAATCCGGCGCGACATAATGCGTTGTCAGTCGATATGTGGGAAGCCGTGCCGCAGTTGTTATCGCTTGCCAAAACCGACGACCGGGTACGCCTGGTGGTTTTTTCCGGTGCGGGAAACAAAGCCTTTGTTTCCGGGGCCGACATTACCCAATTTGAAGATATGCGAGCCGCGCACGAAGCCGTGACCCGCTATGAGGCCATGGCCGAAGATGCACTGATGTCGATTCAGGATTTTCCCAAGCCGACACTGTCTTGCATCAACGGTTATTGCATAGGTGGTGGTGTCAATGTGGCTATTGCTTGTGATATGCGAATCGCATCCGACAACTCTGTTTTTTCCATTCCTGCCGCGCGCCTGGGACTGGGATACCGCTATTCTGCCATGAAAAATTTGGTTGATCTGATTGGTCCGGGGGCTGCAAAAGACCTGTTCTTTACTGCTCGCCGCATTGACGCAGCCGAGGCGAAGTCGCTTGGCCTCATAACGCGGCTGAGCACGGCGCAGGCGCTTCCGGCGTTGCTTGACGAATATACGTGCGCCTTGGCCAACAACGCGCCAATAACCATTGCCGTGGGCAAGGCCATTACGGCTGAAATTCTGAAGTCGGCGCCCAACGTAGACAGGGAACGCTGTACAGCGTTGATTCGATCCTGCTTCGACAGTAAGGACTACGCCGAAGGGCGGGCCGCCTTCATGCAAAAACGCAAACCCGTATTTGTCGGTCGATAGATGCAACGGTAAAAGGAGAAAAAAATGAAAAGCTATTGGATGCAGATGACGGAAACGGACACGCTGCTGGAATGCAGAGAGACTCAACGGCCGCAGCCCGGTCCGCAGCAATTGTTGGTTCGCATGCATGCGGCGGGCTTGAATCGTGGGGAATTTGTGCTGGGCCACGGTCTGCATGGCAAGGCAGGAAGCTGGAAGCAAATAGGGGGTGAGGGCGCTGGCGAAGTGGTTAGTGTTGGCGCAGACGTAACCAACTTCAAGGTCGGAGACAACGTCATGGGTCGGTGCCCGGGCGCATTTTCTGAATTCGCCTTGATGGAGGCAATCGAATCCCTGCCCAAGCCAGACAATCTGTCCTGGGAAGAGGCCGCGTGTCTGCCCCTGACCTTCCTGGTCGCTTTCGATATGCTCGTGCTTCAGGGACGAATCAAAGCAGGCGAGTGGGTGTTGATCAACGGCGTTTCTTCGGGTGTGGGCACTGCGGCGCTGCAACTGGGCAAGGCTCTGGGAGCACGGGTGATTGGTACCTCAGGGTCGGCCGAAAAGCTGGACAAGCTGAAAAATCTTGGGCTCGATATCGGCCTGCACACGCGTGCTGCGGACTTTGCCAATGACGTTTTGTCCGCAACCGACCAGCACGGCGCTGATCTGATCGTCAATGCCGTGGGCGGTAGTGTTTTTGCCGAAAACATTCGTGCGGCGGCATTCGAAGCCCGGCTGGCTATCGTCGGTTACGTTGACGGCATGTTAAGCGGAAACCTTGATCTTGAGGCGTTCCATGCGAAGCGACTTACCTTGTTTGGTGTATCGAACAAACTGCGATCAAAAGAGCAGCGTGCTTCATCTATTCCCGCTTTTGTAGCTAATGTGCTCCCCTTGTTCAGTTCCGGACAAATTACCCCCCAGGTTGACAAGCGGTTCGATTTTGCAGATCTGGAAAAAGCCAAAGCTTGCATGGAGGCAGGTCAGCACGCAGGCAAGATAGTGCTGCGAATAATCACAGCATGAGCACATAAATAACATAGAAATACCGAGGAGACACCACAATGAAAATTGCCCACTTTGCACTCGCGTGCACCTTAAGCGTGACAGCCTCCCAGGCCTGCGCGCAACTTGCTGATTACCCCAACCGCCCAGTGCGCGTCGTTGTGGGCTTTGCGCCTGGCGGGGCGGCCGACACAGTAGCTCGCATCATGAGTGACGCTTTCGGCAAAGCCCTGAAACAGCCCGTGGTGGTTGAGAACAAGCCTGGAGCCGGCTCAAGCATTGCGGCCGATTACGTTGTAAAGGCTGCCCCTGATGGTTACACGGTGCTCATCGCCAGCCCCAGCAGTATATCCATCAATCCGGCGCTTAATCCAGGACTTTCGTACACAGCAAAAGATCTGAAGGCAGTGACAAAGATTACGACATCGCCACTGGTACTGGCAGTGAGTAGTAAAACCGAAATCAAGACCGTAGCTGATCTGATCAAGGCTGCAAAAGCGAATCCGGATGGCCTGAATTATGCCTCATCGGGTAATGGATCGGCACCGCATCTGGGGGCAGCATTATTTACGCTTCTGACCGACACCAAAATGACGCACGTTCCCTACCGCGGCGGTGCGCCGGCTATCCAATCAGTGATGGCCGGTGATACGGACCTGAGTTTTGGTACTGCACCTTCGGTTCTGTCCCAGGTAAATAGCGGCAAGTTGCGCGCGATTGCAGTCAGCACCAGCGAAAAATCAGCTCTGGTGCCTAACCTGCCAGGAATGCGCGAAGCGGGCCTGCCGGACTACAATCTGGAGTTCTGGTATGGCATTTTCGTGCCGCAGAATACGCCTGTGCCGGTAGTGAAGAAGCTCTACGAGGCAGCAACCTATGCTATGGCTCAACCGGAGGTAAAGGCGGCATTAGCGCGGGAAGGTACTGAAACATCGATGTCGAAATCGCCGGAAGACTTCGACAAGTTCCTGGTCGAAGAGGACAAGTTCTGGGTAAAGCTCGCCAAAAGCGCCAGTATAGCGGTGAAATAATCGGCATTCCGGCTACCTTGAGGCGCCTGGGCTCCGGTAAATCCCTGGGTGTCAGCGCGCTCCAAGTGTGTTGTGGCGACGTTGGTAAACCTGCAAGTGACAATACGCCACTCTGAGCAAAGGCGTTTGCAAATCATGACGTTCGGCTCGAACCAGCATATCGCCTACAATGGCCTGCGCCTCTATACGCGGCGCATCCTGGCTGATGTCGCGCATCATTGAGGCCGCCCAGGTTGATTGTCTGTCAAGAAGACGGGCTTCCAGTCGCTGCACATCGTCGGTGGAAAATTGGATGCCTTCTGCATTGGCGACTGCGCGGCATTCTGCCATAGTCTGAACCATTAACCCCAGCCCGTCATCTGTGGCAAGGATGTCTCCCACTGTCCCGCGCATCAGACAGGTCATTACGGCGCCGGAAGCGAGCATGACCCACTTGTTCCAGAGTACCTCGTCCACGTTGGCAGAAAGACTGCGCGTGCCTGAAGATTGCCTGATTAGTGCATGAAACGTCTGCGCGACGCGTATCGCGTTATCCGAACGCGCGCCGGTAATGACCACGTCAGTGTCGCCAAAATGGCGAATGCTGCCGTCTGGTTCCAGCATGACTGCAATGTACGCTACGCCGCCCAGGACTCTGGCGCGACCAAACATCTGGTCTAACCGATCGTAAACGGCAAGCCCGTTAAGCAATGGAAGGATGGTAGTGGCATCGCTCAGTGCGGGAGCGATGTCCTGCAGCGTGTTTTCGAGATCGTAGGATTTGCAACTGAGCAAGACCAGATCGTAGTTTGGCTTCAGTTCCTCGCGTGAGATCGTGGCAACGGGGCCGCTGAAATTGCCCAGCTCGCTGTATACATCCAGCCCGTTAGCGGCAAGGTACGCGCCACGGCGTGGTCGTACTAAAAAGGTGACATCTGCGCCTGCCTGCAGCAGTCTTGCACCGTAATATCCGCCGATCGCACCGGCCCCAACGACAAGAATTCTCATGCTTCCCTCACTATAATGACAATCAGTTTTCGATGAATTGCTATGCAGCGTATGAGCTATGTCGCTCCATTGCGTTCAAACCAGCGACCGGCGTTCACGGCCCACAAAATGCAAAGCCCATAAAGCGCCATCGCTAATGCTCCCATTGCGAAGAAGGCGGTTAATGACCCGCTTGCGGCAAGCACGGCCCAACCCAGCCCTGCGAATAAAAACAGGCGCAATGCGCCGGCTAGAAGCGGCCACTTTAAGCGGCCCGCGCCCTGGGAAGCGAAATAGAGCGAAAAGCCCATGGCGAAGAAGCCATAAAACGGGCCGACGATGCGTAGATAATGCGAGCCGGTTTCAAGTAAGCGTTCATCCGCACCGAACAGCCCGAGCCAGGCCTGCGGCCAAAGAGCCGCGGCAAGCCCGACACAGGAGCCGACCGCGAACGCAATCGCCCCACCAACCAGCGCAATATTACGAGCGCGTCCGGGCTGGCCAGCGCCGATGTTGGCTCCGACCAATGCCACCATGGGCGCTCCCAATCCGAAGGCGATTGGAATGAGGACGTACTCCAGGCGGATGGCCGTGGCATAGCCGGCCAGCGCTTGCGTTCCCCCATGCGCTCCCACAATGGCGGTGGTCGCGGCAATCAGTCCGTTGGTGAATAATGGATTCAGGCAAGCCAGCCCCCCGACTGTGAGGATGTTGCGCATCGGAGTCCAATGCAGCGGCCCGCGGATCAGCCGTGCCTGGTTGCGGCCGCTGAAGCAATACCAGCCTAGTACGAGAGCGCCGCATGTGTGGTAGATGGCCAAAGCCAGGGCGCCGCCGGCGACGCCAAGTGCAGGAATCGGACCAAATCCGAATATCAGCGCAGCGCAAAGCGGGATCAACAGCATCGCGCCGCCACAGATAACGGTTCCTGGCAGCAGCATATTGCCTGTACCCCGGATCACGCTAGCCAAGGCGCTCATGATCCAAAGCGGAACCAGGCTGGCAAAAACGATATGCCCATAGGTCATCGCAGCATCCAGCGAAGCACCCTGAGCCCCAAGGGCGCTGAACAGGGGAGCGCTGAACGTTACAAGCAAGACGGTGAACGCAAGCCCGATCGCCGCCGTCAAGACGACCGCGTGGCGTGCCAGCGAATTTGCCAGAGCAGAATCTCCGGCGCCCAATGCTCGCGCGACAGCCGCCGATATGCCACCGCCCATCGCGCCTTGCGACATGTTCTGCATCAGCATAAGCACAGGAATGACCACGCCAACGCCAGCCAGGACATCGGTGCCCAGCTTGGACAGAAACCACATTTCAATCAGACTGGTTGAAGCCAGCGAGAGCATCATCAGCACATTTGGCCAGCTCATTCGCAGCAGGGTAGGCAAGATGGGTGCCGTGAGCATCCGAGTCAAGCGTGGACTGACAACGTGCGGCGTGTGCAACCGTATCGACGGCGATAATGTATTCATGAGGTGCTCAAAGGCCGATGCATCGCGAAAGCTCCAAAAGTACGGGCATATGCAAGTATTTTCGACCAATATAGTTGCATATGCTAATATATGTCAAGAAAATTCGTAGTGCAGATCCAGCACCAAAGACTGCTGTCCAAGTAGACAGCACAGCGCCAAAGGAACTGATCGATATGTCCTCACCAACCCGCGTGAAAGACCCACTTGTATGCAATGGTGCGGTTTTACGTAAGGCAACCCGTCGTGTCTCGCAGCTTTATGACTCGGTGCTCGCGCCATGTAAACTGAGCGTATCGCAACGCTCAGCGCTTGTGCATATAGAACGTGCAGGCAGTCCGACAATGACCGAACTTGCCCACGCCATGGTGCTCGATCGTTCAGCCCTGGCTCACAATATCAAGCCGCTGGAGCGGGATGGTTACGTGGTGCAAAAGCGCGACGCATTGGATGGTCGCAGCCGACGCATAGAATTGACTGACGCCGGACGAACGAAACTGGCCGAGTCGAATCTGCTCTGGCGTGCCGCTCAAAACAGTTTCGAAGCTGCCTACGGGGCTGATCGCGCTGCAGCCTTGCGCAGATCGCTTGCAGAGATATTTTCCGACGAGTTTGCGGACGCCTTTCATCAAGCTACGATGCAAAAGCATGGGGATTCGACGCCCTGATGATCATGGGTTGGCAGGAATATTTATGACTGCTTTACAACTGAAGCAGTGCGGTCCCGCCAAAGCTCAATGGCGAGCAGCCCGAGAAGATGCAACCGTTCCCGGGACTTTATTTCATTTACTTAGCGGTTTATCTGCAGAGCATATTGTTTGGAAACAATAATCGTCGATCAACGCAAACCGTTGCTGGATGCCGAGCCACTCGTCCGGATCTGCGGTGTTGCCTGATTTCCATGAATACTTTTCACCCTTGAGCTATGTTGATACATTCAAATTTTTTACAGCGTGCAGCCGTGTTGCCGCAGCACTACCAGTGGATTGCCTCGCCGCAGCCCGGTGTAGAGCGCGTGATGCTGGATCGGGTCGGTGAAGAGAAAGCCCGGGCGACCAGCATCGTACGCTATGCACCAGCGTCCCGTTTTCCAGGGCACCAACATCCCGGTGGCGAAGAGATCCTGGTGTTGTCAGGAACATTTTCTGACGAAGACGGCGATTACCCGGCTGGCTGGTACTTGCGTAATCCGCCCAATTCCAGTCACCAGCCGTTTACCCGTGAGGGCGCTACGATATTCGTAAAGCTACGGCAAATGCCAGAGGGTGAGGGCCGCAGCGTGCGAATCAACACGCATGAACCTTCCACCTGGATCAGGCACAGTGAAAGAGAGTCCTGCTCCTTGTTCACGGACGAGCGTGAGCAGGTGTCGCTGGAGAAGCTTGACGCAGGTAGTCGGCTTTTCAGTCAGTTTGTCGAAGGGGCGGAATTGCTGGTGCTCGACGGAAGTCTTAACGAGGCGGCAAATGAGCATAGGCAGGGCAGCTGGCTGCGTTTGCCGCCAGGAGAGTATCCGGAGTTTGTAGCCGGTCCTCAGGGCGCGAGCCTTTATCTGAAAACCGGGCATCTCGGTAAATATCTGACCGGGGTATCGCCATAAGGGTCACCCGCATGGCGATCAACTTGGTCGAAGGTTTCTTTATATACCTAGGGATGGAGCACCTAAAGCGTGTTTATTACGGTCGTAAGCGGTATCAATCAAAACGACATTTCGAACGCGCCGATAACTTAACCTTATATTCACACGTTAGATGCAAAAATTGCGTTTGTCGTGCCGCCGCTGGAAATGAGACCGGTTTACCTTTACCGTCCAAGCGAGTAGAACTCGGCGTTGGGACTCATGCTGGTCACATTCGCCAGACGATTTGACATGCCGAAAAAGGCTGAAATTGCGGCAATATCCCAGATGTCATCATCGCTAAAACCATGCTGTTTCAGTGTTTCGAAGTCGGGTTCACCGACCACATGCGCATTTTGCGAGACCAGTATCGCGAAATCCAGCATGGCCTTCTGGCGATCAGTGACGTTGGCTTTGCGATAGTTCGTAGCAATTTGATCGGCAATAAGCGGATCTTTGGCGCGGATGCGCAGGATAGCGCCGTGAGCGATGACGCAATATTGGCATTGGTTAAGGCTGCTTGTTGCCACAACAATCATTTCGCGCTCTGCTTTGCTCAGATTGCCGGGGTTTTCCATAAGCGCATCGTGATAAGCGAAGAACGCGCGGAACTCGTCGGGCCGGTGGGCAAGCGTCAGGAAAACATTCGGAATAAATCCGGATTTTTCCTGAACCTCCAGAATCCGTGTCCGAATATCCTCAGGCATCTCCTTGAGTTCAGGCACTGGAAAACGACTAACGGCGGGGTGGTTGGCTGGCGTCATTTTTTCTCCTATTGGTAAAAACGTATTCGTTCAATTCCAAGATTGCACTACGGTAATTGGCTACTCCTTACGAGTGCATGCATGTGACATGCGAGAATTTTTATCTATCGCGATTGAGTGGCAAGCGATCGACTGGGTATTTATAGTATCGCAAATGTCCATTTATTGTTCCACCGCATTTCTGAAAACCCTCCATTAAGGGGCGAACGCGCGCTTTTCCGGGAGAGCAGAGATGCAGTAACTGCGGTCGGAATGAAAATTGTTCCGGGATCGCCGGAAGCCTTGCCCACGTTCGTACATGCAGATCGCGATAATGGGCCAATCTGGTAAAGCAGCGGAACTTGAAAATAGGGCAGTGATACTTACTGTGTATGGCTTTCATATTGCTACTATTTTTGTGCCTACATCCGTAAATTTAGAAACAGCAGAAATGCAACGGGAGGTCCTGAAAACACTTAACCCCACGTGGTAGCGGGGTTAAGTGTCGTTCGCAATTGACGCAATGTCACGCCATTTTCAGTCTAATCCCGTAATGCAGAGATATTTGAGCTCCAGGTATTCGTCTAACCCATAGCGTGAACCCATGCGTTGACTGCAAGAACTCATGTTCCCTTTATGCCGGCCGCTTTGATTACCTGGCTCCATTTTCGCGTTTCGGCATCAATAAATTGGCCGAACTGGGTGGCGTTACTTTGCTGGGATTCCAGGCCCAGTGCTGACAATTTCTGCTGTATGTCCGGATCAGACAGCGCCCGATTGATCTGATCATCCAGTCGTTTCACAATATCTGCCGGCACAGCAGCGGGGGCCATGAAGCCATACCAGCCGGATGCAACGACATCCGTTAGCCCCTGCTCACTCAGCGGAGTCGCTGCGGGATAAATTGCACTAGGCGTGGTAGAGGCGACGCCTAGCACCCGCAGGCTTCCGCTTTGGATGTGCGGCAGTGCGGCCGTGATTGCGTTCAGCGTCGCGTCAATTCGTCCCCCGGCGAGTAAATCAGTATAGGCAGCAACATCGCCACGATATTGAACGGTCAGTCCTTTTACTTTTGCGTTGCGAAAGAGTAGTTCGCTGGCCAGGTGAGGTAACGAGCCATAACCAGGGGAACCAAAAGTCAGGCCCTTGGCTTGCGATTTTCCGTAGCTGATTAAATCCTTGACAGAACCTATTGATGTTTTTGCATTGACAACCAGAAAAAGTGGCGCCACTGCGGTCATGGCGACAGGTTGCAGATCCTTGCGCGGATCATATTGCAGCGGGCCATACAGTGATTCCAGCGTTGCGTAGGGCGCCGCAGCATACAAAATGGTGTATCCGTCATTTGGTGCATGTGCGACGAAGCTATTGCCAACCCGTGTCCCGGCCCCGGTTTTGTTTTCGACAATAAAAGCCTGTCCCAGATGTCGTGCAAGATAGTCGCCAATCATTCGTGCGGACAGATCATTGGGACCACCCACTCCATAGGGTGAGACAATTTTAACCGGGCGTGACGGCCAGTCTTCACGGGAAAATGCCCGTGGAGCGAGGCCACTGCAGATACCCGCAACAGCCGTTCCCAACAACATGCGTCGATTTATTCCCATCATTGTCTCCTGGTTATTTGAGTCGTTGTACTGCTGGCGGGTGGCCTGGCAAGCTGGGCAGGCGCAGGCCTGCTGATATAATAGGTCGCCCGCTCTATACGGACAAGCTTGATTTTCTTTTCAATTTAAAGGCCTGGGTTATAAATCCATGTATGATTCTGAACCGAAGCGACGCGCCGCTACACCGGAAATCACGCTCCGTCAGTTGCGTGCATTTCTTGCCGTTCTTGAATCCGGCAGTTTCTCCGAAGCCGCCAGCACGATGCATTTGTCGCAGGCGGCACTCAGTGGCCTGGTCAAGGAGCTGGAAAGCCGATTGGGCGTACGTCTGTTGGATCGTGATACGCGCAATGTCAGCGCATCGCCCGTAGGTATCGCATTTGAACCCCTTGTGCGTCGATTGCTTGGTAATTTGGAAGAGGCGCTCGAGAGTGTTACTAACCTCAAGGAGTTGCGCAGGGGCGTGGTACGCGTTGCAGCGCCGGAGCCCTTATCCTGTACATTGCTTCCTGATCTTATCGCACGCTATGAGAAACAGAATCCCGGTATTGACGTTCGATTTGAAGATGTGCCCATCGAACAGGTACTGTCCCGTCTGCATAGCGGAAGCGCAGACATTGGATTTGGGCCGGAAGGTGTGTTGGTTGACGAGGCCATACAGGCCCATATGATCAGGGCCGATCCGCTATGGGTAGCTTTACGAGGAGATGATTCACTAGCGTCAAACAAATCAGTAAGCTGGAAGGAACTGAGCAACAGGCCACTCATTAACTACATGCCTAACCTCACTGTCAACGTATTGAGCAACGTACCACAACGACACCATCCGCCCAAAATTATTTCCGTGCATCGCGTCAATACGGCGCTATCCATGTTGCGGGTTCGCCATGGCTACGTGATCTGTCCATCTATGGCCCGAGATCTGGTAGAGGGATTTGGCTTGAACTTTCGTCCGCTATCACAACCTACTGTCACTTGGCGTATTGCAGTTTTCGCCAGGCACCGGTCATCGTTGTCTCCGGCAGTAGAGAGTTTTCTTGATTTCACCCTGAATACACCACCGACTTGATTGTCATTGCCTTTGCGCAAGACGAACACACGGTGCCTGGCTTTCGCCTGCTTTGTAGATCAAAAGCTGAATACCAATTAATAACCTATTATTATTAAACCATCATAAATTACAGTTTGTCTTATAAAAAACGGATCGCTATCATGGCTCTGTCGTCTCTATAGGTTCAAGAAACCGAACCTGTCGTGCATTCTGCAGAGACATATCACGCGAATTCGCAGACAAACCATGATCCAGACCAACCTCGACTCTTTTTTATCTCCAGCGTCCATTGCTGTTGTTGGCGCATCCTCCAATCCGAACAAAATCGGCGCCGTACCGATACGTTATCTTGCCGAACACGGCTATAACGGCCAACTGTACGCCATCAATCCCGGCGGTGGGCAGATCCACGGGCGTCCGGCGTTTGCTTCGCTACTTGCGGTTAACCAGCCAATAGATCTGGCCATTTTTGCCATTCCTGCAAGCAGCGCTGAAGCGGCGCTGGACGATGCAGTTGCCACGGGTGTTAAAAATATTGTTATGTTCTCTGCAGGGTTCGCAGAAACGGGACACGCTGGAAGTCTGGCGCAGGATCAATTCGCGTGCAGAGCCCGGGCTGCCGGTATTCGGATACTTGGTCCTAATTGTCTGGGGTTCATGAATATTGCCCGGTCTGTGTATGCCACCTTTTCCCCGGTGTTGAGTGTCGGGCTGGCCAAACCAGGACCCATTGGAATCGTCAGCCAGAGTGGGGCGTTCGGCGCCTATGCATACGCCATGGCACAGCAGCGCGGTGTGGGCTTGTCAAAGTGGATAACGACGGGAAATGAGTCGGATATTGATATTGCGGATTGCATAGCCTGGATGGCACATGATCCGGATACTAAAATAATCATGACCTATCTTGAAGGTTGCCGCAGCGGAGTCAAGTTACGACGGGCACTGGAGCTGGCACGTGCTGCAGGAAAGCCAGTGGTACTTGTCAAGGTGGGGCGTACCAGACAGGGAGCACAGGCTGCGGCATCGCACACCGCAGCCTTGGCAGGTGACGATGTTGTCTATGATGCCATGTTCCGCCAATGTGGTGTCTGGCGAGCCCGCTCGATCGAAGAGTTTTTTGATATTGCCCAAGGCCTCGCAGTGGCTGGAACCCCGGTCAACGGCCGCCTGGGTTTGCTTACGGTATCTGGCGGCGTGGGCGCCATGATGGCGGATGACGCAGCTGATGCATCAATTGACGTAGCGCCTTTGTCACCTGAAGTTCAAGCGTTGATTCGCAATAAAATACCTCTGGCTGTTACCGACAATCCTGTTGATCTGACCGGTCAGGTAACCACCGAACCGGAACTGATCGAACTGGCTGCCCGAGCCATGTTGAGAGAAGCCGATTATGGCAGCCTTCTTATATTTCTTGCTGCCTATGGCAGCACCCCGGTCATGCAGCAACTTCAGCGCAAGCTGGCCCAGGATCTGCGACGCGATTTCCCAGACCGAGTAATAATCTTCAGTGCGCTCATCGGTGCTGAACAACAGCAGATGCTCGAAGCGCTAGGTTGTCTGTGTTTTCCGGATCCGGCAAGAGCCATTCGCGTTCTGGCCGCCATGAATTTTTTTGCAGCCCATCATAAACGGTCCTTGACACCAGACCAACCGAAGAGTGAGACCGTTCGCCTGCATAGCGAGGTCTACAACGAGGCCGAAGCAATGGATCTACTGGCCGGTCTTGGTTTTTCTACGGTCCCGTTGCGTCAAGCCCGATCTCGCGATGAAGCAACTGCCTGCGCCCGTGATTTGGGTTTTCCCGTGGCCATGAAGGTATTATCCGCCGACATTATCCACAAGAGCGATGCAGGTGGCGTTGTCTTAAATATACGGAATGAAAACGACGCTGGTGGCGCTTATGACAGTATCTTGGCTGCGGTGCACAGTGCAGAACCAACTGCTGAGTTGGATGGCGTGCTTATTGCGCCAATGATCCGGGGGGGGATCGAATGTATACTTGGCGTGCGTCACGACCCATCTCTGGGTGCTGTTGTCATGTTGGGATCGGGTGGCATCAATGTCGAATTGATGGGCGATATTGCACTCAGGCTTGCGCCTGTCAATCGTGAGCAGGCTCAGGAGATGATCCGCGAATTGAAAATAGCTCCCTTGTTAACCGGTGCTCGGGGCTTGCCGAGCATGGACGTTAATGCCCTTACTGATGCCATCGTGCGCATCTCCCAATTCGCGTTGTCGGCTGGAAACAGGCTCGCTTCACTCGAAATAAATCCAATGATGGTAATGCCTGAAGGCCAGGGTGCAATCGCACTAGATGCCGTTTTATTGACCCACTCGCCAATGCCCCCGACACAGCCAGACGCTTGTTCTGCCGTCATGGCCACGTTGCCGCTGTTTGAGATGGCACGTATGCGGGCTGCAACAACCCCGCGGCGTCATTCCGTGCAAGGTTTCGCTGGAGACTCACCCGATTCAAGCATGCGCTGGGTGAATCAATTTACGCATACACGCCGCTTGCGCAGCCCTGACGACAAAGAAGTAGTCACACCCAATAACGACACATTGTTCTCGAATGCCTGGCTCGATTTGTCTGGTGGTCCGTTGATCATCGACGTGCCGGCATTCGGATCTCGCTATTGGGTGTTGGGGTTCCTTGATGCCTGGACCAATCCGTGGGCCTATGCGGGTCGAAGAACGACAGGCGGTCAGGCGCAAAGGCTATTTGTCCACGGACCTGCCTGGGATGGGGAAATACCTGCGGGGATGCATTTAATCAGTGCTCCCAGTGAGGATGTATGGATCATTGGACGTATCCTGGTGGACGCAGATCCTGTAGATATTGCGAAGGTGCATGCGCTGCAAGATCGTTTTGCTATCTACAGGCCCGGCGGTGCGCCTGCGCTGTCTGTAGTTGATTGCCTTATCGATAATCGGGACACGGGGATACCGGATACGAGCGAATACTTGCGCGTGCTGGATATGATGTTCAGCCGTAATCCTCCTGCGGCGCCGGTGCCGGGATGGCCGCCGGGCAGATGCGACATTCAAACAGCGTTGGTTAAGGTCTATACCAATCTGCGCGAAGTGGTCGATTCATCAGCGTTGGGTGGCGGATGGACGACAGCGATCAATATACACACCGGGTTCGGAGACGACATTGTGACGCGGGCAAGAGTGGCACGCAATTGGATCGGCACGTTAGGAATCGATGAGGCAATGTATATCATGGCTGAAGTCGACGCAAGAGATGAGGCGCTGACAGGAAATCGACGCTATGTCTTGCGCTTTGCGCCTGGGGAAGGTCCGAAGGTCGATGCATTTTGGTCAATCACCTTATATCGTCGCAGCGACTGCCTGCTTGTTGCCAATCCGATCAATCGATATTCTATTGGAGATCGGACACAAGGTTTAAGTCGCGATGCAGATGGCGGTTTGAGCATTGCGATTCAGGCAGATAACCCTGGGTCAGGAAAAAACTGGTTGCCGGCGCCACCAGGAGAAGACTTTTATCTGACCTTGCGCCTATACCAGCCGCAACAACCACATCTTGAAGGTACGTTTTCTTATCCGGCAATTGAGCGGGTAGATTGAATACAGATAATTCTATAACAGAAGAAATATCGCTAATCAGGTAAGAAATTATTATTATTTGCATGGCTGAACCATGCAATGGAGAAATAGGCAATGGACGCTAGGCAATTGAAGGATCGCGTTGCAATTGTGACGGGCGCAGGTGCCGGCCTGGGACGTGCGCACGCGCTGGAATTGGCGCGTCATGGTGCGCTAGTGGTGGTCAATGACATCAGCGGTCTGGCTCAGGCCGTAGCGGATGAAATATGCGAAGCCGGGGGCAAGGGCATTGCCAACTGCGGTGATGTGACTTCGTATCAGGATATGCAGGCGATGGCTGAACAGACACGCGACCACTTTGGGCGGGTGGATATACTGGTGAATAATGCAGGCATTTTACGCGACCGAACGTTTGCCAAAATAACTTTGGACGATTTTCGTCTGGTGATGGAAGTGCATGTAATGGGTGCAGTAAATGCCATCAAGGCCGTCTGGACGCAAATGCAATTGCAGCAATATGGTCGGATCATACTGACGACTTCCTCTTCCGGGCTGTACGGTAATTTTGGCCAGTCAAACTATGGCGCTGCCAAGATGGCACTGGTTGGCCTGATGCAAACATTGTCTCTGGAGGGTGCGAAGCATAACATCCGAGTCAATTGCCTGGCGCCTACAGCAATAACGGCCATGACAGCAGGCTTGCTGCCTGATGAGGCTGTCAAGGTGTTGACGGCGGAACGAGTCAGCCCGGGCCTGATTGCCTTGCTAGGAGAGCAAGCACCGACGCGAATGATTATGTTGGCAGGCGGTAGCAGCTTTGAATCGGCCCATATCACCATGACCAGGGGAGTGCATGTCAGTTGGAAAAACGACCCGGCAAAGCAAGTGTGTGAGCAACTGGACCGAATTTTGGATCAGACCGAGCAGTTTGTCCCAGCGTCAGGATGGGATCAGTCGAAACACGAATTGGGCAAAGCGTTGCATGCAGTTGGGGCATTGGCGGAAGATGGCCCCGACGGAGATCGAGGCGTAGGCAAACGAAGCTAGCTTTGCAAAAGCAGGTGCCTCTTTTGCAGACGAACGATCTATGGCACGACGCCTCTGACGCAATGAGACGACGCCTCATACATGGCGTCGCCTCCAATGCGACTCATCAGAGCCTGACAACGTGCTTAGCGCTACTCCACCTTGATGTTTGATTCGCTGATCACACTCGACCATTTTTGGGTTTGATCCTGCATAAACTTACCAAATTCTGCCGGTGAAGAGGGCGCAGCCTGGATAGCCTGTTTGTCAAAAAAAGCAGCCATTTCGGGTGTATTCAGAACGGTTTTGATTTCTGTGTTCAGACGCGAAATGATGTCTTCGGGTGTGCCTGCCGGCGCCAGCATGCCGATCCAGGATTTGGCTTCGAAAGACCGATAATACTGAGTGATGGACGGCACGTCCGGCAATTGAGGTATCGGCTGTTTGGTTGTGACTGCAAGCGCTTTGAGCTTGCCTGCGCGGATATGTGAAAGGACAGAGCTTGTACTGACAAACATGACCTGAACGCGCGCCGCCAGCAAATCGGCAATGGCGGGCGCGCCGCCTTTGTATGGAATATGCGTAAGATTGATGCCAGTAGTCGACTTGAATAATTCAGCCGCAAGCTGGTTAGAACTGCCTGCGCCCGTTGATGCATAGTTCAGGGCGGTGGGATCGCGTTTTGCCATTGCAACGAGTTCCGGAACGTTATTGGCTGGTACGGAAGCCGGTACGGCAAGAACCAAGGCTGAGGTGCCGAGTAACGATATCGGCGTCAGGTCCTTGTCGGAGTCGAATGGCAACTTGTACAGAAGCGGGTTGATTGCGTGTGTGTCGAAGGCCATCAGCAATGTGTATCCGTCCGGTGCTGAACGGGCAACCTGCGCGGCACCAATCGAACCACCGGCACCGGCTTTGTTGACGACCACTAACGGCTGCTTTAATGCGCCACTTAACTGGCGAGCCATGGTTCTGGTGACGACGTCGACAATGCCGCCCGGGGGAAACGGTACGACAAGCTCTATCGGCTTTTCTGGGTAAACCGCAGATGCTGGGGTGGCAATACACGCCAGCATGACGAAGGCGAGTGCATTTCCGAAAATGCGTGCCGGGGCACGACCAATCTTTTCTTTTGCGATTTGCTTGTATTTATAGAAAGGCATAATGTAAACCATTGTCTCGGTGGTTGTGAAGGGATGGGTAAGGCGTTGCTAATCCAGGATCGCCACTGTCCGACACCATCCGGCTGAGGCATCTTTGATCTTTATGGGAAAACAGCTGATCGTAAATCCATGGGACGGCAACTGATCCAGGTTTGTGAGCTTTTCCATCTGGAAATAGCCGATTTCACGACCTGCTTTGTGGCCTTCCCACAGGATGGCTGGATCTTTGCTTTTGTTAAATCGCTCAATGACATACTTGAATGCGGGGTCCCAGCTGTACGAGTCGGTACCGACAATCCGCACGCCTTGCTCCAGCATCCATAATGTGGCGTCGCGTCCGAAACCACAAGCACTTTCCCAATAATCCGCTTGTCCTTGTCTGGCTCCGGCACGTGTGTTGGCGACCACGATATCCAGGGGTTCGAGTTCGTACCCGATGCGCTTTAGCTCTTCTTGTATGTCTTGTGGCGTGACCACGTAGCCAGCTTCAAAGTGACGAAAATCCAGCTTGACGCCTGGCCTCAGGCACCAGTCGAGAGGCACCTGATCGATGCCGGGTGCGGGCTCGCCACCCTCGGTTAATGCGTGATTGGTGGTAGGGTGGTAGTGCCAGGGAGCATCCATATGGGTGCCAGCGTGGGTTGATAATGAAATTTTTTCCACGGCCCAGGCTTTCCGGTCGGGCATGTCAGCGGGAGTGACCCCTGGCAGAAGTTTGCTGAACAATTCCCACGAATCGTCGTGATTGACATAGTCAATTTTCGGTTGGTGGTGGGCAGGAGAGGTGGGCTTGTCCTCAAGAGTGACCGATAGGTCGATAATTTTCCGGGTCATACGTGTCCTTTTTTTGTACGAGCAGGCATTGAGATGTTGGGTGCTGCAAATCCAGCGACTACGAACGCAACCAGCTGTTTGATAATGACTGTGGGATCGTCCGTGTCGCAAAGCCCGGCCGATAACCTGTTGAGACGATGATAGTTTTTATCGCCATCGCTGATGATGTACATCATTGCGCCGATAGTGAAGGAATAGCGCCAGAATGCTTCCTCACGGTTCAGCCCGGGCGTGACCTGCATAAAAGACTCGACGAACAGCAGGGCCATGGCGTCGTATTGCTCAAAGATCGCGGCGTTGGTTGTTGCCTGCGGCAGGGCTCTGGCTTGCATCAGCAGCCTGACCAGAAGCCGACTGTCGCCAGTGGTTCGCAGGCTATGCATGATGGGCGGAGCGACAAGCGCATCCACAATTCGCTCCAGTGTCAGCGTCCCGTCTCCTGACAGTTTTTCAAGCGCCTGCATGCGCAAGGCGTTGATCGGCTGGGCGACCGATTCAAGTACTGCCCGTATCAGGTCATCTTTATTGCCAAAATGGTAATGGATCGCAGCGACATTGACGTCAGCGAGCGTTGTAATATCCTTTAATGTCGTTGCGTCAAAACCCCGGGTGGCAAAAAGGGTAAGGGCGCTGGCGGTGATTTTTTCTTTGGTCGACATGCGTCTGGATTTAAATATAAATTTCAAATAATAATTTGAAATTTATATTTAAATCACGGTAGTGTCAAGATGTTTAGAAAAAATCTGGCTTACACATTTGAAATGAACGCTATGCCCTCTCAACGCAAGGGCTGGCATAATCACGGCGGCTTTTCACTCCAACGATACGCCGCTACGCTTGACCACCTCTCCCCAGCTATCATATTCGGAGCGAATGTAGGCTGCCGCCTCTTGCGGGCTACTGCTGGTGCGCACGATAGCGCCGATCTGCGAAAGCTTGGTGCTTACGTCCGGTGTGCGCATTGCCGTCGATAAGGCATCAAATGTTGCCGTGATTCGGGGGCCGGGCGTTCCGTGCGGGTAAATCAGCATTAGCCAGGTTGCGGCCAGAAAATCCGCAAACCCTTGTTCTGCAGTAGTAGGGACATCTGGCATGCCGCTCAGACGCTTGGGCGTGGCTGTCGCCAGTGCGCGCAACTGACCGCTTTTGACGAAGGGTTGCACGCCGGCAGCGGTTTCCAGCGCGAGAGAGACCTGGCCAGCGACAACATCGGTTAAGCCTGGCGCACTTCCCTTATAGGGGACATGCAGCAGGTCGATCCCTACTTGGCGCTTGAACTCCTCCATCGCCAGGTGAGAAACGGTTCCGTTACCAGAGGATGCATGCGTAAGTTTGCCTGGATGGTTTTTTGCAAAACTGATCAGCTCCGGTATGTTAGTAAACGGCTGAGATGGGTGGCAAACCAGTACGAAAGGAAGATCGCAGACCAGTCCAACCGCTTCAAAGTCGTTCATCGAGTCGTAGCGGACGGATTTATACAAATGCGGGTTTGTGGCAACCGCAGACATGTGAGTAAGCATCATGATTGTACCGTCGGCAGGGGATTTTGCTGTCAGTCCCATTGCAATGCTGCCTCCCTGTCCCGGTCTGTTGTCAATAATGTAGTTGTCACCTGTGATCGTTTGCAGTTTTTCGGCAAGCAACCTGGCTACGATGTCCGTCGCTTGTCCTGGGGGAAAGCCAACGATGATCCGTACTACTTCCGCAGCCTTTGAGGGTTGTGCGTGGACCAAAGCGCAAAGTCCGGCGCTAACTGAGGCGATCAGCATTTTTCGCCGTGAATGCGTGACTTGTGTCATTTTTTTGTCTCCTATTGTTTGAATATTTATACTGGCAAAGATCCGATAGCCATAGCCAGGTAACGCTCCTTAGCGCATCAGCAGCGTTCCGACCACAGTCAGAGCGGATCCTAAGGCAGTGGCCACCAGCAGCCACCAGCCTGGTACCATCACTCTGGCACTGTCTTCATGAACCGAGGCAGAGGAACCATGGCTCCTTGGAATCGCGCTTTCCAAACGCGTTTCGGATATGGCGGCTGACGTGGTGGGTACAACCTGCGATGCCTCTGCCTCTTGACTGTCAGTTGGTGCCGTAAGCTGCTTTTTGAAGGCCTTGAAAAAGTCGTCGGCCATCTTGCGGGCCACGCTGTCAATAAGCCGTGATCCAACTTGGGCGAGTTTGCCACCCACCTGCGCGCTTGCTGTATAACTCAGTAGAGTTCCTTCCGATGTTTCGGTCAATTCGACCGATGAAGAACCCTTTCCAAATCCAACGGGCCCCCCCTGGCCTTCGAACACCATGGTGCAAGCCGAGGGAGGTGTGGCATCGGTCATTCGCAGCGTGCCATTGAAGCGAGCACGCAAAGGACCGATGGCGGCGGCCACGATGACCGTGTATTGCTCGGCATTTATTTTTTCGACGGATTCGCATCCTGGCAGGCATTGTTTGAGAACATCAGGATCGTTGAGCGCGTCCCATACTTTTTGGCGGGATGCGGCAAGCGTCTGGCTTCCGGTGATTTCCATGGGAGTCAGTGCCCCTTTTTCATCGAAGCGGCCGTATTTACCATGGAATGCAGCGTTCTTGCATAATCAATGGCGGCCTGTTCATCCATACGAGGCGCCACGCGCAGGTATTCCTTTAGCCCAAGAATGGCGGGCCGAGGCCGTGCCAGCAGCAGGTCAATGAAGCGTTGCACTTCGCCGTCGAGCCGATTGTCTGCAACAACCTGACTTACCAGGCCGTAGGCAAGCGCCCGCTGTGCATCAATGAAGTCGGCAGAGTAAGCCATCCATAGTATCGCGTTGCGGTTTAGCCGGTCATAGACCGCTGACATGACCATGGTGGGCATGACATTGTGACTGATCTCGGGGATATTGAAGGTTGCGGTATCGCTGGCGAAGCTGACATCGCACAACGCGGCAATGGCGGTGCCAAATCCCATGCATCTGCCTTTAATCACACCAATGATGGGTACCTTGGCACCTCGCATGGCTTGATAGCTGCCGAATATGCCGTCGTATTCTTCCCGGCGGGTGTAAGCCTCCGAGGCGGCGG